>ERZ1106952.111-NODE-111-length-56190-cov-34.967293_pt1 | contig 56190 bp, 44 predicted proteins | sample MGYA00403677_ERZ1106952 | MGnify/ENA primary metagenome ERZ1106952 (study PRJEB35170, sample SAMEA104062415) | human gut metagenome | biome: human gut; feature: human-associated habitat; material: faeces | place: Denmark | collected 2012-05-14 ... | reverse complement strand
CGCCGCGCAACATGCGCGGCGGGGCCGGGCTCCTTTCGATCCTTTGCAAATACAGTTATCGATATTCTATGGTCTGAGCCAGACGATCGATTTCTGCTCTAGTATCCGCATCAGCATCTTCGTCAATCACATAATAATTTACGCAGCCTCTTTCCACATAAGTGTTGCCCGCCAGCTGAATCCAGCTTAAATCTGTTTCGCTAGCGAGCTCACCCTTCAAAAATGAATCATGGAAACGGAAAGCCGCCGTGCAGTAATTGAACACATTGTTTCTGATTACAACTTCGGCGCGGTCTCCCTGCGTTCCCCATAGAGCAAACGAAAACTGTATGCCGATATTTTTATTGCCTGTGTTGGCTCTGGCGGCAAAGAAACAGTCTTCGATCAACACTTTTTTGATCGTTTTAGTGCTTGCTGCAATCTGAATGCAACGCTCCGCATTTTCAAAACGGCAATTCTTGATTTCGATTTCTTCATTATACCAAACAATGACGGAACCGGCACTGTTGTCCGTCGATCTGAAAACGCAATTTTCGAGGCTGACCTTCTGATACCAGTTAATCTTAAAAACACCAGTACCGTCAATTACGCAATTTTTGATTACGATTTCATCAGGATTTTTATTTGTGTCATTGATCAAGGAACCTTGCATTAGCAATCCGTCCGACTTCCTGATGGTTATCTGCTTCCCCTCTACTGTCAAAACCTGCGTTTCTCCCACCGTATCTACACTACCGGCATTCGAGATATCTTCTTCGGTTGTTCCCGTTTCACTGTCGCCCAAAAGAGCGATCTGCCGCGTACTCCCGGCATCGGCAAGGTCGCCGAGGGATGCCATGGCAGTGTCCGTCAGATAACCGTTTCTCACGCCGGCAACGAGCAGTTTTCCTGCCCCCGAAATATCGAGCACATAATTGTTGATATCTACCGTTTTGCCGGTCAGATCAATCTCTTCGGTCACGATGATATTCGTATTGAGCACCGCCGTATGAACGACGGCGGGGATATCGTTAAAATCGGATACAAACATCTGAACGTCCGTCGTATCCGCGTTTTCGGGATAGATGACAGTCCCCTCATCGTTCAGCAGCAAAATCTGATTTTTGGTCCGTTCCCAGACAAACGCGTGCCCCTGCGAGCGCGGCTTCATGGACTTGAAGTTGTACCCTTCCGTCGTCAGGATATCGACGGCGTCCTGCATGTTTTCAGGCGTCTCCGTCGCGCCGCCGTACGCCAGAGTCGTATTCAGGATGCGCACGACCTGCTGATCGTTGGAGAGGTTTGCCTTCGCGATCAGGCTGGAAAACGTCGGTATCAGCACTGCCGCGAGAATCGCGATGACCGCGATGACGATCACCAGCTCGACGATGGTAAACCCTTTCCGGTTCTTTTGTTTCATAATTCCCTCCTCTTTGTGCAGAAAAGGGACCTTTGGTTTGCGCTTCGCTGTTAAAAGCGCAAACCAAGAGAGGTACCTCTCTTGGTTTGCGCTTCGCTGTTAAAAGCGCAAACCAAGAGAGGTACCTCTCTTGCACATAATCTTTTCTGTATTATACGAAAAAAAACGGCATTTTGCAAGCGTTTTTTCAAATTATTTGGATTTTTACCGCTCTTTTCAAAAAATCTTCCTGCATTCGGCGGTGTAGATCCGGATTGTCCCGCCGCAGTCGTCGCGCGCGTCCGTCAGATAGCTCCAGCCGTACCGTTCGTAAAACGAAACGAGATCGGTCGCGAGGTACAGCCTTTTCACGCCGCCTGCCGACATCTCGCGGCGCGCGAACGCCAAAAGCTCCCCCGCGAGCCCTCTGCCGCGGAAAGGCGCTTCCACATACAGTGCACAGAGATTCGGCGTCAGATCCCTGCGGTCGTGAAAATCGTTTTCGATCACACCCGCGCCGCCGACGATCGAACCGTCCGGGCCGAGCGCGAGGTACCACTGCGGTATCCCCTGCGGCCGTGCAAGACAGCGCTCCATGCTTTCCAGATAAGTCTCCCGGGAAATGTTCCATTTTTGCGAAAACCAGGCGGCGGCTTCCGGCGCGCGCGAAGGGCAGTCGCACAGGCGGACGAGGGAAATTCCCGTCATAATTCCTCCGGCGTTTTCTTGCGCGAATAGACGCAGCCGCAGTAATTCTGCCGATACAGCCCGTATTCCCTGGAGAGCGCGACCGAACGGAGATAGCCGCCCTTTTTCTTAAAGTCCGAGGGGAGCCATTTCACCCCTGTCTCCTCTGCCAGCGACAGGCCGATCCGATTGATCAGCGCGGCGTTTTTCAGAGGGCTCAGCGTGAGCGTCGAGCAAAAATAATCGAAGTTTCCCTCCTTTGCGCGCTCCGCCGTGCGCCGCAGGCGCAGGGAAAAGCAGATCTCGCAGCGCGCGCCGCCTTCGCGATCGTCTTCACGGCCGCGTACCGCGTCAAAAAAGGCGGCGGCGTCATAGGGCTCGTCCGTCACGGGGATTCCCCACGCTCCCATCAGCCGTTTTTCCTCTTCCAGGCGGAAGAGATATTCTTTTTCGGGCTGTATATTGGGATTGAAGAAGAATACCGTCAAGTCAAAATATTCCTTTAAATATTCCGCCACATACGACGAACAGGGCGCACAGCATGCGTGCAGCAGAACGCGCGGCCGCTCGCCGCTCTTTTTCAGCGCGGAGAGGATTCCCTCCAGTTCCCGCTGTCTGTTTTCATTCATATCAGCTCCTTTTTCAGCGCGCCGCCCTCTTTGGCGAGCCGAAACGCCCGCCCTCCCGCGGAGAGCGAACGCGTGAGCGTCTCGTCCGTAAATTCCAGCGCGCCGTCGTTTTCGATCGCGTACCCCACAGAGGCTTCCGAGCGCAGAAATACTTCGTCAAATTCCGCGCGTTCGTCGTAGTGGGGCGTGCACAGCCCGGGAAGAAGCCCCAGCCCGGGAAATTCCCGATACTCCCCCGACTGCCCCCGCATGATCTCATAGTCGGTATACATCCGCTCGAACCAGCAGATTGCCCCCGCGGAGAGCCCGCAAAGAACCGTCCCTGCGCGGTATGCATCCAGTATGAGCTTGTCCGTCCCCGTCTTTTTCCAGAGGTCGAGCAGGTAGACGGTATCCCCGCCGCCGACGTAAATGCAGTCCGCCGCGGCGATCTTCGCCGCGATCTTCTCCATATCCATTTCGCCGTACACCAAAAGCGCCACTTCCGCCTTGATATCGAACACCGAAGTGTAGGTCTTGCGGAAGCTGTTGAAGTACGGCATGCTGTCGTGGCTCGCCGTGCCGAAAAAGAGGGCGTTGGCCCGCCGCTCCCCCGCGCGCGCTTTCGCAAGCTGCGCGATATAGCGGTCGATTTCCAAAGTCGTTTTGTTTCTGATTTCTCCGCCGCCGATGGCGATCAATTTTCTCATTCGTCCAGTTCTCTCAAAATATGTTCTGCGGTCAGTCCGTTTTCTTCCAGCTGTTCGGCGACGCTCGCGTGCGGCACGAACGCGTCTCCGATCCCCAGTCCCCGGACGGGCAGCGCCCGTCCGCGCGCCGCGTAATAGGAGGCGACCGCGCTGTAAAATCCGCCGATCAGGGCGTTCTCCTCCAGCGTCAGAAGGGGCGTTCCGATCAGCCCGTCCAGACATGCGGTGTCCAGCGGCTTGACCGAATGCGCGTCGATGACCCCGACGCTCTTTTTCGCCTGCCGCGCGGCGTTCAGCGCCAGCGACAGCATTCTGCCGCCCACCGCCAGAATGACCGCATCCGTCCCCTCTTTGACGAGATTCCAGCGCCCGGGCTCATACGCATGCGCATCCGTCTCTCCCTCCTCCGCCTTTCCGTTCGGATACCGGATGGCGACCGGCCCCCCGGCGGAGAGCGCGAACGTAAGCATGCGCTCGAACTGCGCGAGAGAGGAGGGCGCAAGGACGGTCATATTCGGCAGCTGCGTCAGATACGAGAGATCGAATACGCCCTGATGCGTCTTTCCGTCCGCCCCGACGAGCCCCGCGCGGTCCACGCAGAAGACGACAGGCAGGTTCTGAATGCACACGTCGTGCAAGATCTGATCGTACGCCCGCTGCAAAAAAGTGGAATAAATGCAGACGACGGGCTTCATGCCCGCGGCGGCAAGCCCCGCGGCGTAGGTAACGGCGTATTCCTCGCAGATGCCGACGTCCGTCAGACGGTCCGGGAAACGCCTGCCGAAGGAAGAAAGCCCCGTACCGTCCTTCATGCCCGCGGTCACGGCGACGATCTTCCCGTCCGTCTCCGCCCGCCGCGCGAGCGCTTCGCCCAGCCGTGCGGCGTAGGCGTTTTCCCCGCTCTCAAAATGAACGGAAAGCCCGTGGTAATAGTCGGATTTCTCCTCGGCGGGCTTTAATCCCTTTCCCTTCACCGTGCGGACGTGCACGAAGACGGCTTCTTCCGAGTCCCTGATATTCTCAAACACCTGAATGAGCTCTTTCAGGTTGTGCCCGTCCAGCACGCCGACGTATTTGAACCCGAAGTCCTCCAGATATACGTGGCGGTTCAGAAGGCGCTTGACCATGCTCTTGAACGCCTTCAGCCCCCGCCCCGCCCAGGACTTGCCGAGCGCGCTCTTCAAGCGCCGCTTGGCGGTGCGGTAGCGTTTGCCGGTAGTGACCTTGGAGAGCGCCTTGTAAAAGCCGTTGTTGTTTTCGCTGATGGACATGCCGTTGTCGTTCAGGACGACGATGAACCTGCCCGGCTTTTTCTCGGTTGCAGTCAGCGCTTCCAGCGATTCGCCGTTGATTAAGGAACCGTCCCCGACGACGGTCACGATCCGGTAGTCCTCCCCCGCGAGGTCGCGCGCCTTTGCGAACCCGAGCCCCGCCGCGAGCGAATTGCCTGCATGACCGGCGACGAACGCGTCGTACGCGCTCTCCTCCGGCGAAGGGAATCCGGAGATCCCGCCCTTTTTCCGCAGCGTGGAAAACCGCTCCGCACGGTCGGAGATGATTTTATGTACGTAAGACTGGTGCCCGACGTCGAAAAGGAGTTTATCGGCGGGAAAATCGAACGCGAAATAAAGGGCAAGGGTGAGTTCCACCATGCCCAGGTTGGGGGACAGATGCCCCCCGTTCGTTTCCACCGTCTGAATGACGGTTTCCCTGATCTCCGCCGCCAGCGCTTCCAGTTCGGATACGGAACACGCCTTCAGAGGCTTACGGAGCTGCTCGGATAATGCCATAAATTCCCTTTGACGCTAATATATGTGCAGGCGTCGCGCGTTATACCCCGCCGTTTTTCCTCAAATCTTCTCGGGGTCGGGATATTCTTCGCCGAACGTCTCCACGGTGACGGACTTCATGATCATATCCTCCTGCGGGCGGTCCGCATAGTCCACATACGATTCCGCAATCGCGTCCACTACGTCCATTCCCTCGATCACCCTGCCGAACGCGGCGTATGCGCCGTCCAGATGCGGGGCGTCCTGATGCATGATAAAGAACTGACTGCCCGCGCTGTCCGGATGATTGGCGCGCGCCATGCTGATCACGCCCCGCGTGTGTTTCAGCGCGTTGGGAAAGCCGTTCTGCGCGAACTCTCCCCTGACGGTATAGCGGGGGCCGCCCCGTCCCGTTCCCTGCGGGCAGCCGCCCTGAATCATAAAGCCGCGGATCACGCGGTGAAAGATGAGATCGTCATAAAATTTCTTCCTGACGAGATAGATAAAGTTGTTGACCGTGTTCGGCGCGATCTCGGGAAACAGCTCGACTTTGATGACGCCGTCTTTGCCGAGATTCTTGTTTTTCATCTGAATGGTTACGATCGGATTTTTCATAGCAAGCCTCCTCGTTTTGTTTCTATTGTACCACGAACCCGCGCGGTTGTCAATCCCCCTTTTACACGGCGCCGAACTGGCTGTTGTAAAGCGCGGCGTAAGCGCCGTTCTTTTTCAGAAGCGCCTCGTGCGTGCCCTGTTCCAGAATTTTCCCCCGCTCCATGACCAAAATCACGTCCGCCGTACGGATCGTGGACAGGCGGTGCGCGACGACGAAGGAGGTTCTTCCCTTCATCATCTGCTCGAACGCCGCCTGGATCTTCGCCTCCGTCAGGGTGTCGATGGAAGAGGTCGCCTCGTCCAAAATCAGCATGGGCGGGCGGACGAGCATGGCGCGGGCGATGCACAAAAGCTGCTTCTGCCCCTCGGACAGGCTGCCGTAATCGTCCCCCACGACGGTGTCGTACCCGGCGGGCAGGCGCTTGATGAAGGAATGCGCGTGCGCCGCCTTCGCCGCGGCGATCACCTCTTCGAGGGAAGCCTCCGGGTTGCCGTAGGCGATGTTTTCCCGCACGGTTGCGCGCTTGAGCCAGGTCTCCTGCAAAACCATACCGTAGCTCTCGCGCAGGCTGTCCCGCTTCATCTGGCGGACGGGAACGCCGTCCACGCGGATCTCGCCTCCCGTCACGTCGTAAAAGCGCATGAGAAGATTGATAAACGTGGTCTTTCCGCACCCCGTCTTTCCCACGATCGCCACGCGGCTGCCCGCGGGCACGGAGAGCGTAAAGTCCTTGATGAGCTCGGTATCCGGGCGGTAGGAAAAGGATATGCCGTCGATCTCCACGGCGCCTTTCGGCGTGAAGGAGAGCGCGCCGGGTTCATCCGGCTCCTCCGCGGGCTGTTCTACCACCTCGAGCACGCGGTTCGCCGCCGCAAAGGCGCTCTGCAGCTCGGTTACGACGCCCGAAATCTCGTTGAACGGCTTGGTGTATTTATTGGCATACAGGAGGAAGGTCAGAAGCATGCCCACCGAAAAGGCGCCCGCCGTATCGATGGAGATATACGCCCCCACCACCGCGACGACCAGATACACCAGATTGTTCACGAAGCGCGTCGCCGGATTGGTGACGGCGGAGAAAAACACCGCTTTCGTCCCCGCTTTTTTCAGCTTCTGATTGATGCCGTCAAAGCGCGTCTCCAGCTTCTCTTCCATGGAAAACGCCTTGACCGTCTTCTGCCCGCCCACCATTTCCTCGACGAGAGAAGTCATTTCGCCGCGCGTCTCAGACTGCGCCTTGAAGTGCTTATAGGTGTTTTTCGCCACAAAATAGGCGACGAAGAGGGAGAGCGGCGTCATTACGACGACGATGAGCGCGATTTCCCAGCGGTACAGGAACATGATAACGAGGGTGGCGACGATGGTCACGACGCCGGTGAAGAGCTGCGCGAAGCCCATCAGCAGCCCGTCCGAAAGATCGGAGACGTCCGTCACCACGCGGCTGATCAGATCGCCGCGCGAACTTCCGTCCACATACCTGACGGGAACGCGGTTCAGCTTGGTCACGGCGTCCAGCCGGATTTTTCGCACGACCGAAAACGCCAGGCGGTTGGTGAGCGTGGTACGCGCGTATTCCGCGATGAAAATGCCCCCGATCGCGGCGGCGAAGATCGCGGCGACGCGCGCGATCGCGTCGAAGTCCACGTCCCCCATGCCGACGATGTAATCCACCCCCTCGCCGATTAAAACGGTGGTATAGAGATTCAGAAGTACGCTCGCCGTCGAAAAGAGCAGGACGAAGATCAGCAGAAACCACTTCGGCAAAAGGTAGCGCAGAATGCGCCGGAACGTATGTTGTTTCATGCCTCTTCCTCCCCCACGTGCTGGGATGCGCAGATTTCCCGATAGCGCTCCGACGACGAAAAAAGCGCTTCGTGCGTGCCCACGGCGGCGATCCTGCCGTCGTCCAGAAGATAGATCCTGTCCGCGTTGCGGATGGCGGAAACGCGCTGCGAAACGATGATCGCCGTCGTCCTGCCGGCGAGTCCGCGGATATTCTTTCGCAGCCGCGCGTCCGTCGCGTAGTCCAGTGCGGACGCCGAATCGTCCAAAATGAGAATTTCCGGCTGTCTGACCAGCGCGCGGGCGATGGTCAGGCGCTGGCGCTGCCCGCCGGAGAGATTTCTGCCGCCCTGCTCCACGGGATGGTCCAGCCCGTCCAGAAGCGCGGTCAGAAACTCCGCCGCCTCGCCGATCCGCGCGGCGGTCCAGAGTTCTTCGTCCGAAGCGTCCTCTTTGCCCCACTTCAGGTTATCCCGGATGGTGCCCGAAAAGAGCGCCGCTTTCTGCGGCACGACGCCGAAAAGCGCGCGGAGCTCGCGCATTTTCCAGGTCCGCACGTCCGCGCCCTTTATCTTCACGCTCCCCTCCGTCGCGTCGTAGAAGCGGGGCAGCAGATTTACGAGCGTGGACTTCCCCGCGCCCGTCCCGCCGATGATACCGACGGTCTCCCCCCGCTTCACGGAGAGAGAAATGTGCTCGAGCGCGTTGTCCGCGCCGTCCGCGTAGGAAAAGGAGACGTCGTCGAGCTCGATCAGCGGTGCCTGCCCGTCCGGTTCGGCGCCCGCGCCGTCCGCCATGGAGGGCTCGGTCGCCAGCAGAGCGCGGATGCGCTTGGCGGAGGCTTCTCCCTGCGCCATCATGATGACGAGTTCCGCGAACGCGACCGCGGCGAGCAGATCCTGCGTCATATAGTTGATGAGCGCGGTGATCTCGCCCTGTTCGAGCACGCCCTGAAAAACCAGCCCGCCGCCGAACCATAAAATACAGATGATGGCGACGTTGATGATCGCGTACGTCGCGGGATTCAGAAGCGCGGAGATCCTGCCCACCGCCACCTGCAGCTTGTTGAGGCGGGTGACGGAATCGTCAAACGCCGCGATCTCTTCCTCCTGCCGCGAAAATGCGCGGACGACCCGCGCGCCCGCCAGGGTCTCGCGGGTGCGCAGGGAAACTTCGTCTAAATTTTTCTGGATCTTTCCGTTTCCGCGGATGCAGGCGCGCATCACGAAATAGATGACGGCGCCCAGCACGGGGACGGTGACGAGAAAGATCAGCCCCGCCCGCCAGTCGATGAGAAAGGAGGCGACCACCGTTCCCAAAATGATGAAGGGCGCGCGCAAAATCAGGCGCAGAAAGCGGTTCACGCCCGTCTGCGCGTTGTTCACGTCCTGCGTGATGCGCGTGATCAGCGTGGGAATGCCGATCCCGTCCAGCTCCTTAAACGAAAAGGCGTTGATCCTGCGGTAGCACGCCGCGCGCACTTCCGTGCCGAACCCGAACGCCGCGACCGCCGAATAATACTGCGCCAGCAGCGAGCACAGAAGTCCCAGGATCCCCATTCCCACCATCACGGCGCCCATTTTGAGAATATAGCCCTTGTCTCCGTTCGCGATGCCCACGTCGATGACGTAAGCCACGAGAATGGGAATAGCGAGCTCAAACGCCGCTTCCAGAAACTTGAAAAGCGGCGCGATGATCGTCTCTTTTTTATAATGCCTTAAATATTTTCTGTAAAACATGTTCCTCTTGAAAAACGACGGATATACTCCGCCGTTTTCGTTTGCAATCAGTTTTTGCCGGACAGTTTTTCGTCGATCCCCGCGGCCGCGAGCTTTCCGGCGCCCATCGCCAGAATGACCGTCGCCGCGCCGGTGACGGCGTCCCCGCCCGCATAGATGCCCACGCGGGACGTCTCTCCTTTCTCATCCACGATGATGCCGCCCCACTTCTCCGTCTCCAGCCCCTCCGTCGTGGACTTGATGAGCGGATTGGGAGACGTTCCGATGGCGATGACGACCGCGTCCACCGGAAGGACGAAATTGCTGCCCTTCTTCTCGACGGGGCGGCGCCTGCCGGAAGCGTCCGGCTCGCCGAGCTCCATCTCGACGCACTCGATGCCGCCGACGAACTTCTTTTCGTCGGGCAGGATCCGTACGGGGTTATTGAGCAGTCTGAAAATAATGCCCTCTTCCTTCGCGTGCTCCACCTCTTCCTTCCGCGCGGGGAGCTCCTCCTCCGAGCGGCGGTAGACGATATACACTTCCTCCGCGCCCAGGCGCTTTGCGCAGCGCGCGGCGTCCATCGCGACGTTTCCTCCCCCCACGACCGCCACGCGCTTCGCGCGCATGATCGGCGTGGCGGAATCCTCCCGGTAAGCCTTCATCAGATTTACGCGGGTCAGAAACTCGTTGGCGGAATACACGCCGTTGAGGTTCTCGCCTTCGATCCCCATGAATTTGGGGAGCCCCGCGCCCGTCCCGATAAAGACGCACTCGTAACCGCCCTCCTTCATCAGCTCGTCGATGGAAACCGTTCTGCCGACGACGACGTCCGTTCTGATTTCCACGCCCAGCTTTTCAAGCTCAGCCACTTCCTTTCTCACGATCTCCTTGGGGAGGCGGAATTCGGGGATCCCGTAAACCAGCACGCCGCCCGCCAGGTGCAGCGCCTCGAACACGGTGACCGAATATCCCTTCTTCGCGAGGTCGCCCGCGCAGGTCAGCCCTGCGGGGCCCGATCCGATGACGGCGACCTTATGTCCGTTTTTCTTCCCCGCGGCAGTTTCGGCGTTCTGCTTCGCGTTATGATAGTCCGCCACAAAGCGCTCCAGCCGGCCGATGGCGACGGGTTCGCCCTTGATGCCGCGCACGCATTTCTGCTCGCACTGCGTCTCCTGGGGGCACACCCTTCCGCACACCGCGGGAAGGGAGCTGGAACGGCTGATGATCTCGTAAGCCGCGTCGAAATCCCCCTTCGCCACTTCCGCGATAAACGCGGGGATGTCGATCTGCACGGGACAGCCCGTGACGCACGGCTTATGCCTGCAGTTCAGGCAGCGCTGCGCCTCGTCCATCGCGGTCTCTGCGGTATAGCCGAGCGCCACCTCCTGAAAATTCTTATTCCTGACTTCGGGCGCCTGCGAAGGCATTTCGTTTTTCTTCAAGGACATGTTCGGCATATCACTCCACCTCCTTTTTGAAGAGATTGCAGACGCGTTCCCGCTCTTTTTGCTCGAATTCGCGGTACATTCCCGCGCGCTGCATGGTCTCGTCGAAATCCACCAGATGGCCGTCGAAATCCGGCCCGTCCACACAGGCGAATTTCACTTCTCCCCCGACGGTCAGGCGGCAGCACCCGCACATTCCCGTTCCGTCGATCATGATCGGGTTCATGCTCACCATGGTCCTGATGCCGTATTCCTTGGTCAGTTTACAGACGAATTTCATCATGACGAGCGGTCCGATCGCAATCACTTCATCGTATGCTTCTCCCCCCTCGATGAGTTCTTTCAGGGCATCCGTGACCAGTCCCTTCTTTCCGTAACTGCCGTCGTCCGTCATCAAGACCAGCCGGTCGGACGCCGCGGCGAATTCTCTTTCCAGAATGACCAGATCGCGGCTGCGGAAACCGACGACCGAATGCACGACGGAGCCCTGCTGATGGAACTTTTTGGCGACGGGATAGGCGATCGCACAGCCGACGCCGCCCCCCACGATGGCGACTTTTTTCGCCGTCGTGACGGTGGGCCTGCCCAGCGGCCCCACGAAATCCCGGATCGAATCCCCCTCGTTTTTGTGATTCAAAAGCTCAGTGGTTCCCCCGACCACCTGAAAAATGATGGTGACCGTCCCCTTTTCGCGGTCGTAATCCGCGACGGTAAGCGGGATACGCTCCCCCTCCTCGTCCACGCGGAGGATGATAAACTGTCCCGGCTGGGCCTTTTTCGCCACCAGCGGGGCGTCGATCTCCATCAGCGTCACGGTGGGATTCAAGATCTCCTTTCTGATAATCCGATACATTTCGCACCTCACATATTTATTACCAATCGTCTTTCGGCGTCAGTTTGATATCGTCGTAAAAGGCAAAGTAGCGCTCTTTTTCCGAACGGCGGTTTTCCGCCTCCTCTTCCAGTTCTTCGGGCAAAACGCCGTCGTCGTCCAGTTCTTCGCTCCTGCGCATCTGATCGTATTCGCTCAAGTTATCTCCCTTTTCAGTATGGTTTTATACCCCTCGCCGTAGCGCACGCACTTGGATACGCGCGAGAGCGTTGCGGAGGAAATATTGGTCTCCGCGATGATCTGTTCGTAGGTCTTCCCCTCCAGGAGAAGTTTGGCGGCATGCACCCGCTGGCTCATGGACTCCGCCTCGTTATACGTGAGCAGATCCTCGAAAAACGCGCCGCACTCCTCCAGCGTATTGAGTCGCAAAATCGCCTCGAACAGTTCCCTGTTTTTTTCGATATATTCCCGATCGGACATCAGTTTTCCTCCCTCTTTTTCAGAAAAGCTCTCATCTTTTCGCTCTTGGGGCTGCCGAACACCGCTTCGGGCGTTCCCTCCTCCTCGACGACGCCGTCCGCCATGAAAAGCACGTAGTCGGCCACCTCCCGCGCAAATTCCATCTCGTGCGTGACGACGATCATCGTCCTGCCCTTCAGGCTGCGGATGACCTTCAAAACCTCCCCCGTCAGCTCGGGGTCGAGCGCGGAAGTCGGCTCGTCGAAACACAGAACCGCCGGCTCCAGCGCGAGCGCGCGCGCGATGGCGACTCTCTGCTGCTGCCCGCCGGACAGTTCAAACGGGTAGCTTTCCCTCTTCTCTGCCAGCCCCACGCGCTCCAGAAGTTCTCCCGCCCTGATCCTGTTCCGCTCCAACAGAGAGCGGTAACAGGCGTTCGCCTCCGCTTTTGCTTTGCGCGCGCGGGAAAAATACGAAAGGGCTTCTTCCTCTTTCAGCTCCGCCTTCCGCCGGCGGCAGAACGCCCTTGCCTGCTCCTTCGCGAGCAGATCCGCGGCGAGCGAGACGTTCTTCTCCGCACGGTAATGGGGGAACAGATTGAAGTTCTGAAAAACCAGCCCGAATTTCAGCCGCTTTTCCCTGAGCGCGGCGTCCGAATAGACCTCCGCCGCATCCGATAAAAGCGCTCCGTTCAGATAGACTTTTCCCTCGTCGGGCGTTTCCAGGTAATTGAGACACCTCAAAAGAGTGGTCTTGCCGCTTCCCGACGATCCTATTATAACCAAAATCTGCCCCTCTTGTAAAGTAAAGTTTATCCCTTTTAAGACTTCCGTCTGATTAAATTTTTTCCGGAAGTTCTCCACGCGTAAAATTTCCATCGTCACACCTTGATAAAATCCAGTTTCTTTTCCAGCCAACGGAACAAAAGCGTCAATAAGCCAACGAACAGCAGATAGAAAACCGCCGTGTAAAAGATGGGCCAGACGAGCCCTTTCAGAAGCCAGTTTTCCGCTACTTTCAGGATCTCCGTCACCACGATGACGCGCGCGAGCGACGTATCTTTCACCAGCGTGATGATCTCGTTGGACATGGGCGGCACGATCCGCTTGACGACCTGCAAAAGGATGACGCGGAAGAAAATCTGCCCCCTGGTCATGCCGAGCACCTGCCCCGCCTCGTACTGCCCGCGGGGAACGCTCTCGATGCCGCCGCGGTAAATTTCCGAAAAATAACACGCGTAATTGATGACGAACGCCACCAGTACGGCGATCAGGCGGGGCATGACGGGGACGTTGAAGAGCAGCGCCGGTCCGTAAAAGATAAACAGAATCTGCAGCAGAAGCGGCGTACCGCGGATGATCCAGACGAACGTACGCACGACGGCTCTCAGCGGCTTAAAGCCGGACATGGAGCCGAAAGCGACCAATAGCCCTATCGGCAGCGACAGGGCTAAGGTGATGATGAAGATCAAACAGGTTGTGCCGAACCCCTCCAGGAGTTCCAGCGTTATTTGGAGGAACTGATCCATAAGCGCTCCGGAGCCGTTTAACCCATGTATTTTTTGACGAGCGCGTCGAAGGTTCCGTCCGTCTCGTACTGCGCGATCAGCCTGTTGAGGGCGGCGAGAAGCTCGGTATCTTCCTTTCTGACGCCGATGCCGTACGTTTCTCCCTCAAATCCCACGTCGATATAGGCGAGATCCGCATAGCTCGTGCCCTCTCCCGTCATCGCCTTCGCCATGGTGATGTCGATCACCGCGACGTCGGAAGCGCCGCTCTTGACTTCCAGCAGGCAGTCCGCCTGTTTCCCCAGCCCGTTGATCTCTACGCCGAGATCCTTTGTCACGGTTTCCCCCGCGCTCCCCGATTCCACGGCGATGGACGTTGCCTGCGAGAGACTGGCGATATCCGTATAGCGGTCCTTCTCCTCCGCTCTGACGACGACGACCTGCTTGTTTTCCATATAGGGATCCGTAATCGACATATACTCTTTCAGCTCTTCCTTGATGGTCATGCCGTTCCAGATGAGGTCAATCTCTTTCGTCGTCAGGGCGATCTGCTTTTTCTCCCAATCGATCTCCTTGAATACGGGCGTATACCCCAGTTCCGCGCAAGCCTTTTCCGCAAACTCCGTGTCGAAGCCGACGAGCTTGCCGTTCTCGTCAAAATAGTTCATCGGCGCGTAATACGTAATCCCGATGATCAGCTCGTTTTCCCCTTTGCCGGGATTGCAAGCCGCCGTTCCCGCCATAAGCGAGGCAAAGCACACTGCGCTCAACAAAAATGCTGCGATTTTTTTCATTTCTCCGTCTCCTTTACTTCATTACTTTAATTTGATAAAGTTATGGTGACATTATACTTTATTACTTTAAATTTGTAAAGCATTTTGACGGCAAAAATAAAAAAATTTTAAAAAAGTGCCAAATTTTTTTCGCAATATATGCGCATACGTATGAATTTCCCGGCCGTTTCTCCCTTCCGGCGGTAAAATGCGCGCGCTTCCCGGGCAAAAATTGATCGGGCGCGCGCCGCTCTCGTAAGCTGAGCGGCCTTTTCGCCGCTTTTTTCGTTATTTATGATGAGATTCGAAAAACAGAAAGCGTGAAGCAAGTTGTATCAAAACAGATCGGCCGCCCATTGAAATCATGTTCTGATGCATAAAATGGTTTTTCAAGCGAAAAATGCCTCTTTCCCCTACGCAAGGCTTCCAAGCGGATTGTCTCGCTTTTCGATCTTTTCTTGTCGGCGCAGGATTCCCTCTTGAAATTTTCTTTTCACAAAAAACATTTACCGGCTAAGCCGATGGTTTTTCAGTTTCGGGCTGTTAGCCCTAACACTGCCGCCAGCGCTCGCGCAGATGACGCCCCGGCAGGCATGCGACCGTTACTTGCTTCCCGTGAACGCGCCCCTTTCCGCATCTTGTTCTTCCCGAGTTGCCTCGCTCTTTTTTACGTTTCTGTTTTCTTTTTGAAAGCGGCACTTTCCTCTTTTTTGTTCATCGTTAATGCCTTTTTCGACTCCCGCCGTTATGGCGGGGGTTTCGCTATACCAAAAGAGCGAAGGCTCAAAAACCTTCGCTCTTTATTTTCTGTGAAAATTTGCGCACGCCGTCAGGAGGCTTTTTTCTTCCCGCGGCGCTCCGAAACCGCCTTGACGCGCTGCAGGGCTTCTTCCTGCTCCTCCACCGCCCGCAGCGCCTCCACGGAGACCGAGCGGGTATGATAAATCGGCTTCCACTCCACCTTTTTGAACAGCGCGACCAGCGCGATGGGCAGATAGGTAAACATAAAGAGGGGGAACAAAAAGAGATGGAAAATCTTTTTCCAAGTCGGGCAGAGAATTTTCCTGTGCTCCGTCAGCAGCGTGATCCCCCCGAACAGGAGAAAGACGAGATACATATTGACCGCATACAGCCCGATGTGCGCCAGAGCGCCCAGCCCTGCGCCGACGTTTCCCATTGAAAAACCGACGATCGCGCAGACGGTGTTGAAAAACAGCGTAGCGAGCGTGATCAGGAGCGCGGGACAGATCGTCGTCAGGATATCGTAACAGGAAAAATTGCGGATATCCTCTTTCATCAGGCGCCGGCCCTTTTTGGCGAATACCTGATAAAACCCCTTCGCCCAGCGCTCGCGTTGGCGCCAGGACTGGCGGAAACGCGACGGCTGTTCGTCGAACAGCATGGCGTCCTTGGCAAATCCGATCTTGCGTCCGCTCAAAGCGAACTCCGTGGAACACTCGATATCCTCCGTCAGGGTGAAAAACTCCCAGTTTCCGTACTCTTTCACCACGTCGCGCGCGATCAGAAACCCCGTCCCCGATATCGCACAGCTGCTTCCGAGCGTCATTCTGGCGCTGTTTAAGTGACAGGATTCGTGCAAAAACCAGTAGCCGTACCCGCTCGCGATCCAGTTTTCCCCGAAATTTTTGCTGTTCCGATAACTCGTGACCAAGTCGTATCCGCGGTCGAACACCTTGTTCATCTCCGTCAGATAGGTCTTCGTCAGAATATTGTCCGCATCCAGCACGACGTAAGCGTCGCAGCGCTCCGCGTAGAGCGGATCGGCGTGAAGATGCTCGAACAGATAGTGGAGGGCGAACCCCTTGCCGACTTTTTCCGGATCGTTGCGCTCGTACACGATACAGCCGAGCGACCGCGCGAGCGCCGCGGTCTGATCCGTACAGTTATCCGCCACGACGAAGATATCCACCAGCTCCGCCGGATAGTCGTTGCGGCGAATGCTCTCGATGAGCTGTCCCAAAACCTTCTCCTCGTTGCGCGCGCAGATGACGATTCCCAGCCGATGGCGCTTTCCGGCGGGCGGCAAGGCCCGCTTTCCGCGGAAAACGCTGACGAACAGGTAGACGAACTGATGCAGATACAATAGGATAAAAAACAAAAAGAGCGCGCCGTTGACGATATTGACGATATTCGTCAGAATATCCTGCGTCGGCTCTCCGAATATTCCGCCGCCGATCAGCCGCGCGCATTCGGGCGCGCGCGCCGCCGAAAAAGTGATAAAGTTTTTCAGCAAAAATACTACCTCCTCGGAATGCTTCCCAAACAAAACGATCGGGAGAAACGGTTTGTCCCGTATTTTTTATTTTTCCTATCTTTTCACATACGTTGTTAAGCATAACATATCTTTATGCCTTTGTCAATCATTCAAAAAAAGAGTGGATAAATATGGTAATCATCATGTTGAGTCACCGCAAAAGCAGAAAGTCGAAACAGCCCATCATTTTTTGCTCTCATTGCCGAGATCCTTCACTTCGTTCAGAAATGATGATATTCTTACACTGCATTGTAACTTTTCCGAAACTCCGCGCGGGAATAAGCGAACGCACGCCGCGCCGTTCTATTTTAATCTGCTCTTTTCCATCGGTTTTTAATCGCAGAAGGCAAGAAAACCGTGGCGGAACGCCGATAAAACCGGTTCAACCGGTGGTTTTGATATCCCCTATAAGGGGGAACTGCCAGCCCCGTCAACGGGTATCGCATTTATGATAGCGCCTTATTGCCCTGCTCCCCTGTAAAACAGCTTCCTCTTATCACTTTGCAGACCTTTAACCGATCATTCCTTTTTATTTTTACCTCTTCCCCGGTAAAAACGGGGAATTTATCGAGAAGAAACGCCATCAAAAACCGCGGCGCGCCCGATCGGGCGCGCCGCGTAAAACAAAACAAACAAAATGAAACCCTTCCCCCGCGCGCAGGCGCGGACAGATTCAGGCCTTTTTTACAATACTTTTGACAGAAATTCTTTCAGGCGTGGATCCTGCGGACGGTCAAAGAACGCATTGGGCTCGTTTTCTTCCTTGATCCTCCCCTCGTCCATAAACAGAACGCGGGTCGCGACTTCGCGCGCAAATCCCATCTCGTGCGTGACGACGACCATCGTCATGCCCTCGTCCGCGAGATCCTTCATCAGCTGGAGCACTTCTCCCACCATTTCGGGATCGAGCGCGGAGGTCGGCTCGTCAAAGAGCATTACGTCCGGCTCCATGCAGAGGGAACGAACGATGGCGATGCGCTGTTTCTGCCCGCCCGAGAGCTTGGAGGGATACTCGTCCTTTTTCTCGTACAGCCCGATGCGCTTCAAAAGCTCTTCCGCTTTTTTCTCCGCCTCCTCCTTGGTCTTCAGCTTCAGCTGGACGGGTGCCAGCGTCATATTCTGCAGGACGGTGAGATTGTTGAAGAGATTGAAGTGCTGAAAAACCATCCCCATTTTGCGCCGCGCGACGTTGATATCCACGGAGGAACTGCGGTAGAGATCCTTCATCGCGAGGCGGTACTCCTTTCCCTCGTGCTTTTTCAAAAGATCTTCCTTTTTGATCTTCCCGATGATTTCGCCGCGCAACGCTTCCGGATCGCTCCTGTCTTCCGCGGCCTCCCACAGCGCGCGGTAGGTGTTGGATTTTTCGATGATATCGAAATGCAGATAGGGATCGACCGGCGTCAGCAGCTGCCCTTCCATCCACACTTCGCCGTAAGTGGGGAACTCCAGGAGATTCATGCACCTTAAAAGCGTGGACTTTCCGCTCCCGGACGGGCCTATGATGACCACCTTCTCCCCCTTTTCGATCTTGCAGGAGACGCCCTTCAGCACTTCCAGCTTGCCGAAATACTTAAAGATATTGTCAACGATTATCACTTGCCCTGAGCCTCCTTTCGATGAGTTTTACCCCCCACACCATAGCGTAGACGATAATCAGGTAACAAATTCCCACCAAAATACCGCTCGCAAGATAGTTGACGACCGATTTATTGATGACGTCCGCCGCCGCGTTGAGGTCGAACGTCAGCATGCCGGGCGTAGAGCCCACCCAGCTGATGATCGCAGTCTCTTTGAGAAGCGCGATCATTTCGTTTCCGATTGCCGGAATAACGTTTTTTACCGCTTGCGGCAGGATGATATGGATCATGGTCTTTCCCCAGCCGAGCCCCATTGCGCGCCCCGCCTCCAACTGTCCTTTATCGACGGATTGAATGCCGGCGCGGATATTTTCCGAGACATACGCGCCCGAATTGATCCCGAACGTGAGAATGGCGGCGTACACCTTGAACCCGGGAATCGCAAAAATCGCAAAGACCATGATAAAGAGCTGAAGCGCAACGGGCGTTCCGCGGAAAACCGTCGTGTACACGCTGCAGATCGCAGAGGGAATTTTCAGCCATTTATACTGCGGGGCGGCAATTTTCACGATTGCGACCACGGTACCCAAGACCAGCCCCAACAGCGCGGCGACCACCGTGATGACCAGCGTGTGCCAAAACCCCTCGAAGAGATAGCTGAGAAATTCTCCCGTGCTCAATATTTTCCATATATCCTGAAATAACATAAATGCTCCTGTTTACACAAACAGGGAAAGGGCATGCTGCCCTTTCCCGTTTCTGTCAGTTTATCTTTCCGCTCAGACGCCGAGGTGTTCCATCACCAGCTGCTCAACGCCGTTGTTGCCGTTCTCGTCGGTCTCCGCGAGCAGGGCATTCAGAACTTTGTTGATCGCGTTGAGAATTTCCGTTTCGCCCTTGGTGACGCAGATCGCATATTCGTCCACAGCCGCTTCGTCCGCTTCCCCGTCGGCGCCCTGATAATAAAGAGGCGCGCACTTCAGTTTGCTGTTGTCCTTGATCAGCTGTTTGGCGGGCAGTTCGTCGATGATCACGACGTCGATGTTGAGCCCGATATCCGCAACCGCCGTGGACAGCGCGTCGTATCCCGTCTTCGTGACGTTCTTTCCGTCCAAAACGCCGCCTTCCGCCGTTTCATCTCCCAGGAAAAGATCGGCGGTCGTTCCGCTCTGTACGCCGATTTTTTTATCGGCAAAGGAATCCCAGTAAACGCCGGTCACATCGTCCGTCGTCGTGCTTTCATACGTCGCGGCATCGGTTACCTGATAGATAACGTACAGATTCGCCGTATAATAGGGCACGGAAAAAGCCACCTTTTCCTTGCGCTCATCCGTGATGGAGATTCCTGCCGCCCCCACTTTCGCGAGCTTGCCGGCGGAAACCGTATCCACGATCTGATCGAAGGCCACGTTCTCGAACTGAACGCTCATGCCGAGCTCTTCGCCGACGAGATTCATGATATCGACGTCCGCGCCGACGATCTTGGAGTCTTTAATATACTCAAACGGCGCGAACCCTGCCTCCGTATAGACGATAAGCGTATTCCCGTTGCCGCCGCAGGCAGCCATTCCCATCGCGCAGGCCGCCGTCAGGACTGCAAGAATCATACACAAAAACTTTTTCATTTCTCTGTTCCTCTCTTTTTTTGATGATGACGCTATTTTAGAACTTTTTTTTTGTATTGTCAACTGTTTTATTGCATAATTCAAAAAAATTTTTTAAAAATATTTAAAAATTGCCATATTTATGTATATTTTTATGAATAATTAAATTTTATATTCATTTATTGAAAAACTGTCGCATCTCTCTCCCGCGCGCCGGCTGCTGTGATATGATCATAGTGGCGTTCGGGAACCTGCGGCGCCGCCTTCACGGGCGGGCGGAGCCGCGCGATAAGGAGGTATTTATGTATTTATCCGAATTCATTGAGTCTCTCGCCCTCTACGGTCTGCCCGCGGTCGTCATGTCCGTGCTCGCGGAAGGATGCACGCTTCTGCTCGTCAGACTGTGCAGAATTCAGAATACGGCGCTGAAAAACATTCTGCCCTTTCTCTTCGGCGTCGCTTTCTCCTGCCTGTACAGCCTGATTTTTCAGGGAGCGGGGAGCGTCTTTACCGAAGAGACGCTTTATACGGGCATACTTTGCGGCTCGCTTTCCACTGTGTACGGAGCGATTCTGAACAGGACGCTCTCGAAAAAAGCGGAGCCCGACCGGGAGAGCATCGTCATCGGACAGCTGAACGGCTTTGTCCGCCCGGAAGAGCTGTCGGATACGGCAAAAGCGATCTGCGCCGCGCTGGAAGAAGGCGCGGACGAACAGGCGATCGCCGCGATCATCGCGGCGCACGGCACGGAGGCAGCGGACGATGAAACCGCCCGGCAGCTCGCGGCATTTCTCCTCGCCGCGGTCGAAGCGCTGAAAGAGGAGTAACGGACGCGCCCCCGCGAAAAAGCGGGGGCGTTTTCGTATTTTTTTCGCAAATATCTCGATACTATCCGTATGAAATTCAAAAAGAGCCTGAAAGAGAATCTCTCTTTTTTAAAAAAGAAGTTATCCGCGCAGGATGTTTTTTTCTATGAAATCAAGATCGGTGGGAAACGGGACGCCTGCCTGATCTTCGTCGACTCCCTGACGGACAAGGCGGAAGCCGGGCGGCTGCTCGTCAACCCGCTCTCGCAATTTGCGGGCAATCCGACTTACGCCGCCGTAAAAAACAGCCTGCTCTCCCCCGAGCGTAAGGAATATACGGATACGGAAGAAGCGATCGACGATATGCTCACGGGCAACACCATGCTCGTGATAGACGGATGCACACACGTCATCTGTTACGGTCTCAAGAAATTCGAAGTCCGCGCGGTCTCCGAACCGCCGACCTCCACCGTGATCAAGGGGCCGCGCGAGGGCTTTAACGAGTGCCTGCCCGTCAACCTGAGCATGCTCCGCCGCCGCATCAAGTCCCCCGACCTGGAAGTGGAGATGCTGAATATGGGAAAATACTCCAAGACGGCGATCGCGCTGACCTATATCAAGGGTGTCGTGCAAAAAGGGCTGGTAGAATCGGTCAAAGAGCGCCTCGCCAAGATCGAGATCGACGGGATTCTGGACGCCTCCTACGTATCGAAATTTCTCAACGAAAAAAAGAGCTCTCTTTTCAAGCAGGTAGGCACCACGGAAAAGCCGGATATCCTCGCCTCCAAGCTGCTGGAGGGAAGAATCGGCATCGTCGTGGACGGCTCGCCCATCGCGCTCACCCTCCCTTATATTCTGATCGAGGATTTCCAGAGCCCGGAAGACTACTATACGTCTCCCTATAAAGCGACGGTCGCCCGCGGGCTGCGGGCGCTCTCCGTGTTCCTCGCGGTGCTGCTGCCCGGCTTTTTCGTGGCGGCTCAGCTCTTTCACCTGCAGCTGATCCCGCTCAACTTTCTCCTGACCATCGTCAATTCCATCAAGGGGATCCCCCTGTCGCCCAGCTTCGAGATGTTCTTCACCCTCCTGATCTTCGAGATTCTCAACGAGGCGAGCGTGCGCATGCCGAAATACGTCGGCATGGTGGTTTCCATCGTCGGCGGCCTCGTGCTGGGCGAAACCGCCGTCAACGCCGGCATCATTTCCGCTCCCGCACTGATGATCATAGCGCTGTCCGGGATCTGCCTTTACACCGTCCCCGAGCTCGTGCAGACCTTTTCGCTCGTCCGCATCATCATTCTCATTCTCGCAGGCTCCCTGGGCGGCTACAGCATCATCCTGGCGGGCGCGTTCTTCCTGATCTACCTCGTATCCTTCGAGGACTTTAAAACGCCCCTGTTGGCGCCCTACGCGCCGATGATCCTGTACGACAAGCGGGACGGCTTTTATAAGGGCGCGCTCACCAGTCAGAAGGAACGCCCCGTCGTATTCAAGAGCCCCAACAAGACGAGGCTCAAAATCAAGGAGGACGCATGAACGAACTGAAACTGCGGCAGGTCTGCCTGATCCTGCTCGCTTTTATCCCCGTGACAAAGATCTTCACCCTCCCCGCGACGCTTTCCCACTACGCGCACGAGGACCTTCTGCTGTCCGCGCTCATCCCCTTCGCGCTGGATTTTCTCGTGCTGGGCGCGGTATGGTACGCCTCCCGCCGCGCCGGCTGCGATTTCCCGGCCTACATCCGGCGGACGCTCGGCAACACGGGCGCGAAGATCTATTTCTTCCTCTATTTCGTCTACTTCTTTCTCAAAGCCTATCTGCCCATCGAAGAGCAGAAGGACTTTGTGGAGCTGACGCTGTACGAGACCGATCCCACGATATTTCTCTTCTTTCCCTTCTTTTTTATCAGCACGTATCTCGCCGTCAAGCCCCTGCGCACGCTGGGAAGGGCGGCGGATATCCTGACGGGCGTCACCATACTGTCTTTCGCAATTCTGCTCTTTTTGGCGGTGGGACAGACGGATGTCGCCGCACTTCTGCCCGTCGGTGCACAGGGAAAAAACATCTTCACTGCCACCTATTACGGGCTCTCCTGGTTCGGCGACGGCGTGTATTTTCTCTTCCTGCTGGGCACCTTCCGCACGGAAAAAAAGGGGCTTTTAAAAATCATGCTGAGTTACGGCGGCGTGACGCTTCTCACCCTTTTGTTTCTGGCGGTCTTTTACGGCTCCTTTTCCTCCATCGCGGACAGGCAGGAATTCGCGCTGAACGAGATGTCCAAGTATTCCGCGGTCATCCTGGCGGTCGGCCGCTTCGACTATATCGCGATCTTTCTGTTCCTCGGCGTCGGAGTATTTTCCATTGCGCTGCCCCTCTACTTTTCGACATACGCGCTGCGGCAGGTTTTTCCCTTCAAGCAGTCCCCTCTGCCGGCGATCATCGTCAACGTCGGCATGCTCGCGTTCGCGCTGCTTTCCAAGTACGACTACGTGCTCATCCGCGACACGCTGCTTTCCTGGAACGGAGTTCTGGTGATCGTATTTTCTTACGTGATCCCCATAGCGACCGCCTTTTTCAAAAAGGACAAGACCCTTCCCTTAAAGGAGAAAACGGCATGAAAAATCTTTGGAAAAAAATCTCCCTTATTTTGGCGGGCGCGGTCGTGGTGCTGTTCTTTTCCAACGACTTCGGCCTGATCGACGTGGAAAAGACCGCCATCATCACCGCGATCGGCGTGGACCTCGCCGAGAGCGGCAACTTTGAACTGACCGTTCAGATCGCGGTGCCGCAGGTCTCCAGCTCGCAGTCCGAAAACAAGAAGGCAATCGTCTCCTGCGAGGGCGACACCGTCAGTTTCGCCCTGCACGAAGTCGGCACGCGGACGGGATGGTATCCCAAACTGTCCTTCTGCAATCTCATCGTGCTGGGAGAAAAGATGCTGAACGAAGGCGACGTCACCGCGATCGTGGAATACTTCGCGCGCACGGTCAAAATACAGGATTCCGCCATCCTGACCGCCTGCGAGGACACGGCGAAAGAGCTGCTGCAGGTATCCACGCCGCTGGACAACCTCTCTGCGTTCGCGCTCCAGAAAATACTCATCAAAAATCCCGGCCAGGCCAACGACGTGTTTGCGGCGAATATCAAATTCTTCTCCATCGGCCTGTACTCTCAGAGCGGCGCTTCCCTCATCCCCTACATCAGGAAAATCGCCACTCACGGAGATCCGGGCGATAAGACCGGCAGCCCGACGGAGAGCGGCAGCTCCTCCGAAAGCGGTCAGTCCCAGGACAGTGATCAGGAATCGGGAGGGACCACCCAGAGCGGAAACATGGACGGCGGCGGCGGAACCACGGCCAAAGAATTCGTATTCGACGCCACCTCGTCCGTGCTCTTCAACCGCGGCACGCCCGTCGGCATCATGGACAGCGATATGACGCTGGCGATGAACTTTCTCATCCGCAGAAGCGGGGACACCGTTTACGGCGTTCACGACGTGATCAAAAACGGGACGAAGGAAAATTACCTGCTCACCGTCACGGACAACGACTGCTCGCTCGATCTGATGTTTGAAAACGGGAAGCCCGTGATGAACGTCAAGGCGCATCTCTTCGCGCAGATCGACGACACGACCGACCGACTGGACGGGGCGTCCGTGGCGGACAAATTCAATCTGCCGCCGGAAGTCACGGAAAAGGCGGAAAAACAGTTTCGGGAGACCATCTATAAAATATACGATCTGGCAAAACAGACGGGGGCGGACATTTTCAAAATGAAAAACAAACTCTACCGCTTTCATCACAAATATTACGAAGTTATGAAAGAGGATCTCTACGAACGCATGGAGATCCGGACGGACATCAGATTTGCCGGAAGGAACTGACCTGCCCCCGCGAAGCCGCGCGGAGAGCCGGCCGCCGTTCTGCCGAACTCGAAAAAACCGCCGGCTCAGACGGCGGTTTTACCATTTACAGTCCCCTTTTATGCTGACGGCGGCGCGCAAGCCGCGCTTTTTTGGTCTGACAGACATACGCTGCCTTCATGCTTCCTTCCACATATTGATTCCGCGCCTGCCCTCCTCATCCTCGCCTCTGTGAACGGAATACCCGTATCATTGCAATTTTCTTCTTACTCGCATTTTTTCGCTTAACTATCCCCTTATAAAAAAACAATAAAAAGCGCTGTCTATAAGATTTAAAGAAGCGAAGAATTGTAACGTTCTTCGCTCCTTTTATTGCCCGCTGAATTGTAATTTATCTTTCAATCGTTCAATTCTTTTCATTTTCTTACTTTGTCTTAATTTTCTTCCATTACCGGAGTAATCACAATTTTGCAGTCGCTGCAATAAAAAGATTTTGCCTTTTGCATTCTCAAAACCGGAACTTTTGTTAAATTAACGCCAACATCTGTTTTATTGTAAATTGTTGGAGGTACTTTCTCATTTTCGGGAATCCACATTAAAGCCATCTTACTTGCAGGAATATAACCGGCAGACATTTCTTTCTTACAATAAGGACATTTCATGTAACTACCTCTTTAATAAATCAATTGTTGTTTTCAGATGATAACACAAACAGCGTAAAAAGTAAAATAAATAGCGCACTTATCTCGTCTGCAAGGGATCGTACGCTATATTGATATTCCCCGGTAAAAATACCCTATGGGGACAGCGGGCATCCGCTCTCTTTTTCAGCCGCTCCGTCAAACGGGTCTCGGCAGCGCCGTGCCCGGCTTTTTCCCGGGGCGCTTTCCCAGAAGGCGCGCTCTGGCACGCGCCGTCAGAAGTTCGGGGCGCGCCGCGGCGTACCACTCCAGCGTATCGAAGATGGTCCGCATGCTGCCGCGCACCGAATATCCCAGCTCTTCCTGCGCTTTTTTTGCGGAGAAATTTGCGTTGCAGGTGATCGTATAGAGCGAATAAGCGGTAAACAAGGGCTTTTTTCCGCGCTTTAACGCCGTTTTTTCCAGCATCGGCGCGAACTTTGCCGCCAGCCGGACGGAAAACTCAAACACCCGCGCGCTCCTGCCCATCCGGAACCGCACGTAACGCATGATCTGCGAAATGCTCACGCGGTTTCCGCTCAGGAGATACCCTTCGCCCACTCTGCCGCGCAGAGCGGCGAGATAAACGCCGTTCGCGCAGTCCCTGACGTCCACAAAATTATAGCCGGCGCCCTTTAAAGAGACGTTCAGCTTGCCGTTTGCGATGTCCAAAAGCAACGTCCCCATGCTGGACGTCTTATAGTCTTTCGGCCCGACGATCCCCGACGGATAAACGACCACCGCGGGGAGCCCGCGCCTGATATAGTCGAAGACCAGACGGGTCGCGACGGTCTTGCTCTTTGCGTAATCGCCGACGATTTTATTTTCGTCAAACTCCGTCGGTTCCGTCATGACGGCGTTCCCCTCCGCAGGCTCGACGACGTGAACGGAACTCGTATAGACGAGCTTTTCGACCTTCTGCTGCAGGCACGCTTTCAGAACGTTTTCCGTCCCCCTGATATTGACCTCGTAGACGCGGCTCTTGTCTCCGCCGGAAATATCGACGATCCCGGCCAGGTGAAAGACGATATCCCCTTCCGCGATGTTGCCGAGCAGGAAAGCGAAATCCAGCACGTCTCCGTAGCGGATATCCACGCCCTTGCCCGCGAACATGCTCACGTCCTCGTGCGGCAGCGCAAAGACGGTAACGGTCCCGTCCCCCGCGAGCAGCAAGCGGTCCACCAGATTGTTTCCCAAGTGCCCCGTGGCACCCGTAACGACGTAATGTTTCATGGCAATCCTCCTTTTGTAAGCCCTGAAAATTGCCCCCTCCCGAAGAAAAAGCAGCTTTCCTTTCTTCTACTATTATTATACCACCGAAATGAAGCCGCGAACCCATGAACTTTTTCGTTTTTGTAACGATTATCCGTGATTTTGCTGTAATAATTTCAGTACATTTCCCAATTCTTCCACCGTTTTGGCCACGATATCGGCGCCGGCTGCCTCCAGTTCGCCCGCTTCCGCGAAGCCGTATCCCGCGCCCACGCACAAGAGACCGTTCGCCTTCGCCCCCGCGACGTCGTACTTGCGGTCGCCCACCATCACGGTCTCCGCTTTCCCCGCGCCGAGCGCTTTCAGCGCCCGCCCGATCACCGCGCTTTTTTCTCCCCCCGCTCCGTCCGGCGCGGCGCCGACGACAGCGTCGAAATACCCTTCCAGCGAAAAGGCGGAGAGAATCTGCCTGACGAACACTTCGGGCTTGGAGGAAGCCACCGCGAGGTGCGCTCCGCCCGCTTTCAGCGCGGAGAGCACGTCCTCTATCCCCTCGTAAGGCGCGTTTTCAAAGACGCCTTGCCGGACAAACCGGACGCGGTAAAGCGCGGCTGCCCGCTCCGCATCCTCCTCCGAAAAGCCGTAAAAATCCATAAACGCCTCTTTGAGAGGCGGCCCGATGAATTTTCTGAGGTCTTCCCGTCTCTCTTCGATGCCGAACGCCGCAAGCGCGCTCTGCACGCAGCCCGTAATCCCTTCCTGCGGGTCGGTCAGCGTGCCGTCCAAGTCAAATAAAAAATAATTCATACCGCCGATTATACCACGCGCGGCGGCGGTTGTCAATCCATTCCCGCCCCGTAATTTTCTTGCCTTTTTGCGCGGATTCTGCTATACTGTGAAAAAGAGGAAACGATATGGAACAGAGCAATTATGAAATGAGAGAAAGCAAGTTGATCAGGCACGGGCAGCGCGTCTCCGTCGGAACGCTCGTCTTTTCGCTGATCGCCGCCCTGTACGCGCTGTCTTGCGTACTCCTTCAGTACGGCGTCATTCCGCTCGAGGGAGCGGGGCGCATCGCCCTGATCGCCGCCGGCGGCGGGGTGACGCTGATCGCCTTTCTCCTCGTGCTGATCGACTCCTTCCGCTACCGCAGAGAATACCGGCAGTTTACGGAGGACTTCGGCGATCCGAAACGCCCGTCTTGACACTTCTCCCCGCATGCGCAGCGGGGATTTTTTTATTGAAAAATTCTTTTTTATTTTCTTTCTATTTATATAAACCAGTCTGATTTTTATATTTTTTCATAAAAAATATGTATATTAACTGATAATTTATGCAAATTTGCTTGACTTTTCGCTCTGAATGTCGTAATCTTTTCATAAGAGGCGACGCCGCACGGCACCGCCGAGAGGGAGAGCAGACGATCATTGCGGTTTTTTACCGCCCCGCCGGGGCGGGCGGCGCCTTATCCCTCTTTCGGGAAAGGCGTTTTTTGTTTTTCCCCCGACAAAGCCCATACACCGATTTTCTTCTTGAATCAGCAGCGTCCCGCCGCCCTTTTCGCAGCGGGGCGCTGCTGCGTTGTAGCCGATTTTTCCGCCGCGGCATACACTGTAACGAGAATTTTTCAAGGAGAACGCTATGCCCAACAACCGCTATTATCTCGGTGCGAATGACGAACACGGCGTAAACCCGCCGACCGACGGAAAGCGAACCCCCGTCATGCCTTACTTAAACAGACGCATTTACGAAAACGAATTCAACGCCGCGGCGAAAAACGACTTTATCGAGGCGGCGCTGCGCAACGACTTCCGCATTTACGACGTCAAGCCCGAACAGCAGGACGTTTCCATCTCCACCCGCGTGCGCCGCACAAACGCGCAGGGACTGACGCTGGTCCTCACGTTCGCGTACAACGCCTTCGGGAGCGGAAACACCTTCAACTCGGTGAACGGCTTCGAGACCTTTTATTCCCTCAAAAATCCCGATCCGGACGACAGCCGCGCGCTTGCGGAGGATATTTTCGACGCGCTCGAACAGGGCACCTCCCAGAAGCCCCGCCAGGTGGGAACGCTGGATATCGGGATGCTTTCCTCCGTCAACTGCCCGGCGGCGCTCATCGAAGCGGGATATATGACCAATCTGCAGGACGCGAAACTGATGCTGGACTGGAACTTTCAGACCGCCGTCGCGGAGAGCGCGCTGCGCGGAACCGTCAACTACCTGGGATCGGGCGCGAGCTATACCGGGCGGGATAACCTCGCCATTTATCCCCTGCTGAAGACGGGCAGCCGCGGCAACTTCGTGATGCTCGCGCAGTTCCTGCTCGCGCATTTCGGCTATGAGCTCGAGGCAGACGGCATCTTCGGGGCGCGGACGGAAACCGTCGTGCGCCGCTTTCAGTCCGAAAACAGCCTCGCATCGGACGGCATCGTGGGAAACGACACCTGGAAAACGCTGCTCTATCTCCCCCCGTATCCCACGCTTTCGTACGGCAAAAAGGGCGTCTATGTCAAATTCCTCCAATCCAAGCTCACCGCAAAGCTGTATCCGACGGGCAACATCGACGGCATCTTCGGGAATGCCACGCTGAACGCCGTCAAGCAGTTCCAGTCCGAAAACGGACTGACGGTAGACGGCATTGTCGGGCCGAATACCTGGGCGGCGCTCGCAGTGATCGGCGGCGGAAGAAACTGACGGCAACGGGCGTTTTCTTTCGGGAGAACGCCCGTTTTTCAGACTTCTCCCCCTGCCGTTTTCCCCGGCTGAACGCGCAGGCGGAGGCATATTCCCGCCTGCTCTGAAAAAGGAATCCCCCGCCGATCAAAAAATTTAACGGCGCCGGCAGGGCGTCTGACGATGAAATACCGCGAAATCGGAAAACAGGGAGAACCGTTACAGAACGATTTCCTTTTACATGATGATCCCTTCTATCCCTTCCGCGCGGGGTACCGCCTGCTTCCCTTCTTCGCGTTGCTGCCGCCCTGTCAGCAGAACACGCTGACAGGGCAAATCTTTTGCCGCATTGCGCACCTGCGCCCCTCTCGTATTCAATCCCGTTTTCCCTTATTTTTGATAAAAATTTCCGAATCTTTCTGCGCTTTCCACGGGAAAACCGAAAGACAAGCTGAGATCTCTTTTCCAAAATGCGGGCCGACAAATCCGGTCTTAACGCCTCAATGATAAAAAATACCGGCTTATTTTTCAAAACCCCCTTGACAAAACGGCGTTTCCATGTTAAAATAAATGTATCAAAATATGTTCTCGCGAACACAATTAGGAGAAAATGATGAAACGATTTTTTTTGTTGCTGCTGGCTTTTCTGTGTTTCCTGATTCCCGTCGGCTGCGGCGATCCGGACAGCGGCCAAAAGCCATCCGAACCGACCGTGCCGTCTGAACCGGAGATTCCCGAAAAGCCCGCCTATCAGAACGCTTACCTGGATAAAAAGGACGGCCTGAAAATCCTCGCGATCGGAAACAGCTTCACTTACGTGAGCACGCAATATCTCTGGGAAGTGCTCGACGACCTCGGCTTTACGAACGTAAAAGTGGCGCGGCTCTACATCGGCGGCACGTCGATCAGCCAGCACGCGGCGAATTTTTCCACCAACGCCTCCTATTCCTTCGACTATAAGACCGGAACCAAATGGAGAAAAGCGGCGATGAGCGCGATGAACGCCGTCACTTCGGACGAATGGGACGTCATCACCCTGCAGCAGCAGAGCGCGGACGCCGGCAATCCCTCCTCCTTCCGGGACAGCGACTTCGACACCATTGTGAACAAGCTGAACGCGTGGAACGGAAATGAGAACTATACGCTGGCCTGGCTGATGACCTGGGCTTATGAAACGGGCTGCGATTATCATTATTTCGCGCAATACAACAACGATCAGTCGTACATGTACGAGTGCATCGTCAACACCACGATCGAAAAAATAATTCCGAACCGAATGTTCACGCAGATCATTCCGCTGGGCACCGCCGTTCAGAACGCACGCACCGGTCAGCTGGGAGATGAGCTCACGATGGACGGCTACCATCTGAACGATCTCGGCGACTACATTGCCGCCGTCTGCTGGGCGAAGGCAATGACGAACTGCGACCTCTCTGCTCTCGATTATGTGCCTGAAACACTCAAAGACTATGAAAACCTGCCCGAGATCGCGCGCATCTGCGCGGAGCGCGCGGTGAGCGAAATGTTCGTACAGAATTCTTATTGACCGTCTGTCTGCGATAAATATTCAGAAAAAGAGAGCCTGCACGGCTGTATCCGGCTGTGCAGGCTCTTCTGCTTTCGGTTTTCAGTTTCCCTTCAGGAGCGCTTCTGCCCGCAGCAGATCCACTTCCTCCGCTTCCCGATAGGGCTCGTACGAAAAAGGCAGGTTCAGCCGCTCGTACTTTTCCGCGCACAGTTTCCGAAAGGGCAGAAACTTTACGCGCCCGACGCATGCGTGCGCTGCCAGCTTCCGGAGGGCGGAGATCTTTTCTTCGCCGTCGTTTTTCCCCGGAACCAGAACGTTTGTCAGCACTACGGGCTTGTTCCGGCGGTCGCAGACGGCCAGAAACGCGTCGTATGCGCATACGTCGTCCGTTTCCTGATTCTTTACGTCCACCAGAAAGGAGTCCGCCGCGGCGATCAGGCGTTCGTCCGCGATCTGCCCGTTGGTCTCCACCGCGACGTCCATTCCGCCCGCATGCAGCCGTTCGATCAGACTGAGACAGAAATCCCGCTGGAAAAAGGGCTCTCCCCCCGACAGCGTGACGCCGCCCTTTCTGAGATACGGACGGTAGCGGAAACAGCGCGCGGCGACCGCTTCCGCCGTCTCCTCCCGCCCCTGCCGAAAGAGCGTTTCGGGATTATGGCAGAAGGGACACCGCAGATTGCAGCCGGAGAAAAACACGACGACGCGCAGCCCCGCGCCGTCCACGCCCGAACCGCAGTAGACCGAATCGAGAAAGCCCTTACATGCTTCCATGGTAGGTGCGCTTTAAGACTTCCAGCTGATGCGCGCGGCTCAGCTTGTGGAAATTGACCGCATATCCCGAAACGCGGATGGTGATATTGGGGTACAGTTCGGGATGGTCCATCGCTTTCTGCAATTTTTCTCGGTCGAGAACGTTCACGTTCAGATGGTGCGCCCCCTGCGAAAAATAGCCGTCCATCATCTCCGCGAGGTTTTCCACCCGCGTTTCCGGCGTCTCTCCGAGCGCGGAAGGTACGATGGAAAACGTATTGGAAATCCCGTCCCGGCAGCAGGCATAGGGGATCTTCGCCACCGAATTGAGGGAAGCGAGCGCGCCGCTCATATCCCGGTTGTGCATGGGGTTTGCGCCCGGCGCAAAGGGCTCGCCCGCCTTTCTGCCGTCCGGCGTGGCGCCCGTCTTCTTGCCGTAAACGACGTTGGACGTGATGGTCAGCACGGAGAGCGTATGCTCCGCACCGCGGTAAGCGGGCGTCTTTTTCAGCTCCTCCGAAAAGCCCTTCAGTACCTCCACCGCGATGGAATCCACGCGGTCGTCGTCGTTGCCGTATTTGGGGAAATCCCCCTCCGTCTGAAAGTCGCAGATGATCCCGTCCTCGTTATAAACGGGCGTCACTTTGGCGTATTTTATGGCGGAAAGCGAATCTGCGATCACCGAGAGCCCCGCCACGCCGCAGGCGAGAAACCGCTCCACTTCGGTATCGTGAAGCGCCATCTGGATCTTCTCGTAGGCGTATTTATCGTGCATATAGTGAATGACGTTCAGCGTGTTGACGTACAGGCGGCACATCCATGCGCGGTATTTTGCGAACGCCTCCATCACCTCGCCGTAATCGAGAACGCCCGTAAACGCCTTTCCCTCCGGCGCGATCTGCGCGCCGCTCTTCTCGTCCCGGCCGCCGTTCAGCGCCAGAAGCAGGAGCTTTGCGAGGTTGCAGCGCGCCCCGAAAAACTGCATCTGCTTGCCCACCTTCATGGCGGAGACGCAGCAGGCGATCGCATAATCGTCCCCGTAGACGGGGCGCATGACGTCGTCGTTTTCATATTGAATGGAATCGGTATCCACCGAGACCTTCGCGCAGAATTTTTTGAATCCCTCGGGGAGCGCCTCCGACCAGAGCACGGTGAGGTTGGGCTCGGGCGCGGCGCCCAGATTATAGAGCGTGTTGAGGATGCGGAAGGAGGTTTTGGTGACCAGCGTGCGCCCGTCCTCCCCCATGCCGCCGACGGATTCGGTCGTCCAGGTGGGGTCGCCGCCGAACAGGTCGTTGTATTCCGGCGTGCGGAGCTGGCGGGTGATGCGGAGTTTGATGACGAAATCGTCTATGAGCTCCTGCGCCGTCTCTTCCGTCAGTATTCCGCGCGCGATATCCCGCTCGAGATAAATATCCAGGAAGGTGGAAACCCTCCCCAGGCTCATCGCCGCGCCGTTCTGCTCCTTGATGGCGGCGAGATAGCCGAAATACGTCCACTGCACGGCCTCTCTCGCGTTTTCCGCGGGGCGGGAGATATCGCAGCCGTAAAGCTCCGCCATCCCTTTCAGCTTGACGAGGAAATCGATCTGCTTCCAGAGCTCTTCCAGGAGGCGGATATTCTCCTCGGTCATATTTTTTCTGCCGTACGCTTCCCGATCTTTCTTTTTCTGCTCGATGAGATAATCCACGCCGTAGAGGGCGACGCGGCGGTAATCGCCGATGATGCGGCCGCGGCCGTATGCGTCCGGCAGCCCGGTCAGGATCCCCGCATGGCGGGCGGCGCGCATCTCGTCGGTATAGACGTGGAATACGCCGTCGTTATGCGTGGTCTTATAGGAAAATTCCTCTTCGATCTTATCGGAAAGGCGGTAGCCGTACGCCTCGCAGGCGCTCCGCGCCATGCGGATCCCGCCGAAGGGATTGACGCCGCGCTTTAAGGGTTCGTCCGTCTGCAGGCCGACGATGATCTCGTTCTCTCTGTCGATATATCCCGCGGGATAGGATAAAAGAGAGGAGACGCGCTCGGTATCTACGTCCAGCACGCCGCCCTTGTCCTGCTCTTCTTTCAGGAGCGCGTTCACCTTTTCCATGAGTTTCGCCGTGCGCGCGGTGGGCCCCTTTAAAAAGGAACCGTCCCCCGTATACGGCGCGTAATTGCGCTGAATAAAATTGCGCACGTTCACTTCTCTTTCGTAGCTCCCACTTACAAAACCTTCCCAAGCATTCATGCAAACACCTCCGATCACAATAAAAAACACCCGAACAGTAACGATACTGCCCAGGTGGTCGGCGATACGCCGTCTGCTCCCCCGCGGTTATCTCCGCCCATCCACCGGTCACAGACGACGGCGCCCTGACGGGCGCTATCTGTTCATTTGTCTTTTCCCGTTCAGTATAACGCCGATCGCCGAAATTGTCAACTGTTTTTTCGCGGACAAACGGAAATTTCTTTTTCCCCGCCGGCGCGCCTTGTTTCGCCTTTTAAAAAATGCCGGCCGATAATTTTTTGATATTTTTCGGATTATTTTTAAAAAAGGGATTGACAACGGGTCGTTTCTATATTATAATGAGGTTAAAAAAAAACGGTAACACGTATTACCGCGAGGTGAATTTGAAAATTTCCAGAAGCATGATCGCCAAGGAAGCGGGCGTCACGCCGACGACCGTCTCCTGCGTTTTGAACAACACCCGCCCCGTCTCCGCCAAAGTGCGGGCAAAGGTAATGGCGGCGATCGAAAAATTAAATTACGTGCCCGATCTGGCCGCGCGCGCCATGCTCGGCAAGGGAAGCAAACAGATCTTCGTGATGGTGGACTCCATCAAAAATCCCTTCTTTGCGGAACTCGTCTACAGCATGGAGGAAGCGGGCATCCAAAAGGGATATTTTTTCAGTATCTGCGGCAAAATGGATATGAAGACCTATGTCGCGCACATCATCGCGCGCAAGATCGACGCCGTGTACTTCTGTTCGGAAATCAAAAACGAAGAGGCCGTGTACGTCAGCCAGCTGCTGGAAAACGGCATCAGGATCCTGACCAGCCCCAAATTCAAACATTTTGAGGGGCAGATCTCCCGCATCGACATGGCGACGGGAGAGGCTGCGCGCAGCGCCGTCCGGCTGCTGACCGCCAAAGGGCACACCAAAATCGGCTTTCTGAACACCTTTTCCGATGAAACGCAGGACGACCGACTGCCCCTTTTTCGGGAGGAAATGCTGAAAAACGGATTAACGCCGCGCTGCGCCCCCCCCGACCGCACCTGCTTTGCCGGGTTGGAGAGCGGGCGCACGCTCTTCCGCGCGCTCATGGAGGCATATCCGGATACGACGGCGGTGCTCGGCATCAACGACCTCGTCGCCATCGGCGCGATGAACGAGGCGCAGCGCATGGGATACCGCGTGCCCGAGGATCTCTCTTTTGTGGGGATCGACGGGATCGAACTCTCCTCTTTGGTGACGCCCCGCCTCACCACCTACCGCTCCAACGCCTCCGAACTGGGGAAAAAGGCGTTTGAAATGCTCTGCCAGCTCATCGAGACGGGAGAGATCGGCTCTTACACCCACTCTCTGACCTTGCAGGAAGGCGAATCCGTCCGGGACTTAAAACACGTTTGACGTGTTTTTTTACCGCAAACAGTAACACGTATTACCGTTATAAAGGAGAAAAAAATGAAACGTCTGAAAAAATGGACGAAAGCGCAGACCATGCTGTTTATCATGGCGGCGATGGGAGCGGTGTTTCTGCTCGTATTCAACTATGCGCCCATGTTCGGCATCGTGCTCGCCTTCAAAAAGGGAGATTACGTGATCAACATCAAGAACGCGATCTTTCATTCGGAATGGGTAGGCTGGGAAAATTTTGAAAAATTTCTCACCGATCCCGAATTCAAAGACGTTGTCATCAACACGCTGGGGCTGAACGTCCTCTCCCTCGTCTTTACCTTTCCCGCGCCCATCATCTTCGCGCTGTTGGTGAACGAGCTGAAAAACGGGCGCTTCAAAAAAGGCGTGCAGACCATTTCCTACTTCCCTTACTTTTTGTCCTGGGCGGTGTACGGCGGCATCATTCTCAGCCTGATCGACCCGCAGACCGGTCTCGTCAACGACGTGCTCCTGCGGCTGGGGCTGACTTCGGAACCCGTCAATTTCGGAAGAAGCGAATATTTCTGGGGGCTGATGATCGTGACCGCGCTGCTGAAAGGCATCGGCTGGGGCTCCGTTATCTACGTGGCGGCGATCGCGGGGATTGACGGGGCGATGTACGAAGCGGCCGACATCGACGGCGCGGGGCGCTTCGGCAAGATGCTCTTTATTACCCTCCCCTCGATCGCGCCCACAATCACGGTATTTTTGATTCTCTCCGTCTCCAATCTCCTAAACAGCGGCTTTGATCAGATCTGGATTTTCAGAAATCAGATGAACCTCGACCGCAGCGAGATGATCGACACATACGTCTACCAGCACGGCGTGCTCAACCACAGATATTCCTACACCACGGCGATCGGACTGCTGAAATCCGTCGTCGCGCTGATTCTGCTGACCGGCTCCAATTTTCTGAGCAAAAAACTGACGGGAAGGGGGATTTACTGATGAAAAAACGCGCGCGGAAATATACGGCGTTCGACGTCGTTCTGATCGTCCTCTTCTGCCTGTTTTCCTTTCTGATGATTTACCCCGTCTATTACGTCCTGATCGGCTCGTTCAACGAGGGTATGGATTACCTTTCTGGCGGCATCTACCTGTTCCCGCGGAAATTCACGGCCGCAAACTACTACGTGGTGTTTGAGGATGCAAAGCTGTGGCAGGCGTATTTCATCACCGTGAGCCGCACCGTTCTGGGAACGGCGATCGCGCTCTGGTTCACCGCTACCGTCGCCTATGCGATGAGCAGAAAGGAGCTTCCTTTCAAAAATTTCTTTTACTTTCTCAATATCTTCACGATGTTTTTCAGCGGCGGGCTGATTCCCTTCTTTCTGATCATCAACCTGTTGGGACTTTACGATACTTACTGGCTGTACCTGATTCCCTGCATGTACTCCGTGTATCACATGATCATCATCGCCAACTACTTCAGGGCGCTCCCGGAAGAACTGCGGGAGGCCGCCGTCCTGGACGGCGCCGGAGAATGGCGGCTGCTCTATACCATCGCAATTCCCCTTTCCACACCCGTCATCGCGACGGTAGGACTGTGGACGGCGATCGGGCACTGGAACTCTTACTTCGATTCCATGGTTTACACTCAGTCCGAAAGCCTTACGACGCTGCAGTATTATCTGATGCAGATGATCAATTCCAAGAACATCGATCTCGGTGGCGTCACGCTTCCGGACAACGTCGCCGAGAACATCACCGCGGAAGTCATCACGTTCGCCTCCATCATGGTGAGCATCCTCCCCGTTATGTTCATATTTCCCTTCCTCACCAGATTTTTCGAGAAAGGGATTATGATAGGATCGTTAAAAGGTTAAAGGAGAAACTATGAAAAAAATTCTGATCGCTTTATTGGTTTTTATCCTGGCGGTTTCCTCTGCCGCGTGCAGCAAAACCCCGAAGAGAACGGACGAATTTCTCGACAACTTCGAGACCGTTACGGACAAAGACACGCCCAGCTGGGAATTTGACCGGGCCGACTACGATCTCACCTGGTTTATCGACGCGCCCTGGATGGTCTGGCCGACGTACGGAGCGGATCTCGTATCCCGCACGATCTACGAGAAAACAGGCTGCAAAATCCAGTTTTCCGTGGCGGGCGATTACCTCAGCTCCGAACTCTCCACCATGCTGAGCTCGGAACAACTGCCGGACGTTCTGACCATTCAGGCGGCCTCCATCTACGCAAACCAGCTGCCCGATCAGGATTACGTTTGGTCGCTGGATACGCTGATGGACCGTTTCGCGCCCTCCATGACCGACCGCTACCGCGTACAGCAGAAAGACGTTTACGACTGGTTCAAACAGGACGGCACGCTCTACGGCATCCCAAATCTCTCCTATTCCGATTACTACATCGGCGACGACAAGCTGATGCCGAACGGTGCAATTCTCGTGCGCAGGGACTGGTACGAGGAAGTGCGCGAACAGACGGGCGAAGACATGACTACGAAGGAGAGCTTTCTCGCCGGCGTGAAATATATCACCGATAAATACAGCAATGCGATCGGCGTACAGCTGGATCCCTTCAACGCGACGGGGAATCTCTCCGTGACCTGGCTCAGCCAGTATTTTGCCGTTCCATTTGAAAAGGAAGACGGATCGTACAACTACCAGCTCGCAGACAAGGGATATGAGGAGGTCATTTCCTTTCTCAACACCCTTGCCGTGAACCGCTACATCAACGAGGCGAATTTCACCGCGAACACGGACAGCGTGACCCGCAACATCTCCCTCGGCAACGTGTTCGTCAGCATGACGACGCCGCAGAACTACAACAACGCGTTCATCAACTGCTACCAGAACGGCATCCGCTACGTTCCCCTGGTCCTGAAAAACGATGCGGGCGACGCGCCCGTACTCCAGGATCTCCGCGGAAAGGGCTATATGCTCTCCTTCATCACCAAGAGCTGCGACCGGCCGGACAAGGTGATCAAGCTCTTCGACTATCTGACCAGCGAAGAGGGACAGCTGCTCATCAATTTCGGCGTCGAGGGCGACACGTTCACCTGGGACGAGGACAAAGAGCACGTCGTCTGGACGGAAAAGTACATCGAAGACTATGAAAACGAAAACACCACGCAGTACGGATTCGGCATGTGCAATGTCCTCCTGAATCAGAGTTTTTACGACAAGGTAAAACCGGAAGGAACGGCCTGTAAAAAAGAATCCGCAATGTACATTGAGGATCTCAAGGCGCCCCTTTCCCCCTACAGCTACGATTACACCGCTTCTTTCCTGCTGCCGGACACCTCCGCTGCGAACTACTTTGATTTCGTGGAACAGCAGGACCGCGTCAACCGCATCTGGGGAAGATTTCTCCCGCAGATGATCTCGGCGGCAAGCAACGCCGATGCGCTGAAAATCCTGGCTTCCACGCTGGACTCCATGCGGCAGAACGGACTGGACTTCGTGATCTCGTTCATGGCGGACGGATACGAGCGCGCCAAGGCGACCGCCGGCATGGAATACGGCTGGCCCTGTCACCGGGAAAATTACCGGGCGCCGCAAACGGGGCCGAACGGCGATTTCTCATACTGCCAATACGACATCTGACAAGGAGCGCTTTATGGAAGAAAAATACATCATAGACACCGATATCGGGGACGATATCGACGACGCGTTCGCCCTTCTTTTGGCGTTGCGCGCAGAGCTCGATCTCGTCGGCATCACGACAGTCTTCCGCAATTCTCTGCAGCGCGCGAAGATGACAAAGCGGCTGCTTTCCCTCTTCGGCAAGCCGGAGATCCCCGTCCGCGCGGGGGTGGATACGGCAATCACGCAGAGAATGGAATACCTGCTGCCCGCAGAGATGCTGGCAAAGGAAGAAAGCGCCGGATATTACACGCTGCCCCAGTATTTGCCGGAGATGGAGGAGGAACAGATAGACGAAGAACACGCGGTGGACTTTATCATCCGCCAGGCGAGAACGTATCCCGGTCAGCTCGTGCTGATCGCCATAGGGCCCTTTTCCAACGCGGCGATGGCGCTGCGGAAGGCGCCCGATATCGCGGATAAACTCAAAGAGATCCGCATCATCGGCGGTTACTATACGGCGGACGTAGCCGAATGGAACATTTTATGCGATCCCGAATCGGCGAAAATCGTCTTCGGCGCCGGAGTCCCCGTCAAGGCGTTCGGGCTGGACATCACCATGAATTGCCCGCTCACGGACGAAGACCTGGCGCATTACGCCTCCATGCCCGCCCCCTGCGACAAGCTGGTCGGCCGCATGATGGAAAAGTGGTTTGAGCACTACCGCTTCGAGCGCCCGGTGGTGCACGACGCGGTGATGATCGCGGATATTCTCGATCCCGGCGTCGTGCGTTACGAGACGAAATTCGTCCGCATCGGCGTCGCCGGCGCGGAACGCGGCAAATCCATCGTGGAATCTGAAAAGAACGCTGAAAACGCGGCGGTATCCGTCGGCCTCGGGCTCGATCCCGGTCGGTTCTTCAGGCTCTTCCGCCGCTACGTATTCCGGCAATAAAAATCATTAAAGGAGGAAAAAAATATGAAACGAATCAAACTAGTCAGCCTGATCCTGGCGATCGCCGTCATGACGGCATGTGCGGCCAACGTCTACGCCGCGCCGCTGAGCGATTACAAGCCGTCCTTCGCGGATTCCGTGATCGACGGGATCGGCATCACCCAGGCGGGCGAATCGGGGGGCGGCGTCATGCTCGAACAGTACGCGCTCTCCACGCAAAATCTCTCCGCGGCAAAGTCGCTGATCATCCGCTACTACAACCCCACCGGCGCGGCGTGGCCCTTCTATCTCATCGCGCAGCAAAGCGGTGCGCTCCTCAACCCGGCGGACGGCACCGAATATCGGCTTTACGACGATTCTTTCGCGCTGGTCGAAACCGGGACCGTGCAGTACGGCGCCGTCGCGCCCGCCACCGCAGCCGCCGGGTATCTCGTGATCCCCGCCGCGGCATTCGGGGCGCTGGGCACCGTCGAAGCGCTCTACCTCACGCTCCCCGCGGCAGCTCCGGAGCAGATCGGCGTCACCGTTCTGCACTTCGGATGGATCGGGTATTACGAGTCGGAGACGCCCGATTTCGCGACAGATTATCGGGTGCTCACCGATTTCTCCACGTGGACGGAGGCGTATTTCGCGGGAAGAGCCACCGATCCGGCCGGCGCGGCGCTCTCCATCGTCAAGAGCACCCTGGACAAGAACGCGACGCTCTCCGGCATGATCGACGGCGTGCAGATCACGCAGGTCGGGTTTCCCGGCGCATATGCGGAGGCAGGGCTGATGATCAACCGCTTCGATACGGTGGAAGGAACCTTTGCCGACCTCAAAGACGTCACCTATTTCGCCTTTGAATACGCGAACCCCTCGGGCGCACAGCGCACGGCGCTCATCAAGATGCAGGACGCCGCCGGTACGCAGGCGACGATCGCTGAGAAGTCGGAGATCACCTTCCTCGACCGTAATTTTGAAAATCCGCGCGTCGTCAGTCAGGCGGATCCCTATATGCGCACGGATACAGGGAGCGGCTGGATGATCGTGCCCCGCACGGCGTTTACGGGGCTCGGAGATACGCTCGCGGCGTGCTATCTCCTGCTCAACGCTTATGACGCGTCCCTGAACGGCTCCGCGATCCAGTTCGGCAAGATCCTTACCTATCGGGGAGAAATTGCCGATTACACAGCGGGAGAGGTCATCGCCGATCCCTATTCCTGGTCCCTCACGGACTACACCGCCCGCCTGGCAACGACGTCGCAGAAACCCGTCGTACAGATGGCGCGCGTCCAATCTGCGCCGCTGATCGAAATTCCCATCGCCTGCGATTTCGGCGACGTGCGGATTCTGGAGGATTTCTCCGCCGGCTACAGCGAAGACGAAGCGGAATACAACGCCGCCATGGCGGGAAAGATCTACGACAAGGTCGGAGGGCTCACGGTGGCGCGCAGCGCTTCCGAATACGGAACGGCGCTCAAAGTAACCGTGACGGAGCCGAAAGCAGACCGGCCGGACGATTATGCGGGGCTTACCTTCGCCGCCAAAGCCGCTGTCAACCGCTGGACGCGCTGGAAGAACGACGAGGATTCGCTCGAGGGCGTCACGCTCTTTTTCTCCAACCGATCGGACATGGAAATTTCCTTCAGCTTTGAAATCGATGAATTCGACCCCGATCAGAATCTGTCGGAAAACCCCAGCGGAGAACGCTGGAGCGTGGCGCTGGGCGCGCGCGTCATCCTCTACGATACCGTAAAAGAGCAGCAGTCCCTCGTTCACGCTACGCCCACCGTCAATATTCCCGCAGGGTTTACCGGCTGGGTTAGGATCCCCGTAAGCGGATTCACGAAAGCGGCATGGTGCACCTGGGGCAATTCCGTACTCGACCTGACGAACGTACCGCAGTTCACCCTGGCGTTCAATACGCAGATCAATCTCGGCGCGGAATTCGTTTTGGACAGCATCGGGCTCTACTATAACAAGACCGTCGTCAAATCCATGTTCCGCGACAACGGCAGCTCCTTAAAGGACAATATGGAGGCAGGCAAATGAAAAAGATTACGATAATGGCATTCCTTCTGGCGTTCGTTCTCGCATTCGGCGCGTGCGAAGAGCCCCAGAACAACGCGCCCGTTTTGCGGAATCCCGAGGGTACGATCTCTTACCTCTTCCCCTCGTATGAAGGTTTTTATTACGAAGCGCCCTCTGTTCTGACGGAGGAAAACCGCTTGGTCGTCAGCTATACCACAAACGCGACCGAGGGCGCCGAAGACAGCGTGATTGCCGTCCGCACGGCGGCAAAGAGCGGCTCCGCCTGGGACTTTTCGGCAGAGCCCTCCGTCGCAGTCGCGCCCTCTGCGGACGGATGGGACAAATACAACGTCGGCAACGGCGACATCGTTGCAGGGAGCTTCACCTACCGGGGAACGGATTACGCTTATCTGATGGCTTATGAAGCGAGTCCCGCCGCCGCGGAAAAGCGTTTTTCCGTAGGGCTCGCCCTCTCTTCCGACCTGAAAAACTGGGAGAAGGTGGGAAACGCCCCCTTCCTCTCCTATGATTACGAGACGTACGGCGACACCGCCGGGATCTGCTATCCCAGCCTCGTCAATCTCAACGGAAAAGGCAACATCCTGCTCTTTTATACCTACGCCTCCTCTACCGTGACCGAAACCAGGTTCGTAGAGGCAAATCTCTCCGACCTCGATCATCCCGCCGTATCGGGCAGCATCTCCGTCGCGCACGAGGGACTTCCCCTGGACGGCAACGAGTGGGCTGTCGTGACGAATGCCGATTTCGCATACGACGCGGAAACGGATGAAATCTTCATCGTCAAGGACGGTTTCCCCTATGCCGCGCAGAACGCGCAGAAAGCGACCAAAGTCGAGATCGCCAAAATCGCGCTCGAATCTCTCTACGCGCAGACGGCGCGCTGGACGCCCGTCTGCTCGATCGTGGACGAATTCGTCGCGGGCGGGTACTCCCGCATCTACTCCGCGGCGTTCGTCTCCGACGCATGCGCATGGATTGCAGGCGAAGAAGTTTCCATCGCGTTCACCTCGGGCGTCGCGCAGAAAAACGCCGAAGACAAAACATGGATCCACAGCCCGGGCATCCATCTTCTCTCCATCGAAGCTGCACTGCGGGAGGACTGACCGTTGAAAAAATTGATCGCGCTGATCGCATCCCTTCTCTTCCTTCTGCCGGCAGCGGGCGGCTGCGCCCCCGACAAGCCGGAAGAGAGTTCGGGCAACAACCTCCCCTTCGACGAACCGCTGGAACATGCGTTCAACTACTGTCCGTCCGTCATACAGGAAGAGGACGGCACGCGTTACGTCTATTACTGTGCCAACAAGGTAAGCGGCGTCATTCAGGATCATATTTATTGCAGAAAGGGCACCGTGAACGCCAAAGGCGGATACAGCTGGTCGGAAAAAACGCTGGTGCTCGCCCCCACGTTCGGCAACTTCGACGCCTTTCACTGCTGCGACCCCACCGTCATCGAGGGAGCATTCCGCTATCGCGGCACAGACTACAAGTACCTGATGGCGTACACGGGCAACACCTCCAACATCAACAACAAAGTCGGGTTGGCTTTTTCCAACGATCTGATGTCCGGCTGGGTCAGCATGGACGAGCCCTTCATCACATACGACGGCGACAAATCCCATTGGGGCGTCGGTCAGCCGGCACTGCTGTCCGTAGACCGTCAGGGCACGGTGCTGCTGCTTTACGCAGTCGGCGGCACCGCTACGTACACGATGGCGGAAACATGGGACCTGTCCGATATGTCCGAGCCGAAACGGCTCGGCGCCGCGCAGATCACGCACAGGGGCCTTACCTCTCTCACCGGCGGAGCGGACTACCTCAACAACGCGGATATCGCCTTCGATCCCGCCACCCGGCGCTATTACTTCGTGAGCGACTGCCACCCTTACCCGACGGACGGCGATCCGCTCTTCGTGTCCGACTCCTTCCGCGTGACGTATCTCGGCGAAGCGGGCGGGATCGGCGACCTGTTTGAGAGCGCGCTTTCGCAGGCGGGAAAATCCTGGATGAATCTGGCCACCGTGGGCGAAGCGGAAACGGGTTTCAAGCGCAACAGCAACTGCGGCATCGTGAGAGATTCCTTCGGATATCTGCCGAATCCGAACGAAATCGAAATTCTGTATTCGATGAGCGAACTGGGCGGGCAGTACGAATGGACTTACCGCATTTACGCCCACACCCTCTCGATTGAAGAGTAACGGGCATCCCGGCGCCATCAAAACCACCGGTAGAACCGGTGGTTTGCTCATACCCTGAAAGGGTAACCCAGCCGCCCCGTTAACGGGTATCGCTTTTACTATAGCTTCTTATTACACTACACATCTGTAAAACAGATTCTTTATTTTATTATCGAACTGTATTTACTTTAACTATAAGGTTATTTTTTATGATTGAAAATTGCTCAAGCAATTTTTTATCTTCCCCCGGTAGAACCGGGGGATTTTTCATGCGAAAGCGCAATTAACCAAAAAGGATTTACCGTTCGGGTAAATCTTTTTTCTATGGCACTATTGCTGAAATCCCGGTTTTACCGGAAAAATTTGCTATAACAAAAACTATTTCCTATAAAGCGGGACCTTCCATCTTAAACTTTGCTTAGCTTATCAAAGCGAAAACTCCCTCTTTTTCAGTCGTATCCTGCAATTTGACGAAGTGATTGAAACAACATCCGTTAGCAGGTAGATCGGCAGTTTCCCCTTTTAGGGAATACACCCCGGTCAATCAGTGATTTTGGGTTGCTTCAATACCGCCTTCCGCCGCTCATTTTCCCATCCCCTTCCGATATTCATTGTCATAAGCATTCCGCCCCGTAACGCAACACGGAGTCAGAGGTAAATTGTCTTTTTGAAAAAGTGCCGTTTTTGCTCGATTTTAGCCCAAAAACTGCTGTTTTTTGCACTTTTTTAGAAACCATTTCCCCATTTTTCCCCAATTTAGTTTCCTCAAACAAAAATATATTGAAATAACCCTCCGTAGGATATTCGACGGAGGGTTAAGCTCTATTTATTTACTTTAACATTCTTTTATTAAGAACCTGACGGTTTAAAAAGCTTTTCAAATAAAACTCTATTGCGCTGAGATGCGTTCGTGTAAAGTTTATTATACGATAAAATCTCAATATAGGCTTTATATTTATCGTGATACCTAAAATATCCTTCTCTGTCTGGAGTAGCAATAAAATCCCTCGAATCACATAGTTTGGTTAGACTTTCAGTCAAATCAGCGATTATATAAACATAAATTGGAATTGACTCCATATATCCAGATATGGGCCTTCCCGTTCTAGTTTTCGCTTTTCCTGCGCGTAACAATACTATATAATCTAAGACTTGGGTTATAGGGTTTTCTTTCTCATCATAATCATCTCGCATGGGTCGTTTGAACTCAACAATTGTTAGTGCATTAAATGGTACATTCATATCTGTATCATTAAACACTAAACTGGCTTGATATACTGCAAGATCAGTTTCTTTTGTTGAGCTGTTTTCAATCGGGGCTTGCGATTTTAATGTTTTGTCAGAGGCTAAATAATAATGATAAGCCAGGCGTTCGTCTATCAGCCATAGACTCATATCATCATAATCTAACTCATCTGAAGTAGATATCATCGGGCAAATTAATTTGTGAACAACTTCTTCGAGGCTATACCGTTGTGTTTTTGGGTCTTGGCTAAGGGCATTTGAAAAAATATCAAGAATCGCTTTTCTTTTTGCGATATATTCCGCTAGACAACTTTGGCCGATTGCAGTTACACCGTCTAAATATTTTAGCTTTAATTCTTCAATTTGATCAGCATTATATCTCTTTGAGTGCTCAAAAAGTTCACATCCTTGTTTCGCAATCTCCAATTCCCATTTTTGTTGTTCCTTATATAATTCCATGTCTAAATTTTTATCATTGATGTCATTGGGAATATTGCGATAGAAATTGGGACGATAGGTTCTTAATTTTCTATATTTAGGAGCTTTTGTATTGATATAGTTATCTATCCTTTTTTTCTTTTCTTTTTCGATATCCTCCAATTCTTTTTTCAAATGAATGGAAATGGCTTTCGCTAGATAGTCGATAAATGTTTCTAATTTTATATCAGTAACACCAACTCCATGTTTATCTTCAGAAGGAAAGACTAATTCTGTTCTTTCGGAATTCACTATATTATTAAAATAGTTACTGGTAACATACGCAAAATACCACTTTTTTTCTCCATCTTCACTAGAGATATTGGATTGTAAATTTTGAATATATTTACGTAGATCAATTTGAGGAGAAGTGGTACGATTATCAGCACACAAATAGGCTTTGTTGCTATATTTCACGAGCGAGGATATTACATGATAAATCGTAAAAGTTTCATCATAGATACTGAAATTTTCAATTTGAACTTCATGTTTGACACTGTTTCCGTAATGATCATTGACACAAAGTCTTCCATTAATTTGATCGTTTAAAAAAATTTTAGGAAGAGTCCCAGTGACACAATTTATGAAAAAGTGCTCAATAATCAAATCTGCAAGATGCGTAAGATCGGTAGGAAAATAATCCGCATATGCATTCTTAATATTATGCAATGTTATAGATGTAGTACGCGGAGCCTGTGTTTTTTCTAATGTCTCATTCTCTAATTCATTTTTTGGATAAAAGTCAAAGCGACGAAGAAATAATTCATCTTCTCCGAAGACGGAGGACACAGAAACGTAATCAAATACTTTGAGGCAAGTAAATCTTCCAATACCTTTTCCACCTTCTTTAAGCTTTTGCTCGCTATAGCAAGTCAAAAAAGATTTAAAATTTGCTTCTGTAAAACCTTCACCATTATCCGTAACTATAATATTTTTTACGGGGGCCCGTTTCGAAAGTTCTTCTTTGGAAAGCTGAACGTCCATTTGCTGAACATAGTTTCGCTCTATGGTGACTTCTATCGCTCCATCAGAAATATTAGATAGAGAGTGGGTAATGGAATAGATGGCATTTGAAATTACTTCAAATAATGCTTGGTATCCTTTTTTCGACTCTAACTTGATCTCCTTGATTTTCCCTGCTACATTGGTGGAAAAAGTTGATGCCATAAGCTTTTCTCCCCATAAAAATGTTACTAATTAAGTAGTTTGTTATGTCTATCGATTATATTTTATTATATCACAGTATTTTCCATTTTTCAATAGACCTGACAAATAAAAGTAAAATCCTCGAAAACATTTATTGTTTTTCAAGGATTTTTTATTTATAAGCTCCTTAAAAACGCTAATAAGAGTTGTCTTTGTTTAGGGGAAAGCCGCGCTATTGCGCCAGTCAATTCTTCAGCATCGTCACTTATATTAAAAAAGTCTTTTAATGAAATTTGCAAGGCATCACAAATCAAATTCAAGTGACCAACGGTTATATCAGCTTCTCCGCGTTCTACTCTGCGTAAATGAGTTTGTGATACACCTGCCCAGTCGGCCAATTTATTTTGGCTAAATCCTGTCTTCTCCCTTAATTCGCGTATTCTTTCTCCTATATTCATGCTTTTAACCTCTTTTATTCTTATAAGAATAATTTTACGCGATATTTTCTTTATTATTTAGTCTTATAGTATTGTTTTATTAGTCTTAAAATGCTATAATATAAAAACTATAGGACTAAATAAAAACTAACGGATAAGAAAACCATGTTTGAGTTTGGGAAAGCCAATTCAGAACAAATAAAAGCAATACAGCACACGGACGGCCCAGTGCTGATTATCGCCGGCCCTGGCACGGGAAAGACATTCACTCTCGTTAAACGTGTCGTTTATCTCATTTCCGAGAAGAAAGTTGGACCTGAAAATATCCTCATTGCGACGTTCACGGAAAAAGCAGCAAAAGAACTTATTACGCGCATATCTAATGAACTTATAAAGTTCGAAATTACTGCCAACGTCAATGATCTTTATATAGGTACGCTTCATTCCATTTGTTTACGACTGATTAAAGAAAACGTCGAATTCACCCGCTTAAAAAAGAACTATCGCCTTATGGATGATTTCGACCAAAAATACTTAATCTATCGGAATCATCGTTCGTTTGATGAAATTGAAAACATCGAACTCATCTCCGATACAGTCAAGCCTTGGGAGCGGGCAAAACAACTCTCGTACTACTTCAACGCCGTCTCCGAAGAGCTCGTTACTTCAGAAGATTTGAAAAAGGACCCCGATCCTGCAGTCCAAGTGTTAGCAAAGGCATATGAGATTTATCAATCGCTGCTTGCCGAAGAAAATGCAATGGACTTTTCGTCCATTCAAGTGATTGCCTATAACCTGCTGAAAGAAAATGGGTCCGTCCGTCAAAAGGTACAGGAGCAGCTCCGCTATGTGATGATCGACGAATATCAGGATACCAATTATGTTCAAGAACAGCTGATATTCATGATTGCGGAGAAGCACCGCAATATCTGTGTTGTCGGGGACGACGACCAAGGGCTTTATCGTTTCCGTGGCGCGACAATACGGAATATTTTGGAGTTTCCCTCTAAGTGGGAGGGCTGCGCGCAATACAGCCTTGTGGAGAATTACCGCTCCGAGAAGGACATCGTTAAATTTTATAACGAATGGATGCAGGATACTGAAGAAGGCGGCTTCGAGTGGAAAAACTTTCGGTACAGTAAGACGATCGTCCCTTCTAAACCACATCAGATAGAGGGCGTTCCGACAGTCGTCAAAGTTTCCGGTCAGCGCGCACAACAGAATTGGGGTGACCGCATCATCGACTTTATCGGAAAACTCAAGGCGAGCGGCACGATCACGGACTACAATCAAATCGCGTTTCTCTTCCGCTCAGTTAAAAATCCGCGCGTCAAGGCGCTTGCCGACTATTTGGAGCAGCACGGCATTCCCATCTATTCGCCGCGCTCCGCTATGTTTTTTGAGCGAGAAGAGATACGGCTTCTAATCGGAACGCTGCTTGTCGTCTTTCCCGATTACCTCAAATCGCTCCAAACTGATAAGTACGCTCCCAGAGAGATGGTCAGATACTATACGGAACAATGTTTGACTGCCTTCACGAAATATATCAAAGCGCATCCCGATTCCCCGCTCATGAAGTGGTGCGCACAAAAGGGAATACGACATAGTGATCCGAACGCCTCTTTCGACTATGCCTTCACGGGGCTTGTCTATGAAATGCTGCAATTCGAGCCTTTTCTTTCCATCATGCAATCGGATATCTCAGGCGTGGTCGATTCTCGCGCGATCCGCAACATTGCGGCGTTTACCAAGCTCACCACCCGGTACGAATTCCTGCATAAGATCAATGTTTTTACCGCCAAGGGTTTAGAGATAGATGTTACGCAGTTTTTTAACCGCTATTTACGCTTTCTCTATGAAGGTGGAATCGGCGAATACGAAGACGATTCGGAATATGCGCCAAGTGGCTGTGTATCGTTCATGACCATCCACCAATCTAAGGGAATGGAGTTCCCCGTCGTGGTTGTCGGCTCGCTCTATTCCTCCCCGCAGAACAACTTCAAGGAAGTTATCCAAGAGCTGGAAACGAATGTCTATGCCCGTCAACCGTTTGAGCCGTATGCGTTTATTAAGTTCTACGACTTTTGGCGTCTCTACTACACAGCATTTTCAAGGGCGCAGAGCCTACTCGTGCTCACTGCGGATGAAACGGGAAAGCAAAAAGGCCGACCGGAACCCTCAAAATATTTTCAAAAGTATTACGACGAACTCCCTAATTATTGGGATTCAGCCATTGATTACGGAAAGATCAAGTGTGAATCCGTGAAGGACGTGAATATTAAGCAAAGTTACTCTTTTACATCGCACATCGCCGTCTATGAGAACTGCTCCTTACAGTATAAGTTTTTCAAGGACTTAGGCTTTATCCCGGTGCGAGAGGGCGCAACGTTGTTTGGTTCGCTTGTTCACGCCACCATTGAGGACGTCCATAAAGCCGCCATGCGTGGAGAAGCGGAGACAATAACAGCGGAAAACGTCGGAGCATGGTTTACAGAGAACTACGAGACCATCTCTAAACGCGAGCACGCTTATTTGAGCGAGGCCGTTCGCTCCGCCGCATTAAAACAGGTTTTGAGATACATAGACAGGCAGTCTGGGCATTGGGAACGTATTAAAGACGCCGAGGTAGAAGTCAGCCATGTGGAGCCGGACTATATTTTATGTGGGAAGGTCGATCTTGTCGAAGGCGAGAATGGCACTTTGGAAATCGTTGACTTCAAAGCAGAGAAGAAACCAGACTTGGAACGCGACAGAGAGCGTATCCAACGATATAAGCGGCAGCTTCAGATCTACGCCTATATCATCGAGCAAAAGACGGGTCTTCCCGTAAGTAAACTCCGTCTCTATTATACAGGCGACGAGACGGATGGCGTGCCCGAGATCGTTTTTAAGAACGAACCAGCAAAAGTAAAAGAAACGATTGGCGAATTTACTGACATAGTTCACAAAATTCAATACCGCGATTATTCCACACGTTCCACGTCGCAGACGATGTGCAACAACTGCGACCTGCGCCATTTCTGTAAGAAAAACTAAAGGAGAAAAAACTATGAATGATACCAAGTACGAGCAGATGACATTCGAGTTCGAGAGCCGCCCGCCCATCAAGGGCTATCCCGAGCTGCACTGGACAGGGAAGCGGCCCTATAAGTCCACGGTCTACTACCCCGCGCAGCGGAAAGAGACTTACGGCGAAGCCAAGGATGGCTGGTTGAATAAAATTTATTGGGGCGATAATCTTCAAGTGATGAGCCACCTTTTAAAGGAATATCGCGGCAAAATCAATCTCATCTACATAGATCCGCCCTTTGACAGCAAGGCTGATTATAAGAAAAAAATAGAGTTAAAAGGAAAAACTGTATCTAACGATCAGTCTACTTTTGAGGAAAAACAGTACGGCGATATTTGGACAAATGATGAATACCTTCAATTCATGTATGAGCGATTGATATTGTGCCGTGAGCTTCTTTCAAATGATGGCAGTATTTTTTTGCATTGTGATTGGCACAAGTCTGCGCATTTGCGTCTCCTTATGGATGAAATTTTCGGATATGATAAACTTAGAAATGAAATCGCATGGTGCTATACAGGTCCTGGCTCTCCAGGAATGAGACAATATAATCGTAAACATGATACTATTTTATGGTATTCGAAAAGCAGTTCTTGGACGTTTAACGCCGATAAAATTCGTGTTGAAAGTGAAGTCCATCAAGGCGGATTTAAGGGAGAAATGGGAGCCGCAGAAAGTAGTAGTTATACGGAGAAAGGAAAAATTCCAGAAGATTGGTGGGAGTTTGCTGTTGCGGCAAGAATTCCTGTTGATGGCAAAAAAAGAATGGGTTATCCCACGGAAAAACCTGAAAAACTATTGAATCGAATTATAGAGGCCTCTTCCAACCCAGGCGATATTGTCTTTGATTGCTTTATGGGCAGCGGGACAACGCAGGCTGTCGCTATGAAGCTCGGCAGACGATTTATCGGTGCGGACATCAATCTCGGTGCGATTCAGACAACAACCAAACGTCTTATCAATGTGGCAAGAGACTTGAACGCCCAAATCGACGCTGGAGATAAATATACTGGTTTTGAAGTCTATAATGTAAATAACTACGATCTGTTCCGTAACCCCGTCGAGGCGCGCGACCTCATCTTACAGGCGCTGGAAGTGCAGCCCTTTGAAACGAGCAACGTTTATGACGGCGAAAAGGACGGCCGCATGATCAAAGTGATGCCTGTTAACCGCATCGCCACCAAGGCAGACCTGCAAGGTTTGATCGCCAATCTTCCGTACAAGTCCTTTGAAAAGAGAAAGGAGGAAGATCCTTCTGCCGTCGTTTTAAAGCTCACCCTCGTCTGTATGGGCCATGAACCAGACCTTGCAGCAGCTTTGAAACAGGAACTTTCTGCCTATAAAGTCGATATCGACGTCGTGGACATCCTTCACGACCGCACTGATCTGCAATTTAAACGCGATTCCGAGGCAGATATCTCCGTCGAAAACGGAGAACTCATCATCAAAAATTTCTATCCGCTTAACCTTATGCAAAAGCTCTCTCTCGATAAGGAGACCGTCGAGGAATGGAGGCAACTTGTGGAGTCCGTCATGATTGATTTCAATTTTGACGGTGCAGTGATGCAGCCCTCTTGCATTGACATCCCCGAAAAGAACGGCATGGTCAAGGGCAGATATAAGATCCCCGAAAGTGCGGGCATAATTCGCGTGAAAATTACGGATGTACTCTCCGAGTCTTTGGAAGTTGAGGTGCAGAATGGCTAAACGTGTTGCAGTGCAAAGTTCGTTTGCATTCTTTAATTTTTTGCGGCAGTTTTATCTGCAGAACAAGGGACGCATCCGCAATCGCTATAAGGATCTGACCAAGAAATTTTTGGACTATAACGACAAGTCCAAGAACGTAAGCGCCTATCTGCGCGAACCTCAATTTGAGGCGCTGGAGATCTACGTCTTTTTGAAGGAATTCTGCAATAATCCGCAGATTTATGATCTCTTTGAAAAGTGGTATAAAAGGGAAGGTGATTTTGCTGCTGAAACAGTTTATACTGTAAACGCCGGTAACGGGATGCAGCTCTCGTTCTACGATTCCGCCGCAGTTAATTATAAGGCTGTGTTTGACTCTATGCGTAGCGTTGCCACGTCCTATCCCAACTACATCTACGCTCTCACGATGGGCCTCGGTAAAACTGTTCTGATGGCAACGTGCATCTTTTATGAGTTTTTGCTTGCCAATAAGTATCCAAAGGACACGCGCTATTGCCACAATGCACTTGTCTTTGCGCCGGATAAGACCGTTTTACAATCCCTGCGTGAAATCGTGACGATGAAAAAGGAGTTAGTTGTCCCAAACGAATACTGCCGTGTGCTCGACCAGAATATCAAGTTCCACTTCCTTGACGATACAGGAATCACGCTGAATACGCTCGATAATTCCGACTTTAATATCATCATTTCTAATACGCAGAAGATCATCAAAAAGCGTGTTCATAAGGAAAAGACACCCATTGAGAAATTGTTGGAAATGTCGAACACGCCACCTAACGATGGTGCATCGGATATTATCTCTTCCGTTTTGAGTTCGGTTTATAACGAAGAGAACACGCGCGACGAAGGCGAACTTCTTTCCAATCAGCGTTTTGAAAAGCTTACTCGTTTAGAGCAACTCGGAATCTACGTCGATGAGGCGCATCATCTCTTCGGCGGAGATCTGCAAAAGTCGATGAACAGCCTACGCCTGACCATCAATGAATTGGCGGCGGCCTTGAATAAAAGCGGGACGCGCGTCGTGGCGTGTTATAATTATACCGGTACGCCATACTTGGAAAACAGTGTACTGCCTGAAGTCGTTTATAGCTATGGCTTAAAAGACGCTATTGCTAACAAGTATTTGAAAGACGTCGATATTAAAGGGTATGACAATGTCAAGAGCGATACTTTTCTAAAAACGGTCATTGAAGATTTCTGGGCAACCTATGGAGGAAAATTGTATGAGGGGCTTTCGCCTAAACTTGCCATCTTCGGTGCAACCATCGATGAAGTCGTGAACGAGATTCGTCCTGCTGTCGAAAGAGTACTTTCTGAACTCGGTATTCCGCTCGATAAAATCTTGATCAACACGGGTGATGAGAAGATTACGAAGGATAACGACATCAAGGCGTTCAACGACTTGGACGTCGTCGACTCTCTCGGCTCGCAGAAGCAGTTCATTCTCCTCTGTAATAAGGGGCGCGAGGGCTGGAACTGTCGCTCACTCTTCGGCGTCGCTCTTTTCCGTTCCCCCAAATCCACGGTCTTTGTTTTGCAGGCTACGATGCGCTGTCTCCGCCAAATCACGGGAGACCAGCAGAAAGCGATTGTCCGCCTCTCGAAAGAGAATATGGACATTCTGAACGCAGAATTAACCAAAAATTTCCGCGTCTCCATCGACGATATCTCCAACAGCGGCGACGGCAAGCATAAGGAAGTATATCAGGTCAGGCTGTTAAAGCCAAAGAAGCTTGTCTTAAAACACATTTCTCATAAGTATCATTTGGAGGAAAAAGACTACTCTGCGCCCATCGATTTCAGGCTGGACAGTATTGATTATGATAAATACGATACACACGTCTATGAAAAACAGAGCTTGGCCGACGAGCGTATCATAAAAAAAGAAGCGGTCGATTTGGGTGGCAGTTATACCTATACGCCGTATATGCTCGTGGCGGAGATAGCGCGCTATCTCAATATTACGTGCCTTCTTGCGGAGCGTATTCTTACAGAGAGCGTGGACGGCATTGGTAAAATTGCGGTGACCGTCTCAAAATACAACAATATTTTGGGCGATGTAATTGTTCCGACGATCTTCAATGCGCTCTATGAAGTTACGTGCGAAACAATCTCTGAAGAGAAGCAAGTCGATCTGCTGCAAATGCCAGAAGGGAAAGAGGCATATGAGTTCCTTGCTCTTCCTGAATTGGTGGAAACGGACGATGATGCACAGTTTGCACAGGCGGATACTTTCGGTAAAATGTTCCGCGAAAAGAGCTTTCATACCGATAAATATTGTTTCGACTCCAAGCCGGAAAAGGAATGCTTCTTACAGTACATATTCAGCGACAGGGTAAAGGAGGTATACTTCACGGGTATGTTTACGAGCAAATATAACGGGCTTGCGATCCAGTATATTGATCCGGAAACAAATGCCATACGCTCCTATTATCCAGACTTTATCACAACCTTGAACGACGGTACGATCCAGATTATCGAAGTTAAGGGCGACAATAAGATAGATGACACCATAGTACTTGCCAAAGCGGCTGCTGCTCGGGAAATGGCTTCAGCAAGTAAGATGGAATATTTAATGCTTGCAGGTTCTCGCGTGATGCAAGAAAAAATCATCTGAAAGCGGGTTTCCCGCTTGTTAAAAAGCGAGCAATGGACGGGAAAACAGCACAGCGGGGCGGCACTTTGCCGCCCCGCTGTGCTGTTTGTAAGGACATGGCAAGCGCATTCGAAAGTGGTATTTTATCCCATAAAATGACCACTTTCCTTATCCTGCTTAGGCATCGGTTTTTGTTGCATTTTCGTCCCACTTCTCGGTCTCTGCTTCTGATTAGGCATCGTCCTATTCATGCTCACAATTTTTTCAAAAAACTTTTGTAAATATGACTATATCTGTCAGGTTTTCTATGTTACAATAAGCTCATGGATAAACAAGCATATCACTACAACAAAAAGAAACTCAAGGGCAAGACGGCAGGAACGTATCTTTATTTCTACCCCTGTGACCCGTCGGACAATCCGGATAAATGGATAGAAGGCAAGGCGTATGCCGTCATTGAGGTGACCGAGCGCGAATGGCAAATTTTATTTGCTTTTGACAGAGAAGAGTACAACGATGACCACGCATACGTTCGCAAGTTTACTCCACTGATTTACAGCAAAGACGAAGAAAAACTCACCCCAAGTCAACGCCAGAAAAGAATAGGAAACAATCCGCTTTTTGATGAAGCCTCTAACGATAAGGCAGACATTCGCCGTGCAATGAAACATCTGACTACGCAAGAACAAGAAGTCTATTCTCTCGTTCACTTTGAGGATATGCGTCAGACTGACATTGCCAAAACAATGGGCGTCACACAGGGCTATGTTTCCATGGTGCTTGAACAGGCTGAAGAGAAAATCGCTAAACACGACGGCGACCAAACTCCCGACGGCATTGCATGGAGATACTGGAAGCAATTTGTCAAGAAAGGCTATATGCCTGACCTCGTTGACGTAGAGATTGAATACGTGCTGTCCTGCCTCGCCCATGACCTCGCGCCGTTCGTTCATTGGTTTTACAGTGTAGGAGATATTATCCGTTTCGCCACGAAAAGTTATTTGTTCGGCAATGACAAAATGGAAGCCGAAGTCACTGACTATCTGAACACGGCAAGCAAAGAAGATAAACAACACTTTGTCGACTACTACAGCGAACAGCCGCTTATTGTGCTGGCACTGTATCTGCGGTTTATCAAGGAGGTCGATTACCGCAAAAGCCGCGGGCTACACGAATCGGACAACATTGCCACTGCCTTTACGGCCGCGGTGACCAAGATCGCCAAGCGCGTACATATGACAACAGACGAGTTCATCGAAAGAAGATTTTTGCCCTTTCTCGCGGAAAAGCGTAAAAAGAGCGCGCGGCAATTCTATAAACTATACACAGGCAAAAGCCTACCGAAGAAAAAGTTTTAAGAAATTTTTAAATTTTACTAATATTTCCCGTCTTCTCGTGTCTTATATATAGGAACAGTTTTAAGGCCGAGAAATTAAACAGCCTGACTACTGTCTTACAATATAAATAAAGTCGAAGGGGTGCGCGGCCAAATAGGTCGCGCGCCCCGGCATTTTGCCAAATACTTATAAGGAGGAAAATAACGATCAAGTTTTACACGAAAAAACCGACATGGTATGTCTACCCCGACGAGGATGAACTGGACAAGCCGCGAGACAAACACGCTACCATTTCGGTCATCAAGCACAGAGAAAAGGATTTTTGTACCGTGGATAAATACCTTTTAGACTGCGAACAGCGGTTTCAGGTATTTTATTTGAAACGCATGAACGCTACAGCCGAACAGGCGTGGCAAAGCGTGATGAAAAGTACCAACGCGCAATTTTATCCACGCGGAAAGAACGCGGTGCTGGAATGCCTGCAATTCGGCGGCAACAGGGAGTTTTGGAGTGGCTTTGCGTCCGAACAGGACATTTTCCGCTACTTTGCAGAGTGTTACACTTATG
>ERZ1106952.110-NODE-110-length-56587-cov-121.193749_pt1 | contig 56587 bp, 58 predicted proteins | sample MGYA00403677_ERZ1106952 | MGnify/ENA primary metagenome ERZ1106952 (study PRJEB35170, sample SAMEA104062415) | human gut metagenome | biome: human gut; feature: human-associated habitat; material: faeces | place: Denmark | collected 2012-05-14 ... | reverse complement strand
TGGTTAATAAGCGTTATTATTATGGGTGGTAGTGTTATTTATATTGTTTATAAAAGGAATTTTAATCAATAATATTTTAAGCAAATAATAATTATAAGAAATCAAAAAAATATTAGTTTTGTTTTCAAAAATTGGAAAACGGGGCAAAATATCCTGTAATCGTATTGGAAAACGGGGCAAAATAGTTGAAAATATATTGGAAAACGGGGCAATGTTTGAAAATTTTGTTGCAGAAGAATTATTAGCACATGGTTTTAAAACATTTTATTTTAATAACAAAAAACATGGAGAAGTAGATTTTTTAATCGAATATCAAGGTGAATTATTACCTATTGAAGTAAAAAGTGGTAAAGATTATCAAACACATTCTGCTCTTACTTATTTTAATTTTATTACTACAAAATATTTTAATAAAACCTTTGTATTATCAGATTATAATATTTCAGTTAAAAATAATATTATTTATCTTCCTATTTATATGACAATGTTTATTAATAAAAATGAATACATTAAAAAAGTAAATAAGATTGATTTATCAATTTTATCAAATGCAAAATAAGTTTTACTAAAACGTATAATTACTTGCAAAAATGTACAAATTATGAATGATTATACCTTGCAAAAAGGTGCAAATTATGAGTAACAATGGCTTGCAAAAAGGTGCAAGTTATGATACTATTTTATATGTAAAAAGGTGCAAGTTATGGACAGAAAATATTTAAAAGATTTAATTGAATGGAATAATGATGATGATAGAAAGCCCCTTTTAGTATTAGGAGCTAGACAAGTTGGAAAAACATATTTAATAAAGAACATATTTGCAGAAAATTACTATAAAAATTCATATTTACGAATTGATTGCTCGAATGATAGTGATTTTGTCGATTATGTATTTAAAAACGATAATTTAAATAAAGTAATAGACTATATACAAGTTCATTATAATTTTATCTTAGACAATAAGCATTTACTTATAATTGATGAAGCACAAGAATGTTTGCCAATCATTAAAATGATGAAACATTTTTGTGAAGAAAGAAGAGATATACCATTAATAGTTTCCGGATCTCTAGTTAGAATTAGAATAAACAGATACGCTCATAAAAGAGGAAAATATGCTGATAAAAGTTTTTTATTTCCAGTTGGAAAAATAAATCAATTAATGATTTATCCAATGACATTTGATGAATTTTTATATAATTATCAAAAAAACACTTATGATTTTGTAAAAAAATCATTTGATGAAAAAAAAGAATTAAACAATGATATACATTGTGATTTAATTAATATTTTTAACGAATTTTTATTTGTTGGCGGAATGCCAGAAGTAGTAAACGTTTTTATCAAAAATAAAGATAATAAAGTTACAGCCTATCAAAAAGTATCAAAAAAATTAAAAGAAATTTATACTGATTATTTAAGCGATATGGATTTATATCAAGCAAGTGCAGAATCTATATTAAGAAGTAGACTAATATTCAGAAATATCTATTCTCAATTAAATAAAGAAAATAAAAACTTTAAATGCTCAGTAATACAAGATAATTTAAAAAATAGAGATTTAATCACTCCAATTGAATGGTTAGTAACTGCAAATGTTGTTAATAGATCTTTTTTATTAAAAGAACGTATTACATTACCACTAATCGAAAGTGAAGAATCATTGTATAGATTATACTTATCTGATATGGGTTTATTTACTTGTCAAAGTGGATTAAATGCACAAAATTTTGTAATTGACAAGTCAAATGCTTTATCAGGTATATACTATGAAAATTATATTTCTATTGAATTAGTTGCAAGAGGTTTTGCTTTATTTTATTGGAAAGGTAAACGTAATAGCGAATTAGAATTCATTATTGATATTGATGGTTCTATAGTACCAATTGATGCGAAGAAAAAAAATGGTTCTTTGAATTCTATAGAAGAATTCCGAACACATAATAACAAAGATCTTGTTATTAAAGTATCCACAAATCACTATGGTTTTGATGAAAAAAATAAAATATTGACTTTACCTTATTATTATTTTGCATTTTATTTAAATGATCTAAAAGCAAAATTATTTTAATATAAAATGAAACTATTTAATAAAATAAATAAATAAAGGCCAAGAAGATTATTATTCCTCTTGGCTTTATCATGCAAAAAGAGGATTGAAACCTTATTTCAGATTTCTAAGCATCCTCTTTTTTAGATTACAAACTTTCGTGAATTGTTCTTTTAATAACTTCGTCTTGTTGCTCTTTAGTTAATTTAATAAAATTAACAGCATATCCAGAAACTCTAATAGTTAATTGAGGATATTTTTCTGGATGCTTTTGAGCATCTAATAAAGTTTCTCTATTAAAAACATTAACATTTAAATGATAGCCACCATTTCCCATGTAACCATCTAACATATTGACTAAATTATCAACTTTTTGTGACATAAATTTACCTCCTAGTTTTTACCTAATGAATCTGGATTAATTGAGAATGTATTAGAAATACCATCTCTAGAATATTCATAAGGAATTTTTGCAACTGATTCAAGTGAAGCAAGTGCACCATGACTATCACGTCCATGCATTGGGTTTGCTCCTGGAGCTAATGGTTCACCAGCTTTTCTTCCATCTGGAGTTGTACCAGTTTTCTTACCATAAACAACATTTGATGTAATAGTTAAAATTGACATTGTAGGAATTGAATCACGATATGTATAGTGCTTTTTAATCTTATTCATAAATGTCTTAACAAGCCATACTGCTATGCTATCAACTCTATCATCATTATTACCATATTTAGGGAAGTCACCTTCAACTTTGAAATCAGTAATAATATTATTTTCATTACGAATTGGATATACTTTAGCATATTTAATTGCAGATAATGAATCAACTGCACATGATAATCCTGCTATACCTGTAGCAAAGAATCTTCTAACTTTTGAATCATGTAAAGCCATTTCTTCAGCTTCATATGAATATTTATCGTGCATATAATGGATAACATTTAATGTATTAACATATAAGCCAGCAAGCCATTCCATCATTTGATCATATTTTTCAACTACATCATTATAATCTAATACTTCATCAGATAATACTGGTGCAAATTTAGGAGATACTTGTAATGGTTTATTTGTTAATTTATCAACCATTAATTCATCAGCACCACCATTTAATGCATATAATAAACATTTAGCAAGGTTTGCTCTTGCACCAAAGAATTGCATATCTTTACCAACTCTCATAGGAGAAACACAACATGCAATACAGAAATCATCTCCCATTTCTGGTCTAATTAAATCATCTGATTCATATTGAACTGAAGATGTTTTAATTGAAATATCTGCACAGAATCTTTTGAAGTTAATTGGTAAATTTTTACTCCATAATACAGTTAAGTTTGGTTCTGGAGCAGGTCCTAAATTAACTAATGTATGTAACATTCTGAATGAGTTTTTAGTAACAAGAGTTCTTCCATCAACACCCATTCCACCAATTGATTCAGTAACCCAAGTAGGATCACCAGAGAATAATTCATTATATTCTTTAATTCTCATGAATTTAATAATTCTTAATTTCATGACTAAATTATCAATTAATTCTTGAGCATCTTTTTCAGTAATTAAACCTTTTTGTAAATCACGTTCAATATAAATATCTAAGAAAGTTGAATTTCTTCCAAAGCTCATTGCAGCACCATTTTGATCTTTAACAGCACCTAAATAACCAAAGTAAACCCATTGAATTGCTTCTTGAGCATTACTTGCTGGACGAGAAATATCAAATCCATAGCTTAAAGCCATTTGTTTTAATTGATTTAATGCTTTAATTTGTTCTGCAATTTCTTCACGATCTCTAACTTTATCTGGAGTCATTTCACCATCTAAAATTGAACGATCATATTCTTTATGTTTAATTAAATAATCAATACCATATAAAGCAACTCTACGATAATCTCCAACTATTCTACCTCTTCCATAAGTATCAGGTAATCCAGTTAAAATATGAGCTCTTCTTGCAAGTCTCATTTCTGGAGTATAAGCTGAATAAACTCCATCATTATGAGTTTTACGATATTTAGTAAAGATTTCTTTAACATCTTTATCTAATTCATATCCATATAAATTTAATGCTTCTTCAGCCATTCTAATTCCACCAAATGGTTGTAAAGCTCTCTTAAATGGTTTATCAGTTTGTAAACCAACAATTTTCTCTAAATCTTTATCAATATATCCTGGAGCGTGACTAATTAAAGTTGAAACGATTTTAGTATCTGCATCATATACTCCACCTTTTTCGTGTTCTTCTTTTGATAATTTTGATATTTCACTCCATAATTTTTTTGTTGCTTCAGTTGGTCCTTCTAAGAATGCATCATCACCTTCATAAGGATGATAGTTTTTTTGAATAAAATCTCTTACATCGATTTCATCATTTGACCATTTGCCTTCAACAAAGCCTTCCCACTCTTTAAACATAAAATTTACTCCTTTCCTCTTGCCTCTAAAATTTTACTATTAAGCCATAGAGATAATATTTCTTCTGGTTGAAATCCTCGGCATCTAGAAATTTCAACATCATCTTTAAGAATTAAAATAGTTGGTAATCTATCAATTTGATATTGATTAATAAATTCTTTTTGATCTTCATCAATTTCAATATGAATCAAATTAACATCTTCTGGCAAATCAACATTTTTTAATTCATTCATTAGTGATAAACAACTAGCGCATGATTGACCACTAACTTCTACTATACAAATTCCTTTAAATGTCATTTTTCTAATATCTTTCTTGCTAAACTAATTTCTTCATCATTAGGAACTCTAATTCCTTCTAAAGGATATTTAATACCCAATTTAGTGTACTTATCTTTTCCTAAAGTATGATAAGGAAGAACTTCCACTTTCTCAATATTGTGAAGCGTGTTTAAGAATTTACGTGTATCTAATAAATTCTTTTCATCAGTATTGATTGTTGGAACTATTACATGACGAATCCAAACTTTCTTATGACACTCATCCAAAAAATAAGCAAAATCAATGATGTTTTTATTACTTTTACCAGTTAATTCAATATGTTTTTGTTCATCTACTTCTTTTATATCTAATAAGAACAAATCACAATATTTATTTAACTCAATAAATTTTTCTTTGTTATTAATATCAAAAGTTATTCCAGAGGTATCAACAGCAGTGTGAAGATTATTTTCTTTACATAATTTTAATACTTCAATAACAAAATCAATTTGTAATAAAGGTTCGCCTCCAGAAATAGTTACTCCACCATTTTTATAATAGTTTTTATATTTTAATATTTGATCAACTATTTCTTGAGCAGTATAGTTTTTATTACCTAATTTCCAAGTATCAGGGTTATGACAATATTTACATCTTAATGGACATCCTGTTAAGAATAATATAAATCTTATACCCGGTCCATCAACAGTTGTAAAGGTTTCATAAGAATGAACATATCCCATATAATCACCTTCCTTCACTTCTATTAGGCGATATCATTTTATCATTTAAAAAAACTATTAACAACAATTATACGATTAATTTAGCAATATCAATTTCTTACATTTTTATAGGTTTATACCAATATTTTTATATATAATATTAGTTTTTTATATATAAATGAAAAATTACGTTTTATTGCAATCGCTTACAAAGAAAAAATATATTAAATATTAGTTAAATAATTATCAAGATTTTAATATATAAAATTTTTAACAAGATAGTATTTTCTATAACAAAAATTATAAATATGTTCAACTAATGATATTATAATAACTATTCCTTTCAACTTTATTAGCGAAGTGGGTGATAAAAATCTCTTAATCCTTCTTAAATAAAAGTTCTTGCTGAAATAAGAAATAATCCAAATATAACTAAAAAGGAATTATCAAAAACTTGCAATTTTGAAAAAACATCAATAGATAATATTATTAGTCTGCTACCGATGCCGAATTTACACCCCATATAATAGACTGTCCCGATAAAATGGTTTGGTCTGTTACACAAGCTACCATTATCAACTTGCTTGTGTGGTCCTTCGCGCTGATTTCTCCATCGGTATAGGAGAACACCGTAATTCCTCTTTGGTTGAGATAAGAAACAATCAAAGGTGTTTCGTCTGCAATTCTTCCTAGATTGTCTGACATATAAATCACGAGTATGTCAAACTCTCTACAGTCAGCCATTTTCTTAATATCTTGAATTGTGTCTCGGTCATTTGCCGATACCTTAAAGCCCATACTCCACCCTCAGTAAATACCTTTACTTAATCCCAACCTTTCGACTCCACGAACGGCAAAAGGATTGATTTCTGTTGTGGTATATCAAAATCGTTTTCTCGATCTGTCTGTTGTTTAGAGGATGCACGAAGTAACATAACGGCTCTTTTTGCTAATTCTTTATTCAATGCTAATGTCATAGTTTTTACTCTCCTTTTACAAAAAATAAAGGGCTTGACTGTTCTTCTGAACAATCAAACCCTCCAAGTTATCCAACGGATTATGATTATCTTTATTTAGTTTTCTGTGTCAAATACATCGCTTGCAATTATCATTTCTATTGCTTTTATGGCTTCTTCATAAGTAACGGGTTTTGATAAAAGTTTTTCGGTGCTATCTTCATAGTCTTTCTTAAAAAACTCTGTATCTATCATTTGTCGAAGCAAATTAGGAACACTCACACCATCTTGTGCAGAGTAGCATTTTGTATCCAGTTTTCTATCCTCACGCACTTCTTTTATAAGAGCTTTCAGATTATCGTCCAATTTTACAAGAGTAAGCAAACGTGATAAATCGTAAATATGTCTTGACTGCCTTTCCGTCTTATTATCTAACATATAATCGCACACCGCAAAAACCTTGTCAACAAGAGTTCTATCAAGTGTTTGAACACGAATATCAAACGGCTCTAATTCATACTGTGCGATTGCTTCGTCATTTCCAACGGCTTTGAGATAGTCGTATATCATAGAGGACGCTTGTTTTATCTCATCAGGAAACGCCTTTACGATAAACACAGTTTCAACAAGAAGTTGTGGATTTAAGCCTGATAAACTGTGTCTAGCACAATAGTCTATCTTATAACAGTTATAGTCTCTACGGCTTCTCGTCTCATTTTCATTCAACAAGTTCAATCCAAGATTGCTACAAATTTCTACGATTGTATATTTCAGATTTTTTCTTTTGCCTTGCGATTGATGTTCCGAATCTAACGTAATATCAATATCTTCGGAAAATCTGTCTATAATCTTGTAGCATTTTGAAAGTGATGTACCACCCTTAAACAATAAATCAGGAACTTGTTTTGCAAGTTCACGAAGAACGAGCGTTACATAATAGTCCTTTTCTATTATCGCGGGAGAAACATTAAAATGCCTACTCGCTGCTCTAATTGCTATATCAAAACTTTTTTTATCCTTGTGTAAAACCATTTAATATTCCACTATAAATTAAATTTTTTGTTGTCTGTGCGGGGAAAACTCTTGCAAGAGATACCAAGTCGGCATTGCTTACTCGGTTTTGTATCATATACATCATTATTGATTCTTTTGTTCTATCGTCCATATCGGTAGTTTTTCCCATTTCAGAAAGCAACTGCAAGACTGTATATGCTTGTGCATTGGAACGATCAATCTTGCAACGTGATTTACGGAGAATTATCGTTCTTCCGTCTATCATTATTCTCCTACATCTCATTGGCTCGTTATTGCTTACAATTTCTATTGTGTTTGGCATTTGTGTTGTAACCGAGAACATATTTTGCAAATTCAAGCCACTATACACACCATACACATCGTCTTTGTAACCAACGTATTTTTTTTTAACAACATCTTCAGCCGTAATTGTTGAAATACCAATAATGCTTTTTGTGGGGATAAAATAAACGCCCGTATCAAAGTTGATAATCTCGCCTTTTTTTTCGGCTTTATCTATGAGCCTAAATACATAAGCGCGGGAATATTCGCTAAACATTTCCAATATCTCATTTGTAAATATAGGCTCGTTAGTATTAAATTTAGTCTTTAATCGTTCAACTAACATTTTCATCACCTCTATATACAGTATTCCCGATTACGCTATTAGTATACTCTTTTCAACACTTTTTGTCAATAGTTGTAACCTATATGACCGCGTTAATTTTTTTGTAGGTTACATAAAAAAAGGAAAAGGCTTATACTTAATTTGCAACACCAAAGAAAGGTCTTTTCACATGAGTGTTTTATTACAACTTAATTTAAATTTTGATTCTTTTTTAACAAAATCTTTTAAATGTTCAGATGAATATATTTGTACACTAATTTCTAAGACACTAGAACAGTTTGATTTAGAACTTGCTGGTACAAGAAGAAAATCATTAAAAATTATAAAGAAAGTTCCTAGAACTATTTTAACATTAAAAGGAAAAATAAAATTTAAACATCGGTATTATTACGATGAAACAACTAATGAATATACATATTTGTTAGATTCAATAATTAAAATACCTAAATATTCTAGATTAAGTGAAGAATTAAAATTGAAAATACTTAATTTGCTAGATCATCTTTCTTATGCTGATGCTGGTAAAGATAATCTTCCTCTTAGTTTTGCTATTTCTCCAGTTTCAGTCTATAACATTCTTGATAAATCATCTATTGAAGTAAAATATACTCCTTTTTGATCGTGTCAAGATAAAAGTTCAATTTAGACTAATTTTAGATATTGTATTTCCTAATATTGATAAATTATGGAGTAGACTCTATAGTGATGTTCCAATGGCTTTATTAAAGAAATATAGTCATCCTAATCAATTAAAAAACAAGAATCCAGAGACACTTGCTAAATATCTAATGAAGGAAACTTGTCATCATTATAATGAAACAATAAATGAAGCAAATAAAATAATTGAGTATTGCAAGAATTGTTGTTCAGGATGTTCAAAAGAAAGTATTAATTGCCAAGTACTTAATGATTTAATTTTACAATTGAACGAGAAAATTCAAGAACAAGATAATTGTTTAAATAAAATTATAGATTTAGCAAAAGACTTACCAAATTATGAATTGTTATTATCAATTCCTGGTATCTCTAATAATCTTGCATCACGTATTATTGCTGAACTAGGTGACATAAATAGATTCCCTAGAATAAGACAAATAACTGCTTATGCTGGATTAGATCCTAATATTTATCAATCAGGTGAAATTGATGGATTACATTTAAAAATAACAAAAAAAGACTAAGAACCATTTTTGATTCCTAGTCTAAAATTTTAATTAATACAATATGCTACGCAAAATTGATCTGGTGATTGAACCATTTCACCGGCTAAATCAAATGACAAAATATAATCATCAGAAGAATTGCATTTCCATTCAAAGTATTCAAAATTGTTTTTATAAGATCTTGCTTTTAAAACATAAGATGGTGAACTATCGATTAAGAATAGATCATAATCTGTATGTTTTGTATTATTTGCGTTTCCATCCGCATAAGCTAACCAATAAGCCGCTACTTGCATTGAATGCCCGCTATCAATTGATAATTCAATTGACTTTTCATATGCTGTACGACTTGTTACTGTGCCATAAAAAATATTATCAATATTTTTAAAAACTTTAGTAATACTTAATCCACCAGCTCCTGCTTTAGTTCTTAATCCAACATAATCTGAAGTAATAAGTGATGTTCTCGCATTTGCGGTTAATAAAGCATAAACTCTTTCTGGATGTAACTTTAATGCTGGTCTATATTCTAACATTAAAGCTACGCAACCTGTAACAAATGCTGATGAGAATGATGTCCCAGAGAATGTTCCAGCAAGATTAGCAATAGTTAATGCATTTCCTGGTGCAGTAATACTAGGTTTATCTGGTCCTTTTTCAACTTTAGAAGGTGAATAGCCAAATGGAACAGGTGATTTATAATCACAAGCTCCGACCCCAAAAACATTATATCCTAACGCTGGATTTCCTACATAATCTGATTCAAACCCATCATTTCCTATTGCTGCAACAAAAATTGTTTTATATGTATTTGCAACAAAATCCATATATGCAGAATCATTTGCATATATTCCATTTGGTTCACTATCACCATATGACATATTAATTACATCAACCTTTTGATCAAGAAGCCATTCAATTTCATTAATTGGATCCCCACCAACCAGTTGAACACTATATATGCTACAATCTGGTGCAATACCATTATTAATTCCACCAATCACAGAAGCCACAGCTGTAGCATGGTCAGTTACTGTTTCAATAACAAATAATTGATTTCTAGCCACTACTGTTTTTCCAGTAAAATTAGCATTATTTTTATCCAATATACCACATTCAAGCATTCCTACCTTAACGCCTCTTCCAGTAACATTATATGTATTAGCCACTTCTGTCACACCACTTCCTGGTTTATTGGCACTCATCATAGGTCTATAATTTTTATTATTATAAATATTTATTGATTCAACAAAAGTTTTTTTTGATAAAGTTTCAAGGTCTTCTTCATAAACAGTATTTAAATCTTTACTATCTACATTAAAAGAAATGAATGGAGAATATCTAGACACATAAAGGTCATTCATTCTTTCAGCATTAATACTATTCATTAATTCTTGATTCTTCTTAGAATAATATTCTCTACCTTGTGAAAGTAACTCATTTTTGCTTTGTTGAGCATTGTCATCATCTAACAAACTCGATGAATCAAATAATTCGTAATCCAATTTAATAACTACATTTACTTTTTCATCATTAGTTACTGTTACTTTTTCACTTTCAGATACATCTAATGATAAATTCTTTAAAAAACTATTTTGGTAATGAATTTTACCTAGTGGTTTGACCCCAATTTCACTATTTATCAAAGCACTAGATAAAATTCCAAAAAGAAACAAAACATTTCTAAGGTAAGAGTTATTTTTTTTCAAAAAAATTAGTATTTCCAAATAACTTATTTTAATAACAATTTCATTTTAAAAATTAATAGTAATGTTTTTAACGAAATTTGTATCAACATATACTTCTCCGTAAATTACATCATTAGCTATAATTTCAAAATTACTATCGTTTAAAATAGAAATTTGGTTATAAGAACCTACTTCTTTTGTGATTATCGATTTTTGAGATGTTCTACTATTTTCAAAAGAGACAGTTATTTCCTCTGTATTTGTCAATGAATAACATTGATATATAACTATATCTTTATTTTCGTTTTCATAAAAACTAAACATTTCATCATTATTTAAATTAAAAGAATATATATTTATAAATTTTTGATCATTATAATTTTTTACTAGATATTCTTCAATTTCACTTCTACTTTGCTTATATAATTCATTGTATTTTAAATCATTTTTATCTAATCCCTTAATTAAATATCCGATGCCGAACCCAGCTCCTACTAATAATAAGCAAGATACAACTGAACTAATTATGAATTTACGTCTTGGAAAAGAGAAGAAACCACCATTCTTATTATTATCTACATTATTATTTTTTATAATTTCTTCCTTTTTTTCTTTTAGTCCATAATACTCATCGGCATCAGACAAAAAGAATTTAACTAACTCCTTATCTTTCATATACTTATTTCACTCCCTTAGAATCGGAACTCATATTACCTACCTTATCCCCTCATTTATTATATTTTAATTATTTTTTGTTATTAAGAAAAGAGAATATTATTATTTTCTTATTCATAATAACTAATAATAGTGCCATATTTTGTAAATAGAGTTTAAAAGTTGTTATATTAAATTTATAAAAAAGAATTATGATGGTTAATATAACACTATTATTAATTCATAGAATATAACTATTTAGGCGTGTACCACCCCGTTTAATCTTCTACCTAAATAGTTTTTGTTGTTGTAGTGGATCTCGCTTTCTTCCGAGATAATTTTGCAACTCCTTTCTTTTCACCCCCTACACTATATATTGGAATGAGCATGGTGGTTTCGTTAAAAAAAAGTTAAACAACGTAAATTTTTATATAAAATATATTGATTTTCATAGATTTTTATATATTTTTAAAATCATAAATTTTGTAATTTTTTAAGAAAATTTTAATTAAAAAATTGATCAAACTCTCAATCAAATTACAAATTTTTGAAAATATCTTGCTTTTACCTACTTATTTATTTTATTATTTATTTGTACCAACCGAATATATGGTCGAATATCTGTGATAGACTTCGACATTCTTTTACGAACTTTAATTAGTCTGGCTCATTTTTCAAAATAATATAGGAAAGGAGCCTTATCAATTCGCCTTGTGAGTATAGACTAAAACATATATTTTCTTCATTCACCAATTTGCATTAAAACAAATAATGTTTTATTCCTTTCAAATTGTTTTGATTAGAAAATTTTCAAATATAACATTGTGCTAAATTATAAATTTTTTTATTCCTTTATTATTAATTGCCGACATTAGTGCGTTTATATTTATTGTTTTTTAATCTAACAAAAGAGTTGCAATTTATACTAGTTAATTGCAACTTTTTTTATTTAATTCCATCTTTCTAGAGCCTTTATTTCAACATAATTTTCTTTGATAATATTCTTTATTTTGTTAATAGTTAAATTTTCAAATATCGATACTATAGCATTATAAATATCTTCAACTTTTGTTTCATATGATCAAGTGATCGAATATATTAATGAAAATTTTTGTCCAAAACGGAAAAAATATTCAATGAGGTGATATTTATCAAATGCACAATTGAGAAATATTTCATTTTCATTTAAATTTTTAAAAAGTAGAAATAGTTATCCACTACAAATATTTTATTAATGCATTTTTTTGCCAAATCATCCATTAATGTTAAGCCAAATCATCCATTTATATTAACTAAAACAGATTATAACATATAATATAATTATACGAGGTGTCACATTATGTATGATTATAAAAAAAGAATAATTGATGATATATTAAAAGAAAAAGTAGAATGTAAAGGTGCTATTTTAATAGAAGGACCTAAATGGTGTGGTAAAACAACATCAGCCGAACAAATTTCAAAAAGTATTCTATATATGGCAAATCCAAGACTACTAAAACAAAATTTAATGCTTGCAGATTCTAATCCAGAAATTTTATTAAGAGGAGAAACACCTCGATTAATTGATGAATGGCAAATTGCTCCAAAATTATGGGATGCTGTAAGATTTGAGGTTGATCAAAGAAAAAACTTCGGGCAATTCATTTTAACTGGCTCAGCGGTTCCTGCAGATATTAGTGAAATAATTCACACAGGAACAGGTAGATTCACATTTGTTAAAATGCGTCCAATGTCCTTAGTTGAATCAGGAGAATCAAATGGTAGTATAAGTCTTGAAAAATTATTTAATGACGATAATAACATATATGGAGAATCTATGCTTTCTTTGGATGATATTGCATTTTTAGTATGTCGTGGAGGTTGGCCAATTGCTACATATTTAAAAGGAAAAAGTGCATTATCCCAAGCAATTGGTTATTATGATGCGGTGGTAAATTATGATATTGCAAGAGCTGATAATGTTAAAAGAGATCCTGAAAAAGTCAAAAAAATTATGGCATCATATGCAAGAAACCAAGGAACACAAATAAGTGATGAAGCAATTGTTAATGATATAAAATTCAATGAAGATGAAAATATAAATGTTAAAACTCTTCATTCATATATTGAAGCTTTAAAGAAAATTTTTGTTATCGAAGATATGAAAGCCTGGAATCCTAACTTAAGAAGTAAAACAGCAATTAGAACAGCTGACACTAGATATTTTATCGATCCATCAATTGTTGCTGCATCTTTAGGTTTTGGTCCAGGTGATTTAGTTAATGATTTAAACACATTTGGATTCATGTTTGAAACATTAGTTATTAGAGATTTAAGAATATACACTGAAGCAATTGATGGTACAGTATACCATTATCGAGATAAAAACAATCTTGAATGCGATGCAGTAATTCATTTAAGAAATGGCAATTATGGTTTAGTTGAGATTAAACTTGGCGGTGATAAACTTATTAAAGAAGGAGTGGATAACCTTCTAAAGCTTAAAAGCATTATAAATATAGATAAAATGAAAGCCCCATCATTTTTAATGGTTATTACTGCTACAGGAAACTTAGCATATAAAAGAGCAGATGGTGTTTTAATTGTTCCAATCGGCACTCTTGGTAAATAAATTAAATTTATCGACCAAAACAACATTTGAATGTATAAATAGTCGATTATTTTTTTATTACGTTTATAATAAATCTAAACTTATAGGATTAGTTATTGATTCTTCGAATAAAGTATTTCCAATTAATGATGAAGTATATTATTGTCCAATAGATATTATTGACTTATAGTTTTATTAATTAATAAAAATTGGCTACATTTTCTTCTAATTATTTTTTTGATCTATCGCTTACACTTACATTTAAATTGAATAAAAATTTTAAAATATAATAAAATCTTAGTGTAATTCTTTATGTGCAATCCATTTTGCTTGCTTTGGAGTGATAACCAAAATATCAATTGGACCTCCTACAGTTTTATTAACATTTGTAAAACGCATAGTATCAATAGTAGTATTGATTGCATATCTAACAAAATCAATTGCATCTTGCAAAGTCATAAAACTCCAATCAATCATATTTTCATTAAATTTTATTATTTCGTGTTTTTGAAAAACTATAGCATTATTAACATCTATTGGTCCACTTGTAGTATTAATATTAATCAATTGTGGTGATTCAATAGGATTAGTACATATATAATGCTCTTTGAGTATTCTAGTTATTGTATCTGTTTCTCCATCCCATTTTGCACCAAATCCGTTATTTGTTATTGATCGAATCATTTTATTATTTCCCGTAATTATTTCATAAACGGCTTGAATTTTTTGATTTCCATTTTTTTCATATCCTGCAACAATAAAATGAATTTCAGTTTTAGGATCAATCGAAAAAATAAAATTCATTAAATTGTTTGCTGTATCTAGTACAGAGGTATTTACTGTTACATTAGTGTTTATATAATCATATATATAGCCTGTAATATTTTTATTATTTAATGAAGCATCTCCACAAGTTGAAATGCCACAATTATTAGGACAAATAAAAGTTTTCTCTTGCGTATCAAAATAATGACCTGTTTGTATATTAAAAGGAACACTTGGAATTATCTGTGAAGAAAAACTAATTCTACTATCACTTCCCATTACAATTCCTTCTGTTGTCCATACTGTTATAATTAATGACATAAATATAATCCTTCACTTACTAATAAGATGGTACAAGACTAAACATTCCTATTTCTAACGAACGTGTAACAAGTTCTAAAACATGAGGATTAGTATTTCTATATATTAAATGATGTCTTAAAAAACAAAAATATTTTTCAATATCATCTTGGTTTTTATTTAAAATATCTTCATCAAGTTGATTTACAATTTTTGATGTTAATAAATAAATAGCAAATTTTTCATTTATAAATTCAAATTCTTTACAACATTTAGCAAAAAATAAAGGTTTTCTTTTTATTACATATGAAGCAAAATAAGCATATATTCTTTCAAGACAAATATTGTTTTTATTGTCGATATGATAATCTTTCAATCTTTTCAGTTCAATTAAAACATCCTCAATAATTCTCATGAAACAATTGTCATCTATATATAATTCCGATTTTTTAAATGCATCTTCATTATCATTTTTAATAAAATCTAAAAATGCTTTTAATTGCATTTTAAGCATTTTAATAAATCCTTTAATATAGAAATCACCAAATGTGTCTTTTACATAATTATATGTATTATTTATTATTTTTTCCATTTTTACTTTCCTCTTGTTTCAATATTTTCTTTATTTGTTCATATTTTAATTTATAATCATTTTGAACATTTTCTTCATATCCAAAAACTTTCATAATTTCTTTTATAGTATGATTATTATTTAAAATTATTTTTTTCATTTTTGAAGTTTTAATTATTTCTTCTTTAAATCGATATGATGAAGAAATTAAATTATCTGCAGCAAATGACATAAAATATAATATTGACATTTGAGTCTTTAAAAATTCATTATTCATGTCGTATGGATATTTAAGCGAATGATCAACTTCACCCCAAGCTTCTTCAAAAAATGTTCGAATTTGAATTTCTATTTTAATTCCATATTCATTATCGTTAGTATTAACATGAATCGATTCATAAGGTGTTTCTTCATCTCTTTTATGAACAGTAAAAATTTTTTTATTTATTAAATCACTATATCTCTCGCTAAAAATATTTATTCTAGAATCAGAATGAGAATAGAATTTTCCTCTATTTATTTTTATAAGTTTTAATAACTTATCAAGAATCAAAAATTGATCTTCTTGGTGAATACAAATAATTCTTATACCTATCAAATCAGAAAAAACATTCTCATAATTAGTTACATTTATTTTTTTATTATCTATTCCATCTAATAAATCTTGTTCACAATCCCTAATAATTTTAACTATTAAATGCTCTTTATCTTTTATACGAGATTTAAGATAAAAATCTACATCATTTATTTTTTCAAGAATAAGATTATAATAATATTTTTCTATTTTTGAATATTTCTCTTTTTTATTACCAAAATCATCATATATTTTCTTTAATTCATCACAAGAATTTCCTTCTAAAAAAAATAAAACAGCATCATCTTTCAAACGATACTGTTTTAAAATATTTTTGTACCATTCTTCATTACTTTTTAAACTACTCATATAATTTCCTTATCTATAAAATCTATAACTCTTTTGAAGCCCTTTTTTGCAATCTTCAATTTCTTTTTCAATAAATTCATCCGTTAATTCTGGACCATTATTACCAACACGATCAAGTAATGAATCATTATTTTTTAATTTATCAAAAATAACATCTACATTATCATTATTTAAATCCTCATATCTCCACATATTTAATAGTCCTCCATCTCTTAAATTAATGGTTTACAAAACAATTATATCAACTGCTTGCCTAATTTTAGAATGTTTTTAATAAAAATTCAATTAAAATTTAATAAAGTACCTTTTTTTGTAATTTATCATCAAAATTATTATAATGCTTAAAAATAAAAATTACTATTGAAAAAAATCGACAATTTTCAACATGTATTTTGTATACCTAAACATAAAATAACTATATGTATTATTAGTTTTGTCAAATTATGTAATATTTAGTCGAACAAAAAATTTTGATAAAATACAATGTCGTTGTTACAATAAATTTATAGAAAAGGAGTATTTAAATGGAGAACATAATATCATTAATATCGTTAACATTAGCAATCATAAGTATCCTAATATCAATTATTAATGCCAGTTTTGCGACTTTTAATAGTTTATATGCTGCATATGCTTCAAATAAAGATTTAACAAAAATTTATAATTTACTTGAGTGTTATAGACAAGAAGGAAAAATTTTTGATATTAATATTCCAATTTTTAGCAATACGAAACTGATGTTGATTCTTTTTTAATGGTTATGAATGCAATGTGTCTTTCAAATTATTTTTTATTTAAAAAAAGACTATATCGAGAATACATTATAATAAAATCTGACGTATTAAAAAAATATATAGATGATAGAAAGGAAAGATGGTCATATCTATTTAAAATAAAATAGATTAATTTAAGAAGGAAATGTGTAATTATGAAAGAAACAAAAAAAAGATTAAAATTTAGTAAAAAAAAATTGACCATTTCAAAGATATAGAAGTCTATATAGATTTTAAAAGTATTAATAATTTTAATAAAAAAAATTGTCAACCTGATGAAACATTTCAAAATCCAGAAAAAATTAAAATTCCTACTAAAAAAAAGTAGCATCAAAATTAATTAATAATTTAAACAAACATATTATTTAAAATTGATAAGAGAATTTGTAATTATTAAAAGTTGTATTATTTTTATATTAAAAAATTGAGGAGTTATAGTTTAATGAACATTAATCATATTAGTGAAATAATAAAATCATTTATTAAAGACCCATCTTTTAAATCAATTCTTATTGATGGGCCATGGGGATGTGGAAAAACTCATACTATAAATGAACATATAAAAAAGAATAAAAAACTGAAAATATATTATTTATCGCTTTTTGGATTGGAAAGTATTGATGAAATTAATACCGCTTTACATGAAATAACTCTAACCAAAAAAAATAAAATTGCAAGATTCTTAAAAAGAGAAACAATTGTTCTTACTAAAGCTATAAAAGCAATACCACAGATTCCAAATATAAGTGATGCATTAGAATATCAATTAAACATTCCGTCAACTAAAAATGTAAAATCAAGTTCAATTATTGTTTTAGATGATTTAGAAAGATTATCTAATGCCATATCGTATTCTGATTTACTTGGATATATTAACTCATTATTTTTATCCAATTGTCGTTTTATTTGTTTAATATCAACACAAAATATTAAAGATACAAATCGACAAATTGATTTCGATGATTTTAAAGAAAAAATTTTTGATCGCATATATAAAATCAATGAAACAAATTATGATATTTTTAAAAATATTTACAAAAATTATGATCTTAATTTAAATTTAGAAATATATGATTTATTTGAATTTAATATAAGAATTGCTCAAAAAATCGAATTATTCTATAAAAATATTCTTAATAGATTAAACGATAAAAAAAATAATTTAAATAAATTAGGTTTAAATAAAGAATTTTTGTTTAAAGCATGTATATATACAATTAACTTGGTTTTCAAAAAGTTTGAAGAGTGTAAACCAACAAGTAGCCATTATGATGAAATTATGTATGATAGTTACGTTGAATATTATGGTGAAAATATAGCAAATGGTCTATATTTTTACAAAAAAAACGACAAATATAAAACTGATTTTACTTTACCAAAATTTAATGACACTGTGCTTTCTTTAATAAATGTTTTTTATTTTAATGATTATAATAATTTTGATGAAATTATGTTTTCAAATATAACTGCAAAAGAAAAAGACTTTATTTTAGATAAAGTATTTTACTATTTATCAGATGAAAACAAAAAATTATATATTAAAGAATTTGAGAATATTCTAAATACCGAAAAATTCGAATGGAATAAGTATTTTATAGATATATTGAGATCTATTTTAAATTTAGAAACTTATACTTTTTCAAACGAACAAATCAGTATTATTGCAGAAAAATTATATAGTTCAAAAAAAGAAGAATATGTAGATTTAGAAATAGAACTTTTTAATGGAGAAAAAAATACTGATTATATTGAAAATTTTATAAAAAATTTATCAAATAAATTTACAACTTTGAGAATAAATAATTTTATTAATATCTTTACGGAATATTATAAAAATGAAGATTATAGTAAACTAATTGAAATTTTAAATAGATTAAATATATGCAATACTGAAGAAAAAAAATCGATGTTAAATTATATAGTAAGTAACGATTTTTTTATGCCTGACATTTCTCAAGACATAGATTACTATATTTGGTCATATTGCCATGCAATGGCAAAATTTGCTCAAAAAAATAACGTTAGTAAAAAATTCATAGATTACGCAAAATCAATTTGTAAAAATCCATCTTCAGAATGTCAAATCAATCGTTATCAAGCATTAATTTTTTACAATATAGATGAGAATACTAAAATTACTAATAATGAAGAAGAATTACAAATTGAAAATATTTAAAATCTAATCAAAATTAATAAATTCTATATTTGTGATAAAATATTAGAAGAAAAAAAGAGTGAGTTTTTTATTAAGAGTACATCATAAAATTTTAAAAAAAAGATAATAATTCAAGATTTCTTGATAGATATACAATTTTTAACAATTCTATTTTAGAAAAAAATAAAATACTTATTTATCGGATTAAATCCTTCAGTTTCAAATGATGAATTCACTAATAAAACAAATTTATGAATTATTAATTGGATTATAAAGAAAGATAAATCTGGAGGATATTATTTGACAAATTTATATACAAATATTTCACCAGTTGTAAATTTTCAAATTATTTTATGTTAGTATTAGCAAATTGAATTAACTTGTAAATAAAAAAAGAAAAACACAAATTTACCCACTATACAATTAAATAAATTTATATTAAAATATTCTCATATGAACCAACAATTATTTTTAGAAATGATTGATGCTGCAATAAATGGCAAAACAATCGATTTATCAGAAGTAGATGAAGAATTTATAAGAGTAGCTAAAGAACAAACATTCTTACCATTTCTTTATGTTGCATCTAAAGATAAAAAATATAAAAAATATTATATTCAATCAGTTTTAATTCATGAAAGAATTAATGAGGTTGGAAAATTAATAGATGATATCCTAAATGAAGCAAAAATTCCACATATATTTTTAAAAGGATATGAATTACAAAATTTGTATCCAGATCCTAATTTAAGAATGATGGGGGACATAGATTTAATTGTTAAACCAGAAGATTTCGATAAAGCCGCAAAATCTATATTAAATGTTGAATTATTTAAATTTGAATATGATGATGAACATCATATGGGAATAATTGCAAATGGAATTGAAGTAGAATTACATCATAATTTATTTGAAGATTATAGATATTTAAGTTCATATTTTGATGATTGCTTTGTTGTATCTAAAAATAATAACTTATATAAATATGAATTATTACATAATGCTCAATTAATTTACATATTAGGTCATTACGCAAAGCATTTAAATAGTGGAGAAGGACTACGCCCTATATTAGATATTTATATGATTCTTTTAAAAGACAACAATTATCCTACCGAAGAATTAAAAAAATTAGGACTTTATGACTTCTTTGAAATGATATTATGTACAATTAATAAAATTTTCAATATTAATTATAAAGTGTCTAAAAATAATAAATATGTAAATGATTTTATTAACTATACTTTATATTCTGGTATTCATGGTAAAAATTTAGATTTAAATCAAAAAGAAGAAATAACATATAATAAAAAACAATCAAAATTTTTATTTATAATATCAAAAATATTTTGTCCAATAAAAGATATTTTTAAACAATATAAATGGTCAAAACTTATAATAACATTACCATTAGCGTATTTATGTAGATTTTTTTTCTTACTCAAAACAAAAAAGAAAAAAATTAATAAATTTATGGCAACTAAAAAAAATGAATATAATAAAATGTTTGAATCAATAAAAATTATGGATGCTAATAATAAATATTAATTTTTAACATATTTGTTATCAACATATGATAAAGCATAAATTATTGAAAATGAAAAGTAGTTATTATAACAATCTGGGAACAAGGAAATCATTCCAAATAAATTTATAAAACAAACAAGAATAATAAACATTTGATTATTTTTATAAGAATTTGAAATTATTTTTTTATATACAAAAAACATCCAAATCACAAATGATATTCCATACATATACATTATTCCGAATATTCCATTATCATTCAAAAAATATCCTTTTTCACTTCCAACATTAGCAACAGTATTAGGCCAAGTAATATTAGGAAAACCTACACCAAATAATGCTGTTCTAAAAGATGAAAATGTTTCATCCATAAAAAAAGTTCTTCCTAATTCTCTTATGTTAGCTGAATTTTGCTCGCTTTTTGAAGGATCAAAAATCATATACAATATATCTTTCCCAAGAGGTGTAATAGAAAAGATTAAAATTAATATAATAAAAACAATTGAAAACAATATCTTACGTTTATTTAATTTAAATAAAATAGAATATAATAGAATAGATATTATTATTGCAAAAATTCTCATTCTTGTTTGAACAAATAAAAAAATATATATAATTGATATCAAAACATATAAAATATCTTTTGAGTTTTTTTCTCCATTTATGATATTTGTTAAATGATAAGAAAAACTAATAATCATATATGCACATGGTGCATATATTCTAATTAACCCATTTCTATTATTTATTATTACATTTAAGAATTGATAAGATTGTCCTACAATCGCTTGAATTAGGACAAATATAAAACAAATTATATTAATTAAATCTATTATAAAAATCATATTTTTGGCATTTATAAGTTTTGCTTTAAACATTCTCTTTATAGAAAAATATAATAAAAGAGATCTTATCCAGTGTCTTTGTGCACGAATACCTAAACTAATCGGTTGATTAAACGAAATTTTAGACATATAACTCGAAATTAATACAATAATCAAAGGAATTATCAAAATCATTATATAATCCATATCTATTGTTTTCATTGATATTGTTTTAAAAAAAATAAAAGCACAAAATAATAAAGTTAATATTAATAAATAATCTTGAGTAATAGATATTGGCAATAACATAAAACAACTTAAATCTAAAAAAACTAAAATAAAAATCATTATACAATAATAATTAATCTTTTTCATAAAAACCTCACGCAAAATATAATTAATTTTTAGTCAACTTTTAAAGGTATGGCAATTTCACTAATTTCTCTTCTCGCTGAACATAACACTTGCTTATTAAAATCAATTTCACCAAATCCAATAAAGCACATAACAATTTCACTTTTAGATAAATTTAAATCACTTTTCATTTTTTCGTTATTAAGCATTACTGAACATTGAAATGGGCAAGCTCCTAAATTATAAGAATGAATAGAAAGTAAAAGTGAATCCAAAAAAATGCCGGAATTAAAAAATTCTTGACAAACATCAATATTATTAAATAAATTTTTTTCACATACTAATACCATAAAATTATATATATTTTTACTTGTCATTTTGTCAGGGACATATTTTCTTATAATGTTATTACTTTTTTCATCATATCCATAAATAACTCTACATGGTTGTCTATTACAAGCTGATGCACAATTATTAGCAAGAAAAATAATTTTTTCTATTGTTTCTCTATCAATAATTTTTTTTGTAAAAAATCTAACACTATCACGAGAAGAAATAAATGCTTTATTATTATCATTGAAAATTAATTGATTTTGTTTTTTTACACCGACATTTTCTATTATTCTAATGTTATATTTATTGATTATTTCCTCAATATTTAAATCTAAATCAATATATTTATTTTTTTTTAAAAAATATATTATAGATGCGCTTTCTCTAATTTCAAATTTTTCTATAGAATAATCATATTTTAAAACATAACAAAGGTCATTAAACAATATAGAAACTATATTTTTATTTATTTTTTCTTTAACTAAAAGATCTTTTTCTAAGCAATGAGATAAAACTAACAAATTATATATTTTTTTTTCTAAATTAGTCATTTTATAATTGTTAATTGAATTAATTACTTTTTTTGTTTTTATTTTATTTATAATCTTTTTATATAAATTTCTTATTTTTTTCATAATTTCTCCAGTATATTTAATTAAATACAATATTTACTTTTATTTTATTTTTCTAAATTATTAATATTTAATTTTCCAAGATGACCTTCTGTGGCATTCTCTTTATAATGTATAGATGCCGGATTACCGATAACAATGCTATGTGATGGGACATCAAAATTGACAAATGTATTAGGTGCAATAAGCACATCATCTCCAATTTTTATATGCCCAACAATAGTTGAATTATTTCGAATGCAAACATTGTTACCAATAATTGGACAGCCTTTTCTTTTGCCTCTTATATCTCTTCCTATTGTAACTCCATGTGTTATAAAAATACCATTACCTAAAACTGCTTCTTTATTAATTATAATTCTTCCCCAATGCCCTATAATAAGACCTTTTCCAATTGTAGTATTTCCTTCAAAACATATTCCTGTTTTCAATTCATACCTTTTTAACTTTTTATCCAATATTTTTTCAAATATCGTTTCTTGACATACTTGAAACAATCTATAACATTTAATAATTTTCCATTCATAACTATTTGTAAAACTTTTCGGCAATTTTTTACAGTTTCTAAAAGAAGCATTGAATTCATAATCAACTTTCAAAATATCCTTATATTTTTTTAAATTAATACTAATTTTTTTCATTTTTTCTTTTTCCTTTAAAAACAATTAAAACATGATTGATCAAAAAACGATCTTTAAATAAAAACATAAATCCAAAATACAATATAACACCTAATATTATATCTAAAATAATTATAAAAATGTTTTGTATTAATGTCTTTTCTAAAAAATATTTATTCAATAAAAAAATAATTATAAACATAATTAAAGCTGATAACATAGTTTTTATGTTCCTTCTCAATACTAATTTAAGTGATATAAAATTTTTAGAAAAAATAAAATATAATATAGAGCAAATAAAAGATAATAATGTTGTTGTAATACTTGCACCAACAGCACCAAATTTTTTTATAGCAAAAATATTTGCTATTAGATTTAATATAGAACTACAAGCCATTAAACTTGTTGCCAGTTTAACCTTCATTGTAGGATAGTAATATGCATTTATAAGAATTGAATTTATAGTAGAAAATAATAAAGAAAAAGAAAGAATAATTAAAACAGGCACTGCATCTAAAAATTCATTTCCAAAATATAATGGCACAAAATCTTTTGATATTACTATTAGCCCAAAAGTAATTGGTACTATTATTAGAGAAACAAAACTAATGGCATTATAAATTTTTTCCTTGCAAATATCATATTTTTTTTCATTATATAAATACGACAAGTGTGACAAAATAACAGGAGTCAATCCATATGATAAAGATCCCAACATTGATATAATTTTGTACATTTGCTCATAAAAACCCACTTGTTTATTTGATGCTAAAAAACCTAGCATTGTTTGATCAATCATCGGTGTAATTGTCATAACTAAATTAGGTAAAAAAAACAAAAAAGATTTTTTATATATACTAATAATTTTCTCTTTTTCAAATGAAGGTTTATTTAATAATTTAATACTTATAATCCACATGATACAATCAACAAAGAAATTCAAAAATGATTTAAGGAAACAATAATTATACAAATCATCAGTTCCCTTTACAAAAAAAACTATGCATATTGCATACATTATATTTGAAATCACTTGAACAAGTGAGATAATCCTAAACTTACATAACCCTTGAAATAAAAAATTTATATCAAAAGCATTACTTAAAATTGTTATATATAACAATGAAATAATTTTAACATTTACACCAATATTATTAAAAAATCCACAACATAATAAAATAAAATATATAATGGAAACTAAAAAAAAGTTTATCATTTTTGAAAAAATTATACTCCAAAATTCTATGCTATATTCATCTTTGTTATCTTTATAAAGTGATATTTGTCTATTACCTAATGATAAAAAGCCAAAAGAAACAAAAACACTAAAATAATAAACAATTGAATTAGCATAAGAATATTCACCAATTCCTTCTGGTAATAATACTCTAGATACGTATGGAGATAACAACAATGGCGTAAAATATAAAATAATCTGAGTTATTGTGTTTTCAGCTAAATTTTTTTTATAAGTATTTTTTTTATTACCTTCCATCTTCTATTATCCTTTTTGTAATTAATGATGTTTTTCTTGATTCTTCTAACAAAAAATTATGTATTAATTTTAATTTTTGATTATATAATTCATAATTTGAATTTAATTTTTTAAATTTATTTTCTAATTTTATAATTGATAATTCATTAATATCAATACAATATTCTTCTAATCCAATTTTTTGCATAAACCCAAACATCTTTTGTTCATACGAAATAGAAATAAAAGGTGTTCCTTCTTTTGCTGAAAAAATATTACTATGGTATCTCATACCAATCACTGCATACAATTTGCTAATAAGGAATTGTTGAAAAAAAGTGTCATAATTAGTATTATTCGAACTTAAAATATAATAATTCACATCATTTTTTTTATAATACTTCATTAAAAATTCATCATTAGCAGATCCATATAATTGCGGTATAAAAATAAATTTATATCCTAATCCTTCGTATTTTAATAAAAATTCATCAAAAACATTCTTAATATTTTCTGAAATATAACTATTAGCACTATATTTTGGATGCCATTTTAAATCAGTAATAGTTATCCCAATTACCTTTTTATTTGAAATAAAAGAAAAGAGATTTTTATTTTCCATTAAAATGGTTGCATACCTATCTGTTTTAAAATCATATTGAAAAGCAGAATCTAATGTTTGATAAACATTTAAATTTGGCATGAATTCATTAACATATTTTTTTGAAATCGGATCTCTTAAAATAATTGCACTCGCATTAGAAAGAATTTTTTTTCTGAGAAAAAAATTCTTTTTTTGGTTAAAAGGCCCCATTGATGGTGCATAAAATATATATTTTTTTTTAAGAGTTATTAAAATATCTAGGCCTCTTAAATATCCTTTTTCATCTTTTAAATATATATCCCCTATTGAAGGACCACCTGGTGCATGAAGGACAATGTCAGCCCAAAAAATGCTTTTTAAATAATTTTTTGAAATTTTTGACAAACACAATTTACCTCTAGTAAACTTTATTAATTTATATTCTAGCATTCTTTTAAATGATAATGGATGATACATTTGAATAAATTCAACATTTTTTGGAAAATTAGGATATTTATCGCCTCTTACTGCTAAAATAAACTTAGATTCTGGATATAGTATATTCAACTCTTCAACCATTGATCTAACCGCTGCCTCATCACCTCTATTATTAGAATGGCAATTAATAATTAAAATATTCATTTTTTATTCCTTTCGCTCCACAATATATGTAACTTAAATATTTTATATAATTGATTATTTAATAAGTTTTTATTATGCATTTTTAACATTTTAAATAATCTTTTAATGCATATTTATAAAATGATAAAGATAAATAACTAAAAAATGTTAAATAAAACAATCAAATAACTTGATCTATTACAAATAATAACAATCTGATTTAAAATTAAATCTTTAATATCAGTAATTTAAAGCATAATTTTTATACTTCGTATATTTTATTTATTTCTTTTACCCATTTATCTAAATTAAAATTTTTCAATAATTTTTTTCTATTTACATTCATATAATTTAATTTTTCTTTACAATTATAGGCATTAATTATTTGTTTTTTTAATTCATCAACTGATTCATCATTAAACCAAAATATATAATTAATGGAATTATATTCAATTTGACCATCAATTTTAGATGCAACAATTCGACAATTAAACCATGCTGCTTCAGCAATTGAATAGCACATGCCTTCTTCTCTAGAAGGTGAAATAAATATGTCACAATTATTATAATAAGTTCCAATGTCTTCTCTTGGTTGTAAAATACTAATCCATTGATATATTTTCCCACCACAAAAATCTGTTATTTTTTTTATATTAATATCTAAATCTCTTGAAATAACAATATTTAAAAAAATATTATTACCTTCTTCTCTTAACAACTTAATTGCACTTATTGCAAGATCAACACCTTTACGTTCAAATTGAAATCCAAACATTAAAACATTCATTCCGTTATTTTTAAAGTGAAATGTTTGATCAATTTCTTTTAATCTATCAAAATTAATAGCATTATCGACAGCATATGCATTCTTTGTTAGTTTTGGCATTTCATTAATTAAACTTTGTGTTACAGAGCAAGAACAACCAATAAAATATGTTTTCTTATAAAAAATGTTTCCAAATATTTTTTTTATTTTACTTTTTTCATCAAAATGATTATGCAAATGTCGAATTAATTTAAACTTATATTTTTTTTGTAAAACTGCTAACATCACATTCATTTTAATCCCTAAAAAATGTATATGAACAATTTCAATATTATTTTTTTTTATAAAATTATTAAGCAAAAAATAATTTTTAACATTGGATTTTTTTAAAAAAATAATATTTTTATTTTTCATTTTGTCAATCCAATTTTTACTTTCAATATTTTGTGCTTCTTCTACAAACATATAAAAAAAATTATATTTATTCTCGTAATTTAATTCTAATCTTTCTATTGATTCAATAAAATTACCTTTATAAGGAGCAGCATAATTCATTATTAATAAAATATTTTTCATTTTTTTATCCTTTTCACAAGAATCAATCTTGATATTCTTTATCATGAATATAAACACTTTTTATATTATTATAATTTTTTATTTTAACTTTAATTTTAACAAAAAAATACTAATAAAATTTCTTTTTTTCCTATATTTTTTTAAATTGTTTTTTAAAAGATAAATATTGAGTAAAATCATGGAAAAAATTAAACGATATTTCTCATCAAAATACCAATTTCTATTATTTTTATATTAACCCAAAGAGACAAAACTTAAAAATATTCAAATTTATTATTACTAAGTAAAAGAACATTTTCAAAATCAAAAAGAATCAAATCAAATAAATATGAAACATTTCTTAATCCTAATTTATCTAATTCAGAGGCAACACTACGAAAAAAACCTAAAGGTATAACATATTCACACATAAGATCAATTTCTAAATAAATTAAGTATTCTAAATTCTAATATTGTTATTGAAGAAAGAATATAAAATCTAATTTTATCAAATCTACCAATATTTCTATATTTACATAAATAATAATACATTGATTTATATGTATTTTTCAAAATAGAAATATTTGTTTTTTTATTTTTTTTATATGGATGATTATGAGTGTAATAATAATTATTTAAAACTCCTACTTTATAACCTTTTTGCTTTAATTTATTAAATAAAATATCCTCTTCATAATACAAAAAAGTATTTTCATCAAAAAAATCAACAGATTGCAAAGCAGAAACACGAAAATATATAAAAGATCCTCGTACACAATCAACAAAAAATAAATCATTTCTTTTCTTTTCGGTAACTTTTTTAAAAGGAAATAGTTTATTTCTTATCAAAAGAAATCTTCTATACATTTCTTTTATGCTTTTTTCATTCCAAAAAGAATCAATTTCACTTCCATCAAATTCTTTTCTTAAGCAAGACAAAGCACCAATTGTTCTATCATTGTTGATAATTGAAGAGAATTTTTTTACTATATTACAATCAAAAATAACATCTGGGTTTGCAATTAGAATTTGATCAACATTTGGAATAGAAGCTAAATATTTTAATCCAATATTATTACCACATGCAAATCCTCGATTTGTTCCAGATTGCAATAAAACAATATTAGGATTTAAATTTTTAATTAAATAATCATATTCTTCTTTATCTGAACAATTATCAACAACAACAATATAATCAAAAATTTTAGAATCAAAGCATTGATTTGCTAAATTAACACATTTTTTTGATTCATTAAAATTTAGAGTGACAAATCCTATCATAAAATCACCTCCTTTATAAATTAATTTAAAATTTATAAAATATAAATTCATGTTAATATAATATCATCTTTAAACAAATTTCAATATTAACAAATTCTTAGTCTAATATTATAATCATGCGCTAATTTATTATCATCATAAAAATTTATTAGCATGTTTATTATTTATTTTCTCTTAAACAATATTTAATTCTTTTGATATATCTTGATATTCTCCCTTTTACTCTATTTTTTAATGGCATCCATGATGCATTAAAATGATGAATGCAGTGCGTGTTGTCTGTTATTATATAGCAATTCTTAATACTATCAAAACATGTAAAATAATCAAAAGGATATAAAACAAAATAATTACTTATTTGAATTTCTTCGCTTGGTTTCATATTATATTTTTTTAAAAAAAATTTTGACATTAAATGAGTGTTAGGAATAATATTGAATGTTCCATCTTCATTTATAAAATTTTCATTTTTATAAAATTGTAAAATTTCATATAATAATTCATCATGTGGTTGGAAATACATAAATCCGGTTCCAATTGTATTATCTTTAACTGATTCAACTCCTAAAATTGCTTTTGAAAAATCAAAATTATCAATTGATTTTATAACTTCAACATCAGTATCTAAATAAAACCCACCTTCATTATATAATGCATAAATTCTTGCGACATCACTAACAAAAGCCATTTTATTTGCTTTATAAGCTTCTTTTGAGTATAAAAAGTCCTCATAATTAAAATTTGTTTCATCCCATTTTTTAAATTTACAATCTTTAAAAAAATTTTTCCATTTTTTTATGTATTTTAAATTTTTGTTCGGAATCTTTTTATTACCAAACCAACAATAATGAACTATCGAAATTTTATTCATACCTTTCCATCCATTTCATGTATTCGCCAGATTCAACATTTTTTAACCATTTTTGATTTTCAAGATTCCATTTAATAGTTTCTTGAATTCCTGTTTCAAAATTATATTCTGGTTTCCATCCTAATTCAGTTTCTATTTTAGTTGGATCCATAGCGTATCTTAAATCATGACCAGGTCTATCTTTTACATAAGTAATTAATGTTTCTGGTTTATTTAAGACTTTTAAAATTGTTTTTACAACTTCTAAATTACTTTTTTCATTATGACCACCGATATTATATACTTCACCATCTTTACCATTTCTAACCACTAAATCTATTGCATTACAATGATCACCAACATATAACCAATCTCTTACATTTTCACCATTACCATAGACTGGCAATGGTTCATCTCTTAATGCTTTTTGAATCATTAATGGAATTAATTTTTCTGGAAAATGATAAGGTCCATAATTATTTGAGCATCTTGAAATAGTAACAGGTAAATTATATGTTCTATGATATGCAAGCACTAATAAATCTGCACTTGCTTTAGAAGCACTATATGGTGATGAAGTATGAATAGGAGTATTTTCAGTAAAAAATAAATCTGGTCTATCTAAAGGTAGATCACCATATACTTCATCAGTACTTACTTGATGATATCTTTTAATACCATATTTTTTACATGCATCTAATAATACTTCTGTTCCTAAAATATTTGTTTTCAAAAAAATTTCAGGATTTTCAATACTTCTATCTACATGTGATTCAGCTGCAAAATTAATAACATAATCAAAGTGTTCTTTTTCAAACAATTTATAAACTTCTTCTCGATTACAAATATTTTCATGAACAAATTTAAAATTAGATTTATTCATTATTGGTTCTAGTGTTTCCATATTTCCTGCATATGTTAATGCATCTATGCAAACATATTGGTCATTAGGATATTTATTAACCATAATATGAAGAAAATTACCACCAATAAATCCTGCTCCACCAGTAACTAAAAATTTTGCCATATTAATTTAACTCCTTTAAATATCTTTTTAATGCATCCTTCCAATCAGGTAACAAATTGAATCCTGCTTCTATTAACGATTTTTTACTTAGACGAGAATTTAATGGTCTTTCTGCTTGTTGAGGAACAAGTTTTTTATATTCTTCTGTTGTAACTGGATTGACTTTCATTTCTATATTTGAAAGTTCAAAAATTTCTTTTGCAAAATCATACCAAGATATAAATCCTTCATTTGTCGCATGATAAACACCGTATTTGTTTGTTTCAATCATATCACATAATAATTTTGATAAATCATATGTGTAAGTAACTGATCCGATTTGATCACATACAACATTAATTTCTTTTTTTCCAATAGAAGCTAGTTTAAGCATTGTTTTAACAAAATTATTGCCATTAACTCCAAATACCCAGCTAATACGAACTATAAAATATTTATCTAAAATTGATGTAACAAAATCTTCACCTTGCGATTTTGTTTTACCATAAATTGAAATTCCTTTTTTTTGATCATTTATTTCATAAGCATTTGTTCCATTACCTTCAAATACATAGTCAGTAGAAATATAAACCATTTTTGCATCAATTTTTTTACAAGCTTCTGCAATATATTTTGGTCCTAAAGCATTTACCTCATAAACTAAGTCTTTCATTTGTTCTGCTTTATCAACAGCTGTCCAAGCCGCATTATGCATTACAACATCTGGATGATATTCTTCTATATACTTATAAACAGCATTCTTATCAGTAATATCAAGATCATCTTTATCAATTCCACGAATATTCTGATATCCTTTTTCTTTTAATTCTCTTATACAATCAAAACCTAGTTGTCCTTTAACACCAGTAACAAGTATTTTTAAATTCTTATTCATTTAAAAACCTCAAAAAGCAATCTTACTTTCTTTTAATGAAACATGTTTTTTATCTTTTTCCGATAATAATGGTTCTTCTTTATATGGCCAATCAATATTAATATCCTCATCATTCCACATAATACCACCTTCATCTTCAGGGTGATATACTTCATCACATTTATAACAGAATGTTGCATTTTCACTTAAAACAACAAATCCATGAGCAAAGCCTCTAGGAATCATAAATTGATTTCCTTCATCTGCAGATAATATAACACCTACCCATTTACCATAAGTAGGAGAAGTTTTTCTTAAATCAACAGCTACATCAAAAACTTCACCTTCAATACAACGTACTAATTTTGCTTGAGGATAAGTCTTTTGAAAATGTAAACCTCTTAAAACACCCTTTTTAGATTTACTTTGATTATCTTGAATAAAATTATATTCTAAACCAGCTTGATCAAAATCGCTTTTTTTATATGTTTCCATAAAATATCCGCGATTATCTCCATATTTTTTCGGATGGATAATATACACATCTTTAATAGATGTATCTTCAAAAATAAAATTACCAATTATTTTTTCCATTTTTAAACCTTCTCCCATTTTTTTGTATTAAAATTATATTTCTTTATAATTTTTGCAGGATTTCCAGCAACAACACAATAATCTGGAACATCTTTTGTAATAACAGAATTAGCACCAATTACACAATGTTTACCAATTACAATATCACCAATAATTGCACAATTAGTACCAATCCAAGAATCATCTTTAATTTCTAGATATCCTCTATTATTTTTATTTATCTTAGAAGCACCTTGAAATATTATTGCAACATCGACATTTTCATAATTATGGGTATTTGATGCAATATAATTATTTGGACAAAAAGAACATTGTTTCCAATAATTACATCTCCACAAATTCTATTACGAACTCAAATATCAACATTATTACCAATCTTTAAACTTTCGCAAAAAATATCAACATTTGGTCTTATACTTACATTATTTTGCAATACAACATTTTTTATATTTGAAAATTTTACATTTTTTCCAATATAACATTCCCCCCCCATTTTAATTTTTTTAAAGATATTTTTTACTTTTGTTAAGAAATATTTAATATATTTTTTCATTAATACTTTATCTTTCCATTAGCAACATTTTTTAAATGTTTACCATAATCATTATTTTTCATTAATTCTGCAATTTCTAAAATTTCTTCTTTACTAATCCATTTATTTAAAAAAGCAATTTCTTCTAAACAAGCAATTTTTATTCCTTGATGTTTTTCTATCATTTTAACATAATCAGATGCTTCAACTAATGAATCAAATGTTCCAGCATCAAGCCATGTATAACCCCTACCAAGAGTACTAACATGTAAAGACTTGTTTTTTAAATAATAATTATTTAAATCAGTTATTTCATATTCTCCTCTAGATGATTTACTTAATGATTTTGCAATTTCACTTACTCCTTTAGGATAAAAATATAATCCCGTAACACAATAATTTGATTTTGGATTCTTTGGTTTTTCCTCAATGGAAATCACATTCTTATTTTCATCAAATTCCACAATACCAAATCTTTCTGGATCACTAACTTGATAACCAAAAATTGTTGCAACACCTTTATTTGCTCTATCAATTGCATTAAATAAATGCTTAGTTATTTCTGCTCCATGATAAATATTATCACCTAAAATCATTGCTACTGAATCTTCACCAATAAACTCTTCTCCCAAAACAAATGCCTGAGCTAATCCTTCGGGATTTTCTTGAATCTTATACGATAAATTAATTCCAAATTTATTTCCATTTCCAAGTAGTGATTCCATTCTTGGCAAATCACTAGGTGTTGAAATAATTAATATATCCTTTATACCAGCAAGCATTAAAATACTTAATGGATAATATATCATTGGTTTATCATATATTGGTAATAATTGTTTACTTGTTACTAATGTTAATGGGTACAAACGAGTTCCATTTCCACCTGCTAAAATAATTCCTTTCAAAACATCGATCCTCCATTTAAATATTTATAATAAAATCGCCAACTACATGTGCCATACTAATTTCATTATAATCATCTTTAACATAGATTTTTGCATTATTCCCTATTTGTGTAATTTCATTTTTATGTTCACATGCAAAAATTATTGTTTTCGATAATGATTCAATATCCTGTGATTTACATACTAAAGCTGTTTCATTATTTTTTACATAATCAGAAACACATGAAACATCACTAGTTATAACACATTTTCCTAATGCCATTTGTTGTAATAGTGTCATTTGTCCATAAGAAAATTTCAATGGCAAAAGTGGTAAAACGCCAAATTCAGATTCTTTAATCAAAAATGATAAATAATCAATAGGTACTTTATCAATATATATAATATTTTTATTATCAACTTCTATTTTTTCTTTTGCTCCACATATCAATAATTTTGTCTCAACATTACTTTTCAAATATGCCGGTATTAAAGTTTTTAAATCACGCGGACCGATACACAACATATATTTACCATATTCATTTTTATAGTTATTAGTATATTTTATGTTATTAAAATAATTATAATCAGCTCCAAATAATACAAACTTAGATTTATCAACTATCCAAGGAAAATTTCTTTTATAATAATCTAATTGAAATGATGCATGATAAATTAATCCATCAATACTTTTACTAGGATATTTCATCATTTTAAATTTAATTCCTTTTTCTATACCAGAATTAAAACAACCAATATCAAAAACAATCAACTTCGTTTTTAATTTAAATAACTTTTTAAAAAAAGAAAACAAGATTGCAGAAGGCATTCCATGACATATTACCATATCATATTTCTTATATCTAAATAGTGCCTTAAACCCTTGCCAAAAATAAAAATGCAATTTTTTTTCAAAAAATGAAATAAATTTAGGTGAAGAAATATCAATTATATCTACTTTGTCAACAACTGAAATATATTTAAAAAACCAATATTTTTCATTATCTAAAATATAATCTGCTGATAATTTATTGGTAGGTTTAATATTATATTTTTCAACTTTCCAGTTAACAAGCATTAAAATTTTCATTTTATTTGTTTCCATTGTATAATACTTTTCCTACTTCTTTTCCATATTCAAAATATCCATAAAATTTAATATTATTAATAATATTTTCATATTTTTGTTCATCATATAATTCATTAATTGCATTTAAAAGACTCTCTTCTTTTTTTTCAATAATAAATCCATCTAATCCATTTTGCACATAATCATTAATTCCTTTATTACTTGTTGCAATAACAGGTTTTTTTAACAAAAATGAATCTAAAACAACTAATTGACCAGATGAAATTGGTATGTCAGTTAGTGAAATAATAGTTGCAAAAGAATTTGCTAACAAAAAATAATAGTCTTTTCCAAAACAAGAATCTTCAATTTTAATATTTGGTGTTATATTTTCATTTTTATATTTATCAGATACTATTATTAATTTTTTATTAATTTTTTTAAAACAATTAACTAAAAAATCATAATCTCTATTACTTCTTCCTGAAGAAATAAAATATTCACCTTTTTTAATTTGTAAATCAGGATATTCATTATCGATGCCCAATTTAACAAACACTAATTTATTTTTAATAATGGGAAAATAATTTGAATATTGTTCTAATTCATATTTAGATAAAACAAAAACATTTAATATATTTTTATATGATAATGCTCTATTTACAAACTTAAAATATAATTTACCTTTAAATCCATCTTTTGGCTTATAAATGAAAGTTAAAATAGCAATTTTAGGTCCATTTTTTACTTTAAAGATACTTAAAAGCCAACATAGACATATTCCATAAAATTGTTGCCATGCAATTATAATATTGAATTTTTTTCTTTTAAAAAAATTTTTTAAAGAAAACATAAAATATGCTAAATATCTTTTAAAATTTAATAGCTTATTTTTTTGTGAATAATTAGATACTTTTTCTACTACTTTCCAATCTAAATTAGTAGATTCTTTAATCCCTTTAATAAAATTCCAATTTTCATTAACTTTAAAATCAACTAAAATAACATTTTTTTTCATTTTATTTTTCCTTATGAAGCTTAATGCTTATTTAGTTTTTTCATACCCTTGTTTGCTTACATCATTATTAACAATGTCTTCTCCAGACATTTTTTTTAATTGTTCTTTTGAAGCATTAGATAAACCATTATCAATGGCACAATGCATATCACATGTAGATAATTTATCTAATTCTTCTTTTGTGACCTTTCCTTCTTTATAATCTCTAACAATTTTCAATTCATACATTGAATATTTCTTTTTCTTAAAGAATCTAAAGAATTTATGTCTAATAACCCACCATAATGGTTTAAAAATATATTTATGCATTGCTGGTGAAACAGATCCAATCATCCAACAATTTCTATCACAACATCTAACTTTACTTCTTACTTCATCAGCTTGCTTTGAATTCCAAACTTCATCCCATGTTTTATCATTTAAATTTCCCATTACTTCTTTTTCTTTTGTACCATTACATGGCATAACATCACCATATGGATCAATAAAGAATGTATCAAATGACATATCGCATGGCAATAATCTTTTTTGACCAAAAATATAGTTAATAAGACCATGGTTAAAATACGCTCTAAACCATTTTTTTGGTGAATTTGATTTCAATAATTCATTAATTAAATCTTCAAAATTTTGTGCAACCATTAATCTATCATGAATAATATTCTTAGCTTCAACAAAGTAAAATGAATTATGTAATGAAGCAGTCGCAAATTCCATTCCTAATTCTTCGCTCTTTTTATATAAAGCAACTAAATCAGGAGCATTTTTATCTTGGACTGTCATGCCAAATCCTACATCAGGATGTTTCATTTCTACCAATTTTTTTAAAGTAGTATATCCACGATTAAATCCATCAGGTAAACCTCTAATTTCATTATTAGTTTGTTCTAAACCTTCAATTGAAATACGAATTCCAACATTAGGAAATTCTTCACATAACTTTATAATTCTATCAGTAAAAAAACCATTTGTTGAAATAACTATACGATCAGACTTTTTATATAATGCTCTGACAATATCTGGTAAATCTTGTCTAATAAAAGGTTCGCCACCAGTAATATTTGTAAAATACATTGGAGGCAATTTTTTTATAGTCTCAAGAGATATTTCTTCTTCTGGTAAAGAAGGTGCTTGATATCGATTGCACATTGTGCATCTAGCATTGCATCTATATGTTACAATAACTGTACCATTAAGTTTTTTCATTTAGTGGCCTCCATCAATTCGTCTACATACTTATTAGCGTTAAACCATTCTTTAGCTTTTAATAAACTATTTTCACATAATTTGCTATATTCTTTTTGATCTAAACTAATCATTTTATTTATTGATTCAGCTAAATCATTATATATATATCCATTTTTTTCATTTTCAACAAGTTCAGGTAATCCACCTAAATTAGATACAATTAATGGTTTACCTAAAGCCATTGCTTCCATAGCACTATAAGGACCATTTTCATACCATTTTGATGGAAGAATAACACATCTACAATTTCTAATGAAATTCATTAATTCTTCACCTTGTTTAAACCCTTTAAACTCAATATTCTTATAATCTTTTGCGTATTCTTTTAATTCTTTTTCAATTGGACCAGTTCCAAGAATTAGAAGTTTATAATTAATATTTTTCATTGAGTCAATTAGCTCTTTAACACCTTTTTCTTTAGTAAGTCTACCAAAATATAAAACATAACCATCATCATGATTATTTAATTCATACAAAGTAGTTAAAGGTAAAGGGTTTCTCATCCATACTATTGGTGAATTAGTAAATTTAGCTTCTAACAACTTATTTTTATAAAAATTTGATGGACAAATAAATAAATCAACTTTATTATACCATCCTCTTTTTTTGATTTGTTTAGCTTCATAAGCAGATAATGCACTCATTAAACTAGAGCCATGAATACATTTATTTTTTTTACATTCATTAAAATTACCATGTAAACATTTCTCACAAATATTGTTATTGCCATCTAACATTGTATATGAAGGACAAACAGTGATTAAATCATGCATTGTCCAATATATTTTGATATTAGGATTAACATCTTTAATCGCATCAATAATAGAACAAGTAATTTGTTTATGAATTAAATTTAATATTACCAAATCTGGTTTTTCATCTAAACATAATTGCTTCATTTTCTTATATGCTTCTTTTGAATAAACCATATGAAAAATCATATTTAATTTTGATTTAATTCCTCCATTAACAGAAGAATTAGAAACAAAATATTTTTCTTGACTACAAGGAATATTTTTTTCATCTTGCATAGCAAAAAAAATCACTTCATGTCCATTTTTTTTAAATGCATCAGCAAGAGTAAAATAATATCTTTCCGATCCACCTTTCATATAATGGAATTTATTAACAAGTAATACTTTCATCTATTTACCTCGATAAATATCTAATGTCTTATTAGTTACTTCTTCCCATGTATAAGGAATAATCATATCTTCATGTGTTTTTATTTTTAAATTAATAATTTTTTTAAGTTGATGTCTTAATCTATCAATATTGCCTTTTTCAAAAACAAAGCAATTTTCATTAATTACTTCAGTATTCTCTGGAATATTAGAAACTAAACAAACATTACCATAACTTAATGCTTCAAGTAAACTCATAGGCATTCCTTCAATATCACTAGGCAAAACATATAAATAAGCATTTGAATATAATTCTTGTAGTTTTTGTCCTTCTACAAATCCAGTTAAAATTATTGAATCATCATTTTTAACTTTTTCAATAATACTTTGATAATATTCTGTTGAATGAGAATCACCACCCGCTATAACAAGTTTCTTATCTGTTGTGATTTCATTTCTAACTTTTTTCCAAGCTTCAATTAAATAATCTAAACCTTTTTCAGGAACAATTCGAGCCAAAAATAAAATATAAGAATCTTTTTCTAAATTATATTCATTTTTGATAATTTCAGCTTCATGCAAATAAGCTTTTTCTACACCATTAGGTATATAAGTAGTCTTTCTTTGATATTTATTTTTAAAATACTCTTGATTATTTTTTGATAAAACAATTATTTCATCAGCGTATTTAACAGCTTTTTTTTCTGCTCTTTTTAAAATCCAGGATGCAAATCCACCCCATTTACCTCTTTGCCAATCAAGTCCATGAATAGTAACCACTATTTTAGTTTTTCTTTTTTTTGGTAATAAATTTAAAAATAAACATGGTCCTTCTGCATGAAAATGGACAACATCTATTTGTTTTTTCTTAATTAATTTACGAGCTTTTAAAGTTGCAAAAAAAGCATAAACAACTGCATCTAGCAATTTTTTATTTATTGTAAAAATATTTTCAACTTTACAATTTTTATATTCATTAATTTGAGGATAATCTTTTCTTTTACGATTAAAAATAAGAACTTCATTACCTAAACTAGCCATTCTTGTAGCAAGATTTTCTACAACTATTTCCACTCCTCCTTCTCTAGAAGGAACATATTTATGACCAATCATCAGTATTCTCATTATCTTTCCTCAACAATATCAATTCCTAACTGAACTGAAATAACTTTACCATTAAAATCAACATCAATAAGTGCTGTTCTTTTATGTAAGTTATATTTAATAAGTGTACCTTCAAATCCTAATAAAGGACCATCAATAATTTTTACTTTTTTACCTTCATCTATATAAATCTTAGATAATTTAACAATCGATTCTTTATCTTTTCTTGCAAGCAAAGAATTAATCATTTCTTCATCTTTTTTTGATAATGGAACATAATTAATCTTGCCAACATCACCAAAACCTACTAAACGAGTAAAACCTTCTATTTTTCTTAATTGCTTAGCAACTTCTTTAGGTTTACTTGTTTCAATAAAAATATAACCAGGAAAGAATTTTTCTTCGGTTTTAACCCATTTACCATTAATTTTTTTCATTCTTTCTTTAATAGGAATAAAAACATCACTAATTAAAGAAGAATCAAAATTATTTTTAATTTGATTCATTAAAGCATTTTCTGTTTTTGACATTACTTGAATCACAAAATACATTAAAAATCTCCTTTTTGGGTAGCCTACGGCGACGCTAATGTTATTAGCTAAGAAAAAATATATCATCGTAATCAATTTACTTATGCCTAGCAATTAAGAAATTAAATTACAAATCCTGAAAAAAGTAAAAATTTATTCTGCTCCTCTTCCCTTAAATAAAGATCCAATGGTAACAAAAATTAATTTAAAGTCATACCACAATGATCTCTTTTTTAAATATTCAATATCCATATCAATCATTTGATCAAATGTTGTATCACTTCTACCTTTAGCTTGCCATTCACCTGTTAAACCTTGAGGAGCCATTAAGCGAAGATTTTCTCTAGGCCCATAAAGTTCTTTTTCTCTAGGAGTACAAGGTCTAGGACCAATAACAGACATATCACCCTTTAAAATATTAATAAGTTGAGGCAATTCATCTAAAGATGTTTTTCTTAAAAAATAACCAAATTTTGTTATACGTGGATCATTTTTCATTTTAAAAGTAACTCCACCTTCAATTTCATTTTGATCTAATAGTTCATTTAAATGGTCTTCAGCATTTTCACACATAGATCTAAATTTATAGCAAATAAACTTCTTACCATTTCTTCCAATTCTTTCTGATTTATAAATCATTGGTCCTTTTGATGTACAAACGACTATCAAACCAATAATTAACATTGGAATAAATAAAATAATAAGAACTAAAAATGAAGAAACCACATCAAACAATCTTTTAAAGAAATAATATGCTTTTGATTTATCTTCAATATAAGGAACGTCTTCTACTTTTATAGAAGATTCTTTCATTTGAAAATTATCTAGTACAATATCAGATTCATTTAACGGCATTGGCAAATCTCCTCTTGTTATTAGATACTTTCGACAGTATTTAACATAAATAGCTGTCAACTAATATTATCATATATAAAATAAAATTGTCACTATAGTAAAAGAAAATCAAAAAATAATTTGAATAATTTTCAAATTTATTACATTTTATATTTATTTTTTCTTCAAAAAATAGGTTTTTTTCTAATTATTCCTTACAAAATTGTAATCTTTTACTTTTTTTTCATTTTTTTCTTTTATTTTTCAAAAAATAGTATTATTATATATTTGTTTTCAAGGAGGACAGCAATTGGAAGTAAGCCATTTCTCTAATCGTTTAAAAGAAACCAGAAAAAGTAAAAGGATTAAGCAAAAGGAATTAGCGAGAAAATGCAATATTTCACGTCAAGTACTTTATGAATATGAAAAAGGCATTTACTATCCGAATGTCATTATTGCTTATAAACTTGCTAATGAATTGGGCGTTTCCGTAGAATATCTTGTCACAGGCAAAGATTTAAATTCTACATTTATTAAAGATGAATAAAGTTTAACCCGCTTTATTCTTTTTTTTAAGTTTAATTTCATCTAAACTAATCTGATAATTATTAGGAACACTTTCTAAAATCAAACAATTCGCTCCAACAATAACATTATCACCAATAATTGTATCTCCACCCAAAATAGAACTATTCGCATAAATAGTTACATTATTCCCAATCGTAGGATGTCTTTTTTGACCTTTTAAAGCATGACCTTTTGTTAAACTTTTAGCTCCTAAAGTTACTCCTTGATAGATTTTAACATTTTTACCAATCGAAGTAGTTTCACCAATAACCACTCCTGTACCATGATCAATAAAAAAACCTGCATCAATATTACAAGCAGGATGAATATCAATACTTGTTCTAAAGTGAGCGTAACTAGATAACATTCTAGGAAGATATTTAACATTAAGTAAATATAAAGCATGTCCAATACGATAAGTTAAAATAGCAAACATTCCTTGATAAGTAAAAATAATTTCAAAAAAATCATATGCCGCTGGATCATTTTCATAAAAAGCTTTCAAATCTAAAAATAAATCACTTAGAATCTTTTCTAAAGGAAATTGTTTAACTGAAACATATTTTTTTAAATAACGATAAATCTTTTTCTTCAAAAAATAAGTATTTTTATGATAGACATCATAATAAAACAATTTTTGAAAACAATTTAAAAATTTTTCAATCTTTTTCATTCAATCAAATCTAGTGACAAATATCTTTCACCTGTATCCATTAAAATAAAAACAATATTCTTATTTTTTAATAAAGAAGCATATTTTAAGGCGATACAAAGATTAGCGCCTGTTGATATTCCTCCAAATAAACCTTCTTCTTTAGCTAATTCCTTACAATATTTATAAGCATCCTCATTAGAAACAGTTTCTATTTTATCAACATAATCTAATTCTAAAATTGGTGAAATAAAATTAGGTCCAATTCCTGGTATTTTATGACTTGAAAAATATCCTTTACTAATTAAAGGGGAAGAAGAAGGTTCAATTCCAATAGTTAAAACATCTTTTCTTTCTTTTAAATATTTACTTACTCCAGAAATAGTTCCTCCTGTTCCAATTACTGAAACAAAAACATCAATTTCTTTATTAGTCTGTAAATATATTTCTTTTCCAGTAGTTAAATAATGAATAAGTGAATTATTCTTATTTTCAAACTGAAATGGAATATAAGAATTAGTATATTTTTTATGTAACTCTTTAGCTTTATCAATACTTCCTTGTAAACCATCTTTACTAGGAGTAAGAATGATTTTTCCTCCATATGCTTTAATTAATCTTTGTCTTTCTAAAGACATATTATCTGGCATAATAGCAATAAATCTTAATTTATATAAAGCACAAATAAAACTTAAACCAACACCAGTATTACCAGAAGTTGGTTCAATAATAATTGTTTCATGATCAATTAAATTATCTTTAAAAGCTTGATCAAGTAAAAATTTAGCCACTCTTACTTTAATTGAAGATGTTGGATTAAAGTTCTCTAATTTAACAAATAAACGTGAAGATAAAGAATACTTTTTCTCTAAAGAAGTTAATTCTACCATCGGAGTAGAACCAATTAAATCTAAAATAGATATACTAACCACCCTAAATATAATATGCAAAATAAATTAAATGTCTTTTACTTTCCTTCCACAATATTCACAAAACACATCTTCACAAGAAATTTTCTTACCACAATAAGAACAGAAACAAGATTCAGTAGACTTTTTTCTAATCTCTTTACCATTTAATTCATCCACTAAAACTTGAACACAACGATATTTTAAAAAGAATAACGCTCTTAATTCATTAGCTTTAGAAGTGTCATTTTTCATTTCATAATAATGAATTTGTACAAAAAGATTAAAAGCATTTTCTAAATCATTTTTAGTTTCATATGGAGCAAGTTTATCAATATCACCTTCACCAGTATAATAAGCTTTCCAAACATTAGTAAATTCTTTGATTTTATTAACTACCATTCTATTAGAAGCATACTTACTAGAAAGTTCTTTACTCTTAGACATTAATTCATCATAAGGTAATAAAAAATTAAGTTTCATTAAATCATAATTCATTAAATAAGTTTTATTATGAGGAATAAATATCTCCTTTTGTAATTCTTCATATCTTTCTAAAGAAAAACCAATCGCTTTACAAGCAAGCAACATTTTATAATAATTAACAGTTTCTGGATTAATCTTAGGATCTTCTAATTTAGATAAAATATTATTCTCTAATTTTTTATAATCTAAATCTTTATCAAATTCTTGAAAATCTTTTAAATCACTTTTACCAATAAATATTTGTGTTAATAAAATAGTTATAAAAGTAGTAATAAAAGCTAATATAATAAGTGGAGCGATAATATAAGCATATTTATTAAATACAACAATCAAAGAAACATATAAAACAATAATCACTGCACATTCAATAATAGTAATATTCTTATTTTTATTTGATAAAGCACCAATCATATAATATTTTTTATTTTTTGATGAATCCACATCTTTAATACTATTAACATTTCCTAAAGCTGCCATATTAGCAATTAATAAAATTACATTAAGAATAAAAACTAAACCCGTTACTTCTTCAAAAAAGAACAATAAAATAACAAACAATAAACTAGCACTAGATAAAACTAATCTAAAAATATTATTATGATTTAATTTCAACTTTTCATATAATCCTAAAGCCAGTAATCCTACCAATAAAACTATTAAAAGCACTTTAGAAGTAATTGAAATAACTAGACCAAATGCAAATATAAAGCAAATCAAAGAAACTAATACTTGAGCAAATAAATTCATCTTTAAAGAATGTAATTCCATTACATCATTTCTCTTCATACCAGCACAAACACAAATAACCGCGATTACAAAAGGTATTGATAATAAACAAATAATAATGGTCCCGACAATTGGTCCAATATCATGTTCATTATAATGATAACTATCTGATTCTAATTTTAAATCTAAAATAAAATCATCAGGATTATCATAATGAAAAGAATAAATATTATTATCTTTTTCAACATCTGAATTAACTATAAAATAAGGTGTATCAATAATAATATCTAAAGATTGCACGCTTTTAAATTTACCTTTAAAAAAAGCAAAATTAAAAACTATTGAATAATAATTATCAGAATACAAAATAGGATAAATTAATTCATTAGTAACAGTTGAATTACTAGGAATAACTACACTATATTCAATCCATCTATTCAAACCATAAGATATATTAAAATAATTAATATCAGAAATATTATAATTATCAAATTTTAATTTATCCTGCAAAGCATTATACCAATCAACTTGACTAATATTAGTTTTAGGATTATAAAACTTAAACATCAAATCCTTAAAAGTTAATTCTTCTTTACTAGTTTCACTAATTGTATAAGAAGTAATTTCATTTCCATTAGAATAAACTTTTACATCAGAAAGAAAATCAATATCTTTATCAATAAAATAAATATCAAAATAATTATAATCATAATTTATTTCAACCGTGAAAATGATTTTATTTGAACCATACTTATGATAATGAGAAGCAAAATCACCAAATATATATTTATCATTAATATTTTCATCAATAAAGAAATTAATCACTACATTATTTTTATCAATATGATAAGTATGCTTATAAACTACTGTTTCATCACTAATTTTACCAACTTTATAATCATTACTAATTTTATTTATATCATCTTGAGCATAAAAATCCTCACCATATGTATAACGATAATTACCATTAACAATACTATTATCTACAAGGATTTTATAATCACCATATTCTTCATTAGAATAATTACTAGTAAAAGGTAAAGCAAATGTTGCATTAATATCTTCACTACTCGTATTAGAAAAAGTATATGTTAAATCAATATTATCTTTATCATTAAATAATGAGCATTGAACAGTTTGCTTTAAAACATCTAAATCACATTCATTTTCTAAAAAAACACCTTGATTATAAAATTCTCTCATTGCAGGAGATGCTTCTACTTTATTAACAGGTGCAATAGTAGCTAGCATCAAAAATAAAAAAAGAAAATATTTTTTCATAAAAAATCCTCTACTTAAAATAAGTATAAACTATTTTCAACATAAAAAATTACTAATTTTTAGAATAATTACAAATAAACAATATTTTTTTATTTTTAAAATCAAATCGCTAATTATAGTTCTAAACTATTTGGATCTAATAAAAACTCTTTTACTCCAATAATCATATAGTAATTACAATCACTTAATATTTTTGGTAAACAATCCAGAAATATTAAATGCTATATCGAAAAAGTTTGATTTTTGTCGTGACTTTAATTTGTTTTGCATGTCGTGATTACAATATATACCTGAAAATCCATTAAGTACATACTATCTTGACATAGAACAAATTGGCCTATATATATTAAAAAAGTAGGACAAATTGACCTATATGTTTTATAAAGCAAGTCATAAAAGATGAAAATGCCTTTACTACTATTGATGCAGTGAATTTTATTTTTATTAAAAAAAATAAGTTTCATTAGAAAAAAATGTGTATATACACAAAATAATACATTGAAAAGAAAACTATCTACAAGATTAATACTATTTGATATCCACAAGAAAGACATGATAGCAAACTTGACACTTTAACTTTATTAATTGCAAGTGATATTGGTAACCTAGCAAATCAAAATAGTGAAAAAATAGTGAAAGAATAGTGTAATTTTTCTTAAAATTGCTATAATAATGTATAAGGAAAATTATTATGATAAAAGTAAATTTAACAAACGATATTTTAAAAGATATATTGGAAATAGAAAAAAGCCGATACAAGGTATCAGATGTTAAATTTCCAAAAAATATAGCTAATAAATTAAGAAAAAATTCAAAAAAGAAAAGTGCATATTCATCAAATAAAATTGAAGGAAATCCTTTATCAGAAAAACAAGTTGAAGAAATAATCGAATCAGACGAAAGAAAACACTTTTTAAAGCCAGAGCAAGAAATTAGAAATTATTTTTTAGCTTTAAATTATTTAGAAGAATGTATAAGCAAGAAAAAAGCATTTTCAAAAGAACTAATTCTTGAAGTACAAAAATTAGTAGAGAAAGGTACTTCAAAAGAAAAAATTGGTTTTAGAGGTCCTACCCCACCTGGAGTTTTATTTGCTGTTTATGATTCAATAACAGGAAACCCAGATTATATACCACCTGAATATTGTGATATTCCTTTGCTTATTGAAGAATTAGTTAAATATGTTAATTCAACAAGTGATCATCCTCTTATAATTGCCGCGGTTGTACATTATCAAATTGTTACAATCCACCCATTTGAAGATGGAAATGGAAGAACAGCAAGATTATTGTCTAATTATATTTTAGATTTAAATGGATATGGATTTAATGGAATTGGCTCATTAGAAGAATATTTTGCTTACGATATTGATGAATATTATAAATCAATACAAATGGGCTTACCAGCCTTATATTATTCTGGAAGAGATAATCCTCCTCATCCAGAAATTTGGATAAATTATTTTTTAAAAATGGTTAAACTATATTCTAATAAAACATGTGAAATTCAACTCAAAGCAAATGAAGATGAACTTACCGCGAGTATTTCTTATTTAAACAAAAAAGAAAAAAATTTATTATTATTTATATTAATGAATCATAAAAATGAATTTACACCTATTGAAATTAGTAAAGAATTGAATACTACAAATAAGACCATTATTAATCGATTATCAAATTTAGTTAAAAATGGTTTCATACAACCAATATTAGTTAATAAAAGAATAAGATCATATCAGTTAAGCGATTTTGCAAAAACAAATATTAAAACTATTATAAAGCACATAAAAAGCGAATCATAAGTTCGCTTTTTATTCATGATAATTATTAATAAATTTTTGGATTATTTGCAAAACTAGGAATCTTAGTTTTATTAACATTAGTAATAGTCATCGGACCATAAATAGTATCTTCATCAATTAACTTAATAATTAATTCATCATTTTCTAAAACTAAATCAACTTTTTCAATTTGATAAGAAATTAAATCAGTTAAAGAAGCGAAGATGTTAATAATATATTCATAAGAAGAAACAAAGTGATTATCACTAACTTTTTCAATACGATTAATCCAAGTATCATCTAAAGCTTTTAAAGGATTAAAATCTTGAATTGTTTCATATTTAAATGGATATTGAGAAATTGCAAAATATCGTTCACCATCATCATTTTCTTGATAACCATATTCATATAAATAACCAGCTTCTGAATATGTTATGCCATTTTCAAAGAAACCAAAATATACTGTTTCATTTGTCCAATAATCATAACTTTTTTCATCATAAACATCACCAGTATCAACACTAGAAGCATATTTAATAGTAAAGTTACAATTTGCTTTTAAAACATCAATATATGCTTTCAAATCACTATTATCATTATTAATCCAAGTAGGTGCAACAATTTCTTGGTTAAATAAATCAATAGAAGTGGAATTAATATTATCAATATAGCCTTCTGACCAAGTCATATTTCCACCTTTTAAAACAAAATGCAATTTACTATCAATAATACTTATAGTTGCAGATTCTTGATATTTACTATTGCTATTACCATCTAAAATATTATTTAAAATTTTTAAAGTAGTACTATCTGAAGTTTGATAAACATTATTACCTAATGGATTAAAACTAGCAAAATCAATATTTTTAAAAGTAAATAAATTTAAATATTCATTTTTAGAAATACTTTTTTCCACAGATAAATTCATTTTTTCATTTTCTAAAGTATATTCATAAGCAGTATCATCAATTATATAATAATTATTTTTAGGAGTTAAGATTACATCAGTAGCAACAAAACGACCTTTTTCAGTTGATTTAAGTTCTAAATATTCATTTTCTTCAACATAATCATTCTTTTTATAATAAGTAAAATTATTATTTAAAGAAGAAGTTAACTTTACTAATTCTTCAGTACCACTTTTATGTTCTAAAGATGGTCTAACACTACCTTTAACATAATTATCAATAATCTCAATAGATGTAGAATTAATATTTTTTAAATTACCTCCCACCACTAGAGCATCTTGATTAAAAAAATTAATACTGACATAATCAGAAAAAACATCAAAGACAAGGTGAGTAACTTTACTTGCATCAACACCAAAGAAATTAGCAAAAGAATAAATATTATAAGGATCATAACTTAAATAAGAATGATCTTGCATTTTAATAAATTTGTTATAAAATACTTTTCCTAAATTAAAATATTTATCATAATCTACTTTATTATATCCAACTTGGTAACTAACAGAAAAACCATTTTTATTATTAATAAAAGAATGCACTCCATCCTCTAAAACAATATAGCCACTTCCATATTCATAACTAGATGAAGTTCCTTCATAATAACCATTTCCATTCATTTTTACATAAATTGGATAATTATTAAGATAATCACGTCCTTCAAAAATATAATCATTATTTAATGCACCCATAGCATTAATTAATTCTTCATTACTATTATTAATTTTATTTGGACTTTCATAAGTTGAAATATAATTACTAATTAATTCATTTTCTTCATCATCAACAATGCCAGAAACCACTAATTTATTAGTTTTATCATATAAATAAAAATTAAGTTTATGATCAATTTCTTCAACTTCAACTTTACTAATATTATAATAATTAGCTAAAGATGCTACTTGATTACAAATATTTTCATCACTAGAAACATATTTATTATCTACCAAAGAAAAATCATCTAATGATAAATTAATAGTTTGACGATATGTTTCAAAATAAGATTTATCATTTAAACTTGGTAAAGAACAAATAATATTATCCTCATAAAGAGTGTATTCATAACATCCACCATTATTCATAACAATTAAACCAACATTTGTATAAGTATCAAATGTGTAATTTGGTTGTTGATAATAAGAAAATGTTCCTTCACTATTTTGATAAGTAGTATGGAATTTATTACTTAAACTAGTCAATAATTCATTTAAAGTATTTTTTTCTTCAATAGAAGAATTATTTGTTTCACCACATCCTACTAATAATAAACCTAAACTTACTAACAATAAACTTTTTTTCATATAACCTCCACTTCTAAAGAATAAATAACATTACTAGAATATTTCATTGCAATATTTAATTTTGCTTTTCCAGTAGTTAATGCTACTATTGTATCATCTTCTACACTTAAAACTACTTGATTATTTAAATTTTCCACACTCACTATATCAATATAAAAATAATCTAAAGCAGTTGAAGGGGCAAATTCATCTAAATTAATAGAAGAAGAAAATACATAATCATTAACATGAATTGTTCTAGAATAACTTGCTTTTTTAATTTCACTAACAAAATAATCATTTGGATTAATTGGACATTCATTTTTTGAATTATCAATTAAAAAATCAATATCCATCGAATAAACATCAATAGGTTCAGCACCTTCTTTTAAACAATCATTTTCAATATCAAACAATTCATCACCATAATCATTAACAAGATATTTAATTGAACTTAAATTATCATTTTCAAAAGTAAAATCACAAGTAAATGTTTTATAATCACAATTAATTCCATTACTCCAAACATTTTTTGAAAAAGAAGAAAAATTAGTTACATTATTATTAGTAGAAACCACTATTTTATCTTGTTTAACATATCCAGAATAAGCATCTTGAAATTGATTAAAAAAATTATTAATATATTTTGATTTTTTTAGATTATTTTCTGCTTCAGTTAAACTAATTTGATTATTAGAAGGTTTAGAATCTACAATTTCTTGCTTTCTAACATAACTAGATGAAGAAATCAAAATATCAAAATAATTATTATCTTCAATTCCTACATAAGTTTTGGCTTCATCAAATTTTTCATTACCAAGAACATAATATGTTTCAACTTGTTCAATATAATAAGCCTTATCATAACGATATAATTTTTCTTCATTAGTTCTTTTTGAACTAACTTTATTTTCTTTATAATGAATTTCTTTATAACTAGTTTCATCAAAGCTATTTAACATCTCTAATAAGCCAGAAAAAGAATTAATATTATTATCTTTAAGAACTTCAAGATCAAAAACTGAAGTAAAAAAATCATTATAAGCAGTAATTTGACAAGTTCCTACATTATAAGCAGTAACCACTCCATCATTAACTCTAGCAACAAAATTATTAGATGACATCCATTTAACATCACCATCATAAGAAAGTGTTAAAGTTTGACTTTCATTGACTTTCATTTGCTTATTACCATTAATAGTAACATTTAAAGAAGTATTGTCATTAACATTACCACCACAAGAAAATAATAAAGGTAAAAGTAAAAATAAATATTTCTTCATCTATTATTCCTCCACAATAATTTCCTTCGTATCAAATAATTTTTCATTACTTGCACAAGTAATTTTAATAACTGCTTTACCAACTTTTAAGCCTCTTATTTTATCATTATCTTCAATAGCAATAATATCTTCACCTTCAATAATTTCTAAAATAACTGAATTATCAGCTTCATAAGGTAAAACAGTATACCATATATAAATCGTTTCATTTACTTTAACAGTTGAGGACATAAAACTATCAAAACTAACACTTTCTGGTTTTACTTCTTCAATAACAATATTAACTTTTCTAGAAATACCATTAATTGAAGTAAATACTAATTCAACTTCACCAGCACTTGTACAATTAATTTTATTATAAGTAGTAACATTTCCACCTTTAGAATTAACTTCAATACTCATATTAATAAAAGCATTACTAGGATTAACATTTATTACATTATAATAAACATCTTCACCTACTTTAAAAATATAACTTTCATTAGTTAATCCTTCATCTTTATATAATTTAATATCAAAAGATGAAGGCAAAAAAGAAGTAGGAACTACATTAACATCTTTTTCAAGTCCTCTACAAGACCAAGTTAAAAGATATGATAAATATTTTTTATCACATTTATTTTCATTAAATTCATTCTTTGATAAATCATATTCAAAATATTTATTGCTTGAATAAGAAACTTCTACAATTTTTTCTTCTTCAATTATTAGATGCATTGATTTAACTAAATAATATTTATCTTCCCAATAAAAGTTACTCTCACATTCTTTTTTTATAGATAAAACAATATTCAATTTATTATCTTCAAAATAATTAGTAATTTCACTTGCATTATCATAATCCATATATGATGAGTCAAATGTAATATAATTTAAAGCATTAAGAAGACCTGTTTGACCAGTTTCTGAATCATAAAACAATTCTTTATTATCATACTCATTTAATTGAGTAGAAAAATTATCATAGCTTGTACTTGGAACAGATTTTACCATTGAATAATCCTTATTATTATAAGTACCTAAAAATGAGTATTCAGTAGAAGTAACTTCTTTACTACCATAATCCATATATTTTTTTATTGAAGTAACAGATGGGCCTTGATAATAAGAGATTTCATTTTCAAAGTAAGTAGTTTCATTATCTGATTTAATATAAGAAGTAAATAAAGTTTTAGAAAGTTGATTTTTTTCATTTCCAATATTTTTATTTAAAACTTCTTTTAAATCATTAGAAGAATAATTTTTAACTGTAATTTCTTTAACATCTTCTTTATCTTCTAAACTTACTTTTAAAAAAGCATTACCTTCTTTAATAGCAATAACTTTATTATCAATAATTTTTAAAACATCTTCATTTAAAGAAGTTAAAGTATATTGTAAATTACTAGGAACTGTTTTAACTTGAAAAATAACTTCATCACCAACTTTCAAAGAGGTATTTTCAATTACTAATTCAACACTATGTTCTTGTTCAATTGAAGATGTTTCATTACTTGAAGAAGACTCACTACTTGAAGATTCAGTATTTGAAGAAGTATTACTACTATTTTCACTAATTGAACTATAACTACTATTAGAAGAAGTATCACTTGTTGAAGTTTGACTACAGCCAATTAACAATAAACTTAATAAAAAATATACACTTTTTTTCATAACGCACTCCTTTCTTGATAAACGCCTGAAAGATAGAATATCTTATTTTTATAAACTAAGCAATAAAATCAAAACAAACTGATATATTTAAATATATTAAAGTCAAAAAATTATCATAAATTCTAATAATTTAATGCAAAAAAATAAAATACATAAAACAACAAATTGATTTCGGTAATAAATTATCGATTTTACATAGACAAATAAAAATTTAATGCTTATCATTTTATATGAACGTGTTCATAAAGGAGTTTTATGCCTAAAATTATTGAAGCAAATAAAGATAGTATTATCTTAATTGTGAAAAAATTAATTCAAGAAAAAAGATATGATGAGCTAAATTGTCGTCAGATTGCTAAAATTGCTAATATTAGTTCAGGTACTCTTTATCATTTCTTTTCCTCAAAAATGGAAATGATTGCTTACGTTCTTTTAGATGATTGGAATAAAACAATTCATCAAATCCAAACACAAGTTCCTTTAAAAGAAGGTTTAAAAAACATTTATGATGGCATCAGTTCATTTTCTAAAAATTATTATTCTTTATGGGAATATTCAAAACAAAATTCTTTTGAATATGTTTCTTATTTGAGTAAGCATTCATTATTAATAAATCAAATTCAAGAAGTTTTATTAAAAATAATAAACTACAACAATTTAACTATCGATAATGATATTTTAGAATTCATTTCCGAAACAATTTTATCTTATTCAACTCGACTAATTGATTATCATAAGATTGAAAAAATATTCATTAAATTAATAGGAGGAGCGAATTAATGGATAATAGTTTTAAAGACATAAGAATCGTAGATAATTTCTACCAATCATCATCATTCTTTCCAATGCCACTTTGCTTAATTGGTACTTTAGATGAAAAAGGCACACTTACAAGTTTTGGATCATACTCTTTATGTTTTCCTTATTACATTGCAGGAAAAGGATATTATGCAATGGTTTTAGAATGTAGAAATAATTCTAACACATGCAAAGGTATATTAAGACATGGTAAATGTACAATTAACTTCTTACCATTTTCAAAAAAGAATTTTGCTGAACATGTAAGATTAGGATTCCCTGGTGATACTCCAGAAGAAAAAATGAAAGACTTCAAATTCACTGTTGATGAAGGAAAATCAAAACAAAACGATCCAGAAAATAATTATCCAAAAATTATTAAAGAAGCATATCAAGTTTTTGAATGTACTTGGGTTAAAGAATTAGATAACGCTCAAGATGATAAAATCCAAGAAGAATATAATGAACCTTTTCATAACTTCAATGGTATTACTTCTAAATATGGTGCTCACTTCATCTTAAAAATTGATCATATCTTATTAAAAGAAAAATATTATGATGCAATTGTTCAAGGTGTTAATAGAAAGAATTTCTGTCCATTACCAACTAACTGGGGTTATAGAGACAGTAAATATTTTTGGTGTTCAAATTATGAAAAACCAATTTCAGTAGGAATTCCTGATAAAGAAGTTGATATTACTTCTGTTAAATACGCTGCTAAAAGATTAAATACTGATGTCAAATTCACTGATGAAGCATTAAAAATGTTAGTTAAAGTTCCAAGACCTTTCTTGAAACTCGTTTTACAAGGATGTGTAGATTGGGCAAATAACAATAATGTTAAATTAATTACTGAAAAAGAAATGAAAATCATTAACGATAAACGTTCAAAAGAAAAAAATAGAGGTTAATATATGAAAGTTTGTTTAGCCGGAGCTTTTGGAAATCTTGGAAAAGATATTTTCAAAAAATTAATTGAAGCAGGACATGAAGTTATTGCCTGTGATATGGTAGAAAAACCATTTGAAGGAATCAAAAATTATACCTTTAAAAAAATCGATGTTACAAATAAAGAAACATTAAAGAATATGTGTGATGGAGCCGATGTAGTTATTTCAACAGTTGGTTTAACTACTTCTTCAGCAAAATTATCAAATTATGATATTGATTATCAAGGAAATTTAAACATTTTAAATGAAGCAAAAAATGCTGGCGTAAAACACTTTGTTTACATTTCTGTTATTAGAGCAAATGAAGCTGAAGATGTTCCAATGGTACATGCAAAATATTTATTTGAAGAAGAGCTCAAAAAAAGTAGTTTAAAATATGTTATCCATCGTCCAACTGGTTATTTCTATGATATAATCAAAGTCTTTAGACCCATGATTGAAAATGGAAAAGTTACTCTTTTAGGTAAAAAAGCAGTTCACGCAAATGTTATTGATACACCAGACTTTGCAGAATTCATTGTCAAAACAATGCTAGAAGAAAATAAATTATATAATGTCGGTGGAAAAGAAACATATTCTTATGAAGAAATCGCTAGAATGTGTTTTGAAGCAAGTAACAAAACACCAGTTATTAAAAGAGCACCTACATGGTTATTTTCCGTTTTAGCAAGTTTACCAAAAAACAAGAAAAACGGAAAATGGGCAGTTATTAAATTTTCTAAATTCACTTTATCAAATGATATGATTGGTGATACTCAATATGGTGAACATTCATTTAGACAATATATTATTGATAGTTTTAGAGGTAAATAAATGTATTGGTTAATAACATTAATTTTCCTTGCCGTCAGTGCTGTTTGCTGTTGTATAGGATTTAAAAAATTTGTCTATTTCTTATCTATTGGATATGGATTTGCTATTATTGGATTAGGAATTGCTTATGCTGTTTTCTCATTTATTAATAATACTTGGGATATTATAGGTTTACTCTTCTCTATTCTATTTATTATATATGGAGTTAGATTATCTGGATTCTTACTTGTTAGAGAAATAAAAAATGCTAATTATCGTAAAGTATTAAAAGAAGCCACTAAAGAAGGCGAAAAGAAAATGCCTTTCTTTGTAAAATTTATTATTTGGGTTTCGGTTTCTGTTTTATATTTCGCTGAAAGTTGTGCCGTATTTTATCGTTCCGCTAATAACATTGAAAACTCCTTATTAAGATTTGATAATTTTACAACTGTTAATTGGCAAAATTTAATTGCACCGATTATTGGAGTTGTAATCACTATTATTGGTTTGATTTTAGAAACTACTGCTGATAGTCAAAAATCAAAACAAAAGAAAGAAAATCCAAATATGGTCGCTACTAAAAATTTATATAAATTTGTTAGATGTCCAAACTATTTAGGAGAAATCTTATTTTGGACTGGTGTATTCATCAGTGGTGCTCAATCTTATAACTATTGGGGACAATGGGTAATGGCAATATGTGGATATATATGTATTGTCTATGTTATGCTTGATTCTAGTAAAAGACTTGATAGAAGACAAGAAAAAAGATATGGAAAAATTAAAGAATATAGAGATTATGCCGATCATACTCCTTTAATTATTCCTTTTATCCCTTTATATCATATTGGAGGTAAGAAAAAATAATGGATATTTTAATGGCGGTCGTAGATTTTATTCCTGCTATTTTATTCTTAATAGGTGCGATCCATTACCAAAGAGATTTATATAACAAAATGTCAAAAGGGGCATTTAGCCTATTTGCCGCAGGAACAATCTTTGTTTTTGTCGCTGGTGTATTTAAAGCCACTTATAAATTATTATATTATTGTAATGTTTGTGATTTCCAAGCGTTAAATAGTGCTTTCTTCCCAATGCAAACAACTGGCTTTGGGCTTGCCGGAAGTGGAATTCTTGCAATGCTTGTACATCCACAAGGAGAAAACAAAATCTATTCATTTATTCCTTTACCAATAATTGCTCTAGTTGCACCAGCAGTATTTAATGGAACAATGATCTTTGTTACTTTCATGGTATTAGGTGTTCTAGTAATGGACGGATGCTTAGTATATATTGCCATTAAAAGAAAAACTCCTCTTGCTATAGTTTTATTGGTTATTGCTTTTATTTGTACTTTAGGAATGGGATATTTATCAACAAAAGCAGAACTATCCGATTGGATCAAAGAATTTGTTAATACTATTGGACAAGCTTGCTTTCTTGCTTCAAGTCTTGTTTTAAGAAAACATGGTTTAAAAGAAGCAAATGCATTAAACTAATAAACTAAAATTAATATAATACCTAGTACTATATAGTCACCCAATATATAGTACATAACCTTTCTATAAATTGAGTT
>ERZ1106952.109-NODE-109-length-56714-cov-15.750525_pt1 | contig 56714 bp, 47 predicted proteins | sample MGYA00403677_ERZ1106952 | MGnify/ENA primary metagenome ERZ1106952 (study PRJEB35170, sample SAMEA104062415) | human gut metagenome | biome: human gut; feature: human-associated habitat; material: faeces | place: Denmark | collected 2012-05-14 ... | reverse complement strand
TCATCGGTAAACCTCTTTTCAACCCCGCGACTATCGCGGGGTTTTTGATATACAAAAAAAGCGAAATGCCGCCCCTCCGCGGGGCGGCATGGCTCTTTGGTCAGTGCATGAGCGCATCCAGAATTTTCTGCCTGAACGAAGACGTTTCCCCGTACGGGCGCGGAAGTTCCCCATCCGCCGCGATATCCGCCGCAATCGCTCCGCCGTTCAGGACGACGGCGCGGTGCGCGAGCATATACGCTTCCTCCGCGTCGTGCGTGACGAACACGGCGGTGCGCTTCTCCTCCCGCCACAGGCGGACAAACACGTCGATGAGCCGGATTTTCAGAGCCGTATCGAGGGAGGAAAAGGGTTCGTCCATGAGAATAAGCTCGGAGGGATATGCAAAGGCGCGGGCGATGGATACGCGCTGCGCCTGCCCGCCCGAGAGTTCCGAAGGATAGGCGTCAGCCTTGTCGAGGAGTTCCACCTTCTCCAAAACGGAATCGATCGCCGCGTCGCTTGCGCCCTTGCCGAGCACGAAACGGATATTCTGCCGCACCGTCAGATTCGGCAACAGGCGCTCCTCCTGAAAGATATACGAAATGCGGTTCGGGATATTTTCGATTTTTCCCTGATACGGCACAAGCCCCGCGAGCATATTCAGAAGGGTCGTTTTGCCGCAGCCGCTCGGCCCGAGCAGGCAGGTGATCTTCCCCGCCTCGATCTCGAGGGAAAAATCGTCGTATACGGTCGTTTCTCCATACTTTTTGCCGACGCGGTCAAAGCATATATTTTTCATTTCCATCGTATCACCGCCCTGCCGATCAGGCGAATCAACCACTCGCAGGCGACGGAAAGAATGACCGCCGCTATCGTGAGCGCAAAGAGTTTTTCCGTTTCCAATAGTGCTTTGGAAAAATTCATCATGTTTCCGATGCTGCGCGCCGTAGCAGCGAGCGCTTCCGCCGCGATGACGAGCTTGATGTTCAGAGAAAAACCGCTCGCCGCACCCTCGAAAAGCCCCGCCGCCATATTCGGGATGTACAACTGCAGCAATCTGTCCTTTGCGCCCACCTTATAAACTTTGCTCATTTCGACCAGCTTGGAATCGACCTCGCCGATTGCCGCCGAAAAGGAGGAATACAGCGTGGGAAAAATGACGATGATGGCAACGACGGCGGGCGCCCGCGCGGAATCCAGACAGATAATTAAAATCAGGATGACCGACATCGTGGGAACGGATCGGATAAAGGAAACGAACGGATTGATGAGCTTCTTCGCTACGGAAAAACGTTCGGCAAGCACCGCAAAGACAAATGCCAGGACGAAGGATATCAAAAATGAATAGAGCGACCGCCACATCGTATTCCCCACCGCCCGCCAAAAATCCGCGTCGGCAAAATACGCAAAAAACTCCCGCACCGCCGCAGCGGGGGTGGGAAGTATCAGCGACGCCCCGATCGCCGCCGCGGCAACCGCCCAGATAAGCAGGACGGCCGCCGCCACGATGACGGGAAACATTATGTTCAATACAATTTTTTTTGCCTTATCGCTCATATGCACAACGAACCAATTATCCGTTGATATACTCGATTTCGTTCTGTTCCAGGATATACTGCAACAGTTGTACTGTCGTCGCCGCGGAAGGCGTGCTTACCGTCTTCCCCTTCAAATCCCCCAAAGACGAAACGGTGCCGTTCACCGACGCGATATACAGGTTGCCGAACACATTCGTGGAAACGAGCTGGATATTGCGGGCCTTTCCGTAGACGGTCGCGGCACCGATGGTCGGCATGATCGCGAGGTCGGCATCCTGCTGCGACGAAAAGATGGAGCCGATGTTCGCTGCCTGCACGATATGAAACTCTATATCGTACCCCTGCACCCCTTCCGTAAAAATGTTTGCGACCGCCAGTGCCGGCGTACCGTCGGGAAGATAGACATGTACGGTTTCCGCATCGCCGTCCGTCTGCGCCGCCGTTTCGGCGGGAGTATAGAAAAAGCCATCGTCCGGTTCCGTACCGTTCAGCCTGCCGACATAATCTTTGACCGATTCCTTGACTTCCTGTGCGCTCTGATACCCGAGATTGCAGCGCTCGATGGTTTCCGCGGTGTAGCTGTACGATGCCAGCGTCGTCTGATAGCCGCCCGCATTTTCCTCATTATATTTCTCGAGCGCCTGTTCGAACCTGGCTACGTTCGCAGCGTCGGAAAGCCACTGCGCATTCTCTTTCAGCGCCGCGGTAATCGCCTCGATAAAGGCGCCGTTCTCCTGCGCAAAAGAGCTGCGCGCAATGAGCGATGCCTGCGGATATCCGTCGTAGCCCGTTAAAGCCTTCCATTCCTCCTGAAAATCGATGGCGACCTTTGCCGATTTTACCTCGCTTTGGCCGTTGGTCAGCGACGGTTCGCCGAGCACGCCGTACGCCTCCGTATTGCCGCTTTCCGCCCTCTGCAAAACGCCGACGACGTCTGCCTCGCCCGTAAGCGCCTGCAGCGTCACTTTGTCTGCATCCTCATCGTTTCCGTCGCCGCACGCCGCAAACGCGACCGCGCCGAATGCCAGCATCATAACGGATAAAATTACCGTCAATGCCCTCTTCATGTTCCAAGATTCTCCTTTGAAAAAATTTTCAAACCTGCCTAGAGACAAAAACGAGGCTCAATATTTGGAAAACAACGTTTTCGCGCTGACACCCTCGATCATGCCCAGTTTGCCCGTAAGCGCGTTGATGACCTCCTGCGGGGCGTCGATGACGATGACATGCACGAACACCTTTTTCTGCTTGTACGGTATACCCATCCTGCCGACGATGTATTCCCCGAACTCGCGCAGGAGCGCGTTCATCTGTTCGGAACTGTTCATCGATTCGTTGAGAATGCTGATGACCGCCAACCTGGTTTCCGACATAAAAAACCTCCCTTTTGCCGAAGGACAAAAAGGAGGCAGTATCTCTGGTTGCCAAAGACCGGTGTATCTCCCTTTTGCCGTCGGGCGTACCCTTCGGCTCAAGTTGAATTTCAATTTAATATTATAGCCGCAATCCGCGTAAAAAGCAAGCGTTCAAACCCCTCTTTTTTCGGCGCTTTTCCCGCCGCTTTACGTCGCGTTCCGACCGCCGTATAAAAAGGAAAGTTTGGCGCATACTTGCGGTATGTTCAAAAGATTTATCGTCATTGCGGCGACCGCTGTTTGCCTCATTGCCGCCGCTTTGCTCATCTTCGGGTTCACGAAGGAACAGAGCGCGCCGCGCGTAGGAAATTTCCTTTATACAGAGACGCGCATATCCGCCATGAAAATCGCCCCGCCGAAAATTTCCTTTCCGCCCTATCCGCACGGCAAACCGCTCGCGGAGAAATGAAAAAAAGAGCGGAAACTATTTCGTGTTTTTCAGCACGTCCTCGTAGATCGCGCGATCCTTATCCAGGAACACATCGAAGATCACGCGGATGTCGTATCCCGTTTCCATCAGCCAGTTTTTGACGGCGCCGACGGCGATCGCCGCAGCCTCGTCGTTCGGGAAGCCGAAGATGCCCGTCGATATACAGCAGAAGGCGATCGACCGCAGCTTCATCTCCTTCGCCAGGTTCAGGCAGGAAATATAGCAGTTGCGCAGGACGCGCCTGTCCTCGTCGGTGACATGCGTGCCGACCATCGGCCCGACCGTGTGGATAATGTATTTGGAAGGCAGATTGTAGGCAAGCGTGATTTTTGCGCAGCCCGCCGGTTCCGGCTCGCCCTGCGCGCCCATGATTTTCGAACAATCCAACCGCACCTGCACGCCGGCACGGGAATGAATGACGTTGTCGATACATTTGTGGTGCGGAATGAAACAGCCGAGCAGCGCGTTGTTCGCCGCGTTGACGACGGCGTCTGCATCCAGCCGAGTTATATCGCCCTGCCACAGCGCGACGCTGTTCTTATATTCGAAGGAGGAGACGTTGACCACGCCGTTCTCCAGAATTTCGCTGCGGAACAGCTTATCCTGGATTTCGAGAAAACGGGGAGAAACGGGGTTGGGCATGCGTTGGTTCAGGTATCCCCAAATCAGCTCGCGCTTGACTTTATACGGGTAGCTGAAAGCGGCAATCTCGTTTCGCTCCTCCAAAAGCACGCCCAGCATTTCGTCGCAGATCGCGCTTTTTTCCTCCTCGGATAAAACCGCGGCGGGTTTCAGCTCGTAATTCAAATCGATGATGTTTTTATATTCGTTCAACGTCAACATACCCCGCCTCCATGCTTCTGCATTTTTTGGTGATTTATACCGAACATGCGAAAAAAGGGAGACGCTGCGTTCCCTTTTTCCGATCGTCTTCTTTATTTCGCCGCATTGAAATTGATGAGGCATCCCTTCAGAATGATACTGCGCTCATCCTGTGTCAGCGCGTCCATGCCAAGTTCAATATCCTTGACCCCGTGCCGGGTGATATGTTTGGCAGGAATTTTTGTCGCGCCTTCCGCTACATATTTGTCGATATTTTCAATATAAATATAGTCTCCGACCTTGAAATGCACTTTGTCCGCCGTGAACGGGAGCATTCCCCAGTTGATGAGATTGCTGCGATAGCGCTTGGTTGCGTATTCTTTGGCAATGTTGGCAATGCCGCCCAGAACACGCTGGCAGGAAGCCGCCTGCTCGCGCGCGGAACCGTCGCCGGGTTTGTTCGCAACGACGCAGCTGCCGTAAATGGTACCCTCGCCAAGCTCGATTTCTTTGTCGCGCAGGTCTTTGAGAACCGACTCGGGAAGGCTGCCCGTTTCGCGCCGCACCTCTTCCGCCGCCTTGACTTCCTTCGCCCTGCCGACATAACCCGGGTCTTTGCGGGAAAGCGCGAACTCCGCGAGCTTGAGCGGATTGGAACGGTAGGAAGACGTTTCGCCCGAAGGAATGAGTTCGTCCGTCGTCGTGACGGGATCGGTAATGACGCTCACTGCCTTGATGAGTACGTTTTTGCCGAGCGGGATCATCTCCGGCCAGTCGGCGATGTTCGGGCCGTAGACAAGTTCCGCATCCTTGTCCGGATGCCCCGCGCCGCGGTAGACGCGCTTTTCGTAGATCGCCGAATCGAAGAAATATTTTTTGACTTTTTTGGTATAATGCGCTTCCGTCGCCGGAGTGAGTTTGCCTCCGTTTGCAGCCGTCGCCGCGATCGAGCGCGCGTCCATGAGCGCGACCGCCGCGAGCTGACCCGCCGCGGGTTTGCTCCCCTCGCGGCTCTCGAAGTTGCGCGTCGTGTGGCGGATGGAAAGCCCGTTGTTGGCGGGCACGTCGCCCGCGCCGAAGCAGGGGCCGCAGAACGCAGTCTTGACGATTGCGCCCGCGTCCATCAGTCCGCCGATATAGCCGTTATCGACGAGCGCCTTATAGACGGGCTGGCTGGACGGATAGACGCTGAGCGAGAACTCGTCCGAGCCGATCGAACCGCCCTTCAGGATTTCGTATGCCTCGGCAATGTTTTCATACATGCCGCCCGCACAGCCGGCGATGATACCCTGGTCGACATAAATACCGTCGCCGCGGATCTTATTGGTAAGGTTGAAATTGTCGTCGCCGCGCAGCTTCTTGCCGACGGCTTCGACTTCTTCGAGGATTTCACGCGGGCGCTCCAAAAATTCGCGGATGGTGAACGCGTTGCTGGGGTGGAACGGGAGCGCGATCATCGGCTCGATGGTGCTCAGATTGATGACGATGCCGCCGTCGTAATAGGCGGGGTCGGAAGGTCTGAGTTCCTTGTAGTCCTGCGCACGGCCGTGTACTTCATAATATTCGCGCGTTTTTTCGTCCGTCTCCCAAACGGAGGAAAGGCATGCCGTTTCCGTCGTCATCACATCGATGCCGTTGCGGTAATCCATCGACAGGTTTTTGATACCGGGGCCGATAAACTCGAGGATCTTGTTCTTGACAAACCCCGTCTTAAACACCGCGCCGCACAGGGCGATCGCGACGTCCTGCGGGCCGACGCCCTTTTTCAGGCTGCCGCGCAGATAGACCGCGACCACCTCGGGGCGCTTGATGTCGTACGTCTGGTTGAGGATCTGCTTGACGAGCTCGGGGCCGCCCTCGCCGACCGCCAGCGTGCCGAGCGCGCCGTAGCGGGTGTGCGAGTCGCTGCCCAAAATCATGCGGCCGACCTTCGCTTCCATCTCGCGCATATACTGATGAATGACCGCAAGGTGCGGCGGCACATAATTCGCGCCGTACTTTTTCGCCGCGGAAAGACCGAACACATGGTCGTCCTCGTTGATGGTGCCGCCCACCGCGCACAGCGAGTTATGGCAGTTGGTGAGCGTGTACGAGAGCGGGAACTCGCGCAGACCGCTCGCCTTCGCCGTCTGGATGATCCCTACATATGTAATGTCGTGCGAAGCAATCGCATCGAAGCGAAGCCGCATATTCTGTTCGTCGCCTTTATTATGCGCCTTGAGGATCTTGTACGCCATCGTTCCCCGCAGCGCGGCAAGTTTTTGTTCCCCCGTCTGAAACGCCTGGCGCTCCCGAACGAGCTGCCCGTCCATATAATAGCATCCGCCCTTGATCAGCTTGATCATATCGATCCTCCCGCATAGATAATATTGTATCTATTATACCCGCCCGCGCACATTTTGTCAAATACTACGAAGAAAAATATAAAGGGATTTGCCGCCCGAAACAAAGCGCAATCCCTTTATTATATCTGACATAATACTATGCAAATTACTGCTTATATACCTTTTTGTTGATATATTGCGCCGCTTTATCCGGAAGGATTCGCTTGGCTACCGCGCAGAATTTATTCCAGCCGCCGCACTGCAGCAAAAGCGGCGGATTTTTGCCGCACACCGCTTCGGTAACCGAACGAGCTACTTCCCCCGCGCTCATTCCGCCCTGCTCCATGTCTGCAAGCGCCGCCGCGGCGAGCTTTACCTTTTCCGCATATTCTCCGTTCTCTGCATCGCCGTATATCTTTCGCTTGAAGGTGAAAGCGGTGGACGTACCGCCCGGCTGCACGGAGCAGACGCGGATTCCGTATGGTTCAAGCTCGAGCGCAGCGCTCTTTACGAGCATATCGACCGCGGCTTTGGAACTGCTGTAAAAACTGTCGAACGCGACGGGGAAAAGACCTCCCATCGAACTGACGAGTACGATTCTGCCGCCGCGCTCCTTCATAAAAGGCACGGCGCACTGAACGGCGCGGACGGCGCCGAAATAGTTCACGTCGAACAGGTAACGGTAGTCCTTTTCGTCCGCATATTCGATGGGCGCAGCCATCGAAAATCCCGCGCAATAAACGAGCGCATACAGCTCACCCCCTTCCGCCGCGGCAGCCTCGCCGATCGCCTTTGCAAGCGATTCGCCCGCGGAAACATCCGCCCTGTAGTTGCGGATACGGTCTAGATTGCAGGGTGTTCTGGAAATATTCGATACGGAATATCCTTTGCCCAAGAGCCGAAGCGCCGTTTCGTAACCGATTCCCGACGATGCGCCGACAATGACGACCGATTTTTGCCGCGTACCTTCGCGCGCTGTTTCTTCAAAAACATCTTCTCTCGGAGGCAACTCCGCTGTCCTTTCAGTCTTTTCCATACGCACAGTATGGTCAAAAAAATAAATTTTATGCAGCTAAAAATTTATACCGCTATCCGGTCGGTAATTTAATTTGCGCGCAGCGCCTGCACTCTCCGCTCTTCAGCCTAAAAGCACGTCGAGAAACATCATGACCGCAAACCCTGCCGCAACGCCGAGAACGGAGGAAACCTTTCCTTCCGCAACGCCGGATGGAATTAATTCCGAGCAGGACACCGCAATCATCGCGCCGGCAGAAAAGGAAAGCGCCCACGGCAAAATGCCGGAGATAAAACCGACCGCGACCGCGCCGAGCACTCCCGCCGCTATTTCCACCAACCCCGAAAACTGACCGATCAGAAATGCTTTCCGCGGTCGCACGCCACGATTGCGGAGGGGCACGGAAACACACAGCCCCTCGGGGAAATTTTGTATACCGACGCCGACCGCCAGCATGACCGCCGCAATCCACGCACCATAGTCGCCGGCAAGCGAACCGAACGCGACGCCGACCGCAAACCCTTCGGGGATATTGTGCAGGGTCATCGCAAAGAACATCAGCGCACCCCCGCGCTCCCGCTCGCCCGAAAACGCCTTAAATCGCGACAGCACGAAGGAGGAGAAGACGATAAATGCCCCTCCCATCAAAAATCCGACCGACAGCACCGCGGCGATGGCGGCTGTCCCGCTCCCCGCCTCGGTCAGCCGCTCCTGCGCCGGGAGAAGGAGCGAAAAAAAGCTAGCGGCGATCATGATCCCCGCCGCAAAGCCCTGCATTCCGTTGAGCAAAGGCTTGCTGAATTTATTCGAAAAAAAGACGACCGAAGCACCCAGCGCCGTCATCAGGTATGTAAAACCCGTCGCCAGCAATGCCTGTACGACAGGCGGTAACCTCATCCAGAATTCCACCCTGTTTTTCCTCCGTAAAATATCCTCTCTACAATCTATTCGGATATTTTGCGGAATGTGCAGCCGCTTTGCCTCGAGAAATATTTTGCGAATGTTCAGCTGCTTTGTTTTGGCATATATTTTATCGAAAAGAAAAACCGCACCCGTTGCCCTTCGGATGCGGTTTCATTATTCAACAATTATAGCGTTAATGTTTATTAATTCAGGAAACCTTTGATGACGGCGTCCTCCGCTTCCTGCTCGGTAAGTCCCAAGCTCATCAATTTCAGCAACTGCTCGCCCGCGATCTTTCCGACGGCGGCTTCATGCACCAGGCTCGCCTCGGGGCTGACGGCGTCGATCTTCGGCGTGGAAATGATACGCGCGCCGTCCAACACGATGCCGTCGCATTCGACGTGCCCGAAGCACTCGTTTTTGCCGACCATGTCCGACTTGAACTGCTGGAGCGACTTGCCCTTTGCGACGCTGCGGCTGACGATGTCGGCACGGCTGTTTTTGCCCGTCAGCTTCACCTTAAAGTCCGTTATTGCCTTTTCCTCGCCATCCGTCAAAATCTTTTCTTTGACGAGGAGCTGCGCGTTTTTACCGACGGTGGCGTACGTCTTTCGGTCGGTATAGGTCACGCCGCCGAGCTGCGTCGATTCGAGGATAAACTGCGAATTTTCCTTTAAACAGATCTTCGTGACCGGGTCGAATACCTTTTTTCCCGTGCCACTGCCGTTCGCATAGTGCCGCTCGATGTAGCGCACCTTCGCGTTCTTGCCGACATAAAAGGTATGCACGCCGTCGTGTTCGGCGTTGCCGCAGGTATCGTTGTGGATACCGCACCCTGCGACGATGGTTACGTCGGAATTTTCACCGATGAAAAAATCGTTGTAGACGGTATCCTGAAAATCGCCCACGGTGAGAAGCACGGGAATGTGTACCGATTTGTTTTTGACGTTCGGCTTGACGATGATGTCGATGCCGTCTTTATCCGTCTTGGATACGATTTCGATGTCCGTATCCGAATTGCGCGCGAGGAGTTTGCCGTTCTTGCGGATATTGAAGCTGCCCTCGGGGATGCCGTGCAGATCGGCGATCGTTTCCAAAAGCTGCTCGTCCGTCCTGTCCATCTTTTCCATGCTAATTCTCCTTTACGTTGCGCCAGCACAGCGAAGGGCGCTGCGTAAGTTTTTCAAACATATCCTCTTTCCTCCCGATGCTGATGGGTTTGTCGTTTTCAAAGAGGATGATTTTATCCGCCGTTTCAAGGATGCGCTGCTGATGGCTGACGATGATGACCGTTTTATCGTGCAGCTTTTCGAAAACTTTTACGAGGTCTTCAAAGCTCCACAGGTCGATACCCGCCTCCGGCTCGTCGAGCAGGAATACTTCGCCGCCCTTGGCGATCGCCGAAGCGAGTTCGATGCGCTTGAGTTCGCCGCCCGAAAGCGTGCCGTCTACCGCGCGGTCGATGTAGTTGCGCGCACACAACCCCACTGCCGAAAGGCAGTCGCACATGCCGTTCATATCCAGCTTTTTGCCGCACGAAAGTTCCAATAGCTTTTTGACGGTGATACCCTTAAAGCGCACCGGCTGCTGAAAGGCGATGGTAAAACCCTTCTGCGCGCGTTCTGTGATGGAAAGCGCGGTAATATCCTCGCCGTTGAACACGATTTTGCCCGAAGTAGGCTTGGAAATTCCCATCAAAATGCGGATAAGCGTCGATTTTCCGCTCCCGTTCGGGCCGGTAATCACCGTAATCGCCCTGTCCTCAAAGGTCAGGCTGACGTCCTTCAATATATTCTGTTTCTTTCCGCTCGCTTCGTCTTTGACGGAATAGCTTATGTTTTTCAGTTCGAGCATTCGTTCTCCCTTGCGCCGCGTCATGCGGCTGCAACTTTAGTATTTCCGATCGCGCATTATTATATAGCAAGCGGCGGCCGCCGTCAAACATTTTCGGGCGCGCCGCCGGCGCAAATTGCGTTGCAAAATACCTCTGCTTTCGTTCCCGAAAGAGTTACACGTTGACTTCGCCGTGTTCGCCCAGTTCCTGCGCGTGCGCCTGCAGGATCGGGTCGATCTCCGCGGCGATAAATTCCTCCACCTGCGCGGGACTGCGGCCGATAAAGTTCTTCGCGTCGAGAATGCCGTCCAGCCTGTCCCACACGGGTCTGAACATCTCGTCGTTTTTGATGAGGTCGATGAGGTTGTTGTCCTTCCCCTCTTCCTTGACGTTCTTCGCCGCCTGCATGGAGAGGACACGGATGCGCTCGTGCAGCTCCTGGCGGTTCCCGCCCGCCTTGACGCACTCCATCATGATATTCTCCGTAGCCATGAACGGCAGTTCCGCCGCAATGTGCTTGGCGATGACCTTTTCGTACACGACGAGATTTTCGGAGATATTCATGTACAGGTTCAGGATCGCGTCGATCGCGAGGAACGCCTGCGCAATGACGATGCGCTTATTCGCGCTGTCGTCGAGGGTGCGCTCAAACCACTGTGTGGACGCAGTGACGGCACAGTTGATGGGAAGGCTCAGCACATAGCGCGAGAGCGAACCCATGCGCTCGCTGCGCATCGGGTTGCGCTTGTACGCCATCGCCGACGAGCCGATCTGGTGCTTTTCAAACGGCTCCTCGATCTCCTTCATGTTCTGCAGAATGCGGATATCGTTGGAGAAGCGGTAGGCGCTCTGCGCGATCTGCGAGAGAACGCACAGCACGTTATAGTCGAACTTGCGCGGGTACGTCTGCCCCGTGACGCCGTACACCTTGGAATAGCCGAGCTTTGCGACGACCTTCTTTTCCAGCTCCTTGACCTTTTCCCCGTCGCCGTTGAACAGATCCAAAAAGCTCGCCTGCGTACCCGTGGTACCCTTTACGCCGCGCAGTTTAACGGTGTTTTTCAGGTGCATGAGGTCGATGTAGTCCATCTCCAGATCGGAGAGCCACAAGGTTGCGCGCTTGCCGACCGTGGTAAGCTGCGCGGGCTGCAGGTGCGTGAAGCCGAGCGTGGGGACGGATTTGTATTGCAGGGCAAATTTTTTCAGCTTGTCCATCACGTTGACGAGCTTTTTCAAGACGATGTTCAGCGCGTCGTCGATGATGATGACCTCGGCATTGTCCGTCACATAGCAGGAAGTCGCGCCGAGGTGGATGATGGGTTCGGCGGATTTCGCCTGCTTGCCGAACGCCTTGACGTGCGCCATTACATCGTGCCGCACTTCCCTTTCAAACTTGTGCGCGTCGTCGTAATTGATGTCGTTCTGGAACTTTTTCATCTCCGCGATCTGCCCGTCGGTGATGTTCAGCCCCAGTTCCTTCTCCGACTCGGCAAGCGCGATCCACAGTTTGCGCCAAAGCCGGAACTTTTTGTCGTCGGAAAAATTTTCCGCCATTTCTCTGCCCGCGTAGCGGGTGATCAAAGGATTTTCGTAAACGCTCGTATCCGCCATAACCTTCTCCCGTGAATAAATTAGTACCGTACTATTATAATACAAAATCGAATTTTTTTCCACTTATTTGCCCGCATTCCACTGAAATTTTCGCAGATTTGCAAAACAAAAGCGCGGTTATCCAGAGCCGCGCTTTCAAATCGAGCAATCTTTAAACATCGAGCTTATTGAGCAATTCTTTAAGCTCCTTTACCTCGTCCATGGAGAGGGTGATGCCCTTCCCCATGCGGTCATGCCCCTCGTTCCAGGTGCGTATATCATAGACGGGTTCGCGGTCGTTCCAGCTGACGAGGTTTAATTCCTTCGTCCAGCCGTTGCCCGTTTCGCCCAAAACGCCGAGCTTTTCGGCGATCTCGTATTTCAATTCTGCCATAATCTGCCTCCGTTGGCGGTTTTTCTCTTATTATAACACGCGCGCGCGGTGTTGTAAAGGGATTTTATGTATTTGCATCGTCCGCACCGAAATTCGGTATCTTATCGAGATAATCTTCGTTGAAATAATAAGTTCCGTTTGTCTGCAATAAAAAATCGACATCGGCGCCCAATGTATACGACCATCCCGTGCTTGCATTCTTTTCCGTATCGACAGTATCGTATTCAACCGAATGGAAAAAGCAATTTACCATTTCCCCCACAACTTTATATCGGAATGTAATCGTATAAGATTCTATTCCCGCTGAATATTTAAAACAGTAATGATATCTGCCCGTGTCGGCGGTAGTAAATATGAAATAGCGCTGCACCTCTTCGTCGAGCCTTACATCGGATTCGTGAATATATTTCTTATTCAATTCGAGCGTTCCCATTTCGCCGCCGGAAGCCGTTTTGGAACACCCTGCGAAGGTGCAGAACAACATGGCAGCCGCAAAGATACAAAATACAGCCGCTGAAAATTTTCTTTTCATAACTCCCCCTTAATTTTTATAAGGGAGAAAGCAAGATAAACCGCTCTCTCCCTTTTTCTGCTTTACTTCGCATATTCGACACTGCGGAATTCGCGGATGACGTTGACTTTGATCTGACCGGGATACTCAAGCTCCTGCTCGATCTTTTTGGCGATGTCCTTGGCGAGGAATAAAGTCTGCGCATCGTCGATCTGTTCGGGTTTGACGATTACGCGCACCTCGCGCCCTGCCTGGATCGCGTAGCTCTTATCCACGCCCTTGAAGGACGAGGCGATCGCTTCGAGCTGTTCGAGACGCTTGACGTAATTGGTGCTCGTTTCCCTGCGCGCGCCAGGGCGTGCGCCCGAAATGGCGTCTGCCGCCTGTACGAGAACTGCCTCGATCGTTTTCGGCTCCACGTCGCCGTGGTGCGCCATAATCGCGTTGATGACGTTGTTGCTCTCTTTGTACTTTTTGGCGATATCCGCGCCGATCTGGATGTGCGTGCCTTCCTGTTCGTGGTCGACCGCCTTGCCGATATCATGCAATAAACCTGCGCGTTTGGCGAGGTTGACGTCAAGCCCGAGTTCCGCCGCCATCATGCCCGCGAGCTGCGCGACTTCGATGGAATGCTTGTACACGTTCTGCCCGTAGCTCGTCCTGTACTTGAGGCGACCGAGCAGCTTGATGATTTCGGGGTGCAAGCCGAAGATGCCGACCTCGAACATCGCCGCTTCGCCGTTCTCCTTGATCTGCTGGTCGAGCTCCTTGCGCACCTTTTCCACCGTCTCCTCGATGCGGGCGGGATGGATGCGCCCGTCGCTGATGAGCCGCTCGAGCGCGATGCGCGCCACTTCCCTGCGGACGGGGTCAAACCCCGAGAGGATGACCACTTCGGGCGTATCGTCGATGATAAGCTCGATGCCCGTGGCGTTCTCCAAAGCGCGGATGTTGCGGCCCTCGCGGCCGATGATGCGCGCCTTCATATCGTCGTTGGGCAGAGGTACGACGGACACGGTGATCTCCGACGCATGGTCGCTTGCGCAGCGCTGGATGGCGAGGCTGATGATTTTTTTGGCGTTCATATCCGCCTCGTCCTTCGCCTCCTGCTCGATGTTGCGCACCTGCAGGGCGACGTCGTGCCGCGTTTCGTCGAGGATATTTTCCGTGAGCAGCTTTTTCGCTTCCTCGCGGGTGAGCTGGGCGACCTTTTCCAGCTCCTGCACCATGAGGTCGTGCTGGTGATTCACCTTTTCCTGCATCTTTTTGATTTCGCCTTCCTGTGCGGCGAGGTTCTTTTTCTGCTGTTCGAGCGAATCGGTCTTTCGCTGCAGCGCGTCCTCTTTTTTATCGAGGTTGTCCTCTTTCTGCAACAGGCGCTGTTCCGCCTTCTGCAATTCGAGCTTCTTTTCTTTGGATTCGCGTTCGAATTCGTTCCTTAACTTTAAGTCCTGTTCCTTGGCCTCTAAAATAGCTTCTTTCTTTAATGCTTTGGCTTCGCCTTCCGCTTCCTCAAGCATTATTTTGATTCTTTGATTCACTTCGCCTATTTTTCTTTCGATGCTCTTTTTATAGAGCATTACTCCGACAAAAAAACAGGCGGCACCAACGACTACAATAGCGCCGACAAGCACGCCGATAAACAATCCTACCGAAACCGTGCCCGCGAGAAACAGGGAGCTTACTGCGTTTAACATCTCTTTCAGCCTCCTGTACAACAATTTGTTATGATCATGAAACGGAAACGCCCCTGAACCGCCGAAACGCTCCCAGTTTCCTATCTATTCGATTATACAATATTTTAGCGAAAAAGTCAATGACCTGCCAAAAAATTAAACGCTGTTTATTAAAAAAGTTTTGCCCGTGAATACAGGCAAAACTTTTCGGTTTTATAATGCTTCCGCTTCCGCCAGCCACAGCGCCGCGCACGCGTCGGACGGCATGCGCCAATCCCCCCGCGGCGAGAGCGCGACCGAGCCGATTTTGACCCCGTCCGGCAAACAGGAGCGCTTGAACTGCTGCGAGAAAAACCGCTTATAAAAACTGACGAGCCACTTTTTGAGCGTTTCGTCGCCGTATGCGCCCGCGAACGCCTTTTTCGCGAGGAAATACACCTTTTTCAGCGAAAATCCCCAGCGTACGGCGTAGTACAGATAGAAATCGTGCAGCTCGTAGGGGCCGACCAACTCCTCCGTTTTCTGCGCGATTTTCCCGTTTTCGGGCGGAAGAAGTTCGGGGCTGATCTCCGTGTTCAGAATGTCGGTGAGTACCTTTTCCGCCTCCCCGCCAAGCCTTGCCGCCTCGTGGCGGATGAGGTATTTGACGAGCGTTTTCGGGACGGATGCGTTGACTCCGTACATGGACATATGGTCGCCGTTGTACGTCGCCCAGCCGAGCGCCAGCTCGCTTAAATCGCCCGTGCCGACGACAAGTCCGTTTTCGTCGTTGGCGATGTCCATTAAAACGAGGGTGCGGGTGCGCGCCTGTGCGTTTTCGTAGGCGGCGTTCTTCACCTTTTCGTCGTGCCCGATGTCCTTGAAATGCCTGCGCACCGAATCGGCGATGTTGACGGTGCGGGAGGTCACGCCCAGCTCCTGCATGAGTTTGAGGGAGTTGTTGAGCGTTTTATCCGTGGTGCCGAAGCAGGGCATGGTGACGGCGACGATATCCCGCAGATCCTTGCCCAGAGCCTTAAACGCGCGGACGGTGACCAAAAGCGCGAGCGCGCTGTCCAACCCGCCCGAGATGCCGAGGACGGCGCTCTTTGCGTTCGTATGCGAAAGGCGCTTTTTCAGCCCCTCCGACTGCATGGAGAGAATGAGTTCCGCGCGCCTGCCGAGCGCGTCCTCCCCCTGCGGCACGAACGGGAGGCGGGCGATTTTGCGGGTGAGCGCCTCGGTGCCCTTGCAGGCGGAGAACGGGATGATTTCGTACCCGCTCGCGTCCGAATTTTCGTAATACGTGTTGATGCGGCGGCGCTCGAAGGCGAGCTTTTCCACGTCGATCTCGGAAACAGCCAACCCTTCGCCGAACGGCTCGCTTTCGGCGAGGATTTCGCCGTTTTCGCAGATCATGTCGTGCCCGGCAAACACCATGTCCGTTGTGGACTCCCCTTCCCCCGCGTCCGCATAGACATAGCCGGAGACGGTTTTTGCCGACTGCGCGCGCACGAGCAGGCGGCGGTACTCCGCCTTACCCGCCGTTTCGTCGCTGGCGGAGAGGTTGACGATGATGTTCGCGCCCGCGAGTGCGTGCGACACGGAGGGCGGCGCGGGAACCCATAAATCCTCGCACAGCTCCGCCGCAACGGTGAAGTCGGGATGGTTGCTCTCGCGGAACAAAATTTTATTGCCGAACGGGATCTGCTCCCCGTTCAGTTCGACGCGCGTGTTTTCGCCCTTATACGGCTGGAAATTGCGCTTTTCGTAGAACTCTGCATAGTTGGGCAGGTGGCGCTTGGGGATGAAGGCGAGCACCTTTCCGCCCGACACCGCCGCCGCGCAGTTGTACAGCACGCCCGAAAGGCGCACGGGAACGCCGACGAACACGAGCATGCTCTTGCCCTTGGTCGCCGCCGCGATGTCGGAGAGCGCCGCAAGGCAGCCGTCCAAAAGCACGTTCTGCCCGAACAGGTCGCCGCAGGTGTAGCCGCAGACGCACAGTTCGGGAAAGACGAGCAGTTCCGCGCCCGCCTTTTCCGCTCTCCCGATGAGTTGAATGATATTGCCGCCGTTATAATGCACGTCCGCCACGCGGATTTTCGGCGTGGCGGCGGCGGCTTTGACAAAGCCGTATTTCATTCGGTTTTACTCCCTGAACCGCTTATTCGGCGGGTTCCTCGTCGTCATCCTCCTCGCCGGGGGCGGGTTCCTCCTTCTTCGGCTTGTACGCCGAACGGATTTTCTGTTCGATCTCCGCCTCCTTTTCGGGGTTGGCTTTCAGCCAGTCGCGCATCTTTTCGCGGCCCTGGGCGATCTTTTCACCCTCATAGGAGAACCACGAGCCGCTCTTGCCGATGACGTTGCAGGCGGTGCCGAGGTCGATGATGCACCCCTCCTGCGAGATGCCTTCGCCGTAGAGAATGTCGAATTCCGCCGTGCGGAACGGGGGCGCGAGCTTGTTTTTGACGACCTTCGCCTTCGTTTTATTGCCCATGATTCCGTCGCTGTCCTTGAGCGCGTCGGCGCGGCGCACGTCGATGCGCACGCTGGCATAGAATTTGAGCGCCTTGCCGCCGGGCGTCGTTTCCGGATTGCCGAACATAACGCCGACTTTTTCGCGCAACTGGTTGATGAAGATGACGCACGATTTCGATTTGTTGATCCAACCCGTCAGCTTGCGCAGCGCCTGCGACATGAGCCGCGCCTGCAAACCGACGTGCGAATCGCCCATATCCCCTTCGATCTCCGCCTTCGGGGTGAGCGCCGCGACCGAGTCGACGACGATGAGGTCGACCGCGCCGCTGCGCACGAGCGCGTCGACGATGTCGAGCGCCTGCTCGCCCGTATCCGGCTGGGAAACGTACAGGTTTTCCAAGTCTACGCCCAGCTTTTTCGCATACACGGGGTCGAGCGCGTGCTCCGCGTCGACGAATGCGGCGATGCCGCCCGCCTTCTGCGCCTGTGCGATGGCGTGCAGGGCGACCGTCGTTTTACCCGAAGATTCGGGCCCGTAGATCTCCACGATCCTGCCGCGCGGCATGCCGCCGATACCCAGCGCGATATCCAGCGACAGGCAGCCGGTGGGAATGACCTCGATGTCCGTATTGCCCGCGGCGTCGCCCAGCTTCATGATCGCGCCCTTGCCGTAGTGCTTTTCGATTTGTGCCAGCACCTGGTCGAGTGCCTTCATTTTTTCGTTATCCATAAAACCTCTCCAAAGTTTTTTACCGTAATAATTGAAATCCGTCCTTTTGCTATTTGATCTGCTTGTACAGCAAAAACAGCGCCTGGTTGATGGCTCGGCGGGTGATATCCTCGCGGCCGCCCCTGAAAATATATTTGTAGACGAACACCGTTTCGCGCGTTCCGACGGCGATGTAGCACAGCCCCACGGGCTTGTTCGTGTTGTCGGAAGCAGGCCCCGCGATGCCCGTCGTAGCCAGGGATACGGAACAGTTGCCCGTGGCGATAAGCCCCGCCGCCATTTCGTAGGCGGTATCGTCGGACACGGCTCCGCAGCGGACGAGCGTGCTCTGCTGTACGCCCAGGCGGCGCATCTTCGATCCGTTGTCGTAGGCGACGATGCTCTCGAACAGCACCTCGCTGACGCCCGGAACTTCGATGAGCTTTTTCGCCACGCCGCCGCCCGTGAAGGATTCGGCGACGCTCAATTTCATGCCGCGGAGTTTGAGCATCTCGTAGATGCGGCGGTTCAGCGGCGTATCGTCCACCGCGTAGGTATAGTCGTTGAGCGACTCCGCCGCCAGACGCACCGCCTCGTCCACCGCCATCTTCGGCGAATCGTCGTTGTACAAGATCTCCAAACGGAGGTCGCCGTCCCGCTCGCTGTCAAAGACGGAGATTCCTGTCATATTGCGAAGCTGGGCAAGGAGCGTTCTTTTTCGTTCGGCGGGAACCCCCACCGCGCGGATGACCGACTGCGCATGGCGCACCGAGTACTTTTCGTCCAGAAACGGAAGCACTTCCGCCTTGACAATGCCCGCGCCGGTCTCCCCGAAGGGAAGGCAGAAAAACGCCTTGCAGTCTGCACGGATGACGGACGCGGCGCTCGGTTCGACCTTGAGAATTTCGCACACTTTCGCGCGCACGCCCGCAAGGGAAGATTCTTCGCAAAAGACGAGAACGTTGTCGAAAAAGTTTTTGCATTCGACGGCTGTCTGCATGAACTCGTGCGGGTCGGACTGCGAGAGGATATAGACCTTATCCGCGGCGTACCCGCCCTGCAGGAGAGCGGAAATCCCCCCTTCGAACTCCTGCCCGTTCAATGGTATTCTGTTGTTCCGAAGGACGATGCACGCGTTTTTCATGGTTTAAGACTCTTTGAAAACAGCCCTGTTTCTGACGATATAGGAGACGCCCGACCAGATGGTGAGCGCCGTGGCGACGCCGAGCGACACAATGCCGATGCCGTTGAGGATCCGGCTTGCGAGCGCAATCCCGAAGAAATCGGCTCCGAACAGGAGCATGGCGATGGAAATATCCTGAAAGGTCGTTTTCACTTTGCCGACCTTATCCGCCGCGAGAACGAGCCCCGCGGACGCCGCGACCATGCGGAACCCGCTGACGATGAGTTCGCGCGCCAGAATGACGGCGACGCACACGCCCGCATACACGAGCACCCAATCCCCCTGCCACAGCACGGTGAGCGTTTCCTGCCGCACGAGCAGGAAGATGAACGCCGCCGCGACGAGGACTTTGTCCGCGATGGGGTCGAGAAATTTGCCCAGGTTGGTGACCAGCCCGCGCGAGCGAGCGATGTGGCCGTCGATAAAGTCGGTACACGCCGCCACGGTAAATATGACCCCGGCGATAAAGTAATTGTACGGGATCATATCCAGGAAAAACACCACCGCGAACACGGGGATGAGGCATATGCGCGAAAGCGTGATTTTATTGGGCAGATTCATCGGCTTCCTCCGCAGAGCCGAACAGGTCGTAGCTGTCCGCTCCGCCGATCTTTACTCGGTATGTACGCCCCTGCTCCGCGTGCGGGGCTGTGAAATAAATTTTTCCGTCGATGTCGGGCGCCTGCCAGTAGGCGCGGCCGACGAAACAGTTCTTCTCGTAGTCGATGCCGTCGCACAGCACCTCGACCACTGTGCCGACCTTTCCGCGTAAGAATTCTTCGGAAATTTTGCGCTGGACTTCGTAGAGCATCTTCACGCGGCGCTGTTTGGTGCGCGCGGGAATCTGTTCTTTGAGGCGGTACGCGGGCGTTTCCGGTTCGCGCGAGTAGGCGAAAAATCCGCAGTTGGTGAGCTTCGCCTCGCGCAGAAAATCGGCGAGCGATTCCGCCTCTTCCTCCGTTTCGCCGGGAAAACCCGCGATGAAGGTGGAGCGGATGGCGATGCCGGGAATTTCCCGCCGCAGTTTTTCGATGAGGGCGAGATATTCCGCGCGGCTGCCCTTGCGGTTCATGCGCTTCAACACGCGGTCTTCGCTGTGCTGGAGCGGAATGTCGATGTATTTGACAACTTTGTCGTTGCGGGCGATCTCGGAAATGAGTTCGCCGTCGATGACGTCGGGATAGCAATACAAAAGGCGTATCTTTTCAATATTTTCCAGAGCGGAGAGCCTGCGGATGAGTTCGGCGAACTTGTTTTCGCCGTACAGGTCGCTCCCGTAGCGGGTCGTATCCTGCGCGACTAAAATGAGTTCGGACAGATCGCCCAGATTTTCCGCCTCCGCAACGAGTTGCTCCATGGGATAGGAGCGGTATCTGCCGCGGATCTTCGGGATGAGGCAGTAGGTGCAGTGATTGTTGCACCCGTCCGCGATCTTTAAGTAAGCGTAATGCAGGGGCGTGGTGAGGATGCGCTCCCCTTCCGATTCGTGCCCCGTATGCACCGCGTTGACCCTGCCCTCGGTATACGAGCGCCCGATGGCGTTCAAAAGCTCGTCCGCATCGTTGCAACCGAGGAACACGTCCCCTTCCGTGAGCGACGGGAACAGTTCTCCGATGTATTTTTCGGGAAGGCAGCCCGTAACGACGATCTTTTCGAGGGCGCCGCCGCGGTAGGAATCGCAGTCGAGCACCGTGTCGATCGCCTCCTTGCGCGCCGATTCGAGAAAAGCGCAGGTGTTGACGATGAGGATGTTCGCCTCCGCTATGTCGTCGGTGATCGGGTATCCCTTCGCGCGGATAATCCCCAAAAGGCGCTCCGCGTCGACGCGGTTTTTATCGCAACCCAGGGAGATCATGCCGAATATTTTGTTTTCAAGCATAATTATTCACCGTAATCGCCGTATTTGCTCTCGAACTCTTCCTGCGTGAGGAGGACTTTGCGCGCCTTTGCGCCGTCAAATGCGGAGATGTAGCCCATGTTCTCCATCCACTCGATGATCTTGCCCGCCTTCGGGTAGCCGACCGAACAGCGGCGCTGGATCATGGAAATGGACGCCTGACCGATACCGACCACATAGCGCAGTGCGTCGATGTAGACGGCTTCCACGCTGTCGTCGTCGCTGTCGCCGCCGCCCGTACCGCCGCTCTTTTCGTTGTTGATATAGTCTGCCACGCTGTCGTCGAAATATGCCTCGTTATGCTCCTTGATATAGTCGACGATCGTCTGTATCTCTTCGTTGGTGACAAAGGCGCCCTGCACGCGCTTCGGATAGGTCATCGATGCGGTGCGGTACAGCAGATCGCCCCGCCCGAGCAGATTCTCTGCACCCGATTCGTCGAGAATGGTACGCGAGTCGACCTCCTGCGTGACCTTTAAAGCGATACGCGTGGGGAGGTTGGACTTGATGACGCCCGTGATGACGTTGACGGAGGGGCGCTGGGTCGCCAGCACCAAATGGATGCCCGCCGCGCGCGATTTCTGCGTGAGGCGCTGGATGCGGTCTTCGACATCCTTTTTTGCCACCGCCATAAGGTCGGCAAGCTCATCGATGACGACGACGATTTTGGGAAGCCGCTCCTCTTCGGGCGTCAAACTCGAATTGTAATCGTCGATCGTGCGAACGAACGTGCCGCTCTTTTTATACTTTTCCTGGAACAGGCTGTAACGCCGCTCCATTTCGGTGATCAGCCAGTTGAGCGTCGTAACGACTTTTGCCGGATCGTTGATGATTTCGTTGACCATCAGATGCGGCATCTTGTCGTATACGATAAACTCGTTGCGTTTGGGGTCTACCAGAATCAGGCGCAGCTCTTCCGGACTGTACTTGTACAGAAGGCTGACGATGAGCGCGTGCAGGCAGACGGATTTACCCGAGTTGGTGGCGCCGGCGACGAGCAGATGCGTCATTTTGACGACATCGCCGCAGACCGCCCTGCCCTCGATGTCCTTGCCGATTCCGAATACCAGCGAACCGGGTTTTGCACCCGTAATTTCGGGGGAAAGGAGCAGATCCTTCAGCCCGACGGTGTCTTTCTTTTCGTTCGGAACTTCGATGCTGATCAGACCGCTCTCGTAGTTGATCTGCATATTGATGCCGTCTTTCGCGTGCAGGCGCATGGCAAGCTCGTTGCTGCACCCGAGAACGCGCGAAGTGGGAATGTTGCCCGGAATATTGATTTCGTAACGGGTGACCGAAGGCCCGCGCGTGATCTTTTCGACCTCGCAGGGAATCTTCAATGCCGCCAGAGTTTCGACGATCGTCTCTTTCGTCTGCTCCACCTCTTCCGCACGCATGGCGCCCGTCGATACGGGAAATTCCCTTAAAAAGTCCAGCGACGGAGCGTTGTAGCGGGCATAGATATGTTTCGGGCGGGGCGCTTCCTGCGCGGGGACTTCCGGCATGGGGGCGGGAGTTCCGCGGCGAGCCGGCTCGTCGGCTCCGCGCTGACCGCGCACCGTGCGTTCGAGCGCTTCGGGGACAGATGACTGTTCAGGCTCCTCCGTATCGCCGTCGTCGAATAAGTTGACGGCAGATTCCAGCTCGTCGGAGATGGGGCGCAGAGCCGTTTCCTCTTCCGGCGGCTCCTCCTGCGGCGCGCTGCGGCGGGAAAGTTCCTGCCGCGGTTCGGGCGAGCGCCGCGCGTCGTCTTCCGTCCGCGCGGCAGGCTGCTCGTCCTGCACGGAGACACGGCGAGACGGCTCGGTACGGATTTCCGACTCGGACGCAGGCGCTGCGTTCGTTTCCGCGCGAGGCTCCTGAACCGAAGGCGCGCCGCGCATTTCCTCCCGGGGCGGTTCGAAACGACCGCGGGAGTTCTCCTGCGCGGAAGGTTCCGCGCCGAAACGGCGGAACGCGTTTTCTCCCGGATCCGAATTGCGAGGTTCGGCTCCGCTGCCCTCCCGGGATATGGGGCGCACAGGCTCTGCCGTGCGGGCGGGCGCCTGCGGTTGCGCCGCGCTGTTTGCGGGCGGCGTTTCCTGCACGGGGCGCACGGGCGCCGCATGCCGCGTTTCCATGCTGCCGAACCCTGCACGGCGCGCCGTATCGTTCACGTCGATATGCACCGCCTGATCGCGGGGAACGCTCGGCTTTGCGGGGGAAGCGGACGTATTTTCCTGCGCGGGGCGTGCAGGCGCGCTGTCCTGTGCGGGTCGCGCGGAAGCCTCCCCTCCGCCCGTAAAGGAAGAAACAGGACGGCTGGAAACGAGTCCCTCGTCCGCCTCGGGCGCAACGTCGTTGCGGTAGAAGTCGTGCTCGTCCTTGACGGGAGCAGCCTCCGCGGTCGGTTCGGACGGCGTCGCCGTCGTATCCGTGACGATTTTTTGCGGACGCTGGGAATAGGTGATGTTGCTCTCCGCTTCGTCCTGATACTGCCGGGTATAGCTGGGCGCAGCCGTTTCCTGTTTCGGAGCGGGTGCGGGTTCCTCGTATTTGGGCGCGGGCGTTTCCGTGCGCGATTTGCGTTCATGCCCCTCGCTCAAAGGCGTGGGTTCGCTGCGGAAATAATTCTGGTACTGTTCCGCCGATATTCCGCTGCGGCCGCGGCGGTTGAAATAGGAATTTTCGTCGAAGATGCGGTTCTGCGTATAACTGCTGCCCGCGGGCGCCGCCGACGAGGACGACGAACGCGACGAAGAGCGCGGCGAAGACGAAACGCCGCCGCCCATGTGCGCGTTGTACCAATCGGACGCGGAAGAATCGGAATTGTTCGCATTCGGCGCGAATCCGTTCATATATGCGGAGGCAGGTCTGTCGCCGTATAAAATGGCATGCCCTTGCGCATAGGGCGAGAGAGGCTGTTGCGGAGGAACGGGTTGCTGCTCTGCCGCACGGCGTTCCTCCTCCGCCCTGCGGTTTTCCTGCCGCAGTTCGCGGCGCGACTTGAAATCGAATTCGTCCCCGACCGAAAAGAGCCGCTTGGAACGGTCGACGGGGTCGGGTTCCGCGGGCGCAGGCTGAGGGGCGGGCTGCGCCGCCTGATAAGGCGCCTGATACGGGGAAGACTGCGCAGGCTCCTGCGGAGCCGCATACGGCGGCTCGCTGCCCGTGGGCGCATAGTTCCAATCGTATGCGCCGGAAGTGTCGCCCGTGGCGTAATCGAGGGCGGCGTTTGCCTGGCGGCGCTGTTTTTCCCCTTTCCGGAACAGACCACGCCTGACGGCGTACAGCAGGTACACCGAACCGACGGTCAGCAATGAAAAGATGATATACCCGCCGATCGCCGTCGTCAGTTTGACGACGGGATAGACGACGAGCCCGAAGATGACGCCGCCGGCGGTGGAGAATGCATATTCGCTTCCCTCCTGCCCTCCGGCACCCGCGCGATAGCACGCGGACAGATATTCGCCGTAGCTGCCGTACTCGATGCCCGCTGCCTGCGCCGTGATCGTATGCACGAGGCAGACGAGGAATATAAAAAGAAGAGCGCATAATCCGACCGTTTTCCCCGAAACGGCGAGTTTTTTGCCCGTAATCAGCACGAATCCGAGATACACGAGCGACGCCAGAAGCGCATAGGTGCAATAGCCGAACGCGCCGAGGAGGAAAGAACTTATGGCAAGCCCCACGCCGCCGAAAATGATGCCGCGCGTGACCATGATGATAAACGTAAGGAGCGCAAACAGTTCCAGAACGATGCCCACCGTTTCGCGCGTAAGTATTTTGTCCTTATCGTTATTGTTGTTTTCGCTTCCTCTTCCCAAATTATTCAAAATCTCATTTCTCCCATACCGCGGCGCAAAGCGCGGCGCGGAACTTGTTTTCTTTCGGTCATTGGTTTTATTATATCATTTTTTTGTTCACATTTCAATTAAAATGCACGACTTTTTCCGACGGAACAAAATTTTATGCGCGCGCATATTATTATGCGCGTGCGCAGGCGCACGGATCACGCAGGCAGAAAAAAGCCCCGCGCCGTCGGCGCAGGGCTTTTTTCTGCCGGTTTTGTCCGGTAATTACATATCTTCCTTTTCGTCGCTCCAGGAATACATCTTGCGCAGTTCCGCGCCGACCTCCTCGAGCTGATGGGAGGCTTCCAGCGCGCGCTTCGCGTTGAAATGCGCCCTGCCGTTGTTGTTTTCGGCAATCCACTTGCTCGCGAACGTGCCGTCCTGAATCTCCTCGAGGATCTTCTTCATCTCTTTCTTTGTTTCGTCGGTAATGATGCGTTTGCCCGTTTCATAGTCGCCGAACTCCGCCGTATCGGAGATGGAGTAGCGCATGAGTTTGAACCCGCCCTTGTAGATGAGGTCGACGATGAGCTTCATCTCGTGGATGCACTCGAAGTAAGCGTTGCGGGGGTCATAGCCCGCTTCGACCAACGTTTCGAAGCCAGCCTTCATCAGCGCGGTGACGCCGCCGCAGAGGACAGCCTGCTCGCCGAACAGGTCGGTTTCCGTCTCGATCTTGAAGGTCGTTTCCAGAACGCCGGCACGCGCACCGCCGATGCCCGCGGCATAGCCGAGCGCGATGTCGAGCGCTTTGCCCGTCGCGTCCTGATAGATGGCGACCAGGCAGGGCGTACCCTTGCCCGCGACATACTCGCTGCGGACGGTATGACCGGGAGCCTTCGGCGCGATCATGAACACGTCGACGTTCGCGGGAGGAACGATCTGCTTGAAATGAATGTTGAACCCGTGCGCAAACGCGAGCGCCTTGCCCTCGGTCAGGTTGGGTTCGATGCTCTCTTTATAGATCTTCGCCTGCTTTTCGTCGGGAGTGAGGATCATGATGATGTCAGCCGCTTTAGCCGCCTCTTCCGCCGTCATGACCTTCAGACCCGCCTTTTCCGCCTTTTCCCAGGACTTGCTGCCCTTGTACAGACCGACGACGACTTTGACGCCGCTTTCCTTCAGGTTGAGCGCATGGGCATGCCCCTGGCTGCCGTAGCCGATGATGGCGACCGTCTTGTTTTTCAGAACCTTAATGTCGCAATCGGACTGATAGTATATTTTTGCCATACTGTTTTTCCTCCGAAACAAATTATTTCCGAATCGAAATTCGTTACTATTATAGTACGAAGCAAAAATTCCGTCAAGCGAATGCGCAATTTTATTTAATAATTTTACCGATATGCGCTATCGAAAAATCGAATAGCTCCAAAGCGGAACCGCGGCGCAAAAAATTTTTTCGCTTTTGCGCGATATGCCCCCGTTTATTTGCATTCGGGCAAAAAAAACGGTATAATATTGGGTAATTCCGAACGGAGAACAAATGACATGAACAACCTGAATACCGAGCGGCTGATCCTCCTGCGCGGCGTACTGCGCGACGAAGCCGTTTCTGCACTGACGGAGGCACTGGCGCGCGGAAGCATCGGCGCATACGCCCGCGCCTACGGATTCCTGCTCGAATCGGACATGCAGGATTCGTTTGCCGCTTATATTGCCGGGCTCATCCTGCGGGAGGACAGTCTGTTCGCCCGCCGCGCCTGCGCAGCCGCGCCGACGAAGGCGCTGCGCACCGCCATGGCAAACGACCTGCGCATCTTGCAGGAACTCGCCCGAAGGACGCAGAACCTGCCCGACGAAATCCGCCGCGCAACGGAAGAAGGCTTCCCCGCGATCGGCTACGGCGAAGAGTCACCCCTGTTCGGCGGGGACTGGGCGTCGGACGATACGATCGGAAAACTTGCTCGGTTCTACCGCAAAAACGGGTACGGCATCTTTATCGGGAACAAGGCGTTTACTTTTGACGGCGAAAACCTGAAGCCTGTGCTCAACACGCCGGAAATCACCCTGCGCGACCTGAAAGACTACGAAGAAGAAAAGAGAGCCGTCGAGGACAATATCGTCAATTTCATCGGCGGACTGCCCTACTCCAATATGCTGCTGTACGGGGACAAGGGAACGGGCAAATCTTCCACCGTACACGCTATGCTGAACAAGTATGCCGGGAAGGGACTGCGGTGCGTGGAGATACCCAAGGAACAGATCTGCCTGATCAACAAGGTCAAGGAGGTACTCTCCGCCCTGCCCTTCAAATTTATCCTGTTCATCGACGACCTTTCCCTCGAGGAGCGGGACGAAAAAGTGACCGCGCTCAAAGCGGGACTGGAAGGGAGCATTCACGAGCGCAGCGCCAACGTGATGATCGCCGCGACATCCAACCGCAGGCATATCGTAAAGGAAAACTTCTCCGACCGCGAAAACAGCGTCCATGCGCGCGACACGATGGAAGAACAGCTTTCTCTCTCCGACCGCTTCGGTCTGACGGTGTGCTTCTCTTCGACGGGGAAGGCGGAATACCTCTCCATCGTAAAGCAGCTCGCCGCCGACGCCCGCATTGAAATCCCCGACGAGGAGCTTTGCTCCCTCGCCGAGCGCTGGGCGCTCGTAAAAGGCGGACGTTCACCCCGCCGCGCGAAACAATTCATCGATTACGTTTATTCCTGCCTGGCAAAGCATATCCCGATCGATATTTGATCCCGCCCGCCGCGGGGCGATGCAGAAAAAGGCGGCTCTGCACCGAGCCGCCTTTTTTCTTTTTTCCGATTTATTGTGAATTTTTTAGATTGTGCGCGATCTGTTTCGCCGCAAAGTAAATATCCCCCGCGCCCAAAAACAGAGCGACGTCGCCCGCGCCCAAAGAACAGCGCAGGTAAATTTCCAATTCGCGCACCGATTCGATATAGAGAGAATTGGGGAGATGTTCCGAAAGCGTCAGAGCGCTGCCGGCGGCGTCGAAATATTCGCGCGCGGCGTACGTTTTGTAAATCACCAGATTTTCCGCGCCCGAAAGAACGGAAACAAAATCGTCGAATAAAAGTTTCGTCCTCGAATAGGTATGCGGCTGAAAGACGACGAACAGCCTGCCGCCGCAGATCTCCCGCGCCGTCTGAAAGGCTGCGGCGATCTCGCGCGGGTGATGCGCGTAGTCGGCGATGAGTTCCGCGCCGTTTATCCTGCCGATCTGCTCGAAGCGGCGGCGGATGCCGCGGAATTTTTTCAGACCTTCCGCCGTAAACGAGGGAGGATAGCCGTAATATTCGGCGACCGCCGCAGCCGCCAAGGCATTATAGATGTTGTGCCTGCCGTACACGTTGAGTTTGATTTTTTCGAATGTTTCCCCGCAGATCCGCAGGTGAAAGGAGTACCTTCCGCCGCTCGAGCGGACGTTCGCCGCGGAAACGTCGAACTCGTCGGACATGCCGAAGGTGAGCGACGGACGAACCATATGCACGATGCCGTCCTCGCCGCAGACGATCGCCCCGTCGGCGCGGCGAGCAAATTCGGCATACGCGGCGCGCAGATTCTCCGCGCTGCCGTAGCACTCCAGGTGATCCTTGTCCGTATTGAGCACGACGGCGACATCCGGATCCAGTTTCAGAAAATTTCCCTTATACTCGCACGCTTCGGTGACGAAATACTTATCGCCCCCGAGATGAAAGTTGCCGTAGTCTGAATCTTCCCCGCCGATATGCGCCGTACAGCTGCCCGAACATTCTTCCAGAACGTGCGCGCACATGGCGGTCGCCGTCGTTTTGCCGTGGCAGCCCGCAATACCGACCGTATTTTCAAAACAGGAAGCGACCAGATGCAACAACTCCGCCCTGCCGTAGACGGGAATGTTTCTCCGACGCGCCTCCGCAAGTTCCGGGTCGTCCTCCGCGATCGCCGAGTTCACGATGACCGCGTCTGCGATGCCGACGCGTTCGGGCGCATGCCCGTAATGCACCTTTATCCCCTCCTCCTCCAGCTTTGCGGTCATGACCCCGGCGGCGACGTCGCTCCCCGCGACACAGAAACCCTGTTTCTGCATAAAATACGCCAGTCCGCTCATGCTGATGCCGCCGATCCCGATGAAATAAATATATTTCTTTTTTGCCCAAAATTTCCGCTTCATGGGATATTTATATGCCGAAAAGGACAAAATCTGACAAAATCAGGTAAATTTTTTAAAATTTTTTGAATTTTTTTTCAAATAGCTCTTGAAATATCGGAAAATGTATAGTAAAATAATGGCAGACGAATACTTGCGTAAGGAGGAAAATATTTTGAAAATTTCGGACGTGCGTATCAGGTTTGTGAAAAAGGAAGACAGCAAGCTGAAAGCCGTTGCATCCATAACCATCGACGATTGCTTTGTCGTTCACGACATCAAGATCATCGAAGGCGCGGACGGCCCCTTCATTGCCATGCCCAGCCGCAAAACCAACGACGGCGAGTTCAAAGACATCGCCCATCCGCTCAACACCGAAACCCGTGAAGAATTGAAAAAGGCAATTTTGGACGTTTATTCGGAAGAATTGGAAAAAGCGGAGTAATCCCGCCGCACCGCATTGCGGATGCGGCTTGCCGGGAACGGGCGTTACTTTCACACAAAGCGAAAAAAAGAGACTCCTTCGGGAGCCTCTTTTTTTCGTTCCGCGAACGCCCGTTTTGCCGGGCGCGCGGCTTATTTCTTTTTGAAAAGCCTCTGCACAAAAGTAGGCAATTCCTTATCGCCGGCATTGCTCGGGGCGCCTTGCTGCTGGTACTGCGGCTGGCGGGGCTGTTGAGCGTACTGCTGCGGCTGTTGATATTGCGGCTGTGCCGGCTGCTGATACTGCTGCGGCGCGGACTGCGGCTGCTGATACTGCGGAGCCTGCTGGTACTGCGGCTGCGCATACTGCTGCTGCGGCGCGGACTGCTGGGGCTGGGCATACTGCTGCGGAGCCTGCTGGTACTGCGGCTGCTGATACTGCGGAGCCTGCTGCTGAAACGGCTGCCTGTAAACGGGCGGCTGCTGCCCCTGCATCGTATTGTTGATGGGCGTACGCAGATAGGAAGGCGACGCGGGCTGCTGCATGGGCGCGGGGCGCGGAGCCGCCGCGGCATTCGCGTTCCCCTCCGGCAATCCCCTGTTCACAAAGAAATTGCGGCTGGATACGTTGCGCTCGTCCTTCTGGTCGTACATGTTTTCCATATTCGGGAATCCCGTCGCAATGACGGTGACTTCCACTTCGTCGCTGATGTTGCTGTCGATGCAGGCGCCGAAGATGATGTTCGCGGAATAGTCGACGACGCTCTGCACGAGGGTCGCCGCCGTCTGCACTTCGTCCATCGTCAGGTCGTTGCCGCCGACGATGTTCAGAATGACGCCCTTCGCGCCCTCGATCGTCGTGGTCAGAAGCGGGCAGTTGACCGCCAGGCGCACCGCCTCGACGATCCTGTTTTCGCCCTTCGCCACGCCGACGCCCATGTGCGCCAGACCCTGATCCTTCAGAATGGTGCGCACGTCCGCAAAGTCGAGGTTGATGAGCGCGGGATTGACGATAAGGTCGGCAATGCCGCGGATACCTTGTTTGAGAATTTCGTCGGCGACGCGCAGCGCGTCCACCATCGACGTATTCTTCGGAACGACGCAGGTGATCTTATCGTTCGGGATGATGATGAGCGTATCGACATACTTTCTGAGGTTTTCCAACCCCTTGACAGTATTGTCCATGCGCTTTTTGCCTTCAAAGTTGAAAGGCTCGGTGACGATGGCGATCGTCAGGATTTTCAGATCGCGCGCAATTTTCGCGATGACGGGAGCCGCACCCGTACCGGTGCCGCCGCCCATGCCCGCGGTGATGAACAAAAGGTCGGTATCCTTGATCGCCTCGGTAAGTACTTCTTTGCTTTCTTCCGCGGCGGCTCTGCCGACTTCCGGCTCCGCGCCGGCGCCGAGACCTTTGGTCAGAGCAGAACCGATCTGAATTTTATTCTCCGCTTTGGAGAGGAGAAGGATCTGCTTGTCCGTATTGACGGCAACGTAGCTTGCGCTCGAGATGCCCGCCTCGATCATGCGGTTGACCGCGTTGTTCCCTGCGCCGCCGACGCCGACGACCTTTATCCTCGCAACGCCGGACAAACTGTCCAAACTGTTAAACATAGTAAAATTTACCCTCCGAATCCGTTAAATAATTTATAAAAAAAGCTGTTCTCGCGTTTGGTCGCCAACGCCATGTCCAACAGGCTTAACAGCGAACTCTGCGACGCTTTATTGTAGTACGGCAGGTTGGGAGCGATGATCTCCACGACTTTGTTGAGGCGGTTCGTCAGATGCTCGCGCGCTCCGCGGATGCCCGTAATCCCCCCGCCCGTCAGCAAAATGGGTTTATACTCTATATTTCTGTCACCGCAAAGCTCCAGACATTTGTTGATGACTTCGCAGATGAGATCCAATCCCTCTTTCACCTTCTCCTTCAAAAACTGCATAGGGAGAGTGTAAGAGCGCATTTTATCGACATATTCGATGGTCGTTTTGTCGTCGTCGCGACCGGAAAGGTTGATTTTTCCGATCATCGCCTCGACAATTTCAAACGGAATGTCGATATTTCCGTCCGCAAACACCTGTGCGGTGACATGCCCGCCGCCCGCCGAACAGGCGCTCTGATAGGTGATGCCGTTGCCGCAGACGATGCTGAACGTCATGGAAATTTTGTCGATATCCAGCAGAATGGCGTACTCGTCGCGCGCTTCCGAAGGGATCAAATACAGCGCTTCCGCCAGCGATGTGGGGAGAAATTCCACCTTTTTGACGCCGTATTCCTCCAGAATATTGCGGAGAGTGCCGATAAAGCGGTCGCTCGCGAGGAAATAGCTCAGATACCCTTCCAGCGAGTCGCTGACCATGCCCACGGGGTCGATCGTGCGGCGCTTGTCCGACGTGACGTAGAAGATCGCCGAACGGCGGATGAGCGTGTATGCGGGAACGGGTTCGGTGTACCCGCCGTCGAACAGGGCGGCGACGTCTGCCGCGGTGATGCGGCGCTTGCTCTGAAAGCTCATCAGATGCCGGCGCGTCGCCACTTTGCAGAACTCGCCGGGAACGCCGACGTAGATCTCGCGGATGCTGCTGCCCAGGCTGTGTTCCACCGCTTCGAGCGAGGCGGCGATCGCCTGCTGAAGACCGCGCACATCGAAAAATTCCGACTCCGCAAATCCGTCGTACGGGTGGGTGTGAATCCCCTTGAAAACAAAGGTATTATTGACTCCCCGTTCCCCGACAAGGACGGTAACGTCTGCCGAACGCACGTCCAGCACAGCCACGCTTTTGCGGTTCATTTTTCTCTCCGATTTCCTCTTCCGCGAAATATGATTTATACAATCACTATTATATAATAAAATTTTTTCTTTGTCAATAGAAAAACGTTCCCCGAAAGATTTCTTTCGGGGAATTTCGCAGGAAATTTATGGAATTTTCAGCCTTCCGCGGTATCGACGATCGTCGGCGCGCCTTCGGGGTCATAACTGACGATAATGTCGGTAAAATTACCCTCGAACCGGTCGTAATAATCGTACGCCAGAATACAGCCGTACATACGCCCCTCGTCGCCGAGGTAGACCTTTTCGCCCCCCTCGTCTGCACTCATGACGTACGGATTTTCGTAAATATCGAGTACAAGATCTGCCTTTTCCGCCGCGTTGCGCACCGGATCGAATATCTGCATCTGCACCCCTTCCGTCGTTTCGACGATGAAATAGGCAATGCTCTGCCAATCCGCAGGGTCGTACCCCTCCTGCTGCCAATAGGTGATGCGAAGGATGTTGCCGCGCATGCCGCGGTCATTGATCTTTCCTATGAAAGTCTGCAGTGCCGCGTAGGCGCTGCGGTATTGTTCCGTTACGGTAAATTTATCTCCGACCTGCGGCACGTTGAACCCGACGCCGACGATCTCGATGTTTCTGCCTTCGATGTTGTTTTCGTTTTTGTCGGATACGGAAAGCACGGTGCCGTCGTCGCCGACGACATAGTAGGTATCGTTCAGAACGAACGTGTACGCTTCGTACTTTTCTTTGACGGAAACGCTGATCTTGTTCGGAAACGTTTTTTCGATGCCCGTCACTTCCAGATACCCGCCTCCCTCTTCGGCGACAACCTCGCGGATGTTCTCCTCTTCGAAAAACAGGTAATTTTTGCGCAGGTACTTTTCCTCCAGCTGCTGCTGGATGCGCTCGGACGCGGCGATCATCTGCGGGCTGCCCGCTTCGTACACCACGTCGAACTGCGAAATGGAACACACGGCGCTGAACGCGATCAGAAATACGATGACGAAAACCGCGACCGCACTGCTGATGACAAAGATCCTCTTTTGCATCCCTACTCCTTAGTACACTTTATTTCACGCGAAAAATTTTGAGCTGACAAAATTTTTCGCCGTGAGTTTGATGGAGACACCGCCGCACGCCTTACGGCTATCGGCGTTTTCTCCCTCTGCGTGCGCCTTTTAAGGGCACACCTCTTTTACGCGCACGCATTCACCCTCTTCCCGTGAGCCTCACGGCAAATTGAGTGCGCCGGCGCAAAAGCGCGGTTTTGCTTGCGCAATTAACTATTTTGAAGTTCACGCGAAAAATTTTGAGCTGAAGGCGTGCGAGGCTTTCACTTGCTTGCAATAGCGAAAACGAGCACACCGCAACCGCCTTTGGCGATTACAAAATTTTTTGCCGTGAGTTGAGGACAAACCCGATGTTCGCTCGCTTTCGCTCCCTCTGCATCGTGTTTTTCCTCTTTGCTCAAACCCGCACGCGGCGGATGCGCGCACCCAGCCCGCGCAGCTTATATTCGAAATCGGAATAGCCGCGGTCGATGTGCGAAAGGTCGGTTACCGTGCTCAACCCCTCCGCCGAGATCGCAGCCAGCGTGAGAGCCGCGCCGCCGCGGAGATCGCCCGCGACAACGTCCGCCCCCTTCAGCGAACCTACCCCGCGCACGAAGGCGCTGCGGCCGCGGACGGTGACGTCCGCCCCCATGCGGATAAGTTCGGGTACATGCTTGAAGCGCGTTTCGAACAGGTTTTCGACGATGACCGTCGAGCCGTCGCAGATACAGGCGAGCGCCGTCATGGGCGCCTGCAAGTCGGTCGGGAACCCGGGATAGGGAGACGTTTCCACCAGTTTCGGCGAAAGCCGCCTGCCGCTCCGTATGTATATTTTATCATCTTTTGTGCTGATTTTGCAACTGATTTCGCGAAGTTTATGCAAAAGCGAGGATATATTGTCCGCATCGGCGTTTTTCAGCGCTATTTCTCCACCGCACATGGCGGACGCGATGAGAAAAGTGCCCGCCTCGATGCGGTCGGATACGGGCGTATATTCCGTTCCGCTCAGTTTTCTGACTCCGTCGATGCGCACCGTCGCCGTGCCCGCGCCCTTGATTTTTCCGCCCATGCGGTTGATGAAATTCTGCAAATCGACGATCTCCGGTTCCTTGGCGGCGTTGCGAATGAGCGTCGTACCCTTCGCCTTTGCCGCCGCGAGGATGATGTTCTCCGTCGCGCCCACGCTCGGGAAATCGAGCACCACTTCCGCGCCCTCGATCTTGCCGCAGGAACAGTCGATGTACCCGCCGCCCTCCGAAACGCACACGCCCAGCCGCCGCAGACCGTTCAGATGCAGGTCGATGGGCCGAAGCCCGATGTCGCACCCGCCCGGGTAGGCGATGCGCGCCCTGCCGAACCGCGAAACGACCGAGCCGAGCATGAACACGGACGAGCGCAGCTCCTTGGCGAGCGACGAGGGTATCTCGTGGTTGGCGGCGTCGGCGCTGTCGATGACGAGGTCGTTTCCGTCGAATTTTGTATTGCAGCCGAGCTCGCCGAGGATGCCGACCATGTTCAGAACGTCGGCGATGCGCGGGCATTTATGGATGACCACCCGCTCGTCGGTGAGCACGGCGGCCGCAAGCAGCGGGAGCACGGCGTTCTTGGCGGACTGGATTTCCACTTCGCCGAAGAGCGGGCGCCCGCCTTCTATGATGTATTTTTCCATGATCTACTCCTTTCGCCGCCGCAAAGCGGTCGCGGGGGCAGACGAACCGCCTGCCCCGCCGCTTTCGCGGCGGCATCGTATTGCCTCCGCGCCCCTGCGGGAAATGTTTCCCTGCAATCATAATACGGAATTTTTCGGAAAAACGTTCCGCCGACCGCACGCAAAAAGGGCGCCATCCCCGCGGAAGCGCCCTGCGAAATTATTCCTTCTTTTTTTCGCGCCATCCCTTGCCGCCGCGCGAGATGTTGTACAGCACCCCCATCGCCGCCATCGTGATGATGAGGGAGGTATTCCCCGAACTTACGAGCGGGAGCGGCAGTCCCGTGGGCGGAATGGAGCCGCTCACGACCAGCGCGTTGATGACGACCTGGATCGCATACACCGCCGTGATGCCCGACGCGGTGAGAAATCCGAACATATCCCTGCACCGCGCCGCCGTGCGGATTCCGCAGAAGACGATCGCACCGAACACCAGAAAGAGCAGGATAATGCCGACGTACCCGAACTCCTCGCCGATGACGGCGAGGATAAAGTCTGACTCCGCGAAGGGAAGGTAGCGGTACTTCTGCATGGATTTGAACAGCCCCGTGCCAAGCCAACTGCCGTTGCCCAGCGCGTACAGCGACTGGATGAGCTGGTACCCCTCCCCCTGCGGCGAGCTCCACGGGTCGAGAAACGCGTACAACCGCTGCAGGCGGTACGGCTCCATGACGATGAGCACGGGCACCGCGAGCGCGATGGGCAGGAGGATGATGAGGAAATGCCTGATCTTCACCCCGCTCAAAAAGAGCATGGCGACCATTAAAATCCCGACGACCATGGTGACGGACATGTTCGGCTCGGCGATGATGAGGAGGCAGATGCCGCCGCCCGCCGCGAGCACGGGGAGCATGCCCGTGAACTTTTTCATGCGCTCCGGCTTTTCGCTCGCGTACGCCGCGGCGAAGATGATGAAGCCGAACTTCGCGATCTCCGAGGGCTGAATGGTGATCGGCCCCAGCCCGATCCAGCGGGTCGCGCCGTAGTTTTCCACCCCGAGCCCCGGGATGAACACCGCCGCGAGCAGTGCAAGCGACACGATGAGGGCGGGCCATTTGAGTTTTTTCAGGCTCCGATACGGGAAAAAACCCGCGGCGAGCATGGCGACGACGCCGAGGATGAAGCCGACGAGCTGCTTCTTCATGAAATAGAAGGCGTCGCCGAACTGCTTTTCCGCCGCGTAGTAACTCGCGGAGTAGACCATCAGCACGCCGAACGCCGCGACCAGAACGACCAGGATCGGCAAAGCGACGACGCCCCACTCCCGCTTTTTGGCGGGGCGCGCCGCCTCAACCGCAGCGACATTCGACATCGCCGTTCCCCCGCAGTTCCTTGACGATCTTTTCGAACGCCTCGCCCCGCGCTTCGTAACCCGTGAACTCGTCGAAACTGCTGCTCGCGGGGCTCAACAGTACGCACTGCCCGGGACAGGCGAGCATCGCGGCTATTTTCACCGCCATTTCGAACCCCGCGCACAGCGTGATGCGCGTTTCGTTGCTCCGCGCCGCCGCGTTGAGGAGCTTGAAGCGGTTTTCCCCGTACAGCACCGCGTGCACGACGCGGCTGTCCTTGATTTTTTGGAAGAGGGCGTCGTAGTCGTACCCCTTGTCCCGCCCGCCGAGCAGGAGCACGGTGTCCGCCTGCATACAGCCGATCGCGTTGAGGGTCGCGTCCACGTTCGTTCCCTTGGAGTCGTTGATGTAGGTGACGCCGTTCACCTCGGCGACCGTCTCCATGCGGTGGCGCACCCCGCGCATGGAAGAGAGCGCCTTGGCGATGACGCCGCTCTCCACCCCCATCAGCTTGGCGGCGCACAGCGCGGCGAGCGCGTTTTTCAAATTGTGCTCCCCTTTCAGCGAGAGGTCGGCGGCGTCCATGATCTTTTCGTTTTCAAAGTACAGCCCGCCGTCGAACAGGTACGCTCCCTCCGCCCGCTCGCGCAGGGAAAACCAGCGCACCTTGCAGCGCGCGTCCTTGGCGAGGGAGCGCACGTTTTCGTCGTCGAAGTTCAGAACGGCGTACTCGCTCTCCCGCATGTTGCGCAGGATCTTCGATTTGAGGAATATGTAGTTCTCCATGCTGTAATGGCGGTTGAGGTGATCCTCGGTGATGTTGGTGACGACCGCGACGTGCGGGCGGATGCTCGAGAGCGTTTCCAGCTGAAAGCTCGAAACCTCCATGACCGCGACGTCGTCGTACCCCAGAGTGTCCACGCACGCCGCGAGAGGCAGCCCGATGTTGCCGCAGGCAATGCTATTCAGCCCAGCTGCCCGCAGTATCTCGTCGATCATGGTCACGGTGGTCGTCTTTCCGTTGGTGCCCGTGACCGCGACGAGAGCCGCGCGCAGGAACAGGCAACCCAGTTCCGATTCCCCGACGATGCGCTTGCCCGCCTTACGGAAGGCGACGGGCAGCTCGTGGTCGATGGGGATGCCCGGGCTTAAAACGAGCACGTCGCACTCCGCCGCCGCTTTCGCCAGTTCCTCCGCACGCACGGGAACCGCGCCGCGCGCGCTCAGTTTTTCCGCCGCCGCAAGCACCGCGCCGTCGGCGACGTCGTCGTAGATGTACACCGCCGCGCCCCGCGCGAGCAGGAACTCCGCCCCCGCGATGCCGCTCTTCGACAGCCCCGCGACGAAAAATTTTTGGTTTTTGAAATACATTCCGCACCTCCCCGCAGTTTTTGCGGGTAAACCCGCGCCGCACTCTTTTCCGGCGCGGCGGCTCCCGCCGTTTTACAGGACGAAAAACAGGCAGGCAAGACCCGCGACTGCCGTCGCGAGCGAGTAAGCGTAGACGATCTTCGCTTCGGCGTACCCCTTTTTCTGAAAATGGTGATGCAGGGGCGCCATGAGGAAGATGCGCTTTTTCGTCCGTTTATAATATATTACCTGCAGGATGACGGATATTCCCGAACAGACAAACATTATCCCGATAACGAGGATATACAGGAGGTTGCCGCTGAACGCGGAGATCGCCGAAACGAACCCGCCGAGTCCCAGCGAACCCGTATCCCCCATGAATACGGAAGCTCTGTTCGTATTGAAGAGAAGATACCCCGCGAGCACGCCGCACAAAACGAGGCTCAAGTACACGAGCGGCATCCCCTCCCGCCCCGAAAGCAGAAAGATGAGCGCGGCGAGCGCGGCGAAGTACCAGAAGCTGACCGAAGCGGCAAGCCCGTCCAACCCGTCCGTCAGGTTGACGCAGTTGGTCGCCGCGACGAAGGCGAACGCCGCGAGCGGGATGATCCAGACGCCGATGTCGAAGGAGAGTTTCGTGAACGGGATGTGCAGGACGGTCAGGTCGTTGCGATAGCAGAACACCCCCGCGATGAGCGCGATGACGATCTGGAAGATGATTTTCTGATACGCCTTCAGGCCGAGGTTGCGGCGGAAGCGGAATTTCAGAAAATCGTCTAAAAACCCGACGCCCATGTACGCCAATCCGAACGTGAGCGCGACGGCGGAGAGCTTGTCCGCGTACAATCCGAGCGGGATGGCGCACAGCGCCGCGGCAAGCAAAAAGGCGAGCCCGCCCATCGTGGGCGTTCCCCCTTTGCTCTTGTGTTCCTCCACATACCCGAGGATGTACTGCCGCGCATTCATCCTTTTCAGGAACGGTATGGCAACGGCACACAGCGCCGCGGATACCGCACCCGACAAAAGCAGAATAAAAATTTCAGTTTTCATGGAATCTTTCTCCGGCGGTCTTTCCCTCCAGCACTCCTTTGACCGCCGAAACGTCGCTGTAAATGTGCCGCACGCCCATGATCTCCTGGTACGTTTCCCCGCCCTTGCCCGCGATGAGCAGAACGTCGCCGGGGGCGAGCATATCGATCGCGTATTCGATGGCGCTCTCCCGGTCGACCACGATGACGTACTTGTCGGAGTGCAGGCGCACGCCCGGTTCGATCTGCAAAATGATGTCGAACGGATCCTCGTAGCGGGGATTGTCGGAGGTGAGCACGGTGAAATCGGCATTCGACGCGGCGATCTCGCCCATGATCGGGCGCTTGAACGCATCGCGGTTGCCGCCGCAGCCGAACACGCAGATGAGCCGCCCTTCGCAATGGCGCTTGAGCGCGGTGAGAGATTTTTCCAGCCCGTCGGGAGTATGGGCAAAATCGACGAAAATATCCGCGCCGTTTACCTGCGCAACGTGTTCGAGCCTGCCGCGCACGCTCTTCAATCCCGACAATCCCGATGCGATGACGGGCGTGGACACGCCGAGAAGTTTCGCGCACTCCGCCGCCGCCATGGAATTGTACACGTTGTGCAGCCCCGCCATGTTCAGGCGGATGTCGTACAGCTCGTCGAACAGATTGATGACGTAGGAACAGCCGTCGAAATTTTCGCGGATGTCCACCGCGAACACGTCGGCGGGGTTCTCCAAAGCGTAACTGTACGCGTTATCGCAGGAGGCGGCGATCTTCCTGCCTTCCGCGTCGTCGAAGTTGAACACGGAAAATCTGCACCGCCCCTTTTCGAACAGCTTTTCCTTGGCGGCGGCGTACGCGTCCATCGTCTTGAAAAAGTCGAGGTGGTCTTCCGTGAAGTTAGTGAAGATACCCGCCTCGAAGCGGACGCCGTCCACCTTGCCGAAGTACAGCGCGTGCGCCGATACCTCCATGACGACGTATTCGACGCCCGCCTCCGCCATGTCCGCGAAAATTTTGTACAGGTACGGCGGGTCGGGCGTGGTGAGGTCGGGGGAAATTTCCCGATTGGCGTAGCGGATGCCGAGGGTGCCGATGATGCCGCACTCTTTCCCTGCCGCCGTGAGGATGGAGGCGAGCATGTGGCAGGTGGTCGTTTTCCCGTTCGTGCCCGTGACGCCGATGACCTTCAGCTTTTCCTCGGGGTGACCGTAAAACGCCGCGGCGATCTCCCCCGCCGCCTTCCGCCCGTCCCTGACGACGATCTGCGGAGCAGGCAGCGGGAGTTCGCGCTCCACCGCCAATGCCGACGCGCCCGCCGCGAGCGCCTCCGCCGCGTATTCGTGACCGTCGTGTTCGCCGCCCGAAAAGCAGACGAAGAGATCCCCCTTCATGACGTGCTTGCTGTCCGTAGTGATGCCTGCGATCTCCCGATCTTCAAAGCGGGATACTCTTTCGTATGCGATTCCCTGCAAAAGTTCTCCGAGTAACATATCTCTCCTTGTTTGCGATGTTTTGCCTGCGCGATTTTTTATTTGACTTCGTAGGGTTCGATATTCTTCAAGTCGATGATGCCCTGGAAAATTTCCTTTGCGGCGGGCGCGGCGACCACGCTGCCGTAGTAGGCGCCCTGCGGCTCGTCGACGATGACGAGCGCAAGGTACTGCGGATCGTCCGACGGGAAAAATCCCAGAAACGAGGACACATACTTGCCCTGCGCAATGGCGCCGTTTTCGAATTTCTGCGCCGTGCCCGTCTTGCCGCCGATTTTGTATCCTTCGATGTACGCCTTGCTGCCGCTGCCGCTTGCGACCACCCCCTCGAGCAGGGACGCGAGGATGCGCGAGGCTTCCTCGCTGACCGTGCGGTTTTTGAGAACGACGGGAATTTCCTCCGCGACCGAGCCGTCCGCCGCATAGATTCCGCCGACCAGCCGCGGCTGATAATAGTACCCGCCGTTGACTGCCGCCGCGGCGGCGCACGCCAGCTGCAATGCGGTGACGGCGACCGTCTGCCCGAACCCGATGCGCGCCAGATCGCACGCGCGCACCGAACTTTCGGGAACGAGCATCCCCTGCGCCTCGCCCGAAAAATCGATGCCCGTCACCCTGCCGAAATTGAAGGCTTCGAGGTAATCGTAGAACGTTTCGGTGCCGAGCGCGAGGGCGATGTCGGTAAAGCACGGGTTGCAGCTGTTGTTGAGCGCTTCGGCGAGCGTTTGGTTGCAATGCTTGCCGTTCGCGTGGTTGCTCCAGCACTTGATGGTCGTGCCGTCCACCGAGCGGGTGCGGCTGCTGTTGAAAACGTATTGCAGGGAGAAAGCGGCGGGATTTCCGCGCAGATGCTCCTCGATGTTCGCCGCCGCCGTGACGATCTTGAACGTCGAGCCGGGTTCGTAGATATCGGAAACGATGTCGTTGCGGGAGAGGTCGTTGAGGAGTTCGGGGTCGTCGCGCGGAACGTCGTTGAGGTCGTAGCCGGGGTATTCCGCCATTGCCAGAACGTCGAAATTGTTCGGGTCGAGCACGATGCACTGCGCCGAAACGGGGGAATACTGCTCGTACACCCGCTCGAGAGCCGCCTCCGCGACCGCCTGGATGCCGTAGTCGATGGTCGTGCGGACGGTCAGCCCGTCGGTGGCGGGGAGATACACCGCTTCCCCCTCCACTTCCACCCCGACGAGGTCGGCGGGGTACGCGATTTCCCCGTCCATGCCGGCGAGGTATTTGTCGTAATATTTTTCCAGACCCGTCAAACCCGTTCCGTCGGTGGAGGTGAACCCGAGCACGCGCGAGAGCGCCTGCCCGTACGGATACACCCGCGTGTTGTCGCGCGCATAGTACACGCCGGGCAAATCGTATTTTTCCAATTCCTCGGCGAGGCTTTTATCGACACGGCGGGCGACCGTGAGTTCGGAGACGCGCGTCGTTTCCAGCTTTTCGGCGAGTTCCGCGCCGTCCAACCCGAACAGCGAAGCGAGCGCGGACGCCGTTTCCGTCCGGTTTTCGACTGCGTTGGGGCGGACAAACACCGAATAGGAAGCGCTGTTGTCCGCAAGAACGACGCCGTTGCGGTCTTCGATGGTTCCGCGGGCGGCGACGACTGGGATCTCCCGCGTCCACTGCCCGATCGCACGGTAGCGCAGTTTTTCGCCCTGCACGATCTGCACGACGAAAAACCGGCTGAAAATGAGCAAAAAAAGAAAGATTACCGCCATCGAAACGGCGAATAATCTCTTTCGTGAAAGCGTCGCGGAATGCCCCGCGGCGGGCGCATCGGTTTTTTTGCGGATAAAAGTACCTCTTATTTGCGCTGTATTTTTTCGGAATAAAAAAACCGGCCGCGCCCGCAACCCTTGCCAAGAGCCGCCTGCGAGACCGGAATTCTTTCGTTGAATCTTTCAGTTTTCTAATTTACCGATTGCCCATCGTCATGTGCAGTTCGTCTTCCGCGCGCTGGATGATCGTGTCGGGGTCGGTGAGGTAGTCGATGCGGTCGTCCAATTCCTGCGCCTGCGCAACCATCGCATTGAGCTGCTGTTCACGCTCGGCGACCGCGCTGTCCAACGTGTTGAGCACGCTCGTGTTGATGATGATGAGCGCAAGCACTACCACGACGACCACGGCATACACCGCCATGAGCAGTTTGCCCTTCGCCGTCAGCGCGTGCCCCTTCTTCTCTTCGGTAACTTCGCGCTGTTCGTCGCGGTACAGGTCGGTGCGGTACTGAATGGTCGTGGAAGTAGGAGTAATATCCTCCTCCGCGGCGTTTTCCGCAAAACCCGCTTCACTCTCCGCAAACGAGGGAGCCGCAAACGCGACCTGCTCCCCTGCGGGCGCCGCAACGGGTGCAGCCGCCTGCATCCGCGGGGCATTGATGGGAGAATCGGCGCGGAACAGATCTTCCGTCACCCGCTGATGTTCGAAGCGGGGAGCCGTTTCGCGGGGGCGCTCCTGAACGGGCGCTGCCTGCGGCTGCGCCGCCTGCGCACGCTCGGGATACAGCGTCGCCATCGCATATTCTTCCGGCGTTTCATATACGGGTTCCGCCTGCGGCTGTTCCACAGGCGCACCGGCAAAGAAATCTTCCGCCGATTTATATTCGGGATTGATCAGCTTCTGATAATTTTCGGAAATGCGGGCATTGAAATCCATCGCCCTCTGCTCTTCCGTAAAGTTTGCAGGCTCCGCCCCACCGCTCAACTTTCCGTACGCCTTCAACTCCGCGGTGTTCTCGTTCGTTCTCGTTCTCTCCAATACAGGCATTGCCATTGTCGTGTTCTCCTTATCTATATTCTCACACCCGCTCCGCTATTCGCAATTTCGCACTCTTTGCGCGGGAATTATTTTGCAGTTCCTCCGCCGACGCCGTCAGCGGCTTATGCGTGATGATTTCAACCTCTTTCTTTTTTCCGCATACACAGACCGGCAGGCTTTTGTCGCAGATACAGTCGGTCGCCAGATCGCGGAATGCATTTTTAACGATCCTGTCTTCCAGGGAATGGAAGGTCAGGATACAGATCCTGCCGCCCTTTTTCAGGCGGAGAGCCAAACCCTTGACCGCCTCTTCCAGCCCGTCCAGTTCGCCGTTGACCTCGATGCGGATCGCCTGAAAGGTCTTTCTTGCGCACGGCCCGTTCTGACGGAATTTTGCGGGGATGCTCTCTTCGACGATCTTCGCAAGTTCCCCCGTCGTGCGGATGCGGGATTTCTTCCTTGCCGCCGCAATGTTGCGGGCAATATTTTTTGCAAACCGCTCCTCGCCGTACTCTTTGAGGATCTTCGCAAGCTCCTCTTCCGTATATCCGTTGACCGCGTCCTCTGCGGTAAACAGAGCTTTCGCGTCCATCCGCATGTCCAGCGGCGCGTCCTGCATGTAGCTGAATCCGCGTTCCCGCTCGTCCAGCTGAAAGCTCGAAACGCCGAAATCGAGAAGCACTCCGTCCAGTTCGGCGACGCCCGCCTCTTCCAACACCGCCGCGTAATTTTTGTAGTTGTTCTTATATATCCGAAACCGCCCCGAAAACTCCGAGAGCCGCGCGCTCGCTGCGGCGATGGCATTCTCGTCTAAATCGGTCGCGATCAGTTGTCCGCTCGGGCTTGTCCTTTTGAGGATTTCGTAGGAGTGACCTCCCCCGCCCACCGTGCCGTCGAACCAGACGCCCCCTTCTTTGAGGCGAAGACCCTGCATGCACTCTTCGAGAAGGACGGGTTTGTGGGAAAAGGCGATCATGCCTTCGGGCTCCGCAGTGCGTTGAGCTTTGCAAACACGCTGCTCACGCTCACGTTCGCGTTCTTTGCGGCGAAGGCTTCCGCCGACTCGATGCGAAGGTATGAAGCCGCGCCCGTGATGACGATGTCCTTGTCGATCTTCGCGTATTCTTTGAGTTCTGCGGGAATAAGCACGCGCCCCTGGTTGTCCTCCGTGACGTCATAGACCATACCGGTGAACTGGGCAATGGCGTTCTGCGCATCCTCGTCGAAGAAGGACGCATCGCCGAAACCTGCGAGGATCTTTTCGTATTCAGCTTTGGGCAGGACGTAAATGCTTTCGCCCGGGCCGAACGCGAACTTGTAATCCTCCCCCAAATCCTTTTTGAACTTGGCAGGAATGCGTATTCTGTTTTTGTCGTCCAACCGGTTGTTGAACCTGCCGTTAAAAGAATACATCAACCCTTCCCCGCTTGTGATGATTTTATTATATCACCACTTTTGACCACTGTCAACCACTTCTCCCGATTTTTCGGATTTTTTTTGTTAATTTTCTGTCGTTTTTGACTCTTTTTTGACAATAGCGAACATTTGTTTGCTTTTATATAAGAGCCTGATAGACCTTTTTATTGTGTTTTCTCGCTTCCCCCATGAAAATCGGCTCGATTTTGCAAGTTTCTGACATATTTTTTGAACATATGTTCACAATATGCGCAAGGTGGTCAGCCGTCCCTGCATTTCCGTCAAAAGCGGGGCAGCCATAGAATGCGGCAATGCGTTCGCGCAGGAAAATGTAGTGCGTGCAGCCGAGTACGACCACCGCGTATTCCCCGCGGGGCAAGTGGTCGGCAAGGCGGATGCGCGAGAGACGGAATATGTTTTTTTCGATGTCGCCCGCCAGCCGCGCGGGGCAGTACGGTTCGACCCTTCCGCCCCCGCAGCGTTCAATCAGCTCGCGCACGCGCGCGCCGGCAAGCGTGGCGCGCGTAGCAAGTAATAGAATGCGGCCCTCCCCGACCGCCGCCGCGGCGGGGCGGACGGCAGGCTCGACCCCGATGATCGGGAAGGGAAATTCCCTGCGCAAAAGGTCTGCGCATTCCGCCGTAACGGTGTTGCACGCGATGACCGCGGCGCGCGGGGAAAGGCGGGCGATGCGCGCGAACGCGCTTTCCGCCAGGCGGCGGATTTCCCCCTCCGGGCGGTTGCCGTACGGGGCGTTCCCGTTATCGCCGTAATAGGCGCACGCCGCAGAGGGATACCGCCGCAGAAAGTCGGCAAGAAGGGTTATCCCGCCTACCCCGCTGTCAAAAAAAACGATGCGATCTTTTTCCATACTCCTCTCCCGCGAACTGAAATCGGGTATATTTATGAAATTTCGGCGGAATAAATTCTGATTTTCGCAAAAAAACAGTTTACAAGCAAAATTTTTTATGATAAAATAGCGGAGATAATTCAATGAACAACCATTTGAAAGGAGAAGCAAAGTGCCGAACATCAAATCCGCGAAAAAGCGCGTGGCTGTCACCGAAAAGAAAAATACGCAGAACAAGATGATCAAGTCCGCGGTCAAGACCGCAGTCAAAAAGTATAATGCGCTTCTTGCCGCCGGCGATCTTGCCGGGGCGGAAAAGCTGCTGCCCGAAACCGTTTCCGTGATCGATTCTGCCGTTTCCAAGGGCATCCTGCACAAGAACAACGCCGCGAACAAAAAGTCCGCTCTGGCGAAGAACCTGAACAGCGCGAAGGCTGCTGCCGAAAAGGCCGCCGCCGAAGAAAAAGCTGCCGCCAAGGAGGAGGCGAAGGAAGAAGCGAAAGCCGCTCCCGCCGCCGAACCCGTTGCGGAAGAAAAGCCCAAGAGGACGAGAAAAAAGAAGGCAGACGCGGAGTAATCTTCCCCTCTTCCTTTCAAGACAAGCAAACGCAAAGCGTACCCGTGCGGTGCGCTTTTTTGCGTGCTTTGACCGAAGCCGCCTTTCTGCGGCGGAACGCGCCGCCTTCCCTTCGCCCCCGCAGGATCGCTCCCCTGCCGGGCGGGCGTTTTTACCGCCGTTTTTCGTCGGTTTAGTAAAACTAATCTGCTCGTTTATCGATTTCCGGGCGTATTTCCGGCGCTCCCCGCACGGGGAGCGCCGTTTTTGTTTTTGTTTTGTGAAAATTTGTCGAATAAAATTTGAAAAACAGCCGTCAAACAGTTGTCTTTTTCTGCTTTTTCGCTATAATATGTGTTGGTTGTTTATGTAAACTAAACTTTTAGTTTAATTTATCGGGAGCAAAAACGAATAAAATGCAACTCGGAACAAAAATCAAAGACATGCGGCTGCAGCTCAACCTGACGCAGGAGGAGCTTGCCGACCGATGCGAACTGACGAAGGGGTATATTTCGCAGCTGGAAAACGACCTGACAAGCCCGTCCATCGCCACGCTCGGCGATATTCTGGATGCGCTGGGGAGCAGCTTCAGCGAATTTTTCCGCGGTGAAAAGAACGAAAAAGTCGTGTTTTCCGAAAACGACTATATTGAAAAGGAATCGGACGGACTGGTGCAGAACTGGCTGGTGCCGAACGCGCAGAAAAACCTCATGGAGCCGCTTTCGGTGGAACTCGCGCCGCACGCTTCCACCGCCGAGGATGTGCCGCACGAAGGGGAAGAATTCGGCTTCGTGCTGAAGGGAAAGATCACGCTCTCCCTCGGCAAGAAAAAATATGTCTGCCATGCGGGCGAAAGTTTTTACTATTCCGCGGACAGAACGCACAAAATATCCAACGAATCGGACGCGAAGGCGAGCTTCCTGTGGATTTCCTCCCCTCCCAATTTTTGAGGCGGAGCCGCAGGGGCGAGACCGGTGCATCCCGGAGTCATACAGAAATAAATTTCGGCAGGGACAAAAGAAATGGCAGAACTGAAAAAAGACGAAAAGATCATTCAGCTCGTCAACGTGACGAAGGCGTTTGACGAGACGGTCGCCGTAGAAAACGTGAGTTTTTATGTGCGAAAGGGAGAGTTCATCACCTTCCTCGGCCCGAGCGGCTGCGGCAAGACGACGACACTGCGCATGATCGCAGGCTTCGACATCCCGACCTCCGGCAAAATACTGCTCAACGGGCAGGACATTACGAACCTCCCCCCGAACAAGAGACCGGTCAATACGGTGTTCCAGCGGTACGCGCTCTTCCCACACCTGAACATCTATGACAACATCGCCTTCGGCTTAAAGCTCAAAAAGGTGCCCGTTACCTATATGAACGACAAGGGCGACAAGTATGTGAAGATGCAGAAGCTCACCCGCCGCGAGATCGACGAGAAGGTGAAAAACGCCCTCTCCGTGGTCGACCTGGAAGGCTTTGAAAAGCGCTCCGTTTCCACCCTGTCGGGCGGGCAGCAGCAGCGCGTTGCCATCGCGCGCGCCATCGTCAACGAGCCGGAGATCCTGCTCCTGGACGAACCTCTCGGCGCGCTCGACCTGAAGATGCGCAAGGAGATGCAGATCGAGCTGAAGGAGATGCACCGCAAGCTGGGCATCACCTTTATCTACGTCACCCACGACCAGGAAGAGGCGCTGACCATGAGCGACACCATCGTCGTCATGAAGGACGGGTGCATCCAGCAGATCGGCACCCCCACCGACATCTACAACGAGCCCGCAAACGCCTTCGTAGCGGACTTTATCGGCGACAGCAACATCTTTAACGGCACCATCGTCGGAAAGTTCACCGTCCGCTTCTGCAACCGCAATTTCAAGTGCGTGGACGACTTCGAACGCAACGAAAAGGTGGACGTCGTCGTCCGCCCCGAGGACATCAAGATGACGGACGAAGCGGGCGGCATGCTCGTCGGCCGCGTCACGAGCGTCGTGTTCAAGGGCGTACACTACGAAATCACCGCGATGGTCGGTCGCTCGGAGGTCGTTATCCAGAGCACGCAGAGCAGAAACGTGGGCGACATCATCGGGCTGATCATCGAGCCGGACGACATTCACATCATGAAAAAGGAGCTGACCGTCAACAAGTACGACGGCTATATCACCAAAAAGAACACCGTCGTGTTCGGCGACGGCGAGTTCGAATGCGACGTGACGACCCTTTACCCCGGTTCTCACCTCGACGAGGAAGGATACCTCATCACCGCAACGGGCGAAAAGCTCGATTTGACGGACGTGGACGTATCCGTCGAGGTCGGCTTGCAGGACATCGAGCTGAGCGACAACGCCGACGAGGGCGGCGCGCGCGGGCACATCGTGCAGCTCATCTACAAGGGCGACCATTACCAGTACATCGTGCGGACGGAGGAGAACGAGGAAGATTTCGTGCTCGACTCGCCCGATCTGTGGAACGAGAACGACTATGTGAGCGTGAAGATCAAACCGGAGAACATCCGCCTCGCGCTCAAACAGGAGAAACAGAATGGTTAAATTTCATTTTTCGCGCAAGCAGCTTTGCATCCCGTATGCGCTGTTTCTCATCCTGTTCGTCATCATCCCCATGTTTCTCATCCTGTTCTACGCATTCACAGAGACGGCGGACGGGGCGATCCGGTTTTCCTTTGCCAATTTCATCGATTTCTTCACGAGTGCGGCGAAGCTGTCTACCCTGCTGATGAGCTTTACCGTCGCCATCATTTCGACGGCGGTCTGCCTGCTCATCGCCTATCCGCTCGCATACATTCTGGCGCGCAGTAAATTCAAGAAAAAGAACGTGCTTCTGATGCTGTTCATCCTGCCCATGTGGATCAACTTCGTGCTGCGCATCACGGCGCTGCGCGAGCTGTTGGATCTCATCGGGCTGCTCGGCACGGAAAATTACCTCAACACCATCATCGGCATGGTGTACGACTTTCTGCCCTTCATGATCCTGCCCCTTTACACCACCCTCGAAAAGCTGGATAACAGCTACCTCGAGGCGGCGGCGGATCTGGGCGGAAATAAATTCACCGTCTTTACGAAGGTGACCTTCCCCCTGTCCATGCCGGGCGTCATATCGGGAATCACGATGGTGTTCATGCCGTCGATGACCAACTACGTCGTATCCGACACGCTGAGCAACTTCAACATTACGATCCTCGGCAAGCTCATCGACCAATACTTTACGACCTACGACAACTGGCACATGGGCTCGATGATCTCCATCATCCTGCTCGTCATCATCTTCATAACCATGCTCGTGACGGGCGGCTTCAAGGACGGAAAGCAGGAAGCGAGAGGTGCAAATTTATGGTAAAGAAAATTTTATCCGTTCTCCTGTGCGCGGCTGTGCTCGTGTTCATCTATGCGCCCATTCTCCTGCTCGTCGTGTACAGTTTCACCACTTCCAACGTCATCGGAAAATGGGAAGGGAATTTTTCCTTTGAACTGTACGCGCAGGTATTCCGCAGCGCGGAGATCATGCAGATCCTGTTCAACACCGTGTGGCTCGCGCTCGCCGCGGCGGCGCTTTCCACCGTCCTCGGAACCGCGGGAGCCATCGGCATCTTTTACAGCCGCCGCAGAGCCGCCAAGCCCCTGCAGGCAGCATCGCAGATCCCCGTCATCAACGCGGAGATCGTGACCGCCATCTCGCTGGCGCTCCTCTTTTCTGCCGTATTCCTCTACCGCACCTATCTTTCGCTCATCGTCGGGCATATGGTGCTTTGCACCCCCTTCGTCGTTCTTTCCGTTCTGCCAAAACTCAAGCAGATGGATTCCAACACCTACGAAGCGGCGTTAGACCTCGGCGCAAGCCCCTCGCAGGCGCTTTTCAAGGTGGTCGTGCCGCAGATATTCTCGGGCATCCTTTCGGGCTTTATGCTGTCGATTACGCTGTCTCTGGACGATTACATCGTGACGGCGTTTACCAAGCCGCCCATGTTCGACACCATCAGCACCTACGTTTACAACGCGGTCAAAAACGGGACGAACAGCTCTACGCCCGCGCTGCGCGCGCTCTCCGCGCTCATCTTCGTCGTGATGATCGTCATTCTGCTCGTCGTCAATCTGCGCGCGCGCAAGCCCTCTTCAAAGGAGGCAGCAAAATGAAAAAGAAAGTGATTTCCTCTGTCCTTTCGCTCTGCCTGCTGCTGCCGTTTGCCATGACGCTCGCCGGATGCGCAACGGATAACACGCCGGTGCTGCGCGTGTACAACTGGGAAGACTACATCAGCGAGCCGACCGAAAGCGAGGACGGTTCCGCCGGGGACGATTACGTCGACCTTATTGCCGAATTCGAAAAGGAATACGGCGTACGCGTGGAATATTCCACCTTCGGCACCAACGAAAACATGTACAACGAACTGCAGATCAACCCCGGTTCGTACGACCTCGTATGCCCCTCCGACTACATGATCATGAAGATGATTTCGGAAGGGATGGTCGAGAAGTTTTCGGACGATTTTTTGCAAAACAGCAACTACGCGAAATACGCTTCTCCCTACATCAAAGATCTGTTTGAAGACAACGGCTGGACGAAATACGCCGTCGCGTATATGTGGGGAACAATGGGATACGTTTACGACCCCGCGATCAGCGAAAGCGTCGAGCAGGATTTATCCAGCTGGGCGGGGATCTGGGATGCGCGCTACGCGAGCAAGGCGACCATCAAGGACAGCGTGCGCGATTCCTACTTCCTCGGGGTAGCCGTCGCCTACCGCGAGGAGCTTATGCAGCTGAAAGAGCAGTACGACGGCGGAACGATCGGGGCGGACGATTACAATGCGCGCATCACCGAAATCATGAACCGCACGGACGAGGATACGCTCGAAAAGACGAAAGACGCCCTGATTTCGCTGAAAGAAAACCTCTACGGCTTCGAGGTGGACAGCGGCAAACAGGATATGGTCGCCGGGCGCATCAGCATCAACTTCGCCTGGAGCGGCGACGCCGTATATACCATGGATGACGCCGAACCGTACTACGAAGAAGACGGAACGTATGTGGAAGGCATCTACCTCAACTATATCGTACCCGAGGAGTGTTCCAACATCTGGTTCGACGGCTGGGTCATGCCGAAGGGGGCGAATACCGAACTTGCGGAGGCGTTCATCGACTTCCTCTCCCGCCCCGAAAACGCCGTCGCCAACATGAACTACATCGGCTACACCTCCTCTATCGCGGGAGATGCCGTGTTCGAGGAGATGGTCGACTGGTACGATGAATCCGCCGACCCTGACAGCCGAGGCTTCGACGAGGACGGAAACGCGCTCGTACCCTACGATTTGAATTACTTTTTCAACGGCACGAGCGACGGAAACCATGCGGACGGAGATTTTATAATCTACGTTTCGGAGGAGAGCACAAAGCGGCAGATCTCCGCGCAATACCCCACCGAGGAGGTGCTCGTCCGCAGCGCGATCATGCAGCATTTCGACGACGACATCAATGCCGCCGTCAATGAAATGTGGGAAGAGGTCAAAGGTCTGCCCATCCCCGTCTGGGCTTATGTGGTCATCGCGGTCATCGCGGCGGGAATCGTCGTCATCGCGCTGTCCTATGTCTATAAAGGAAAGCGGAAAGATCCCAAGCCGAAAAAAGGTTATACTGTCGTCAAAAAAGGCTGAAAGACGGCGGAGCTGTTTGCTCCGCCGTCTTTGTATTCCAAGCAGGGAAGCGAAGGGGGATATACACTCCTCCTTTTTTTCAGCAGCATCCCGCAGCCTTATCCCGTATCCGGCTGAATCCGGTTCTTATCGAGGCGAACAGCAGCCGTTTTCGGCGCATTCCGGAAAACTGCCGCGGAAAAATTGACAAAAGCGCCGAAATGCTATACACTTAAAGGCACAACTTTTTGCGCATCGCACAGATGCGCGGAGAATTTAGCCATGAAAGAACTTGTAATCATCGGGCAAGGCCCCGCGGGAATTTCCGCGGCGCTCTATGCCGTGCGCGGCGGCGCTTCCGTCACCGTCGTCGCAAAGGACGGCGGCGCCCTCGCAAAAGCGGACAAAATTCAGAATTACTACGGCTTTGCGGACGGCGTTTCCGCCAAGGAGCTGGTTGCAAACGGCATCGCACAAGCGAAAAACCTCGGCGTGAAATTCATTGAGGCAGAGGTGTGCGGCGTCGAGTTCGGGACGGACGGCTTCGAAGTTAAAACCACCGACCGCACCATTGCGGCGGGCGCGCTCGTCATCGCGTGCGGCACGTCGCGCAATGTACCGCCCATCAAAAATATCGATGTTTTCGAGGGGCGAGGCGTAAGTTACTGTGCAATCTGCGACGGATTCTTTTTCCGCGGGAAAAAGATCGCCGTCATAGGAAACGGCGCCTACGCGGAGAGCGAGTACGGGGTGTTGAAAAACATCATTGAGGATGTGACCATCCTCACGAACGGACTCGCCCCGCAGTTTTCCCTGCCCTGCGATACCCGCAAAATCGAGAGCTTTGAGGGCGGTGAAACCGTCGAGGAAGTCGTATTTGCGGACGGCTCGCGGGAAAAGTTCGACGGCATCTTTATTGCCTGCGGTTCGGCGGGCGCGTTCGAACTCTCCAAAAAACTCGGACTGGAAACGGACGGAAACAAAATCGTCACAGACGAAAAACGCGCGACGAATATCCCCGGTATCTATGCCGCGGGAGATTGCATACCCGGTTTGCAACAGATCGCCAAAGCTGTATGCGACGGCATGATCGCGGGGACGGAAGCACTCAAGTTTTTAAAGACGATAGGCTGACTTCCCCGCCCGGATAAACCGCAGCCACCCGGAACGGCGGCAAACGCAATTTAATTGCGGCACGCCCCGTCTTTGCTTTTTTACTTTGTTTGAAAACAGTGCGCATAATAAAAAGGAGTGTGTACCCCGGTTTCGGGGTACACACTCCTTTTTGTTATATAAATGCAATTTATCGCGATTTATGTCACGCATAATACTATGAAAACGACTTAAAACGCCAATTTTTTAAAAAATTTACCGCATTTTCAACGTCTTCCTGTTCCCCCTCCCGACAACCCGCATACTGAAAAGGAATGGACAATTCGGCGTACTTTTCTTCGCATAATTTGCGAAAAGGGAGAAATTTGATTCGTTCGGACGGCTCTCCGTGAAAATATTTTTTGACCAGCGAAGCAAGTGCAGACAACTTTTCCGCACTGTCGTTTTTGCCGGGAACGAGTACGTTGGTGACGCGCACATCCTTGCCCTGCCGCACGCATTCGGCAAAAAATTTTTCGTAAGGAGCGAGGTCGTCCGTTTCCTGATTTTTGACGTCGACGATGAGATACTCCGCCGCACCGATCAGCTCCGCATCCGTGATGTATCCGTTTGTTTCAAAGCAACAGCGTATCCCCTTCGAATGCAGAGCGGAAACGAGGGCGAGCGCGAATCGCTTTTGCAGAAACGGCTCTCCGCCCGAAAGGGTCACGCCGCCCCGACGGAAATAACCCTTGTACCGTTCCAGCCGCGAAACGAGCGTATCTATGTCTGACATAGTACCTTGCTTAAACAGCGTTTCGGGGTTATGACAGAATGGACAGCGCAGATTGCACCCCGCAAAAAAAACCACGCACCGCAACCCCTTGCCATCCACGCCCGAGCCGCAGTAAACCGAATCAATATACCCGACGGGAGGCGCTGCGGCTGCCCGTGCGGCGTTTGCCGTTTTATCCTTTTTTTCTTCCATACAACCCCTTTTACGCATTCCGCGCAGGGCTGTTGCCCCGCGCGGAAAAACGGATTCGGATAAACTTTTTATACGCGCTCGTGATAGGTGCGTTTGAGTACTTCCAGCTGATGTGCCCTGGAGAGCTTGTGGAAGTTGACCGCATAACCGGACACGCGGATGGTGACGTTCGGATACAGCTCGGGGTGCTCCATCGCCGCGACCAGCTTGGCGCGGTCGAACACGTTCACGTTCAGGTGGTGCGCACCCTGCCCGAAATACCCGTCGAGCATGTCCGCCAGATTTTCCGCCCTGTCCTCGTCGTTCTCGCCCAAAGCGGAGGGAACGATGGAGAAGGTGTTCGACACGCCGTCGCGGCAGCAATCATACGGGATTTTCGCGACCGAATTGAGGGAGGCGAGCGCGCCGCTCAGATCGCGGTTGTGCATGGGGTTCGCGCCCGGCGCAAACGGTTCGCCCGCCGCGCGCCCGTCGGGCGTGGCTCCCGTCTTTTTGCCGTAGACGACGTTCGAAGTGATGGTCAGGACCGAAAGGGTGTGCTTGGCTCCGCGGTAGGCGGGCGTCTTTTTCAGCTCGTCGGAGAACTCGCGCACGAGGTCGGCGGCGATCTTGTCCACGCGGTCGTCGCCGTTGCCGTACTTGGGGAAATCCCCCTCGATCTTGAAATCGTAGATGATGCCCTCGTCGTTGTAGACGGGCGTGACCTTGGCGTACTTGATGGCGGACAGCGAATCGACCGCGACGGACAGCCCCGCCACGCCGCAGGCGAGGAAGCGCTCGACCTCCGTATCGTGCAGCGCCATCTGAATTTTTTCGTAGGCGTACTTGTCGTGCATATAGTGAATGACGTTGAGGGTATTCACATACAGGCGGCACAGCCATGCCATATACTTGTGATACGCCTTGCGCACCTTGTCGTAGTTGAGCGCGCCGGTAAAGCTCTCCCCTTCGGGGCCGAGCTGCTTGCCGCTCTTTTCATCCTTGCCGCCGTTGAGGGCGAGCAGCAGGAGCTTGGCGAGGTTGCAGCGCGCACCGAAGAACTGCATCTGCTTGCCGATCTTCATCGCGGAGACGCAGCAGGCGATGCCGTAGTCGTCGCCGAAGATCGGGCGCATCAAATCGTCGTTTTCGTATTGAATGGAGTCGGTATCGACGGAAACCTTCGCGCAGAATTTTTTGAATGGCTCGGGCAGGCGTTCCGACCACAGCACCGTGAGGTTAGGCTCGGGCGCCGCACCGAGATTGTACAGCGTGTTGAGAATGCGGTAGGAGGTTTTGGTGACGAGCGTTCTGCCATCCTCCCCCATGCCGCCGACGCTCTCCGTCGTCCACGTCGGGTCGCCGCCGAACAGGTCGTTGTACTCGGGCGTGCGGAGCTGGCGGGTGATGCGCAGTTTGATGACGAAATCGTCGATGAGTTCCTGCGCGGTTTCCTCGGTAAGCACGCCGTCCGCAATGTCGCGCTCGATATAGATGTCGAAGAAGGTGGAAACCCTGCCCAGGCTCATCGCCGCGCCGTTCTGTTCCTTGATCGCCGCGAGATAGGCAAAGTATGTCCACTGAATCGCTTCCTTCGCGTTCTGCGCAGGCTTGGAGATGTCCGCGCCGTACAAAAGCGCCATGTCCTTGAGTTTTTTCAGAAAGTCGATCTGCTTGTACAGCTCCTCGAGGGTACGAATGTTGTTTTCGTCCATCAGCTTTTCGCCGTAGGCGCGCTTGTCCTTCATCTTTTCCTCGATGAGCTTATCCACGCCGTACAGCGCGACGCGACGGTAGTCGCCGATGATCCGCCCGCGGCCGTAGGCATCGGGCAGACCCGTCAGAAGCCCCGCATGCCGCACCGCCTTCATCTCGTCGGTATAGACGTGGAACACGGCGTCGTTGTGGGTCGTCTTATAACTGAACTCCGTTTCGACGAGATCGGAAAGCTTGTAGCCGTACGCCTCGCACGCCTGCCGCGCCATGCGGATACCGCCGAACGGATTGACGCCGCGCTTTAAGGGCGCATCCGTCTGCAAGCCGACGATGATCTCGTTTTCGCGGTCGATATAGCCCGCGGGATAAGTCAGAAGCGAGGATACCCGCTCGGTGTCTACGTCGAGCACGCCCCCCTTTTCGCTCTCCGCCTTTAAAAGGGCGTTCACCTTGCCCATCAGCGCGGACGTGCGCGCCGTGGGGCCGCACAAAAACTCCGCGCCGCCCTCGTAGGGCGCGTAATTGGTCTGGATGAAATCTCGCACGTCGATGCACGATTCATATTTTCCGCCTTTGAATTTCGTCTGCATAGCACTCACCTCTCTGTTTTTGTGTATAAAAAACGGGCAGCTTCCAAAGAAAACTGCCCAGGTGGTCGGCGATCGCGCTTTCCGTTCCCCTGCGGTTGCCCGCTGTTCCACCAGTAGCGGAAAGCCCTTCGAGAAAAACACAATATCTTGTATTTTTGCCCGTCTTTCAATTGTAATTATAGTATATACGAACGCGCGCCGTTTGTCAACGATTCGGCGGCTGTTTTTTGCAAAAATCACCGCCGGAAACGGCGCTGTTTTCGAAAATCCGCCCGCGGGGCGAGCCTTGCCCCGCGGGCGGAACGAACGGATTGAAAAGAGAGCCGCGCCAGCAGAACCGCGGGCGCGGCGTTCGTTTGTTACGGTTTTTTGCCTTTCGGATCTTCGGGCGGAGCGGAAAGCTCCGCCTTATTTTTCCGCCGCTGTTCAGCGGATACGGCGGACTTTGCCGCCCGTTAAAAGAATCATCTTGACAGCATCCATCGAGAAATCGTTCGCTTCGACAATCAGCGGCTTATCGAGTACGCCGCGCGCCAGAACTTTGACGCTTGACACCTTGGGCGAAACGATCTTCTTTTTGCGCAAGGTTTCCAGATTGACGACGTCGTTGGGCGCGAATGCGCGCGAGAGCGAATCGATGTTTACGATGCCGCGCTTGCCCTTGCCGGAAGAAACAGGCTCTCTGCGCACCGCTTCCCGACGGGCGGGTGCGGACGGCGGAGGCACGACGCCGGGCGCCGCTTCCCCTTCCGAATCCGTTTCCCTGGCAGGCGCTGCCGCTTCGGCGGTTTCCGCCGCGTCATCCGCCGCGGGAACTTCTTCGGCTTGCAAATCTGCCGTCGGCGCCTCCTTCGCAGGTTCCTGCTCCCCGCCGATCTCTTCGACCAGCGATTCAGCCATTTCGTCGGTAATCGCCATCTGCGCCTCGCGCATGGTGATGCGGTCGCGGATGAGAGCGGAAATGTCTGCCTGCTCCATGGGGATGCTTTCGCCGCCTTCCCCGCTCGACATGACCTTGACAAGGCTGTCTGCGATCAGTTCGGGCGTCGTGCGGTACGGGAGAGAAAATTCCGTATCCGGGGCTTCGCCCGTCTTTTCCAGTCCGAATTTCTCGCAGGCGCGGGAAAGCAGATATTTTGCATAGCGAACCTTTCGCTCGGAAACGACCTTCAACAGCAGCGGGGTTTTTTCGAACCGCCGTACGTTCGACATATCCAAGCCGCGATACTTTGTTTCGCTGTATTCGGCGGGGTCGAGCGCAAACGCAATACAGAGTTTTTTGCCCTTGAACAACATGTACGCAACGGTTTTCCTGCCGGAATAAACGCGCTCCTGGCGCCAGCTGATCTTCGTTTTCAGACCGCTGTAAGCGGAGATTTCGTTGATCAGCTGCCCGTAATACGACTGCACCTCCG
>ERZ1106952.108-NODE-108-length-56809-cov-101.560383_pt1 | contig 56809 bp, 56 predicted proteins | sample MGYA00403677_ERZ1106952 | MGnify/ENA primary metagenome ERZ1106952 (study PRJEB35170, sample SAMEA104062415) | human gut metagenome | biome: human gut; feature: human-associated habitat; material: faeces | place: Denmark | collected 2012-05-14 ... | reverse complement strand
AGTACCTCACATTCTTAACTTATTATAAGTCCAGAATATGGGGTACAGCTCATTTTATAGAGCCTTTTAATTAACATCCTAATAAATTAGTTAGCTCTTGAATCATATGATCCATCATTTGTGAATACCCAAACTGATTCACCTTGTTCAATAAATAATGGAACACGAACTTTTAAACCTGTTTCTAAATATGCATCTTTCATTGCTTTATTTACTGTATCGCCACGAACTGCTGGTTCACATTGAGTAATTTGTAAAGCAACTTTAGCGGGTAAAGTAATACCAAGAATTTCACCTTCATACTCAAGAATTTCAACTTCTGAACCTTCTTTTAAGAAATTTAATTCCCATTTAATACGATCTTTTGGTAAAGAAATTTGTTCATATGTTGCATTATCCATAAAACAAATTGAATCACCTTCATCATATAAATAGCTCATTTTTTTCTTTTCAAGGTGAAGAATTTCAACTTTATCACCACCGATAAATGACATATCTAAAACTGCACCAGTTCTTAAATTTTTTGATTTGATTTTGACTTTCATTTTAGCCATTGCAGTTTTATTTAAATCAATATCAATACATGAATAAATTTCGCCTTCCCAAGAATAAGCATTTCCAGGTCTTACTTCTGTAACGTTAACCATAATTCCTCCTAAATATTTCTTTTATATTTTAGCAAAGTTAAATAATAATTTGAATAATAAAATGTATATGTTGTAAAAAAAATCACTAAAAGTAATAATAAAATAGATTTTTTTATATCTACTTCATTTAATTTGTTACTCTACAATTATTAAAGAAGTTAATAGAATCTTCAGCGTATTTAACAGGATCATCTTTCTCTTTTATTTTAAAGTCATTAAATAATTCTTTTTTTAACCATCCATTAATAGCTTCCATTGCAGAATTATCAGTAGGAGTACCTGCACGAGACATAGAATGTGTGATATTATATATCGCTTTAATAATCACGTTAATTTTTTAAAAATAAAATGAATAAGTTTTGTCAAAAGTCCATTTAATAATTATTTGTTATTTTAATTTCTACTCATTAAATTATTTTATTTTTACTCCAAAGAATTCATTATCCTTTTCTATTAGTACATTGATTATTTCTATTAGTTACCTAATTATTTTTTCTTGATTCCAGTAATAAAATGGATTTTTAAAGAACCATATTTTAACATTCTTATTCCAGATTTCTTTTTAAACCTCATATACATTTATTGGATTGCCACATAATTATTTTCTATCAGTACTAAACTTCTTTGTAAAATAACAATCTAATTCTCCTCTTTGTAGTAGAACATGGATTGTAAAACATCTAGAATCATTGTACAAACTATGCGTATAAACCAACCAATTTCCTCCAAAACAATTTTTAAAATCTTGATATTGGTAATTTAAACTATACTTTTCAGCCAAAATAGTAAACTCTTTTTTAAATTCATTTTTTTCCTACTAAAATAATTACATTTTAAATTATTTTTGAAGATTATTCCAAGCTATTTTTCCTTTTTCAGTCAACGAATAAGGATAATAGTAAAGTGTCCACGTGGATCATACCTATTAATTGGATCATTATTACAGTATGCATATAAGTTTAAACAATTTATGCATGTTGAATCTAAATAATTTACACTATCAGGACTGATAAATCTTCCAATATTTTTGATCATAATATCTTGAGGTTAAATAATAATATTGAGTTTTGACAAACATTGATTATATAACATTAAAATCATATCATAATACAAACAATTTTTTTTATAAACATAATCAAATTGATTATAGCATGGCAAAATCGTATATTTAATAAATATGATATACCTATATTGAATTAATGGATAACAAGTTTGATTTTATTGATATTACATATTTTTTCAATATCTTTTTTTTCAAAATATCCAATTGGTTTTTGCATTATACTTTTACCATCACTAAATGTTAAAAATGCTATTTTAGGACATTGCATGCAAATTAAAGCAAACCAAGAAATAAATGAATTAATTCTATAATAATCTATTTGATAAATATCAACATATTTAATAGAAATTTCATTTGATGAAAAATTATCAAACTTCAAAATTATCATATCTTCCATAATTTTAATATAATTTCTATGACTATTAGATTCTTTTCTAATGGCTATTATTCCTAAACAATACATTAAAATAAATACAAGCAAAATTACGTATATCGGAATAGAAGGAATTAAAAAGCAACATACAATTAAAGTAACTATGGATGGAATAAATAAAAATGACAATATAATCATCAATGGTTTAAATGAGGCTTTATTAGTATAAATCATCAAAATTTTTCCTCCTTTTCCAACACAAACTTGCATCATGATGATACCACAAGTTTATGTTTACATCCATCTATTTGTTTATTAATTTTTGTAAGCTGGGTATCCCGGTTACAACGCTATGGCGATTCACTTGTGATGCAGAGTGAAGCACGCCTTATCCTGTTCACGAAAATGATATATTTTAAGCATTTTTGATGCTCAAAATTAAGTTTTTTCCTAGTTTATTCATCATCTCAATTTTGTAGTTTAAAAGAGAATGTGAATACCTATTTAAAGTAATCATTGCGTTAGTATGACCAAGAATTTCTGCTAGTGTTTTAACATCCATTCCAAGTTCAATTGCGTTAGTTGCAAATGTATGTCTTAATGAATGGAAGTTTCTATATGGAACATTTACTTTCTTTAAAATGAATTTGAATGTTCTTTGATATGATCTATTACCAACCATTCCTAAGTTTCTAGTTGTGATAACATACTTTGAATTACTTTCTTTTTTTATTATCTTCAATAACTTAACAAGCTGATTAGGTAAAGGTATTACACGATTTGATTTCTTAGTTTTAGGTTTATCTACTATGATTTGTGTTTTACCATCTACTTTAGCTGAATATGATGTTTTATTAATTGTAAGTAGATTAGAATTAAAATCAATATCATCCCAAGTTAACGCAAGCAATTCTCCAAGTCTAATTCCTGTGTATAAGCAAATAACAATTCCAATATAATTCCTTTTCTTATGATTCAAACAAAATGATTCTATAACTAGTTGTTCTTTCTTAGTAAACACTGATATTTCTTTTTCTTCACTACTAGGCATTTTCAAATTTGAACAATATTCCTTATCTACAAATTCTAAAGTAATAGCAAGTCTTAACGCTTGTTTTAACACAGACACAATTCCTTTTATTGTATTAGTAGAATAATTACCATCAATCTTCTGTAATAAAAAATCTTGCAATACATTAGGTTTTAATTCTTCTAATTCATACTCTCCCAAATCTTTTATTAAATGCAATTCACAAATACTTTTATAGCGGTTATAAGTTCTAATCTTAATCGTATGTTTTATATACCTTTCTAACCATAATTCTAATAATTCTTTTAAATTCATTTTTTTCATCTCCTTTCTTTTGTTCTTCAATAGTTACGGACATTTGAACTCCTAAATTACCACCCTTTTTGAAAAATAATTAAAAATAATTTATCATTCTAATAGTAATGGACATTAATAGCCCATAGTGTCGGGGTCAAATTTAAAATTTCTTATATTTTTTTGTTCCTCTAATAGTACTGGAAACTTACATATGCTTTTGTGTACCCTTTTGATAAAATTTTTTTTATATTTTACACTCTCTAATGGTACTGGTAAGTTATAAGCACTTTTATGGACCTATTTATAAAAATTTATCAAGAAGATTTTATGTCCATTCAATAGTACTGGAGATTTCAACATCTTTTTGATGGGGTCAAAATAAAAAAAATTTAATTTTTTATATAAAATGCAAAAAAAACCTTAATTAACCGTAGCAGTTATAAGGTGTTTTTGATTATATATTAGTTATTTGTATTTTAAAAATATGAAAGACCGCCTATTAAAACAATAGACGGCCTTCTTTTATTTAGATGAGATTATTATAACATTTTTTTGAGAAAAACTCAAACTTTATACGTACTTATTCGACAATATTTATGGTCTTTTTATAAAACAAAAATACGTGGATTGTTTTAATCCCTGGCCTTTTTAGATTAAGAGAAAACCCTATTCTCTAAAAAATAATTATTTGGTCGAGGTGTATTATGGCAATTGACTTACAAAATTGTGATTATAAGATTTTACTTAAAAAAATGAAAAAAGAAAACATTATGGTTGATTTAGTATTAACAGATCCTCCATATTGCGTTAGTCGTGACTATCAACTTGGCTTTTCTAATATGGGAAGAGCTGGAATGAACTATGGTGAATGGGATTACAATTTCAATCACAAGGAATGGATTAAGTTAGCAGCTCCAATTGTAAAAGAGGGCGGATCTATTATTATTTTTAACGATTGGAAAAATCTATCTTATTTAGTTGAGGTATTAGAAAAAGCTGGTTTCGTTATTAAAGATCTTATTCGTTGGGAAAAAAGTAACCCAATGCCAAGAAATGTTAAAAGTCGTTATGTGATGGATTTTGAAGTAGCTATTTGGGCTGTAAAAGGAAATTCAAAATGGACATTTAATAAGCCAGATGATGTTCCATATTTAAAACCAGTTGTAAAAAGTAGTGTTGTACCTGGTGGTAAAAATAGAATACATCCTACTCAAAAAAATTTAGGTACATTTGAAGAATTAATTAAAATTCATTCTAACGCTAATGATCTAGTATTTGATCCATTTTCAGGTAGTGGAACTACAGCATTAGCTTGTAAAAAACTTGGTCGTAATTTTATCGGTTCAGAAATCGATAAAAATTATTACGAAAAAGCGCTAAAAAGATTATGATAGCTAATCCAATCAGTTATCCAGGCAATAAAAACAAACTACTTTCACAAATAATACCTGAATTACCTAACAATTGTTCACAAATTGTTGAAATATTTTGTGGTAGTGGTGTTGTTTCTATCAACTCCAACATAGACAATATTCTATTAAATGACATTTCTATTCACGCAATTGATTTACTCAAGTATTTTTACACTACTTCTTTTGAAGATATAATTTCAAAAATTGAAGATATAATTTTAGAATATAAATTAACTTACACATATAAGGAAGGCAAAGCTAATTACATTGAATTAAAACATGAAGGACTTTCTAATTATAATCGTGAAGGTTATCAGAAACTAAAAAATGATTACAACAAACAAAATGATATAAATAAATTAATAGTTCTCTTGATATATGGCTTTAATCACTACATTAGATTCAATAATGATAATCAATTTAATGTGCCTGTAGGAAAAGTAGATTTATCTTCTTCAATCTATAAAAATTTAAAATTATTTGTTGATCATATAAAATCTAAAACCATCTCATTTAGTAACAAAGATTTTAGAGAACCTTCACTTTATTTGGACCCAAAAGCAGTTTATTATTTTGATCCTCCATATTTAATCACTAATGCTCCGTATAACAGCAATTGGACTATAGACAATGAAAAAGATTTGCTTAATTTATTAGATGATTTAAATGATAAAGGAATTAAATTTGTATTGTCTAATGTAATTTTATCTAATGGAAAAGAAAATTCTCTATTAAAAGAATGGTCAAAGAAATACACTACTTTAATTCTTAAAAGGCAATATAGAAACGCTAATTATCAAAAAAAGAACATAACAGACACAATTGAAGTGTTAATTAAAAATTACTAGGAGGTATTTATGGGAACTTCTGGAGCTAGAAAAGGCTATAAAATTTTTTCTATTAATACAACAATAAGAAATCCAAAAAGAAACACAGATTTTTTGATTGCTTTCAAAAAGTTTGATGGTCAATTGATGGATGATAATAATCTATACTTATATCTTTTTGAACTTGTTAAAAAAGGAATATATCAATTCACAAATGTTTCTGAAACGATTAAAAACAAAATCGAATCAGATATTGAATTAACACCTCAAGAAGTAATTACTGCAATCAAAGATAATCCTCAAGCCACTGGATTAAGTGGCAGAGTTATGACTCAACTTCGATCATTAAAAGATCAAGGATTCTTAATATTTAAGAAATCTGGCAAAAAATATTACATTACTATAAGCAAATTAGGAAATGATTTAATTGAAAATAAAATAGATGCTTCAATCATTTATACTAAAGCTTTAATAGGTATGCATGCCAATAATCCTTGTAGAACTTCTCTTTTAAATGAGTCTATTCCTTTCTTAAATACTATTTTTGTAATTAACGAAGTTAATAGGAGATGGAAAGAACTAGGGAATGAACCTAAAGGTATTTTAAAACACGAATTTGCCACTTTTGTATTAAGCATGAAAGATTGTAACTATCTAGAATGTGCAAATGAAATAATTAAATATCGATTGAAATATAAATATACGATAAATGAAGAATATATTCTAAAGTATCTAAACGAAAATGGTATTCTACCATTAGCTTTTGATAGCATTATAAAAGATTATCCTGATGAAGTATTTAGAAAGTTTGAAATGACTGGCTTATTAGTTCAACATGGAAAATTTAATTATGTTTACTATGATTTTTCAAAATATAATTATGAAAAAGTAAAAACTATAATAAAGACATATAAAGATTATTCCTTTAGGACATTTAATAACCAAGACGACTATTACAACTATCTTTCCAACATAAATATTCCTTGGGAAAATAATGAAACAATCAGAAATAGAATTGTCAGAACCAAAGCTGAAGTATTAAATATAACCCTAAACGACACAATGACATTAGAAGAAAAAGAAATCTACCTAGACAGAATTTTCTATAATCAAGCATTAGCAAAGGCTGTGGCAAAATATGATTATGATTTAATACTAAATGAATTGCTAATTCTTTCCGGTAGTGTTAAAGAAGAATCTAAATTCAATGATATTCCTGAACCTTTAAGATTAGAATATTTACTTGCTTTATCGATAGGAAAAAAATATGGGTTAAAAGGACTTATTTCAAACATCATATACAATGAAGAAGGATTGCCACTACATTGTGCCCCTTCAAGTAAATGCGATATAATTTATCATCATATTGATGGATCATATATACTAGAACCAACAATGCAACGAGGTAGAAACCAACAACTAAATAACGAAACTACTAATATTGTTAGACATATGCAAAGCGAAAAAACAACCCACGGAGTTGATTACAGAGTCTTGATGGTTGCTCCTTATATTCATCCGGATGTTGTAGAATTCTTTAGATTTAAAGTAATTAACGACAAAGTAAATATATCTACACTATCTATCGAAAAGACAATCGAATTAATTTCTGATAGTGAAAACATTAAAGACTTAAACAATAATTATGATTCAATAATAGTTGATTTAAAAACATTAGATGTTCAACAATTTGTGGACAAAATAAACACATTTAGAATCTCAATATAGCAAAAAGACCAAATGGTACAATTAAGTATTATTTGGTTTTTTTAATAATTATTTATGAATATAAAGTAATTAAGTACAAACAATACCACCATACATATAATCCAGCGAAATTATTAAAGCTTTCGATTAATCCATGTGCAAATTCATTTCTATAATTCAAACCATAATCACTCAAAAATATAGCACAAATACCAAAATATGTATCTTCGTCAATCGATTGTTCCAATATATTTCCCTTTTTTAATAGGTATTCTAACCCATTTGCACTTTCAATAAAGTCATCACCTAATTTATACTTTGATTCTCCACAAATACCAGCTAATTCTCTAATACAATTTTCCATCTGCGGAATCAAAATTCCTAATGATGATTCAAAATCAAAGTCAAAACCATAATTAATTCCCTTCTTTACGATTTCTTTTCTTGATTTAGGGACAATAAAACTGTTATCAACAAGTTCTGATGAGTAATACTTTATATTACTATTTCTTTCTTTTATCATAATTAACATTTTATGTATCATTTGTGCATTTAATTGAACTGTTAACCTAATACTATTGTAAGCATGTTCTAAAATAATTTCTTCTTTTTCATCTTCATCCATTTTATTATCAATTGTTCTCAATTTAGAAATAGTTTTACCTGCCTCGTTTATTGTTGCTGTTGGAAATAAGGACGCAAATATTGATTTTTTCATTTTTGTTTTTACTTCATTTATTTGTTTTTCTTTTCTTGGATGAAATCCACCATATACTAATAGTTTAATATAATCTTTTTTGTCTAATTCATCTAACCTTTCACTTACCCATTGCAAATATTTCGAAAAATCAACCTCTTCTTTAAACAAATGCATATTTTCTTTTATTTTCGATTGATTTAATTCGAGTTTTTCTCGTAAATTTATAAATTCTTCAGAATATGGATTAATTCCAGCTTGTTTTAAACTTTGAATGGCAATTTCATAATAATGAGACTTTTGAATCGGTAACTTCAAACTATCCGCAAATTTCTCATTTAGTTTTGCTTTTAAAATATAAAGTTCTTTTTGTTTTAAATTATATTCATCTTGGGAGATTTTATTCTTCTTCAAAGCATCTTTAATTACTTCTATTATGAATTCAAAATAACCATCAGATATATATCCGTTTTTACTATGTGAATCTTGCATTTTATTTATACAATATTCAATACATTCAGCATAATCAATAACACCATATTTATAACAAGATTGTATAATGTGTATCTCATATGCATTGTGTTCTTCTCTTTCTATCCCTAATAATTCTCTTAAAAAATTTTTTATTGTATCATCATATTTTGTTTGTCTAAATGTTTTCGAAATGTTAATGATTTTATTTACACATGAACATTTAATCTCATAATCATCAATTATAGAAAATGAGATAATATAGTTTTCAGCGGCTTTAATTGCATTATTGTATTTATCATCCTTAAATGTTTGATATAAATAAGTACATAATCTTGCTTTAACCAAAGGATTTAGTTCTTCTAACATTATCTTTTTAATAGAATCTTTATTAAACTCATTAATTATATATAAATTTTCCTTTTCATCACAATTTATATAATGAAACAACTTAACTAAATCATATATCAATTTAGCGTATTGAAACTCATCCTCATCAAATTTTACACATTCGTAATTTTCTAATATTTCTGATATTTTTCCTTTAAAAAAATCTTTTATTCTCATTATTGCCACCTCACTATACTTACCATTCTATCATATTTATATTATTATAAAAAAGAGTGCAACCATCTTACTAGACAGCTACACTCCTGCAAGTCTGTGTTATTTTATAAAAATATTTTTAATGTTTATTTTTTTTGTTAGTTTTTTTAAAAAAGATATGTCAATGCTTTTTTCTATTTCATCTTCTAAATAATAAACCATCAATTTTCCACCTTTAGAATCTCCTAATAATAAGGTAGCAAACCCATAATATTCACAATACTTTAATTTATTATAATTAATCTCTTTAATAATATTGCCTTTTCTTGTTATTTTAAGAGAATCATTTTCGAATTCATAATATGTTTTGCAAAATAAAGAATACAAACAAAATACAATAATACCAAGAATAATAAGAATTCCTATTATTAACAAGTAAATCAAAATATTGTTTTTTGTTACCTCAAACCCAAGAAAAAAACCTAAAGTTACTAAAGTAATGCTTATTAATTCAAAAAATAAATCGAAGAAGATTACATGATATATATCTTTTTTTATTTTCATTTAAATCAACCTTTCTAATACAAGTCTGGTATCATCAAATCAATCAACCATCTTGCCAACGCTGCAGAACCACTAACAAAAAGTGCTTTTGACAATGTTTCTCCAATTAATACTTTTGATTCCCAAAATACGGCTTACAAAGTGTTCATCCCACCATGATTAACATAGAAGGCATCCCATGTTCTGAAATTACCTAATTTATTAAACAATCCTGATTTACCACCAACAAACGCTATGCCAAATGTTGCTGCTCCTTGTAGAGCACCTTCTACACCCGATAAAACAAAGCCACCAAAATTCCAATTGTTCTCATTAGATGCAACACAATCAAGTGAATATTTTGCCATACCAGCAACAGCTGTGGCTCCAACAGATATTCCTAAAGCCGCTCCTGTTGATAATCCAAAGCCTGCCACACTAGCTCTCAAGTGGCAGTTAGGCCTGCCGCTCCACCTAATGCGATAGTAGCTCCGACCATGGCTCCAAATATAGCTCCGCCAGCAATATCTGCAACCAAATCCCATCCGCGTTCGCCAGATTGATATGCACTGTATCCAGCTGTAGCGCCTCCGATTAATGCAGCAATACCCATACTAATTAATAAAGCGGCAATAAATGCGTGACCACTTGGATCGACGTACATGATCGGATTGTTAGCACAATAGCAATACAAGTTTAATCTATTAATGCTTTTTGAATCTAAATATTCGATTGAATCTGGTGAAATCCATCTGCATAATTCAGGTGAATAATATCTAGAGTTGCAATAGAATAACTGAGTTTCTTCATCATAATAATAACATTTATATCTAAATGGATTTATTTTTGATATAGAATTTCTACTTTTATCAAATAGTACTTCTATTTCTCCATATGGACTATATCCATATTGGACTTCTAACTCTCCATCTTCATTTATTAATCCTACTACTTTATTTAATTGATTTACTAAATAATAGTATCGTTCTTGTAATGTATGATCAAATGAATATTTCTCTAGTATTAATGGCCTACCATTAATATCATATATAAATATTAAAAAATATTCAATCTTTCCACTTTCTCTAAAATGTTCTTCTTTTATTAATTTCACATTTAAATCATATGTATATTTAATTACTTTATTATTAATTATTTTTCTTGTTCTTAAGCCATTTATATCATAATGATATTCAATAGTCTGGTTATTTATTTTATCTTCTATTTTGCTTAATCTTTTGCCTTCATATGTAAATTCTTTTTCTACATTTATTTACATATTTATAATTTAGATTGACAATAAATTAACTTTACAAAAAACAAGTTGCATAATAATTTGAATAATAAAATGTATATGTTGTAAAAAAAATCACTAAAACCAATGACAAAATATTATTTATCTCATAAAATTGAGTTTTTTTTAAAATTAAATTATTAATAAAAAAGTAAATTACGCAATAAATTAATGATAAACAAAAATAATATTTTGTATTATTTAATTTCGGAAATAATCGATTATTAATTAATAATAAAACACCTAAAAAAATAATAAAATATACCACTAGCATAATAGAATTTATTATCTTATTTTCAAATAAAATATATTCATTAAAAAAAAGAAAATTACTTACATTTAAAACATAAAAAATTATATTAAAAACAAAAAAAACAAAACATGTAAATAAAAGGTTAGAAACAATTTTTTTCATACTTTTATTATTACTTGTTTTAATAATTATATACTTAATGACCTGAATAAATTCGATACTTATTGTTATACATTAATAAACCTATTTTTTGAATAGACTTTTTTTCTTCTACACTATTACTAGTTGGTAAATCAGTTCTACCATAAGAAGCATATTTTGTTATTTCATCAAAAGATATTAATTCATTATTATTAACAAAAATTAAATCACCAGTAAAAATATTATCATCAATAACAATACAAATTGAATCATTAGTATGTCCTGGAGTGTAGATAATATTAACATCAAATTCACCTATTTTATATTTACCTTCTTTAAGAGGAATAAAGCGATTTTTAATTAAAACAGGTTTACTACACATAAATTTAGAACAATTTAAAATCGGCGAAGAAAAAAAGTTATCTCCACTATCGAAAGAATAAATAGAATAAGAAAAATATTTATTTAATTTTTCTAAATCTTGAATATGATCAAAATGCTTATGAGTTAAAATTACCCCATCAAATTGATATTTTTTTATTTCATTAATTAATTCATCATTTACTGTTCCACAATCAATTAATAAACAATGATTATTTTTAATTAATAAATACGTGTTACAACTAAAATAATACAATGAGTTAAAACATTTAATTTCCATAAAACCTCCAAGAAAAAAACACCTTTTTCAGATGTTTTGCATTTAGTATAAAATACTACTTCTTTTCCTTATGGTTAGTCATTTTATTGCAATTAGGGCAATATTTTTTAATTTCTAATCTATCAGGATGTGCTCTTTTATTTTTTGTTGTAATGTAATTTTGATTACCACATTCTGAGCATTGCATGATAATGTTATCACGAGCCATTTGGACACCTCCAATTTCAACATTGTAATTCTATCACATACTTTTTAGAAAAGTCTATAACTATTTAACAATTTTCTTTTATTTATAGATAAAAAGAATAGATAGTACGAGTTAACAATACTATCTATTCAAATTTATTAATTTTTTTGTTATCTAAAATAGCAAATACAATACTTAATGCAACACAAATGGCGATAATAACACCAAATATTATTAAGATTAATTTGTAGTTATATATTAAGTTTTGATATATTTGAAAATAACCACCATTATTTGCTGTTAAAGTACCTGCAGTAACAACATAACTAGCGAAAATCATACCAAAAGTTAATGTAAATGTTCCTGAAAGAATTAAAAATAAAACATATAATTTTTTAAACATAATTTTGCCTTTCTTAATATATTTTGTATCGAAATAATAATTACTTTTCTTTACAACTACAATTTATCATGCTTTTTCATTTTAATCAATAACAAATTTTTGCAAGTTTTTTATCTATATTATAAATATATTTTTTTCTTTATTAATTTAACTACATTATATTTGTTCATTAATTACAATATTGTATAATTTACTTGAGGTTAACAAAATGGATAGATTACATACAAGATCATTTAATATTGGTAATGTTAAAATAGGTGGTCAAAACAAAGTTTTAATTCAATCAATGTGCAATATAAAAACATCAAAATACCAAGAAGTTATTAAACAAATTTTAACTTTAGAAAAATATGGTTGCGATATTATAAGAGTTTCAATTATGGATGAACAAGATGCTGAAGCTATTAAATATATAAAAAAAGCAATTCATATTCCTCTTGTTGGTGATATTCATTTTGATTATCGTTTAGCACTTCTTGCTATGGACAATGGAATTGATAAAATTAGAATTAACCCTGGTAATATTGGTAGTAAAGAAAACGTTGATAAGATTATTTTAAAAGCTAAAGAAAAAAATGTTGCAATTAGAATTGGTGTTAATTCTGGTTCTTTAGATGAAGAAACTTTAAAAAAACATGATAACAAAGTAACTGCAGAAGGAATTGTTTCTCTAGCGGAAAAATATATTAAATATTTTGAAGAACAAGGATTTTATAATTTAGTTATTTCATTAAAATCATCTTCTGTTTTACAAACAATAGAAGCATATCGCTTGGCTAGTAAAAAATTAAATTACCCTCTTCATTTAGGAATAACTGAAGCCGGCAATAAAGATGTTGGATTAATTCGTTCAAGTGCAGGATTATCTCCACTTTTATTAGAAGGAATCGGTGATACAATTAGAATTTCTTTATCTTGTGATCCTCTTGAAGAAATTATTGCCGCGAAAAGATTATTACATGATTTAGGTTTATATGAAAATTACCCTACTATTATATCTTGTCCAACTTGTGGAAGAACCCAAGTCGATGTTATTAAATTATCTAATAAAGTTAGTGATTATTTAAATACTATTAATAAAAAGATTACTGTCGCAGTAATGGGTTGTATTGTTAATGGTCCAGGTGAAGGTAAACACGCTGATATTGGTTTAGCTGGTGGAAATAAATCATTTGTTATTTTTAAAAAAGGAAAAATTTATAAAACTATTAAAGAAGAAAATGCTTTAGAAGAATTAATTAAAGAAATTAATAATTTTTAAATTTTAAGCATATATAAATATGTATGAATAAAAATGATTTTATTATTGCTTATTTAAAAAAGATGGATTATATAAGTGCAAAAAATTTTGCTTTAAAATTTAATATTTATTTTACTGATTATGAAATAAATTTCTTTTTACCTTATCTAAAAAATAATGCTAACGAAATATTATCAAATGGAAATATTAATAAAAAAATTCACACTGATTTAGATAATAAAATCAATGTGAATTCAATAAATAAATTATGTTTACTAATTAATAAACTTGGCTATTAATCTTTATAAGCCATTGCCTTTCTTTTTGATTTTAAGTTTTCCATAATTATTTTTCTTTTATGATTTTTAATAGCTTTATTAACAGCTTTTCTCATTTTCTTTTTATAATTAGGTTTAACTTTATTAGAACGAACTTTAGCAAGTTCTTTTTTTATTTCCGCTTCTAATTTTTCATTCTTCTTTTTTGGTTGTTTAAGATGTTTTTTAGCTTGTTTTAGACCTTCTTGTCGTAAGATTAAATAATCAAAAGATAATTTCTTTTCTAAAGTTTGTTTAGCTTTTAAATTTAATTCATCATCATAAAAAATATAAGAATCGCCTTTATTATTATATCTTCCAGTTCTACCAGAACGATGATAATAATAATCAATATTGCTTGGAATATCTAAAGATATAACATGACTTACTTTTTCAAAATCTAGGCCTCTAGAAGCTAAATCTGAGCATAATACTAATTCAAATTCACCATTTTGAATTCTTTTTAAAGTATTTTTTCTTTCTCTAAGTGATTCATCACTAGTTAAATAAGCACATCTAATTCCTTTATCACACAAAGAAGCATATATTTTAGCTAAAGTGTTTTTTCTTGATGCAAACACTAAAGTAAAATATGGATGTTCAGTATTAATAAAAGTAATTAAAGCATCATCTAAAGCACGATGTTTAATATCCACAAAATGGTGTTTTACATTTGTGGAAGTAAAATTTTTATTTGCTTCAATTACTTGAGAAATAGCAAATAATTTTTTTAAAGAAGCAATTTGATGTTCTTTCATTGTCGCAGTAAAAACCATCTTTTGCTTAACATTCAAACTGTCCATTAAAGAAATTACTTCTTGAGAACTTTCTCCTTCTAAAAGCATATCTGCTTCATCTAAAACAATTGTTTTAACATTTGCTAAATTAAGACATTTATAATTACAGATTGCTTCTAAAAGTTTATTAGGTGTTGAAACAATGATTGTTGGAGTATTAAAAGTAAGATTTTCACCCTTTTTTAAGATACTAGAAGATAAATTATAACCATCAAAAGTTTTTATTAAAGAAGATAAATCTTTAATAAATTTATCGATTTGATAGCATAATTCTAAAGTTGGTTCAACAATAATAGCTTGGATATTATTATCTATAGTTAAATTTTGAATTATTGGAATTAAAAAGGCATGAGTTTTACCTGAACCAGTTTCAGCTTTAGCAATAAATGATTTACCTTTTAAAGCAGGAACAATTGTCTTTTCTTGAATTAAAGTTAAATCATAATAACCAAGACTATTTAAACTGGATACAAGATTATCATTTAAAGCATATCCAGAAAATTTCATTATTTTTCCTCTTTAATAACTTCAATACCTAAATCTTTTAATTGTTGTTCATCAACTGTATATGGAGCATTTGACATTGGACAAACCGCATTTAAATTTTTAGGGAAAGCAATAACATCTCTAATATTGTCTGTTCCTGATAAAATCATTGTAAGTCGATCTAAGCCAAAAGCCGCTCCACCATGTGGAGGAGTACCATATTGGAATGCATCAACAAAGAAACCAAATTTACGTTTGATATCTTCATCAGTAAATCCTAAAATATTAAAGATTTTCTTTTGCATATTTTGGTCATATATACGTAAAGATCCACCACCTGCTTCATAACCATTAATAACAATATCATAAGCTGCAGATAAAACTTTTTCAGGAGCAGTATCTAATAAATATGCATCTTCTTCTCTTGGACGAGTAAATGGATGGTGTTCAGAAGTATAACTACCATCTTCAAGTTTTTCAAATAATGGGAAATCAACAACCCATAAATAATCAAAAGTATTTTCTTTTATTAAATGTAATTGTTTAGCATAATGACTTCTTAAAGCACCTAAAGCAAAACATACTTTTTCAAATTCACCTGCTCCAATAATAACAATATCATTTTCTTTTAAAGCTAAATGATTAATCAAATTTTGTTTCATTTCATCAGTGAAATACTTAGTAAATGAACCTTCTAGAATATTATTTAAATATTTTAAAACTGTTACTTGTTTTAAACCATATTTTTTAGCAATTTCGTTTAATGAATCCATTACTTTTCTAGTTGTTTGATTTGCTACATCATTAACAACAATAGCTTTAATATTTTCAGCTTTAGTAAATGCTTCAAATTCAATACCTTTTAAATCATCTTTAATTTCATTAAGTTCAATACCAAAGCGAGTATCTGGTTTATCGCTACCCCATCTTGACATTGCTTCAAACCAAGGAATTCTTCTAAATGGTGTTTCAATATCAATACCTTTAACATCTTTAAAAATCTTTTTAATACCATTTTCTAATAAAGTAAGTATTTCATCTTGATCCATAAAAGACATTTCCATATCAATTTGTGTAAAATCAGGTTGACGATCTGCTCTTAAATCTTCATCACGGAAACAACGAGCAATTTGATAATATCTTTCCATTCCACCAATCATTAATAATTGTTTAAATAATTGAGGAGATTGAGGTAAAGCATAAAATGAACCTTTTCTAGTTCTAGATGGTACTAAATAGTCTCTAGCTCCCTCTGGAGTTGATAAAGTTAAAATTGGAGTTTCAATTTCGGTAAAATCTAATGAATCTAAATATTCTCTAATTGAACGCATTATTTTAGCTCTTGTAGTTAAATATGATTGCATAATTGGTCTACGTAAATCTAAATAACGATATTTTAAACGTGTATCTTCAAGAGCATCTGTTTCGTCGGCAATAATAAATGGTGTTAAATTAGCCGAATTAATAATATTAATTTCTTTAGCAACAACTTCTATTTCACCAGTTTTTAATTTTGGATTAGGGGTATTTCTTTTTTGAACAAGTCCTTTTACTTGAATAACAAATTCATTTTTAATTGATTTTAAACAAGAAAATTTTTCATCTTCTGCGACAATTTGTACAAAGCCAAAATGATCTCTTAAATCAATAAAAACTAGACTACCTAAATTTCTTTTTTTACTAACCCAACCAACTAAAGTAACTTCTTGGTTAACATTATTAATATTTAACTCACCACATGTATGAGTTCTACTTTTCATTTTTAACATTCTTCATCCTCCATAAGAATAATCTTATTTGCTAAATAATCGATTAAATCTTGATAACTAACTTCTTCTTGAGTAGTTGTCAATAAGTTTTTAATTGGATAAACATAAGTTTTTAATTCATTTTCACCAATAATTAATGCATATTTAGCATTTTTACGATTCGCTAATTTAAATTGTTGAGAAATTGATTTATTTTCTAAACACATATCCACTCTAAAACAATTATTTCTTAATTCTTGAGTTAACATAAAAGCGGTTTGTAAGGTTTCTTCACCCATATGGATAACATAAACATCTAAATATGGTTTTTCTAATTGATCTTTTAAAATATCTTGTAATAATGTATTAACTCTTTCAATACCAATAGCAAAGCCAACTGAAGATAATTTTGGACCACCAATTTCGTTAACTAAATTATCATAATGTCCACCTGCTCCAATAGCTCCAAGAGAAGTACCATCTTTTAAATAATAATGATATTCAAAGACAACATGAGAATAATAATCTAACCCTCTAACTAAGGTATCATCAATTTCATAAGGAATTTGTTGTTCATCAAGATACATTAAGACATTTTTAAAATATTCTTTAGAAGTATCATTAAGATAATCTTTCATTTTTGGGGCATCTTTAATTATCTCTTGATCATCAGGATCTTTGCAATCAAGAATTCTTAAGACATTTTGCTCATATCTTCTTTTACAATCAGCGCACATATTTTCTACTTTATCTTTGAAGTATTCTCTTAAGGCGATTTGATAAGCATTTCTTGATTCTTCATCACCTAAAGTATTAATCTTTAAAATAACATTTTCAAATCCTAAATTTTGTAAAGCAGTAAATCCTAATGAAATAGTTTCAACATCCGATAGAAATGAATTTACTCCTACGCATTCCACGCCAAATTGATTAAATTGTCTATATCTACCTTTTGAAGGACGCTCATATCTAAATGCTGGTCCATAATAATAATATTTAAGGGGTAAATCTTTTGTCGCGTATAATTTATTATTGACGATTGCTCTAATAACTCCTGCTGTTACTTCTGGTCTTAAAGTTATATTTCTTCCACCTTTATCAGTAAAAGTAAACATTTCTTTAGTAACAATATCACTTGATTCACCAGATGTACGAGCAAATAATTCAGTTTGTTCATAAATAGGAGTATGAATAGGTGAATATCCATAAAATTTTACAATATCTTTTAATGTTTCGACTGTATTTTCAATACTAATAGCTTCTTCATCAAAAGCATCATAAGTTCCTCTTTGATTTTGATAGTTTGCCATATTTCTCCTTTCATAAAAAAAGTACCATGTAAAGGACGCTTTAGCGTGGTACCACCTTTATTCATTTTATTAATAAAATGCACTTAAATAGTGTTAACGCCACCAACGAATAACCTTATCAGTTATTTTTCTCCATAGTGTCTAATTAAATAACTTTTAAAATTTTTCACCAAACAATTTCTCTCTAAAAAAAGATTATTTAACGTTTCTATTTCTTCGAACAAATTTATTATAAATCAAAAATAAATTTTTTAACAATTATTTTTTCTTCTTTTTACTTTTTATTTCTTCTTTTTTTATTGATTTTGGTTTTGCTTCTTTAAAATTAGGTTCAAATACTTTTTTAAAGATTGGATCTTCATTAGCTACAAAAGTCATTACTTCATCATTTAAAGGATTTTTAATGACTAATTTTTTAGCATGTAAACCAAGTCGAGCAATTGGTGAACAAGTTGATAAATACTTTTCATCACCAACAATTGGATGATTTGCTTCTTTAAAATGAACTCTAATTTGATTCTTTCTACCGGTTTCAATATGAACATCCATTAAAGAATATTTATCATTAGACATAATTGTTTTATATTTAGTGATAGCTTTTTGTCCATCCCCTTTTTTTCTAGCTGAATACATTAAATTAGTATCACTTTCACGAAGCCAAGAAACAATTGTTCCTTCTTCTTTTTCCATTTTACCTTCAATTAAAGCAATATATTCACGGTCAAAAACTAAATCATTCCAATTATCTTGAAGTATATTTCTTAATTTTTCATTTTTAGTGAACATTAATACACCACTTGTTTCTTTATCAATTCGATGAGTAACAAAAATTCTAGAATGAATGTCTTGGCTTCTAACATAATCCATACATAATCTATATGCTGTAATAGTTTTTTCTTTATCAGTTGCAATTGATAAAAGTCCAGCGGGTTTATTTATGACTAAATAATTTTCATCTTCATATAAAATTTTTAATTTAGATGCTTTTTGTTTTGTTTTACTCACTGAAACAGGTGAAATTTGAATAACATCACCTTTTACTACTTCAAAATCAAATTGAGAAATAGGCGCTCCATCAACTAATACTAATTTTTTTGATAAAAGCATTTTAATATTATTTCTTGATTTTGAAGGAAATATTTCAAATAAAAAATCAATTAAACGACAATTATTTTTGACAATATATTTTTTTAATTCTTGTTGATTAACAACTCTTTTAGATTTCTTTATCATTTGGTTACTCTCTTTACTTCATATACACCTTCAATATTAATAATGTTATTAAATAAATCTTGCATTTTTTCGGTGCTTTCTAATAAAACAGTTACACTGATCGTGGCTGTTTGCTTTTCTTTATGCGTTTTAGCACTAATTTTTTGACATGGAACACTTACTTGTGATAATAAATTCATTATATCGATTAATAAATTAGGACGATCATTTGAATTAATAACAATATTAACTGGATATTTTATAGTCTTGGCTTCTAAATTCCATTTAACATCAATTAATCTTTTTTCATCTTTAATATTTGGACAATCTTTACGATGAACTTTAATACCTTGTCCACGCGAAACATAACCAATTATTTCATCTCCTGGAAGAGGTGAACAACACGGTGAAACATTAATTTTAATATTATCAGCACCTTTTAAAATAAAAGATTGATTTGAAGAAGTATGATTTTTAAATGTGTTTTTTTCAATATATTTATTTAAAGCTTCTTCATCTGATAATTTTTTAAATCCTAAATAATCAGTAATTACCGCGGGTAAAGGACTTTTATTATTGACCGCTAGATATAAATCATCTAAAGTTGAACATGTATATCTTGATAAAAGTTTTTCATCATCAAGAAATTTAATCATCTGTTTTTCATTATATCCATAACTTTTAAATTCCTCTAAAAGCATATTTTTACCATTTTCAATATTTATATTACGATTATTTATTTCATTTTTCTTAGCTAAAAATTTTCTAATATGATTTTTAGCAAAAGAAGTTTTAACAATATTTAACCAACCTTCATTTGGTCCATTCGATGTTTTTGAAGTTTTAATTTCACAAACATCACCAGTTTTTAATTGAGTTGATAGAGGCACTAATACCCCATTTACAAGCGCACCAATTGCACTATCACCAACTTTAGTATGAATTTTATAAGCAAAATCAAGAGGTGTTGCTCCTGTTGGTAAATCAATAACTTTACCAAGTGGAGTAAAAACATAAACATTTGCATCAAAAATATCATGTTGTAAAGCTGACATATAACTTGATGCATCTTTATTATCTGATTCAATTGTCTTAAAATCACTTAACCAATGAAGTTTCTCTTCAATTTCTTTTTGTTCACGCTTTTGATCATATTTTTCATTTTCTTTATATCGCCAATGAGCAGCAACCCCACTTTCAGCAATTTCATCCATTTCTTTAGTACGAATTTGGATTTCATAAATATTACCATCATTAGCAATAATTGAAGTATGCAAGGATTGATACATATTAGGTTTAGGCATAGCAATATAATCTTTAAATCTTCCTGGAATTGGTTTATATATACTATGTATATAACCTAAAATCTCATAACAATTAACTTCTGTTACTGTAATAATTCTAATTGCCATAATATCGTAAATTTCTTCAAACTTACGACCTTTAACATAGATTTTTTTATAAATAGAATAAATTGATTTAATACGAGCCGATATTTCAAATTTAATCTTTTTTTCAATTAACATATCAGCAATTTTCTTTTGCATTGCCACAATATTCTTTTTGCGATTAATAGCCCCAGTATTTAATAATGAATCAATTTCTAAATACTTTTCTCGATCTAAATAATATAAAGACAAATTTTCTAGTTCAGCTTTTATGGTATTAATACCTAGTCGATGAGCAATTGGTGCATAGACATCTAAGGTTTCTTGCGCTATTCTTTTTTGCTTTTCTTCTGGCATATAAGATAATGTACGCATATTATGAAGTCTATCTGCTAATTTAACAATAATAACACGCACATCTCTAGCCATTGCAATAAAGATTTTTCGATGAGATTCGGCAACAAATTCTTTATCATGACGATGTGATAAACTACTAATTTTAGTTAATGCATCAACTAAAGTAGCTACTTCTGGAGAAAAAGTTTTACTGATTTCGTCTAAGCTTACATTACAATCTTCAACTGTATCATGCAAAATGCCCGCGATTAAGGTAGTTGGACCAGCATTTAAAGTCGCCAAAATATAGGCCACTTCAATAATATGGACTATATATGGATCACCTGATTTTCTAAATTGACCAGCATGCTTTTCACTTGCAAACGCAAATGCTTTTTCGATGCTTAAAATATCATTTTTATTATGAATATAATTTTCAAATTTATTTTCTACATCGCTAAAAGAATGTTTTTCATAGACAAAATCTTGCAATTTTAATTACTCCTTATCACTTAATTTTAATAAAGCTTTAAATGGATATTTCTTTGGTAATTCTTCTATTCCTGGTAAATTTTCTAAAGCGATAACACAGCCAATACCAACTACTTCTCCACCTAATTCATTAATTAAATGAATAGAAGCATTAACAGTTCCACCTAAAGCAATTAAATCATCAATAATAACAACTTTATCACCTTTTTTAATTCCATCTTTATGCATACATAAAGTATCAGAACCATATTCAAGATCATAAGTATAACTGACTACTTCACGTGGAAGTTTATGTGGTTTTCTAACCGGCACAAAACTCATTTTTGCTTGTAAAGCGACTGGTGCACCAAATAAAAAGCCTCTTGCTTCCGGACCAACAATAACATTTGCATTTTGATCTTTAGCAAATTGAGCAAGTTCATTTACTACATATTCAAAAGCTTCTGGGCTTTGTAAAATAGGTGTAACATCTTTAAAAGAAATACCTTCTTTTGGATAACCATTAATTACTTTTATATAATTATTTAAATTAAGCATAAAAATCTCCTTCAAAATCAATTTAATTATACAATGGTCAATTACCTAATTAAAGAATCAATAACATTTTTTAGAAAAAATAATATATTAAAATGAGGTGATTATATGTATTATAATCGATATTATTATCCACCAGTGAATATTCCTTCAAGAAGAAGTTATATTAATCCTCTTAATGGAAGAAAAAATCTTCCTTTTAAAGATTTAGTTTTAAAAGCGGAAAAAAGTGTTGATACAGTTTCTTCTTTAATTCCTTTATACAAAAAAGTCCAACCAGTAATTGAACAAGGTAAGTCAATGTTTTCAAATATTGGTAAATTATTTAAAAAAGATGAAAAAAATAAACCAGTTAAAGAAAAAGTAGAAGCCGAAGTCGTTGAAGAAAAAGTTCAATTTGATTATCGAACAAATCAAAATAATTCTAAACCATATTTTAATTAGTTATGTTATAATTTAAATATGGAAATAAAAATTGCGAAAAATTATGGATTTTGTGCAGGAGTAAAAAACGCTCTTGAAATTGTAAATAAAACTGTTTTAACAAGTAAAGATAAAAAGATTTATATGCTTAATAAAATTGTTCATAACCAAAATGTAATTGAACAAATTAAAAATTTAGGAGTTATTATTCTTGATGATTCTTCTTTAACTAATGAAGAAAAAATTAAATCCATAAGTGATGGTATATTAATCTTTTCTGCTCATGGACATAACAAAAAATTAGATTTATTAGCTAAAAAACAAAACTTAGAAATCGTTGATACTACTTGTAAAAAAGTCTTATTAAATATTAAGCAAATTCAAAATGCTCTTTTAGAAAATAAAGATGTTGTTTATATTGGAATAAGAAATCATCCTGAAACAGAAGCAAGTTTAGCTATTTCAGATAAAATTATCTTCTTAGATTTCTTTTCACCAGATTATTCAAAACTTAATAATTTAAAGAATATATCCATTCATAACCAAACTACCTTAATTCAAGATGATTTAATTAAAATCTACACTAAAATTAAGCAAATTTGTCAAAATGTTGAAGTTCATAATGATATTTGTTTTGCGACCTCTTTAAGACAAAAATCATTATTAGAAGTTAATGATGAAGATTTAATTATTATTATTGGTGATAAAATTTCCTCTAATTCGACTAGACTTTATGAAGTAGGTAAGAGTTTATATCCTAATAGAACAGTTTTACAAATTAATTCATTAGAAGAATTAACAAAATTTGATTTATCTAAATACAAAAAAGGATTTATTACCGCTGGAGCGTCCACTCCAGATGAAGTAATAAATCCTATCATTAAATATTTACAAAACTATTAATTTACTTTGTTCAACATCATTTACTTCAATTACTTCTAAAGATGAATCAATCTTTAGAAGTATTTTTTTCATTTGCTTAACAAATATTTTTTCTACTTCATGATCAACATGCAAGTAATTATAATGCTTATTTTTAATTTCTAAGCGAATATGATAAGGTGTATCACCTGATAAATAAATATCACAGCCTGCATCCATAGCTTTTTGATAATCTCTAGATCCAGATCCTCCTATAATACCAACTGTTTTGATATATTTTTTACCTTCATCAATTAATTGACCATATTTCAAATTAAGACAATTTAAAGCATATTTAGAAAATGAACTAACATCCATTTCATTTTCAAGTTCCCCCATTCTTCCCATTTCTAAATAAGGAATTGGACGAATATTTTTTAAATTAAGTAAAGTAGCCAAAGCATCATTCATTCCATCTTTACATTCATCAAAATTAGTATGAAAAGAATATACTGGAATATTATTATTTAATAAATCATCATACATTTCTTTTTTTAATGAATCAGTTTTTAAAATATAACTTTTTTTACCATAAAGAAAAGGATGATGAGAAATTATTAAATCAGCATTTTCTTTTTTAGCTATTTCAATAACTTTTTCAGTCACATCTAGACAAGTAACAATTTTATTAGTTTCTTGATGTAAGCAATTAACCATTACTCCAACATAATCATGATAGATTTTGGCAATTTTCAAAGGAAATCTTTTCCATAATTTTCTTATTAATTTCTTACTTTCCATATTTTTCAATTAATTCTTTCTTTGTTAAAAGTTCATTTTTTCTTTCATTAGGTAAATTTAAAGATAACAATTTATTTATTGAAGAAAGCTCTTCTTGATAAAAATTAAAATAATCTACATTCTTTTTTTGTAAAAGAATTGGACCAAACATTAATTCAATTTTATTTAAAGTTTCATTCCCTTTTTGATATTTAATGACTTGATAAAATTTATCATCTTTAATAATACCTTCATCAATAATTTTATAACCAATAGAAGAAAGATATTTTCTTACTTCTAAAAAATGAGAATGTGGCGATAAAATTAAATATTCAATATTTTTTAAATATTTAAAATCTCTTTTTAATATTTTAATAATTAAATCTCCACCCATACCTGTAATAATTAAAGCATTAACATAATCAGGTAAATTATTTAATCCATCTTTAAGCGATATTTCAATATCAAAAGAAGAATTATTAAATGTTGATAATAAATTTTGATATGGACCAATTTTATTATCACATGCATAAGCTTTATTAATAATTTTATTTTCCAATAGATAATATGGTAAATAGCCATGATCAGAGCCAATATCCGCAATAATCATATGATTATCAACAAAACTAGCAATAAAACTTAAACGTTTTGATAATTTCATTAATCTTTATAATCTCCAAAGCGTTTTGATCTAGTTGGATGACGTAATTTTCTAATAGCTTTTGCTTCAATTTGACGAATTCTTTCTCTAGTTACCCCAAATTCTTTACCAACTTCTTCAAGAGTTCTTGGTCGATCATCATCAAGACCATATCTGAGTCTTAAAACTCTTTCTTCACGGTCAGTTAATTCTTTCATAACTGTTCTTAATTCATCTTTTAATAAACTTTTTGTAGTATAATCAGAAGGAGAAACTGCATCTTTATCTTCAATAAAATCACCTAAATGTGAATCATCTTCTTCCCCTATAGGTGTTTCTAATGAAACAGGATCTAAAGCAATTTTTTGAATTTCACGAACTCTTTCTGGAGTTAATGTTCCATCTAATTTTTCTGCAATTTCTTCTGCAGTTGGTTCACGACCTTTTTCTTGAACAAGTTGTCTTTGAATTCTAGTAATTTTATTAATAGTTTCTACCATGTGAACTGGAATTCTAATAGTTCTTGCTTGATCAGCAATAGCTCTAGTAATTGCTTGTTTAATCCACCATGTCGCGTAAGTAGAAAACTTAAAACCTTTTGTATAATCAAATTTTTCTACTGCTTTAATTAAACCTAAGTTACCTTCTTGAATTAAATCTAAAAAGAGCATTCCACGACCAACATAATGTTTAGCAATGGAAACAACAAGTCTTAAGTTAGCTTGTGTTAATTGATTTTTAGCTTGTTGATCACCATTTTGAATTCTTTTAGCAAGTTCAATTTCTTCTTGAGAAGTAAGTAAACGATAACAACCAATTTGTTTTAAATACATTTTCACTGGATCATTAATTTTCACTGAATCCATTGAAAGCATATCAATTTCACTATCAAGATTTGGATCAATATGTTCCATTGCATCAGCGTCATAATCATCATTTTCAAAAACTTCGGTTAAATCATCATCTTTACTAGAATTAGCAATTTCTTCATCAGAAACATCAATATCATCTAAATTCTCATCATTAGAATCAGAAAGAACTTGAATTTTTTTATCTTTAAAATATTGAATTAAACTATCTAATTCATCATCAGATAAATCAAGATGAGCAACTGCATCAAAAACATCTTCTTGATTAATAAAGCCATCTTTTTTACCTTTTTTTTCGAATCTTTTTTTGATAGAATCTAATGATTCAATTTTTTCTTTATTCTCCTCTTCTTCATAATCTTCAATCGGAGCGGACTGTAAATCATCATCATATTCTTCATCATCATCTTCGTAATCTTCATTTAATTTTTCTTCTAACATAATTATTTAACTTCCTTTCTTTCATCCAATAATCTTGCTCTTGATATTTCATCTAATTCTAAAGCCTTTTGATTAAAAAGTTCAATTGCTTCTTTCTTTTTTAATTCTCGTTTTAACATTTCAATCATTTGTAAAAATGTTTCTTCATCATATTCTTGATTGTTTTTTTTAGATTCAATATCAGAAATAATACGTATATATTTTTGATCACCATTCATTAATTGAATAGTATTTATCACATCATTTAAAGTAAAATTTTCTGTTTCACTCCTTACTTCATCAATAAAGTTAGCTATCATCATGTAATCTTCATCAATAAATGGATTAATATCACATCTTTTGATTTGAATTCTTGCCTCACGAGAATTTAACATAAAATGAATTAATTGTCTTTGAATATTTGAAATTCGACTAAAATGTTTTTTTGAAATGTCATTTTTTACTATTATTACATCTTCATCTTTATTGTTATTAGTAAATGCATTTTTTAATGTATTTGAACTAATTCTAGTTAATGAAGAAATTTCTTTAATAAAAGCTTCTTTTTCTAAGGCATCGGTAAAATAAACATTTTGAACTAATTCTTTAACAAAATTTCTTTTTCCATCAATAGAGTTTAAATCATAATGTTTAGATAAATATTTAACAATAAAATCATTTTTACTAATTAAAGTATTAGCAATTTGAAATAATTTATCCTTACCATCTTGATTAAAAATTTCATCTGGATCACGTAAATCATTATTGTAATCAACTATTCGATAATTAATTTGTGCTTCATCTAAGATTTTACACATTTTCATCATACCATGTTGTCCTGCTTCATCACCATCAAGACATAATCTTATTTCCACATTTAATCTTTTTAACATTTTAGCATGATATTTAGTAAAAGCCGTTCCCATCAAGGCTACACATGCTTTAATATCACTGCGATACAAACTAAATACATCCATAAAACCTTCAACTACATAACAATAACCTTCTCTTTTCGATTCGTTTTTGGCGTTATGATAATTGTATAAAACATTTGATTTATTAAATAAAATGGTTGAAGGAGTATTAACATACTTAGCTTCTGAAGACAAATCAATTTTTCTTGCTGAAAAACCAATTGTATTTCCATATTCATTAGTTAAAGGAAAGATAACTCTATTATGGTATCGATCAGTAAAAATTCCTTTTTCATGTAAAGATATCCCCACTTCATCTAAAACATTAATATCGTTATTTTTGCCTCTTAATTGCTTAATTGTTAATTCACCATTGCTTGGAGAAAACCCTAAAGAAAAATAATCAATCATTTCTTCAGAAATATTTCTTTCTTGAAAATATTTTTTCCCATTTTCACCAAGGGCAGTTGATAATACATAGTGATAAAAATTTTTAGCATCATCTAAAGCTTTATACCTAATTTTAGTTGCTTCATCAATTTTTCTTTCATTAAAATTTAATTCTGTAGAAGAATAATTAATTAAATTTGCAACTTTTTTTACCGCTTCTAGATAAGGGATTTTTTCAAAATTTTGCACAAAAGTAAAAGCATTACCACCCGCTCCACAAGCAAAACATTTATAAATTTGTTTGCTTGTAGAAATACTCATAGATGGATTTTTATCATTATGAAAAGGACATACTGCTACATAATCATTTCCTCTTTTAATTACATTAATATAATTAGAAATGACAGGAACAATATCAGTCTTTGATAAAATATCATCTAATACTTCACGTGTAATCATTAAAATCTAATTTTTTCCTTTACAAATTTAATAATTTCTTCTTTACTCATTCTAACTTGTTCCATTGTATCACGATCTCTTAATGTATAAGTTTTATTATCTTTAGAATCAAAATCAACAGTAACACAATATGGAGTACCAATTGAATCTTGTCTACGATAACGTTTACCAATTGAACCAGTTTCATCATAGGTCGTAGAGAATTCTTTAACAAAAGCCAATAAAAGTTCTTCTGCTTCTTCTTTTAATTGTTTACTTAAAGGAAGAATTGCTACTTTATAAGGAGCAAGAACTGGGTTTAAATGCATAACAATTCGACTGTCTTTTTCTAAAACTTCTTCATCATAGCTTTCACATAAACAAGCTAAACAAATTCTATCAACACCGACAGCAGGTTCAACACAATATGGAGTAAATTTTTCATTAGTAAATGGATCTAAATATTGTAAATTTTCGCCTGAATATTTTTCATGTCTAGATAAATCATAATCAGTTCTATCTGCAATACCCCATAATTCACCCCATCCAAATGGGAATAAATATTCAATATCAGTCGTTGCTTTTGAATAAAATGCTAAAGCCGCTTTATCGTGATCTCGTAATCTTAAATTCTCGTTGGTTAAACCTAAAGATAATAAGAAATTATAGCAATAATCTTTCCAATAACTGAACCATTTTAAATCTTCACCTGGATGACAGAAGAATTCCATTTCCATTTGTTCAAATTCACGAGTTCTAAAAGTAAAATTACCTGGAGTGATTTCATTTCTGAATGATTTACCAATATCACAAATACCAAATGGTAATTTCTTTCTCATAGAACGTTGAACATTAGAAAAGTTTACAAATAAACCTTGCGCAGTTTCTGGACGAAGATAAACTTCACTTTTAGCATCTTCAGTCACACCAATATGAGTTTTAAACATTAATTGGAATTGTCTAATATCAGTAAAATTTGATTCACCACAGACTGGACATTTAATTTGATGAGTTTTTACAAATTCATTTAATTGATTATTTGTCCAACCATCAACATTAGTGCCAGTTTGTTTTTCAATTAAATCATCGGCTCTATGACGTGATTTACAATGCTTACAATCAATTAAAGGATCTGAAAAATTACCAATATGACCTGTAGCTTCCCAAACTTTTGAATTCATAATAATTGCTGGATCTAAACCAACATTCATTGGTTGTTCAGTAACAAATTTTTGCCACCAACAAGCTTTAACATTATTTTTAAATAACACACCTAATGGACCATAATCCCAAGAATTAGATAGTCCTCCATAGATTTGTGAACCTGGAAAAACATATCCTGATGTTTGTAAATGTGTTACAATTGTTTCAAATTTCTTTTCTTTCATTTTTTTTACTCCATAAAAAACATACATTAAAATATATTAATGTAGTATTGTATTTTCGTCAACCCATTATAAGTGTATTTTTAGTATAAAGTTAAAAAAATATCATAAAAATTAAGTTTATTATAACCAAATTCAGTTTGAATATATTTCATTAGTTCTTTAATAATTCTAATACATATTTTTCTTTCTAAAACATAATGGAAATAATCTTTTTGAGTAACCATAAAAACATATCTAATAGATTTTAAATAAATCGTATCTTCTACATCTTCATTTTTATTTAGACATCTTAAACAAACAAAGCCTCCATCAAAAAAATTTATGGCGACAATCTTATCTTTTTTTTGACATCTAATGCAACAAGAAGTATTTAATCCATATCCTGTTTCAATAACAATTTTTGTTAAATTAATACAAGTTAAAGTAAAAACATCAAAATTATTATTTATTCCTTTAATTAATAAAGAAAAATTTTCATAAATTTCACTTGAAAAATTTTCATCTAAAAAAGTTAAAATGGCTCCACCAATTAAACCAAGACATGTCATATTTTCAATAGAAGAATACAAATTAAAATTTGATGAAATTAAATTTCCTTTAATTAAAATATAATTATTATTTTTACTTTTTTCTAAAACAAATTCACTTTCTGCATATAATAAACAACTACTTCTATTCTTAGAAGTTAATTTTTTAATTCCTTTTGCTTTAAAAGATATAACACCACTTTCATATAAAACAGTAACTATGGCATCATTTTCTTGGTAATCAACACTTCTTAAAACATAACCATGAATAACTAATTCATTATTCGTCATTTCTTCCATAGCCAAATTCTTTTAAATATAATTCTGAATTTCTCCAACGTTCTTCTACTCTTACAAAGGTTAATAAATTAATTTTACGATCAAGAATTTTTTCAATATCTTTTCTACTAGCCATCCCAATTTTTTTAATCATGGATCCATTTTTACCGACAATAATCTTCTTTTGAGAATCTTTTTCAACAAGAATTGTCGCATTAATATGTAATGTATCATTTATTTTCTTCATTGAATCGACTTTAACCGCGGCACAATGAGGAACTTCTTGATTTGTAAATAAAAGAATTTTTTCTCTTATAATTTCACTAACTAAAAAAGAAAGTGGTTGATTTGATTTCATATTTTCTGGATAAAAGTTTTCTCCATTTGGTAAAACATTTTTAATTTCTTGAATTAATCCATCAATATTAAATTTATCTTTGCATGATATTTCAATCATTTTGGCATCTTTGAATAATTTACGATATTCTTTTTTTAAATTTTCAATTAAATAAATATTTGTTAAATCAATTTTATTAAAAACAATAAAAGTAGGAATATCTTTAGAAAAACGATCTTTTAATATTTCATCTTTTTCTTCGTCAAAGGGAACTCCTGCATCAACAAGTATAATTAAAGCATCGGCATCGATTAACGAATAATTAATTTGTTTATTCATAAATGAATCAAGTTTTTGATGTGATTTAACAATCCCTGGCGTATCAATAAATATAATTTGACTATCTTCATCAGAATAAATTCCTTGAATTGAATTTCTGGTTGTTTGAGGTTTACTTGTTGCAATAGAAACTTTTTGTTTTAAAATTAAATTTAATAATGTCGATTTGCCAGCGTTAGTTTTACCGACAATCGAAACAAATCCTACTTTTTTCACTTTTTTAAATTTTCTCCACTAAAAGAATATGGTAATAATTCTTTAATATTTGTTTTTAAATATTTTCCTTGTATATTTGCACAATAAATTGGTGCTTCTTCATTAAATAATTCACTTAAAACTTGTCTACAAGCTCCACATGGAGAAGTAATATCATTTGAATCACTAACAATACAAAGTTGTAAATAATCTTCTTTTTTATAGCCTAATAAATGTCCTTGAAAAATAGCATTTCTTTCTGCACACATACTTAATCCATAGCTAGCATTTTCAATATTAGCCCCATAAATAAGTTTTCCATCTTTACATTCAATCACGGCGCCTACTTTAAATGATGAATATTTAGCATAGGCTTTTTCACGAGCTTTTTTAGCTTCCGATAACAATTCTAAGAAACTTAGCATTTCTCCTCCTATAATTTCATTATGTCCATTATTTCATCTTGAAGAGCAAACATCACTTTTTCATCTTCAACTTTCATATGGTCATAACCAAGTAAATGAAGTAATCCATGTGTAAATAAAAACGCCATTTCTCTTTCAAAAGAATGATGATATTCTTCAGCTTGTGATTTTGCTTTATCAACACAAATAAATATTTCACCTAAATCACGAGGTAAATCATCACCTTTTAAATTTTCTAAATGATCTTCAAAAGCAAAAGAAATCACATCAGTAACACGATCAATATTACGATATTCTTTATTGATTTGATGAATTGTTTTTTCATCAACTAAATCAACTTCAAAGATAAAATATGCATCCAAGTTTAAATGCTTAAAAATTACATTAGCTAAAGATAAATAATATTCTTCATAAAAAGAATATTTTTCATCAACTTGATTAGTAAAAGACATTTCTATTTTCATTTTTTACACCTATAGAAAAATTATATCATATTTAAAATTACTCAGACAAATTTTTATTTAAATAATGAAATAAAATCTTTTTATTTAAAATTAATTTTTCTTTTTCAAATTCAAAAATATTGTTAATTTCTGAAGAAAAGATAAAATAAATAAACATATTTTGCATAAATAAACCATAGTTTTTGTTAAATAGACAAGAAATAAATGATAATAAAACTAAAATTGTAAAATTTAGACAAAATAATAAACTATGATATAAAGCTTCTTGATAAGATAATTTATCAGCTTGTTTAATATTATCAATAGTTAAATTACTTTCTAATAAATTAATTTTATCAAGATATGAATTTTTCTTTTTTAAATAATTAATTAAATATGTTATTAAAAAAATAACAATTAAAGATATAACATTTTTTAAATCATTCATTAAAATTATTAACAAACTAAACCCAATAAAAAAAGATGATAAAACAACTTTATTTTGTAAAGAAAATAATTCTTTTTTTAATTTGTATTCATTATTAAATAAAGTAATATTATTTTCTAAAATTGGATAAATTTCATTTTCATCATACTTTTTCATATTTTTTATTTTAAATTGGTTAATAACAAACATTAAAATAACAAAAAGACAAATTAAAAATGGAGAACTATCTTGATTATATTTAGTTAAAAATGCCACTAAAAATAATACAACAATTTCAACAAAATAAAGAATGATTTGCTTAGATGAATAATATTTAGAAAATTTAATATAATCTTGACATTTTGTTTTTTTAACTTTTTCAACAAGCAAAACTTTTTTACTCCATTTTTTTTCAAAATCTTTTAATAAAATACATTTATCGCCTAAAAGTGGATCAATTAAATATATTTTATTATTTTTAATTTTTTTAATAATTACAAAATGATTGTTTTTTTGATTATTAACAAGTGTAATACATGGTAATTTCTTTAATAAAAAGATATCATTACACTCATATCCTTTTAATGTTAAATTATGATCCTTTGCAATATTTGCTAATTCTAAAAAAGAATAGTTCTTTTTATTTAAGTTTTGTTTTAAAAATAAATAATTTTCATCATGATGAAAATTTGCTAAAATCATTTTTAAGCAAGCAAAACCACAATCATAATTTGTTAATTGTAAACATTGATATTTCATAATCTCCTCCTACATATTTAATTAGTAAAAAATTAGAAATATCTTTAAAAAAACCAAGAAAATTATTATTTCTCTTGGTTTTATCAAAACTACATAAAGTAGTTTTTAGTTAAGACTATTTTTCTTTTGTAAATATTCATTTAATTGCTTTTTAAATTCATTTAATTTATTTTGTTCACATTCAACTTTTTCTTTTGGTGCTTTATTAACAAAATTTGGATTAGAAAGCATCTTATCACAACGAGCAATTTCATTATTTAAGAATGTTATTTTGCTTTCAATTTTCTTTAATAATTCTTCTTTAGAAATGTCTTCTTCAATATACATTTGACCAATTTTATAAATAGAAGCTAAATTCTTTTTGTCACCTTGATTAATATAAATATCTTCAGCAAAAGTAAATCTAGCTAAATATGGTGTGATTAAAGAAAAATCAAAATCACCATATAAATATAATTTAATTTTAGCATTTGGTGACATATTATTATTTACTTTAAATACTCTAATATCTTTAATCATTTGAATTAAACTAGAAATTTCAATTTCTGCTTGCTCATCAAATAAAGAATTATCAACTTCTGGATATGATTCAAGCATAATACTTTCTTTATGATTTGGTAAAGATAAATAAATTTCTTCAGCAATAAATGGAGTATAAGGATAAATCATTAAAATAATAGCTTTTAAAACTTTTAAAAGAACTTTTTTAGTATTGATATTATTTTCAGAAGAAAATTTCACTTTACTTAATTCTAGATACCAAGAAGTAAAATCATCATAAACAAAATTATATAAATGAGTTGAAGCATTACTAAAATCATATTTTTCCATATTTTCAGTAACATTTTGAATACAATGATTTAATCTTGATAAAATAAATTTATCAATTAAATCAAGTTGATTTACATCAATATTTTCATCTAAAGTATCATTTTCAATATTCATTAAAATAAATCTAGAAGCATTCCAAATCTTATTCAAATATGCTTCACTTGCTTTAACTTTTTCAATTGAAAAACGAGTATCTAATCCTGGTGTAGTTGATGTAGTTAAAAAATATCTTAAAGCATCAACACCATATTCATTAATAACATCAACTGGATCAATTCCATTTCCTAAAGATTTAGACATTTTTCTACCTTGTTCATCTCTAATCAAACCATGGATTAAACATTTATCAAAAGGTCTTTTCTTCATAAAATGAAGTCCTTGGAAAATCATTCTTGAAACCCAAAAGAAAATAATATCATATGCAGTAACCATGACATCAAGAGGATAATATCTTTCTAGCATCTTACTATCATCAGGCCAAGATAAAGTTGAAAATGGCCATAAAGCAGAAGAAAACCAAGTATCTAAAACGTCTTCATCTTGATAATAATCTTCCATATTTTCTGGTTCAGTTTCACTAACAAGAATTTCTCCAGTTTTTTTATTATAGTAAGCAGGTATTCTATGTCCCCACCATAATTGACGAGAAATACACCAATCTTCACAATTTTCCATCCAATTAGTAAAGATTTTATTAAATCTTTCTGGGATAAATTCTACTTTATCATCGCATTCTTGATTTTTTAAAGAAGCATCAGCAAGTGGTTTCATTTTAACAAACCATTGTTTTTTAAGCATCGGTTCAACAACTGCACCACTTCTTTCTGAATGTCCTACTTGGTGAACAATTTTTTCAATTTTAATTAAATTACCTTCTTGATTAATTTTTTCAACTAATTTTTTACGACATTCATAACGATCCAATCCAGCATATTCATTACAACAACTTGCCATAGTGGCATCATCATTAATAACAATTGGATGAGGAAGATTATATTTTTGTCCAATGATAAAATCATTGGGATCGTGAGCAGGAGTACATTTCATTGCACCTGTTCCAAATTCAATATCAACATAATCATCAGCAATAATTACTATTTCTTCATGATTAGCAGGATTAATAACTTTTTGACCGACTAAATGCTTATATCTATCATCTTTAGGGTTAACTACTACACATACATCACCAAACATTGTTTCTGGTCTAGTAGTAGCAACAGTTAAATATTCATTAGAATTAACTAAAGGATACTTAAAATAGAAGAATTCACCTTCATCATCTTGGTGAATAACTTCAATATTAGATAAAGCAGTTTTAAATACTGGATCCCAGTTAATTATCTTTTCACCACGATAAATAAGTCCTTCATTATATAAACTAACAAAAACATGTTTAACTGCTTTTGATAAACCTTCATCAAGAGTAAATCTTTCTTTTGAATAATCTAAACTTAAACCCATCATTGCCCATTGTTTATGAATAGTTTCAGCATATTCTTTTTTCCATTTCCAAGCTTGTTCTAAGAATTTTTCTCTACCTAAATCATAGCGAGAAATACCTTCTTTTCTTAATCTTTGCTCAACTTTTGCTTGGGTGGCAATTCCTGCATGATCCATTCCAGGAACCCATAAAACATCATATCCTTTAGCCTTTTTATATCGTGCGATAATATCTTGAATAGTTGTATTCCATGCATGACCTAAATGAAGCATACCTGTAACATTAGGTGGAGGTATAACCATAGAAAATTTAGTTTTTGTTAAATCTCCACTTAAAAAATAGCCTTTATTTTTCCAATTCTCATATTTACCTTTTTCTACTTCGTGATGATCATAATGTGTTGATAGCATATTTTCCTCCAAAAAAAAACATCCTTTTTAAGGACGTCAATAAACGTGTTACCACCTTAATTCATTTATAAATATAAATGCACTTAATTTATACTTTAACGCAGTAAACGAAGATTCCTCTTTATCTTCCTAACGACTCAATTGCTATTTATATTCTTTTTCACCAACCAAGAATTCTCTAAAATAAATTAAGCAATATCCTTTTAGTTCTACGACATAGTTATGTTATCTTATTTTTTTATTTCTTGCAATATAAATTAAGTAAATGAACCAAAATAAATTCTTTACATATATTAAAGTGTACTTATGAAACCATTATTATCAAAAATTAAAGCTAAACTTCCTTATTATAAGGACAAAATATTTAAATCTATAGATGTATTATTAATTTATCAAGGAATTTTGTTTTTAATTACACCTACAGGAGTAAATCAATTATTATTAATTGCACTAGTTATCATCTTTATTCTTCTGATGGTGAAGAAAATATAATTTTTTCATTAATATTTTTAACTTTTTCTAAATAATTTTTTAAATAAATTAAGTGTTTTAAATCATCAAAATTATTTTGAAATCTATGATATGGAAAAATATATAGCACTGCGAGAAGATAATCTTTTTCATAATCTAATAAATCATTAATTTTTAAATATTCTTCCACGTAAGAAGTAATATCTAAATTATCAATATTTAATGAAGAAATTAAATTATACAAATCATAAGAAGCAATATTATAAGCTATTTTTTCGGTAGAAATGATTTTTTCTTGTTTTAAAATAACATGATCAAAAGAAAAATTTTGATAAGTTAAACATATTCTTAGTTTTTTACTTTCTTTAACTTTATTTTCAAATTCTAAAACAAATCTAGAAGCTTCTTCTAATGAAGATTGAAATAAATCATAATTTAATAAGAAAAACCATTCATTAGGTGAATGATAATCATTTCTTTCTATTACCTCAATTCTTGATTCAATAGCTTCCGAAATATTTTTTATTTGCTCATCTAAGAAATTTAAAGTACTTTCTAAATAATGGTCAGAAGCATTAATATTTACATAAGATGATTTATGCATTAAAGCAATTGCCTTGATAAAAAAAGAAATTTTTAAATCAAAGCCAGAAATATTTTCTTCATTATAATAATTTAAAACTTCATAATAATGATCATTTTCTTCATTTACATATAAATTATTACTATTTATTAAAGGAATATTAAAATATTCAATATTTAATAATTCCATTCTAGCATAAATTTTATTTAATGAATCATCTGTAACTTCTTTAACAATATATTTACCTTTATTTGTATTTATTCGGTAAATTAAAGGAGTAATTTTAATGCTCGATAATTCTTCTATTTGATATTTTTCTTTTAGAAAGTTATACATGGTAATTGTAATAAAGTATTTTCTTTAATTTCTTTATTTGGATTTAATTTAATAATATCATTTTCATTTAATTTAAATTTTTGCGCTACAGAAGATAAAGTATCATCTTTTTTTACTCGATAAAATAAATAGCTTGAAGAATATTTTTCTTTAAAAATTTCTGGTTTTGGTTCATTTTTTACTTCAACTTTAATTTCTTCTTTTTTAATGACTGGATCTAATAAAACAATTTTATTTTCATCAATACTCATTTGTTTTATTTCTTCTTCATTACGGTGTAAATAATCACGTAATTCATTAGTAATATCATCATTATCTAATAAACAAAATCTCTCTAAAGAAACATCATCCCCAGATACTAAATAAATAATTTTTAAAGTTATATCATTATCATTTTTTTCAACTTGAAAATCATCAATTTTCAATTTTAAGTCTTTATGATGATATTTACATTTATTTAAAGAAAAATTATAATCAACTTTTTCATGCTGAATATTATTATCATTAAAAATAAAATCAATTAGAAAATAGCCTTTAATAATTAAATCATTTGTTTGTTCAATCTCATCATATTGATCGGCTAAATTCGTATTTAATATTTCACCTTCATAAAGTGATTTAAAATGATAAACTAAATCTATTGTTTCCATATAAAAAACCTCCATTTCAATATATGAAAGGAGGTTAACACTTATTCAATAATTAAAGAAATACATTCTTTAAGTTTTTCTAAGTATGATTTATTATTTATAGAAACAAATAAATAATTATCTATCGAATGTTTTTTTATTGAATTAATTAATTTTGCTTTTTCTGATTGATTTAATTTATCGCATTTAGTAAAAACAAGATATAAAGGTAAATTCATATTTTTGATAAAATCCATATTTTCAAATTCTTCATCAAGCAATTCTCTTCGTGAATCAATTAAATAAAATACAGCTTTTAAAGAAGTATTTGAGGAGAAATAACCTTCCATCATTTCTTCAAAGGCATCTTTTTCTCTAGCAATTTTCCTATATCCAAACCCAGGAACATCCACAAGATAGAATTTTTTATTAATTAGATAATAATTAACTAATTTTGTTTGACCAGGTTTTTTAGAAATATAAGCCAAATTTTTTCTATCCGTTAAAGCATTAATTAATGATGACTTACCAACATTAGATTTTCCAATAAAAAGTATTTGAGGTAAATCTAAAAGGTGATCTTCTTTACTAAAAGCTGATTTAACAAATTCAGCATTATTAAAATTAATCATTTTCATAAAGAGCTTCTTTCAAAGCTTGATCAACATCATCAAGTAAAACAAACTTAATATTTTCTTTTACAACATTTGGTAAATCATGTAAGTTCTTTTCGTTTTCACGTGGAATTAAAACTTTCTTAATTCCAGAACGATAAGCCGCTAAAGATTTTTCTTTTAATCCACCAATTGGGAATGCTTTACCTCTTAAAGTAACTTCACCAGTCATTGCCACATCTGCACTAACTTTTCTATTGGTTAAAGCAGATATAATTCCTACTGTTAAAGCAATACCTGCTGATGGTCCATCTTTAGGAACTGCTCCTTCAGGAACATGAATATGAATATCGTTTTTAGCAAATAATTCAGGATTAATATGATATTTTTCTGCATTTGCACGTACATAATCTAAAGCAATCGTAGCAGATTCTTTCATAATATTACCTAAATTACCAGTTAATACTAATCCACCTTTTCCTTCAAAATATGTTACTTCAATTGGTAAAATATCTCCACCAAATTCAGTATAAGCAAGACCTGTTACAACACCAACTTGATTTTCTTTTTCTTTAGAAGATTCATCAAAATATTCAGTACCTAAATATTCTTTTACTTTTTCAATTGTAATATTTTTAAAATCAATACCATCTTTTAATTTTTGAACTAGGGTTTTTCTAATAATAGTACCAATTTTACGTTCAAGCTCTCTAACACCCGCTTCACGAGTATAGTGGTTCATAATGTAATATAAAGCATCATCATCAAATTTTATTTCATCATCAGTAAGACCATTTTGTTTACATTGTTTAGGAATCAAATGCTCAATTGCAATATGATATTTTTCTTCATTTGTATATGAATTTAATTCAATTAATTCTAAACGATCTCTTAAAGCAGGTGGAATATTTTCTAGATAGTTTGCAGTAGCAATAAATAAAACTTTTGATAAATCATAAGTTTCTTCAACATAATTATCTTGGAAAAAACTATTTTGTTCAGGATCAAGAACCTCTAATAATGCAGAAGCTGGATCACCATGAATATTCGAAGTAATTTTATCAATTTCATCAAGTAAGAAAACTGGATTAATTACTCCTGCTTGTTTCATTCCTTTAATAATTTTGCCAGGCATAGAAGCAACATAAGTACGACGATGTCCTCTTATTTCAGCTTCATCAGAAGTACCACCTAAAGATGCCTTAACAAACTTTCTATTTAACGCTCTTGCAATTGATTTAGCAAGAGAAGTTTTACCAGTACCTGGTGGTCCATATAAGCATAAAATAGGTGCCTTTAATGATTTAGTAACACTTTTAACAGCAAGATATTCTAAAATTCTTTCTTTAACTTTTTTAAGTCCATAATGATCTTCATTTAGAATTTCTTCAGCATGTTTAATATTATCGTTATCTTTTGATTCTTCAAACCATGGAATTGACATCATTGTATCAATATAAGCTTTGACCATTGATGATTCAACAGAAGCCGCTGGTAATTGTTTATAATGATTAATTTCAGATTTAACTTTCTTTTTAACATTTTCTGGATATGGATTTTTATCTAATTTTCCTAAATATTGGTCAACATTATCCTCATCATCACCATCACCAAGTTCATCTTGAATAGCTCTTAATTTCTCTCTTAAAATATAATCTTTTTGAGCTTGTTCACTACGATCGCGAACTTTACGATTAATATCACTTTCAATTTTTTCTTCTAAATGACTACTGATTAATCTTTCTTTTAAAAAGTTTAAGCGATTAATTAATGAATTTTCTTCTAAAAATTTTTGTTTTTCAAGATAATTCATTTCTAAATAATTACCTAACACATTTGTAAAATCTTCAGGTGAAATTTTTGCTTGAAGTTTATATAAAATAGGTCTTGGTAAAGGAACCATATTATTCTTATCATTAATATAATCTAAAACTTCAGTATATAAAGAAATAATAGTATTTTCATCTTCATCTTTTTTAATTGGGAATAAAGTATATTCACATTCAAATGATGGTTTATCTTGATATATTATAGAATTAACTTTACTTATTTTAATACGAGAAATAGAGGTAACTCTTAAACGAAATACCCCATTTATCTCTTTTACATTATCAATTGTACAAAGTGAACCTATTAAAGAAATATCATTTTCAGTTGGTTCATTGATTGAAATATCTTTTTGAGCAACAACAATAATCTTTGAATTAGATTCATTAAGAGATTTTTGCATTGCAGAAACAGAAAATAATCTACCTACATCAATATTGGAAAATGTTGTAGGGAAAACTACTGCACCACGTGTTATAAGTAAAGGTAATACTTTCTTTTCTCTTGGCATAATTTCCTCCTTATATGAGAGGAAACTCTACAAGTTTCCTACTCATTGTTTGCTAAAACAAATTTAGTAAACATTTCATTTCTTAAGTTCTTCAAAACTTCATTTTGGTTAGGTTCAAGAGCTTTTCTAACATCTTCAACCTTCATATTATACATTTTTGCTAACTCTTCGTATTTATCATTTAATGCTTTAGAATCAACAACAATGTTTTCTTTACGGCATACTTCTTCAATAACAAGCATTCCTTTAATATTATGCTCAGCTTCGATTTTCTTATCAGCAAGAAGTTTTTCATTATCAATATTATTTATTTTTAAATAATCTTCAAATTTTAATCCATTAGATTCAACTTGCTTTTTCATATTATCAATTTGAGCTTTTGCTTCATCTTCCAGTAAAGAAGGAGCAATTTCAACTGTTGCATTATCAATAATCTTTTCAATGATTTCATTTAATCTAGTATTATCAGCATCTTTTTGTTTTTTATCTAATAAATCAGCTTTAACTTTTTCTTTATATTGATCAACTGTTTCAATATTTTCTAATTCTAATTCTTTAACGAATTCATCACCTAAAGTTGGTAAAGAAGTTTGTTTAACTTCATGACATTTAACAACAAATTTAGCTTCTTTTCCAGCAAGATTTTCAACATAGTTTGTTGGGAAAGTAACTGTAATTTCTCTTTCTTCATCCGCTTTAATACCTATTAATTGATCTTCAAAGCCAGGAATAAATGCATTAGAACCTAATTTTAATTCATAACCTTTTGCTTCTCCACCATCAAAAGGAATATCATCAATGTAACCTTTGAAATCAATAATAACTGTATCATTTAAACTTGCTGCATCTTCTTTAACAAGTAAAGTAGCATGATTATTTAATTGTTTATTGATCTCAGTTTCAACATCTTGTTCAGTAACTTCTACTGGTTTCTTTTCAATGTGAATACCTTTATATTCACCTAAAGTTACAACTGGAGGTAAAGCAACTGTTACAGTACATTCTAATTCGTTAGCATCAATTTTTGTAACATTTAATTTTGGTTCAGCAATAACTGTTAATTTTTCATCTTGAATAGTTTTAGCATACTCTTTATTAACAAGAGCAAATAAAGCTTCATGTAAAACTTCAGCAGGATTAATTCTTTGTGCAGCAATATTAGCAGGAACATGTCCAGGTCTAAATCCAGGAACTTTTAATTTAGCACTTAATTTATTAAATTCTTTTGTTTGTGCAGCTTTCCATTCATCGCCAGATGTAGTAAATGTAATTACAACTTCTGAACCATTTTTTTCAATTTTCTTTTCCATAATAAAAATAATTCTCCTTAATAAAAGCATTTTCTATTTTATATTATAAATATAAATAGAGCAAGTAATTTCATAAAATTTATATTAGAATGAACTATTAATAAAATCAATAATTTGCTTTATTTCTACTTCATCCATTTGTATATCGTGTTTTAATTTTTCCATTGAAGGATTTTCTTTTAAAGAATCTTTAACCATATAAATAATTATTTCACAAATACTATACACATTTTCTTTTTCAAAAATTGAATTAGGATATGATTTTATTTCAATTTGTTTTAAAAATTCTAAAGCATAAAATATATCAGTAGGATTTTCATTTAATTTATTTAAATAATTTGTCGCTTCAATAAATTTACTTTTTTCAAAAGGCAAAACATTTTTACTTGGATTAAATTCAAACAATTTATTTTCACGATTTTTAATTAAAATAACTTCATCAATTTTTTGGCTAACTAAGACAAATTCAATTAAAACTTTATAATTGTAATTTGCATTAGATTTTAAAAATTCTTTAATTAAAGACAAATAATTTCTAACATTAGATTCATCTAAAAACTTAATTGCACACATTATTTTATCTTCATTAGAAGAATATAAATCCTTTTTTAAATTTTCTATTTGATAAGAATTAACTTTTTTTGGTGAAGAAATCTCTTTGATTTCTTTTTCTAAATCTTTTAAAAAATCATCAACATCTAAAGAGATAAATGGTGCTTCTTGATAAAAATGCAATAAATTTAGACTTTCTAGATATCTTTCATGACAAACATAAAAATCAATATGATAACCAATAAATTTTATTGGATCGGCTTTTAATAAAACACTCTTTTTTTCTTCAATAAATTCGTTAAATTTATTCTCATCATTTAATTCAATTAAATATCTTATGCATAAAAATAAATCATCAATTTTTTGACTATTTTTTAATATTAAAATGTTTTTTTCTAAATCTTCTTTATTCATAAATCAATTCTATTTTCTATTTTAATTTTAAATTTTTTTTCTACAAATTGTAATGTTTCTTTTAAATTAGGCTTTCTAACATTTAAAGAATGCGCATCACTAGCAATAAAATTAACACACTTATTTTTTATTAATTTAAAAGCTTTTTTTTGAATTTTTCGACCAAAATCACCTAAAATTGATGATGTGTTAATTTGAATTAGACATCCTAATTCGCTAATTTTTTTAATTTGATTAACTGACAAATAAACATATCTTTCTGGATGAGCAAAAATAACTTTGTATCCTAAAGCCATAATATCTAAAAAAACATCAGGAATATTATAGTATTCATTATAAAGAGAAAACTCAATTAATAAATACTTACTATTTCCTAATGTAATTATTTTGTTTGAAATAAGTTCATCCATAATTTCATCACTATAATATATTTCTGAACCTAAAATAAGTTTAATATTTAAATCTTTAGTTTTTTCTAATAATTTTTCATATTGAGCGAATATTAAATCTTTATTTTGTGCATTTAATTCGTTTTTAAAATAATGTGGCGTTAAAATAATCGTATCAACGCCATTTTCAATTTCTAGTTGAATCATTTTAAGTGAATCTTCAAATGATTTAGCGCCATCATCCACCGCAGGTAAAATATGCGTATGTATATCAATCATTACTATTTATTTTCCTCTTTATATTGATAATGGTATGAATAAGAATAAGCATCATTACTATTCTTTTTAATTTTGTTGAAAATAACACCTAAAATTTCAATATTGTTATTATTAAATTGTCTTACTAATTCATCAAAGTCACTTTTTTTTGTTTTACCATAAGAAACAACAACTAAAAATTGTTTAACAAATTTTGAAATTAAAATTGCATCAGAAGAAGCAAGTACAGGTGGAGTATCAATTAAAATATAATCATAATCATTTTTTACTTCTTCAATTAATTCTAATAAACTGTTTGATTCAAGAATTTTACCAGGGAAAGGAGCATGACTTCCACTTGAAATGAAATCAACTCCAAAGTCAGTATGTTTAATTATTTCTTCTTTTTTTAATTGTTTTGTACAATAATCAGAAATACCTAAGCCCTTTTCTTCATGGAAAAAACGATGAATTGTTGGCTTTCTTAAATCCATATCAATTAATAAAACTTTGAAATCCTTTTTGGCATAAATAAAAGCTAAATTAACTAATATTGTTGATTTACCTTCAGATGGTAAAGCAGAAGTAATAGCAATAATTTTCTTTTGTCCATCAACAAATGAAAAATCTAAATTAACTTGAATATGTTGAAACGCTTCTGAATAAACTGAAGATGTATTTGAAAAGATAATATTTTTTCTAATTTCATTATTTTTTTTCATTTTTTTCATCCTCCACAAATTCAGGAATTGAACCAATAACTTTTAATTTATATTTATTTTCTAAATAATTTTTATCTTTAATAGTTGAATCCATAAGTTCACGAATAATTGCATATCCAACCCCTGCTACTAAACCGACAACAAAACCAATTGCAACATAAAATTTTGTTCCTTTAGAAACGATTTTTATATCAGCGCAATTTCCTCTTCCCATTACATATTCACCAGTTGTATCATTATAAGAAGTTTGAATACGATTTTTAAACATTGAAAATGAAGAATTACTTGAAGCAACTTCTTTTGTTGCTTCAATAACATTTTCAAGAATAACTTTAGCAATAAAAGCATCAACATGAGTATAATAAACTGTAACACATAAAGTATTATCATCACTAGTGGATGTATTTATCCCATTAACAATATTTGTATATGAAATATCTTTTAAAGAATCAATTTTTGCTTGTTTTTCACTATCATCAAATGTCAAATTTGAAATACGATCAATTGCTTTTTTAGCAACTGATGAATCAGTAACAAAATCTTTAAAGGTATTAATCATTCTTAATCCATCAACAATATTTTGTGAATCACTTGATGATGTTTGATTACCTTGAATATAAATATATACATTTTGGCTAGATTGATAACGTGTAGGTGTATTTAATCCAATTCCTAAACCGACCATTGTTCCAATAAGAGTGATGACAATCATTCCAATCCAATGTACACGGAACATATGAAAAATATCTTTTAAAGATAATCCTTCATTTTCTTGATTTTCTTCGTTCATATTAATCTCCCTTTATATTCGATATAAATATAATTTCATTGCTAATAGTAATATATATTTTTACTTTTTTCAATTAGATAATTATTTTTCAACCATATTGTTAAATTTATCAACAAAAAATGACAATGTTGAAGTTCGATAATTATTCATTGCGCCATTATTATCACGATAAAACTCTTGATTTAAATAAGGATAATTTTGATAATAAGAAGAAATGATTTTCACCTTTTCAATCTCTTGATTTTCATCATAAAAATAAGTAACTTCATCATTAAAAATGATTATAGAGCTATCTAATTTTCCTTTAATATATTTTTGTAAAGTTGGAACAACCCCATTTTTATAACCAAATTTATTATTCCCATCATAAGATAAACCATACTTGTCAGTAAAATTTTTATAAATTGGTGAAGAAGAATTCTCTCTATTATCAAAATAATATGACATTTCAAAATTATAAATAACTTTAGAACAATTTAATGCAAAATATTTATTTAAATAATTATAATCAAAAAAACTACAATCACTACATTTATCATATGAAAAATAAATTAAAGCATTATCTAAATTAATTACTTTATCTAGATCATTTTCATTTTTAATTTTTCTTCTATAAGAAAAAAAACCGAATTGTTCAAAATATTTTTTCATTCCTTCAGAAGAAGAAAAGGCTTCATTATTCAAATTAGGATTAATTTTAGTAACAATTTTTCCTTTACTATATAAGCACATTGTTGGTGTAACCATATATGAAAAAATTTCATCTCTTCCTAAAGAAGGAAAATTTCTTGCATCAAGAGAATATACAACTGCTTCATTAAAACTAATAAAATTATTAATTAATGGTTCATATTCTTTACAAGCTGAACATGAAGAAGAATAAATGTATAAAAATACATTTTCACCATTGATAATCATATTTTTAATATCTTGAGGATTATCAACATTAATATATGTAGAAATAAAAGCTTCAGTTTTATATTCAATTAAATTTTCATCTCTTAATGGTTTGTTATCATTACAAGAAGACATTAAAAGTGATAAAAAAACTAATAATAATTTTTTAGAAACGGACAAGTCCATATTTCTTTTTTCCTCGTCTTAAAACAATAAAACGATTATCAATAGCTATTTTACTTGTTAACTTAAATTCTAAATCAGTAATTTTATCACCATTAACAGTAATTGCTCCACCAGAAACAAATTCTCTAGCCTCACGTTTACTTGTAGCTAATTTACATCTAATTAAAGCATCAAGAAGTAATTCATCTTCTTGACCATCACTTGAAGGTAATTCATTGAATCCCATTTCAATTTCTTCACTAGATAATTCTTTAATATTTCCATTAAATAAAGCATTAGTAATTTTAATAGCTTGCTGATAAGCTTCTTTTCCATGCACAAAAGTAGTTAATTCTTTTGCTAATGTTTTTTGAGCTAATCTTTCATGTGGAGAAGCAATAAATTCTTTTTCAATTTGAGCAATTTCTTCTAAAGATAAGAAAGTAAATTGTTTTAAACGTTTAATTACTTCATTATCTGAAGTATTAAACCAGAATTGATAAAATTCATATGGTGAAGTTTTCTTTTTATCTAACCAAACAGATTTTCCACCTTCGGATTTACCAAATTTTGTTCCATCACTTTTTAAAATTAATGGAATTGTAAAAGCCACTACTTTAGCATCCACGCCATTTTTCTTTCTAATAAGTTCAATTCCAGAAGTCATATTTCCCCATTGGTCTTGTCCACCAATTTGCATTTTACAATTTTCATGTTGATACAAATAATTCCAATCCAAAGCTTGTAAAATTTGATAAGAAAATTCTGTATAAGAAATACCACTTTCAAGTCTAGATTTAACTGTATCTTTGTTAATCATATAATTAACATTAAATTCTTTACCATAATCTCTTAAAAAGGAAATTACATTTATTTGACTAATCCAATCATAATTATTAACAATTTTATCAAATCCAAAAATTTCTCTAACTTGCTTTTCTAAACATTTAGAATTATTTAAGGTAATACTAGTATCAAGCATTTTTCTTTCACCTTGCATTTTAGGATCACCAATTAATCCAGTTGCACCTCCAATAAGTAAAATTGGATGATGGCCATGTTCTTGTAATCTTTTTGCAACTAAATAGGTTACTAAGTGTCCAACATGTAAAGAATCACCTGTTGGATCAGCGCCTAAATAAAAATTAACTTTATTTTCTTCTAAAAATGAAGCAATATTTTCATCTGTAGCATCAAAAAATAATTCTCTTTGCTTTAATTCATCAATTAATCTCATAATATGCCTTTCATCTAAGGGTGCTATTAGCACGGTACCACCTTAGTTCCCATCTTGGGCACTCATTAAATTAAATTTCTCCAAAGTGTAATTTCATTTATTAATAATCTTAGTTTTCACCAACCACCAAGTCTCTAAAAAAAATAATAAACTACTCGTCTTTTTCATTGAAATAGTCTAAGACTATTTAAATTCTAATTTATAAAAATTTATATATCAAGCAAATTTTTCATTAGTTTTTGAAATAATCTTGTAAAGAATAAATTTAATGACTAAGATTATTTTGTTAGGAGGATATCATATATGTATTCTAAAAATATTTATAAAAATTGTAATCAAGACAAAATTAATGCAATAAATAATTTTTGTGAAGATTACAAAGATTTTATTTCAACAGGAAAAACAGAAAGATTATGTGTCGAACTTGCCCTTAACCAAGCTAAGAAAAATGGTTATGTTTCTCTTGATGAAGTAATTAAATCAAAACAAAAAATTAAAGCTGGCGATAAACTTTATCGTATCAACAAAAACAAAAACATTATTCTATTTAATGTTGGTAAAAAGCCTCTTGTGGAAGGTTTACGTGTACTTGGTGCACATATTGATTCACCTAGACTTGATGTTAAACAAAATCCACTTTATGAAAAAGATGAATTTGCTCTTCTTGATACACATTACTATGGTGGAATTAAAAAATATCAATGGGTTACTATACCTCTAGCAATTCATGGTGTTGTTTGTAAGAAAGATGGTAATACAATTAATATTAATATTGGTGAAGATGAATCTGATCCAGTAGTTGGTATTTCTGATTTATTAATTCATTTATCTGGTGATCAAATGCAAAAACCAGCTTCTAAAGTTATTGAAGGTGAAGATTTAGATTTAACAATTGGTTCTATCCCACTAGATAAAGAACAAAAAGAAGCAGTTAAAGCAAATGTCTTAAAATTATTAAAAGATAAATATAATTTTGAAGAAGAAGATTTCTTATCAAGTGAACTTGAAATTGTTCCAGCCGGTAAAGCTAGAGATTATGGTCTAGATAGATCAATGATTGCTGGATATGGTCACGATGATAGAGTTTGTGCTTTCACTTCTTTAAAAGCTGTTCTTGATGCAAAAGATGTTGAATATACTTCATGCTGTATTCTTGTTGATAAAGAAGAAATTGGTTCAGTAGGCGCTACAGGTGCTCAATCAAAATTCTTTGAAGATACTATTGCTATTTTATTAAATGCTTTAGGCTTTACTTCTTATTTAGATTTAAAAGAAGCTATGACTAATACAAAAATGTTATCTAGCGATGTTTCTGCCGGTTTTGATCCATTGTTTGCTTCTGTTAACGATCCTAAAAATGCTGCTTATTTCAATCGTGGAATTGTTTTTAATAAATATACCGGTGCTAGAGGTAAATCAGGCTCTAATGATGCTAACCCAGAATATGTTGCTTGGGTAAGAAAAATATTAGATGAAGAAAATATTCACTTCCAAACAGCTGAACTTGGTAAAGTTGATCAAGGCGGTGGAGGAACAATTGCTTATATTTTAGGTAATTATAATATGAATGTTCTTGATGCCGGTATTGCCGTATTTAATATGCACGCTCCAATGGAAATTGTTTCTAAAGCCGATGTATATGAAGCATATTTAGCTTATAAAACTTTCTTAACTAAATAAAATGTATAACAAAAATAGATTAGATATTGAAAAGGTATCTAATCTATTTTTTTAATTCATAAAAAAAGTGAACCATTATGTTCACTATTTTTTTGTAATTGTAACTAAACAATCTTCATCAGTTAAATTGGAAACACTAACACTATATCCAATTTCTGATTTGTCATTAAATTTTGTTCCACCTGCAAAGAATACTGCACTAGGTGTAAATTGTTTTGAACCAGTCCATAAAGCTGAAGATGGTTCAACTTTTCCACCATATCCACGATTTAGATTATTATTTCCACCTTGATCTAATAAATGTAAATATCTAAATGTTCTTTGATTACTTCTTAAATATGATCTATTAACTGAATTCGATGCACCTACAATATAACAATTGTAATAATCGTTAAAATCAATTTCATCAACATAATCATTACTTTGAACTAAAGTATTACCACTAATTTTTGCTTTAATTAATCTTGCATCGACATGATAAATTCTAAGACCATTATAATTATACATTTGTGTTTTTGAATATGAATGCTTAGCGTCAATTTCATTTAATCCAGTTGGAGTATAATATTCAATTAAAATATATTCATCAAAAGAAGAACCATTCCATTTATCATTAATTAAAATTGCTTCTGGATATTTACTTGATGTTTTTAAATTGATTTGACATGAATTAGTAACAACATATGGATCAATCCAACCAAGAGCCATTTTTGAATATGCATTGTGATCCCCTACATTATATGATTGCATATCAAGTTCGCCCGCACAGTTCCAACTATTTTCATCATCATAGCAATAATAATCATCTAAACCTAACATATGACCAGTTTCATGAATAAATGTATGTGTTTCTGGTTTACTTGAATTATAATTATCATCATATTTATCATTAGAAAATTCATAGCTAACCCACATATAATTATTAATTGTTGGCTTATTAACATTTGTTTCAGTCATTGAAGCACTACACCATGCCCAAAATGTAGATGTACTTGTTCTACTATAAGTATTTGAATAAACAAAGACACAATTATCAACAAAACCATCACCATCTTTATCATATTTTTTTAACAAAGAAGAATCGGCAGCAGAATAATATTGTTCAATTACTTTATCAGCAACATAATCACCTAATCTACTTGCAGAAGCTAAAGTATATGATGATTTAAAAACATTCGCTACTTCACCAGTAATATTTAATTTTCCATAACTTGATTTATTAAAGTATGATTTAACCGATTCATAAGCAACATCTTCACTATCACCAAAGAAAACTTTATTTATGTTTGATAATTTTTCTTCAGTCCAACCTTTACTTTTTCCATAATAATCAGAAAAATCAACTGGAACAATTAAAAATGATTGTTCTCCAGTTGTTAATGAAGTTTGCCAACCTAATTGACTATTAGTATCACGCAATGTATATTTTAAATTTTTAGCTTGATAAAAATTATTTGTAGTATCATAACTAGTTGCAGAATCATATGAAGTATTATAACTAGTTGTTGATGAAGAAGAATTAAAAAATTGGCTAATATTAAATCCATCACAAGATGTCAAAACTAATAAAACACCTAATGTATAAAAAAATCTTTTTTTCATGTAAACCTCCTAGTATTTATATTTTATTCATTATTGATTGTATGTGCAATATAATTTAAATGATCTCCCGCTCTTTCTAAATTAGAAATTAAGCTAATAAAGACAGTATTTGATGATGGAGAGCACTTACCTTCTTCAAGTCTTTTTAAATGCGAATCAATCGTTTCTTTACGAATATTATCGATTTTATTTTCAATTAAATCAGAAGCTTTTAATAAATCGTTAGATGTAAAATCAAACATATTTTTAGTTAAAACAAATTGTTCATTTAATTTATCTTGAATATTTTTAATTCCATCAAATGCAATTTCTGAGAATTCCAAATCTTTATCTAAAGTAGTCTTTGTATATTTTATAACATTATCAGCAATTTCAGCTTCACGAGTATAATCAATCAATACTTTATGAAGTTTAGCAATATTAAGTTCATCGTCATCAGTCAAATTATCACTTGTCGCAGTTACTTTTAATAAATAAGAAGTTATTTCATCATTCTTTTTATCAATTGAAGAAATAATTTTTTTATAAGTTTCTGCATTAGAATAAGTTTTAGACATAAAATCATTGATTGTTTCATTTAAAACTTTCATTGCATCATTACCAAGATTAATAGTTTCTTTAATTGCTTGATTAATTGCAATAGTTGGTGTTTTTAAGAAACGTTCATCTAATAAAGAAGTAGTCTTTTCTTCTTTTTTATCTTTAATTACAAATTCAGAAATTTTTACAAAAGCATTAACAAAAGGTAAAAATATCAATGTACATGCTACATTAAAGAAAGTATGAAACATAGCAATTTGTGTTCCTGGTTGACTAAACCATTTAGCAAATGTATTATCCATAAACGATGGAAGACAAAGTAATAGAATAATAAAAATTAATGAACCAGTAAAATTAAATAAGAAATGAATAAAAGAAGCTCTTTTAGCATTAGTAGACGCTCCAAATGAAGATAAAAGGGCTGTTACACATGAGCCAATATTTGATCCTAAAATAATATATAAAACAGAATTACCACCATTTCCAATTACTAAATTTGCTGTAACCATTGAAATGATTATTGTTGTTAAAGCCGATGAAGATTGTAAAAGGGCAGTAAAAACAATTCCTATTAAAAATAAAACAAATGGGTTAGAAATAGAACTTAATAAATTTTTAATAGTCTCTGAGTCTTTAAAACCATTCATTGAGCTAACCATTAAATCAAGTGATAAGAAAACAAGTCCAAGACCAGCCAAACATAAAAAGATTGTTTTTGATTTTTCCGATTTAACAATCATCGAACCAAAAATACCAATAAAACAGAAAACAATTAAAAATTTTGCAATATTAAATGAATTTAATGCAACAATTTGAGCAGTAATTGTAGTTCCTATATTAGCTCCCATAATCATTGCTGTCGCTTGAAATAAATTCATAAGTCCTGCATTAACAAAACCAACAATCATTACTGTTGTTGTTCCCGAAGATTGAATAATCGCCGTTACAACTAAACCAATTAAAACGCCAATAAATCTATTTTTAGAAGTTTTATTAAATAATTTTTTTAAACCAGAATTAGCAAGTTTTTCAATATTTTCTGATAAAATTTTAAATCCAATTAAAAAAGCACCTAAGCCAGATAATAATTGAACAAATGCATAAACATAATCCATGTGATTTCTCCAAAATTGCAATACACATTAATTTTAACAAAATTAAGCAATTTCTTAAAATAAATAATGTACATTTTTAATATTTACATTAATGGAGCAAGTAATCTTAAAATATTTCTAATTAATTTTTGATAAAATTTTAATTTTGAATTATTATTAGTTATTTTCACTGAATTATCCTTAATTATAGCCAAAAATGTCTTTTTCATTTGTAAAATATCTTTACAATTATACATCCATACTCCACATTCAAAATGATGAACAAATGAACGATAATCAAGATTAATTGTACCAATAGAAGCAAGTTCATCATCACAAACAATCATCTTAGAATGAATAAAACCATCTTTATATTCATAAATTTTTACACCATTTTCAATTAATTTTCCATAATTTGATTTAGTCATAATATTGATTATTTTTTTATCAGGAATATTTGGAGTAATTAAAATAACATCAACTCCTCTTTTTTTAGCATTAATAATGGCTTCAATAAATTCATAATCAACAATTAAATAAGGTGTAGTTATATACAAATATTTTTTAGCTTGATTAATTAGATTCAAATATACATTTTGTCCAATATAATCATTATAAATTGGACATGGGCCATCACAATAAGGAGCCACAAAACCTTTAGTATTAAACTTTTTATGTTCAACAAGATAATCTTTTGCATTCAATTTCTTTACTGAATTAGGATTATACATTCTAATAAACATTAATACTAAACTATCAATACATTTTCCTTCTAAAAAAACAGCATTATCATACCATAATCCATATGGATGTGTTTCATTAATGTATTCATCCGCTAGATTTGCTCCACTAACAAAACCTTTTACTCCATCAATTACAGTTATTTTTCGATGATCTCTATTATTATGCATTACAGAAATAACAGGTTTAAATGAATTAAATTTACATGCTTGAATTCCTTTATCTCTTAATTCAAGATAATAATCTTTTTTAACTTTACTAATACAACCAACATCATCATACATAAAACAAACTTCTACACCTTGTTTTACTTTCTCTTCTAATACTTCTAAAATTGAATTCCACATTTTACCTTTTTCAATAATAAAGTATTCCATAAAAATATACTTTTCAGCGGTCTTTAATTCTTCTAATAATTTTAAATAAAAATTTTCTCCAGATGATAAAAACTTCACATTACAATTTTCATAAGTTGGCATTAAACAAGTATTTTCAATGTATTGAGCTTGTCCATATGCTTGAATATTGCTATCTTTTAATACTTGCATAGTTTCATCGTTTCTTTTACAAAAACGTATTAATTCTTTACTTTCTTTTTGCATTTTTTTACGATCTTTTCTTGTCAAATTATAATTGCCAAATAAAATATAAACAGCAATTCCTACTAAAGGAATCAATAAAAGTAAAACAGTCCAAGGAAGTTTAAAAGAAGCTGGCTTATCTTTATTTAAAACATAGAAAAACATTATAATGGCTATAGTAGTAAAAAAATAAGGAACCCAATAAAATGATTCATTAAGCCAAAAATTAATCGCCACAAAAATATAAACTTGGAATATAATTATTATTCCAACGATAAATAAACGTGAAAAGAATAATTTAAAAAAACGTGAAATACTTTTTAACATACAATATATATTATACATACAGTTTTAACTAAAATTTAACTTTATTTTGTTTTCTTTTAATTTTTCCCCAATTATAAAATCCATATAGATCATTTATTAAAAAGACACAAAAGCAAATAACAGTCGGCAAATATGTAATATTTTCCCTAGATGCTAAACTCCATAATATAATTAATATAATATCGTTACATGCATATAGTATTGAAAATAATTGACTTCGATTAAGTAACAACATGCAAGCAAAAAAACTTGTAAAAATTGATATTGTTGAAAAAATTAAGTTTGGAGTATTAAAATATTTTAAAATAAAATAAAAAATAAATGTCACCACTAAAGATATAAAAAACAAAAGAATAAATTTTTTAAATGCTATTTTTTCAACTTTAACTTCACTTTCACCTTTTTTAAAAGGATGCCTTAACCAAGAAATGCCTGTTACAAAAGCAATTGGTAAAGACATAAAAACATAAGTTATCATTTCTCCATAATAAGAAAAAGACAATGATATAATTCCATATAAAATAGCAAAAATGCAAACAAGGAATTGTCCAAAAGGATATCCTTTCGCAATAAAAATAAGTGATGTTACTCCAATTAAAGATGAAAAAATATTTAAGAAATTTGATTTTGATAAAATCGAAACGACTAAAATAGATATTAAAGAAAATATCCATAAAAATAATTCAAATTTTGTAAAATGTTTTATTAATTTAAGAAAATTCATTTTTATCACCAAATATTTATATATTTTTTACTAAATTTTAAAATTTACCATATTGACACTTTTAAATTTATCAAATAAAATGAAATTAGGTTAATCTCTACTCCGCGAAGCGTTATGGACGTACTAAATTGGACATATGTCAAATTTAAACGGTTGAACTGGTTAACTTTTTTTTATACATTAGTTGTCGAAGTTAATTTTATTTCTTGTTCACCAACAAGATTAATTAATTCTTTCGTAGTTTCATCAATATTGTAAGTAACAAACCTTACATGTAAAATGTCTAATTCTTGAATTACTTTACCACCTTCAGAATCAACTACTGGAGCGTTTTTATTATGTGTGATTGATAAAACAAATAAATTATTCGGCCAGAAAATATCTCTCACACTTTTTCCAATTACAAACGAATCTTTTTTAGCTTCAATAAATGTATCAATAACTAATGGTGTTTTGTTTTCATGGTCTTTTTCTAAACGATTATCAATTACTTGTTCATTAAATGATTTAACTTTAAATATTTCAGTAATAATATAACTAATTGCAACTGCAACAATGATAAAAGTAATATTACTAATCGAATTTAATGCTTCCACAGAAAAAATAATCGCAGTTATTGGTGTTTTAATCATCCCTCCAATTGCACAACTAATTCCAATAGCAATTAAACTAGAATAATAAGTTTCATCAATTAAATTTAATCTAACAAGTAATAAACTAACTAAACAAGAAACGATTGCTCCAAGTGTTAAAGTAGGAATAAATAATCCACCAGTAATGCCTTCATTATTAGATAATAAAGTCATAATTGATCTAAATAATAATATCAAAATTAAAATATACCATATTGGCGTAGTTTCAATATTAAAAATATTTTTAATTAAATCGTGCCCAGTTCCTATAAAATCAAGAGAAATAAATCCAATTAAAAATGTTAATAAAAAGATTAACATAATTTTAATAAACTTATGCATTTTAATTTTTTTAACAACAATATTAGAAAGAGTATACATCTTAGAAAATAATACTGAAAATAATCCCATCACTATACCCATTAATAAACTAACCCAAATTTTACTAATCTCTAATTTATTAACTTGCAAAGAAGAAAATAATGTTAAATCAATATTAGTGAGAGAAGAAATCACCTGACTTGTTACCATACCAAACATTACCGAACAACATGCAGTCATAATAATCATTGGTGAAAATCTTTGATGTGCTTCTTCTAAAGCAAAAAAAATTCCGGAAATTGGTGCGTTAGTAGCAACAGCAAACCCACTTGTAGCACCTCCAGTCATAATATATCTATCCCAAGCTTTATTCTTTTTTGCACATTTATCAGTAATTCCACGCCCTAAAGATGTTCCAAGCATAACTGATGGTCCTTCATTACCAAGTGGTACTCCAACAAAAAAAGTAATTAAAGAAGAGATAAAAGTTCCAATAAAGGTATGAATCCATTTAAAAGAAAAAACACCCCTTAAAATCCCAATTGCCGTTGGGATACCTCCACCTCTTGTGGTCTTACATTTTTTATAAATAATATAAGAAATAAAGGATAATAAAATTACACATGGAATAGCAATTAATAAATATATTTTATTATCATTTAAATAACTATATAAATAAGAGGAAAAATTAATAACTTTTGAGGAAATAAATTTAAATAAAAAAACAACTATAGAGGTTAATATTCCTACTAAGGATGAAAATATTAAACATGGCAAAATAATGTTTTTAACATAACTATATCTTTTTTTCATACGGCTATTTTAACAACATTGATAAGAAAAATCAAAGCTTATTTAATTCTTCAATTAAAACAGAATGTTTTTTAGTTTTAGAATTTAAATTAATTCCTATT
>ERZ1106952.106-NODE-106-length-57703-cov-41.857463_pt1 | contig 57703 bp, 38 predicted proteins | sample MGYA00403677_ERZ1106952 | MGnify/ENA primary metagenome ERZ1106952 (study PRJEB35170, sample SAMEA104062415) | human gut metagenome | biome: human gut; feature: human-associated habitat; material: faeces | place: Denmark | collected 2012-05-14 ... | reverse complement strand
TCGTAACAAGGTAGCCGTATCGGAAGGTGCGGCTGGATCACCTCCTTTTAGGGAGCAAAGATGAAGGCGAGAGCCTGATTCTCATCCTAAGTCGACCTCGGATATCTTTCCGAGTGATTTCTTCGGAATCTTCCTCTTCTTATTTCCTCTATTCGTTTTTAATACCAAAAGACCGAACGAGTTGTTCGGTCTTTTTTAATGCTGTCATAATAACTTGTGTTAAGGGGAAGATCCTTTTATAGAGCATCAGAAAATTTCAAATAATTTTGTCCTTGAATTGTAAGGTACTACTGTTTTTTTTATTAAATTTACTCATGCTCTGTATAAGAAAGTGAAGTTCAAATACTTTTCCAATGTCATAAAATTCAACATGTCGCACCATAGATCAGCCGCACTCGGGAATATTGGGATTCCAATCACATCTTTTTGTTTTTTCTTGCTCTATGATTTCCCCTTTTTTTCACAACAAGCGTTTCGTTCTATTCGAACATTCATACAATAATGTGAAAAATTGTATTAAGGGAAAGATGTTTTACATCACAACGTAAAATCCGATTGAGCTATTTGGTTGAGATATTATTTCGCTTCGCTAATTCTTGCGAAGCAAGAAGATGAATTTTTAAAAGTTTTTCTATACGTAAGGAACAAACGGCAGTGAAACGGGGCAGCCCGAAAGCCCTTGAAAATCGGCACAAAACTCAATATGCTGATATGGCTCAGTAGGTAGAGCACGTCCTTGGTAAGGAACAAACGGCAGTAAAACGGGGCAGCCGAACCCCCTCAAAAATCGGCACAAAACTCAATATGCTGTTATGGCTCAGTAGGTAGAGCACGTCCTTGGTAAGGAACAAACGGCAGCAAAACGGGGCAGCCGAAACCCCTCAAAAATTGGCACAAAACTCAATATGCTGTTATGGCTCAGTAGGTAGAGCACGTCCTTGGTAAGGACGAGGTCGCGGGTTCAAATCCCGCTAACAGCTCCACATAAAAATGCACAAATCATTGCGATTTGTGCATTTTTTATGATTTTATGTATTTTTAAGAATATTTATGCAAGTGCCAAAAAGTCCTAAAATCAAATGGTAGTAAAGATTTGCAAAATGGTGGTAAAATTGCAAACGAAATTTTCGCCTCTTTCGGCAATAATTTTTCTTTCCGAAAAAACTGTCCGAACCGCCCGAAAACTATCTGTTTCTGCCCCAATGGTAGTAAAATGGTAGTAAATCAGTTGCGCCCGTTTAATTAACTTTTTACGAAAAATCGGTTGTATTTTTTGAGATTCCTATCCAAGTGTTCAAAGTGTTTTCCCGCGCAAGGCTTGAAAGAGAGTAAAAATCTTACGTGGTTACGCTTTTTCGACAAAATTTTGAAAAGTGTGATTTTATGCGCCAAATTTTATTTGAAAAGTGTATATTTCTGCGCGTGTAAATACTTGAAAAGTGTTAAAAAGTGTGTTATAATTTTATCGTAACGAACTGAACGGAGGTAACGGTATGCTTTTTCGCAAAATTCAATCGGTTATAGAAGAACATTTACAATCCGATTCCAAAAAGATTTTGCTGGTTGACGGGGCGCGTCAGGTCGGCAAAACGTATATTATTCGCCATGTAGGGAAAAAACTTTTCTCCAATTTTATCGAAATCAACATGATTGAAGATTTTAAGGGGGATAAGCTCTTTTCTTCCGTCAATACGGTCGAAGATTTTTATTTGCAGGCCAGCATGATTGCCGGGAATAAAATGGGCAGCAAAAGCGACACCCTTATTTTCCTCGACGAAATTCAACAGTATCCGGAATTGCTTACCCTTTTGAAATTTTTGCAGCAAGACGGAAAATTTACCTATATCGCAAGCGGTTCTTTGCTTGGCGTTACATTGGCAAAAACGACGTCTATCCCCATGGGCAGCATTCGCAAAATACGAATGTTTCCTCTTGATTTCGAAGAATTTGCACTTGCAAACGGCGTAAACGGATACGCCGTAAACGCAATGCGCGCCAAGTTTGAACGTCTTGAATCGCTCGATGAAAGCACTCACGGCAAAATGTTGGATTTATTTCGCAAATATTTGCTTGTAGGCGGGCTTCCCGATGCCGTCAATACCTATCTCGAAACGCATAATATTCAGCGCATCCGCGAACTTCAATCGGAAACGCACGAATACTACGTTGCGGACGCTTCCAAATACGATGCAGAACATAAATTGAAAATCGCCCGTATTTACGATTTGATTCCGTCCAATCTCGCAAACAAGAAAAAACGCGTCGTCGTGCAAGATATCGAAGAGAAGAAGGGTTCAAGATTTTCCGATTATGCAGATGAATTCGATTATCTCATCAATGCCGGTATCGCTTTGGAAGTAAAAGCCATTTCCAATCCCGTTTACCCGCTCAAAGAGTCGGAATCCAAGAATCTTTTGAAATTATATTTGAGCGACGTAGGTTTGTTGACAAACATTTTATACGGCGCCAATATCCGTGCAATTTTGGACGACGCTAAAAGCGTCAATTTGGGTTCTGTGTATGAAAGCGCCGTTGCAAGCGAATTGATTGCACACGGTTTTGAACTTTACTACTACGATAATCGCAACAAAGGCGAAGTCGATTATCTCATTGACGATTACGAAAATCTTTGCGCTTTTCCGATCGAAGTAAAATCTGGCAAAGATTATACCGTTCATAGCGCGTTGAATCATTTCGTTTCCAATGAAGATTACCGCATTCAACGCGGATATGTTTTATCGAACGAACGCATCGTTTCTCAAAAAGATAAAATAATTTATTTGCCAATCTATTATATAATGTTCATTCAAAACGCTCCCAAAAAAGATAATTTGATTTATTAAGTGATAAAAAGTAAGGCGGTTGCCATATGGCAGCCGCCTCGATGCTCTTTGGAAAAGTTATACTTAAAATTATTATAATTTCGGGTATAACTTTTTTTGCTTTGTTACATCTCCATGCCGTCGCCGAACATGGCGTCGATTTTCTTTGTCGCCTGTTTGAAATAACTTCTGTCCACGCTGTTGTAGGTGCGGATGGTCGTCGTTACGTCCTTGTGGCCGAGAAGTTGCTGAATGACTTTCGGGTTTTCCCCGCTCTCGAACAGCATACTCGAATAGGTGTGCCGCAGTGTGTGGAAATGAAAACCGTATTCGGCAAATCCCATCTTGCGCATCAATTTATCGAACATTGCGCGCGTACCGTAGTAAGTGCGCAATTCGCCTTCTTCGGTGCTGAACACGAAATCGTCGTCGTCCGTAAAGGAGATACCCGTTTCGTATTCCATTTTTCGCCGTCGATTACGATGTTCTTTCAGACAGTCAATCAGAATTTGGGGCATAGGCACGCTGCGCACGCTTGCCGCCGTTTTGGTGTCCGAAATCACCGTTTCGTAGTCGGAAACGCGCCACGCATCGTCGTAGTGCGGAATGACGGTTACGGCGTTGTCCACCCAAATCGTCTTGTCGGTAAAATCCACGTCGCGCCAGCGGAGCGCAAGCACTTCGCCGATGCGCAACCCCGCAAAGAGCGACGTATAGCATATTGGTTTCAGAATCGGACTTGTGTCCAAAGCCTTTACAAAGTCTTTGCGCAGTTCGGGCGGAATCGCCTTGTATTCTTCCGTCGTCTGTACCTTGCGTTCGCGCGACGCCAATCTGGTTTTTGCTACGGGATTGGTTTTGAGAAAGTCGTTGTCCACGCAATATTCAAAAAACTGTCCGAGCAAAAACTTCGATTTCTTGACGGTCGCCAATGCGTACCCGTCCGAAATCATTTTATTGAACAAACGTTGCAGTATAGGGGCGGTGATCTCGTCGATTTTCATGTCGCCGAATACGGGGTATAACGTATTTCTCGCGTTGCTCAAACACCGCTCGAACGTGCGGGGCGAAACGGAGGGGCGTTTGAACGTCATCAGCCATTCCTGCATCAACGTCCGAAAGGTTTCGTTTTTGATTGCGCTGCAACCGATGGTGGGATTGTCCGCTTTGACGGCAAGCATTTTCATCGTCACTTCCGATTTTGTTTTTCCGTAAACGCTCTTGCGGATACGCTTGCCGTTTTCGTCGGTGCCGAGCGTGACCACGCCAACCCAATTGCCGTCTTTGCGCTTACTGATACAGCCCTCGTTGTTGCCTCTGCGCGTAGATTTCTTCGCCATCAGACCGCCTCCGGCAGACTGTTTACCTGCCACGCCACGAACGCCAAAATACTTACCACCTGACGGTTGCCGACTTTGGTCACGGGGAACGCCTTGCTGTGCATGAGCGCGCGCACATTGTCCCGTCCCAAGCCCGTAAGTTCGATGAGATTTTCGCAGTCGAGAAAACTCTTGCCGTATTTTCGGGTAAGCCGCGAGACCTCGTCGGCAATCAGCCGTTCGCGGTTCAAAGTTGTTTCGGTTTCCTTATTGTAATTTTTATAAAACATTTTACTCCTTATGCAAGCTCGTACGGCTCGCGAATTTTTGATTGATATTCAGTTGCCAATGTTCAAAATAAGCGGCAACAGCCGCCGTTTAATTGTCTGCGTTATCGTTTTTGCCCGATTGCTCAAACTTTTTCAATCCCTCGGCAAAGGCGGTTTTACTGCGACGATATTTGCCTCGTTTTTCATCCCATACAAGGTCATATAGCCAAGCATCGTCTTCCAAGTTTTCTCCGCCCAGCATATTTGCTTCTCTTAAGTTAAAGCGATCCATCGCGCGCATTTCACGCCTTTCTCTTTGGGACGCAAGCCAATTTTTAAATTTTCCCATTCATTTCACCTCCTTGAATTCTGTTGCTCGAACGGGGTGTCCCCGTTGCGAAATGCGGAAAGAAACTGAAAGTCAGTTACTTTCCTTATCCTGTTTCTAAAAACCTACATTTCCATTTGTTCCAGTTGCCGTTCGGTTTCGGCAAGTTCGAGTTTTTCCATAAATTCCCGAAAGCATTCCGCCGCTTCCGCGTCCGCTCGTGCGGCAATTTCCATCGAAGTGAGAATACAGTCTGTCAGACTTTCCCGATAGACTTTCTGCCGCGCTTTGGCGTGGCGGAGTTCGCGCGCTTTCAACAGTTCGTCGAGGCGTTTTTTGAGTATCTCTCTGATGACGATATTTCCCATGCGTCGATACAGATCTCGCTGAAATGTTTCCGCGTACAGATAGCGGTCGGAATAGCGGATTTTGTTTCGTTCGCATAATCGCAGGATTTCTCCGTCGTGCGCGGCAAGTTCGGCGGTCAATCTTTCATACGCGATTTTACCTCGTCCGTTTTTCAGAATGCAGTTTGTAATTGCATCCACGGTCTCGCGGCAATGGCGCATATTTTCGCTTTCATAGCCGATTTTTCCTTCGTAAGGGATTTTCCCGTAAAGTGATTTTACAAGCCGTTTGAGCGTAAAAGAATACGCCGTATAGGGTTGTGAGACGACAGCTTGCGCCTTGTCCGTCAACAACTTGCGTACGCGCCTGACGCCCTCGGCAGGTTATATAAAATGCTTGACGATTTCGGCTTTGAACGTATCCAACGCCTCCTGTCGTATCTTGCCGTGACGATAGCGGAGCGTTCCCGTTTTGCGGTGAAACCGCTGCGGCTCGTTCTCGAAAAAACAGACGTGAATGTGGCGGTTATTCGTATTCGTGTGCAGTCCCGCAAACCACGTAATATTGTCGGGGTTCAGTCCTGTCGCTCGGAACAGTTTCGGCAAGGTTTTTCGTAGAATAGTGCGCGCGGTAGCGGTATCCGTTACATTGGATTTGCCGTAGCTTTCTTCAAAACTCACGACCATATCCCAAATACAACTCTGTGTAGCGCGCAATTTTTTGCGCAGTTCTTTCTTTTGGGATTTGGTCAGCAGTCCTTCCGCGCCGAACGCGCCCGAACTCTTTTCCCCGTCGTCTGTGTAGTCGAGGTAGTCGATTGCTTTCGTGGATTGCACGCCTTTGTCGATATAGCCGAGATAATCGTCCTTCTGCGCACTACTGTAAAAGGCGCGTTTTGGAGCAGTTACGTCGTAGTAGCGGACGCGCGCGATAACGTCAGGCGGCACGGCGGTAAGCCTCCTTCAATCGTTTCAACTGTTCGAACAGGCGCGACGGCAGTACGTCGTACAATCCCGCTTCCAGACATTCGCCGTTGAACGCTTCGCCGTATACGAGGCTGTCAAGAAGATAGTAGATGTTACACAGCAACATTCGATATGCTGCCTGTTCCGTCTGATTGGCTGCGACAGAAGACTGCAAGGCGGAAAGCTGCTGTTCGAGCGTGGACAATTTATCCGAAAATCCTTCTGCGTTTACGGCAGGAGTAGGGGACGCTCTTTGTTTTGCCGCAAGTCCCGCAGCAATCAGGTCGGCAAGATACTTGGATTTGCTTCGCTCACCGCTCTTTGCAAAGTCTTCGGCAAGCGCGTCGGCGAGTACCTTTTCATAGATGTAGAGTGTAGAATAGTAAAAGTCTTTTTGTTTCAATTTTCCTCCTTTTAGCAACGAAAAAGACAGCCCGTAAAGGACTGCCGCAAAGTTAAAAATATTTATTTGTAACTATGCCGCCGTCAAACAAAATTCCCCGATACAATCAATAGGCATCACCTCCGTATAAAAGTAAGGGACATTTATCCCCTCGTCTTTAATACTAATTTTCACCCATAGAAAAACAGACGTGTTTGTCTCAAATTTCAAAAAATGCCCTAAAATCGGCATTAGTACGGTAAAAACAGCGCAAAACAGACAAAAAAATTTTTTAAATTTTTTTGAAAAAAGGGTCGATACCCCCGAAAACACAAAAAAAGCAGAAAACAATTAAACGATTGCTTTCTACTTTTTCGGCTTTTGCTTCTGATTTTGATAATGTTTTGTTTTACTTTTGTGCGCCTGCAAATTTTCAAATTGAAATCGCGCCATCTCTTTCGTAAAGTCTTCGGTATAAACTCCCGGAATAAACTTGTAATCGTCCCAATGCCAGTCACGGACGCCGCAAGGGTTATCGGGATTATAGAGTTTTTTCAGCGTGAGATCGGTCGGGTACAGTGTTTTTCGTTTTCCCGTGAAGGTTAGGATATAACCTTGATGTTTTCTTTCGCCCGGAGGGGGAGGGGTTCGTTTGATCAAGCCTTTGTTTTCGAGATTTTTCAACGCCGTTTGAATCGTGCGTTCCGACACCGCGAGTTGCTCGGCAAAGAAACTTACTTTTACGGATTTTCCGCTGTTAACGCGGACATAGTTCATAATTATTTCTTCCCGTTCCAGCGGGGTGGGTTTTCGAATTTCCGGCTCGATTTCATCGTCCCACCCGTCGTGTTTCAACTTCCGCTTATCTATAAACTCTATGTATCCATATTTAGCCTTTTTACGCATATATTATAATTTCCATGTAAAATCTATTTATATCGTAAATTGTATATTTCCTCATAACGAATTTCTATGTCTTTCGAACTTTCGCCGACAAATGCGACATAAGTGAGATACTTCGCCGCTGAACTGCGTATGGATTTTTGATAGTTTATATTTGTTATAATTACTTACATTTGACACAAACTAAAATTTAAGTTTTGACTTAACAATTTCCAAACTTTGCGTTTTCCGTTCCTCATTTTCAAAGCCACTTATAATTCTTGTCATGGTTTCAGGACTCCAAAATATTTTTAATTTTTCCTTTGCCCTTGTTATAGCCGTATAAAATATTCCATGAGTTATCTTTTCAGAGTTACTGTTCGGAATTATTATTTTTACAGAGTTATATTCTAAACCTTGCGATTTATGAATTGAAACTGCATATGCTAATTGAAAGGGGACAACGGATTGTTCTCTGGATATTTTCTTATCTTCACTTGTTGTATCTGCGTCATACTCTAATACAGAGAATTTAATGTAAGTACCTTTGTCACTTTCTCCTAAATAGATTAGATTATACTTTATGCAATCTGCTTCAGTTAAGATGATTTCTGCTTCAATAGTAAATGTGATACTTACATCGTCTTGTTCAATAGCCATAATTTTCCCCTTCAAATTATTATAAAGAATTGGAAATCGTTCGGAACTATTAAAAAGTATTGGATCTCCAACTTTATAACTCCATTCCTGCCAAGAATATGCTATACTTTTCTGATTAGCATTTTGGAAATATTTGTTAATATTATTCAAACCAAATTTGCCGTCATAGTTCAAGCATAATACGACTTCGTCATCGTCGTACTTATCGAAAACTTTGCGATTTAATTCTTCTGAAAAGGGTCCGTCATAAGCCAATTTTTCTGTGATGAGCAAACCTTTGTTGCGTACTTCATTCCATAATCCTATAAGCTCTGGTTTTTTTGTTCGCCATGTACTTAATAATTCGACATTTGCTTCTTGTTTAATTACATCTTTTGCATAAAAGAACCAATTCCCAAAATCAATGGACTCAATTTGATAAATATCTCCTGCCAACACCAACAATGTATTGGGGTTAAGCTTTTCAAGAAAAATCTGCATAGTACGATTATCTATAGTGCTACATTCATCCACAAAAATTATATCATAATCAAATAATTCAACTTTTCTTGTAAAGCTATCCAAACTAATAAAATCTGACTGTCCTCCTGGATTTTCGATTCGTGCCATTAAATTTTGTAAAGCATTATGCGTTTTTGTTAAAAACAATTTTTTCCTATTTCCCATTAAATTAGAAATATAATTGATAAGTGTAGTTTTCCCTGTCCCTGCAGCACCATATATTATTAAAAGCTTGGAAAAAACAAAGATATTTTCAAGTGTTCGAATCTTGATTTCATCTCCAAACTTTGACAAATCTTTCCCATATGTTTGACGTAAATTTTTTATGAAACTATTATTAAGAGCTTTTTGTCCATTATTACCACTTTGACTATGATTTATAAGTTGTTGTAATATATCAAGTGTTGTTTTAACATATGAATCGATGTAAAAATAGCCCGATTTTTCTCCAATACTGAAGCCACTTTTTCTTTCCCAAGAATCCAAATAATCGTTATAGTCGTCAATACGATCATTCATTCCTTCGCAAAATGCATTTTTGTCAAAAAAAATTTCACCTGTATCTTGTATTAGTTTCCTTATATGTAGATAAGGGGATACTATATCCGCTTTATCATATCCTACAGCTTCTTCCACATCACTTAAGACGGTAATATTGCTCGTTTTACTTCCCGCTAAATTTGCAATCAACGGATTTTTTTCAAAAGGATAGCACCCACTACTGAGATATAAATCATCGCATAATGTTTTATTATACGGTAAAACATGTTCAAAAGTCTCTTCCTTTAAACGCAATAAAATATATCTTACCGTATTTTTTCCGAAACGAGTTGATTGTTTGTTATATTTTTGTTGTAAACTTATTAGCACATCTTTAAAAACATGCGTGTTACAATTTTTATAAATATCATCTAAGATTTTATCAAATATACCTTGTCTAAAATCAATGAATTCCAACAAACTCACACCTGTTTTCGTAAGAAAATCCATTAAAGATATATATTCTCCGTGTGTTGCCGAAATTCTACTGTTAAGATATAGTATTTTTGCTATGTAATTTAGGCATGAAGGAAATATAGACACTTTCCAATCGGTAACTATTTTTATTTTTGATTCGACATCCCAGAGATTTATAGTTTCTTCTTGATAACCTATTTGAATCGAATAATTGGTAGATATATTTTCTTTTGTATAGACTGTAATGCGATTGTATTTGGTTGCATATTTTCCTGCCAATTGTAAAGTGATTTCAAAAAATCTTTCTTTCCCTACAAAAAATGGAGTCTTTTTTTGTATATAATACCGAGTTTTTTTCAATGCATTGTGTGTAATTAATGCTTTACCCATAGCGTTCGCAACTAATTGATAATACTCTTCATCAACAGTATTAACTACGGATAAAGGAAACTTCTCTAAATTATTTAAAATGCTTATTTGCCAATTGTTATAAGCATCTTTTCTAATTTGCCACATAAAGTTATAATATTTTAACATCAATCTTTCCGATTGCCCATTTTCCGGAATTCGATATCCGCGATATTTTAACATCATATAAAACTTTGCCAAATACTTTGTTTTTATATTTAGTAAAGCTTGTTCATAAGCCACCCCTAAAGACAACTTAGAAAATCTATTGTTTTTCATATTCAATAGAAGTGCCGACACGCATAATAAATTAAGATTATCCAATATTCTTGAGGAAATAGAATCTCGTGTATTATTAACTATATCGTATCGATTAATGGCATCTTCAATTTTAGCATTGCTTACTTCAAGAATCCGTAAAGCATCTTCAATTGAATATTCTTGATTTTCCAAGTGGTTAACAAATTTATGATGCTCGGTTAAGGATTCAAGTTTTCGGCAAAAATCATCTATACTTTTCTTAGTGTCAAATATTTCTTCCTCCGGGGCAAAAGTAATCTGAGTGCTGTCTTTATTAAAATCAATTGTAGAAATAAATTCCATAGACATATATTTCCAAAACACTCGCTTTTTACCGCGTTCGTCTGGATTTAATACAACAAATAATATTCCGGGATCGGCAGTAACGGTTTGGTGTATATATGCAGGGAATGCCAAACTTTTAAGGGAATATTTTATTGATCCATCAGACTCTTGGATATAATTATGAGTACCCTTAATTTGCACACAAAAACATTGCAACGGGCGTCTTGAAATTAACGGATTTGGAACAAATTCAAATATACCATCTGTATTTGGCCATTTATCGTTGCAAGAAAAATCGGTATTGATTTTTCCGTCGGAAATTAAAAATGATTCCAAAGTAGTAACGGCCGCTCTATCTTCCGCAGATCTTTCCGAATGTGTTTTAAGATGACGTTCTATAATGTCAAAATCCGTCATAATAAATCTCCTGTTTAGTTATATTTCTTAAAATTCTCGGCTTGGGCGATTACTTTGTCTATCGCTTCGGGTTGACCGTCGGGCGGATAGCCGTTGTTTACAAGCAGTACGATTAAATCGCGCGCCAATTTACTGCGTATGTCGGAACGAAGCGACCAATTCGCATATTGAATTTTATCGTCTACAATCGGCTTCATCTTTTTCGCGAGATCCAAACATCGCTCGTTAGAATACTCATCCTTAAATCCGTATTTGTCGCGTACGCTGATCAAAACATCATAAAAAATTTTTTCTTCGATTGAAATACCGAGTTTTTCAAATGATGTTTGGTCTTCTTTCAAATCGTTCAAAATGTCGATGATTTTGTCGCACAAATCGTCCATAAAATCGGCAACAACTTCGCTTGTGAAAATGAGCTTATCTCGATTGTTATACGCATCGACCACACGCCTTAAGCGTTCGTCAAACTCCAACGATTTTACTTTGTTCGTTCTGCCGTAACTTAAGATAGCTTTGCGCAAGAGTTTGAGTAGGGCATTAAACTTGGTGATCGGCATTTTTACATTGTTGAGTTCGCGCAAAAACTCTTCGCTGAACAAATCTATCGTCGCATTGTCGTCGAAGATATTTTCCACTCCCGTACAAGTAATGGCTTTTCTTACCATTTCTTCCACAACGCCGTTCATAATTTCGGCATCAGGGGCGTCGCCGATTGTTTGCTTGTAAATAATCGAACGGATAGCCAGATAAAATTGCGCTTTCGCAATTTCCACTTGTGTTAAATCGCCCGTAGGGAATACAATTTGATACGCACTTTTTAGCCTTCTGGACAATCCCATAAAGCGCGTTTGCATTTCTTTATCGCATTGCACATATTCAGCCGCGTCGTTCAAACAATATAAGCGTTCGAGCGGCGAACCGATATAATACCGAGTCGCATTGAAATTTATCATCAACTCATCGAGCATGGCAAGATGATTACGGAAAATTCCGAGCGTGATATTTATCTCGTCGATAGGGCTTTCCTGCGGACTGCCGTATTTTTTGACGGCTTCCAACATATCGTTTTTAATACCGATGTAGTCCAAAATTAAGCCTTTGTCTTTGCCTTCGAACACACGGTTGACACGAGAAATCGTTTGAATAAGCGTATGTTTCTGCAACGGCTTATTAATATACATAACCGCAAGCGACGGTACATCGAATCCCGTAATCCACATATCAACCACAATAGCGATGCGGAAATTGGAATTGTCGTCCTTGAACTGACTGTCAAGCATTTTGCGGTATGCGCTTGTTCCGCAAAGCGCGAAAAGTTCACGATTGCTCTTTTTGTCGTCTTTACCCTGCGTCGCCACAAGATTGATTTTGGGCAATGCTTCCAATTTGTCAAGCTGTTCTTTTGTCAGCACGCTTTCGTTTTCAGCTTTTCTTGCAACTCCCCAATCGGCGCGAATGGACAATATTTCTTTTAATAGCTTAAAGGCAAGAAGTCTGTCGGCGCAAACGATCATCGCTTTTTGCACGATATTCGGCTTTTCGGCGCAAAGCGTTTCGTAATGTGTAACAATATCGTTTGCCAACCGTTTCAATACGTCGGGATGGCGCAAGATAGCCGAGATATGCGACATTGCTTTTTGACTTTCTTCGATTTGCTCGGGGGTAGAACCTTGCTCGGCGCACTTGTTGTAATACTTTTGAATTTCTTTCGCCTGTTCTTCGGATAACAAGACTCTTGCAAGTCGCGGCTCGTAAGAAATACGCACGGTAATTCCGTCGTCGCTCGCTTCCTTCATAGTGTAACTATCCACAATATCACCGAATACCGCAACCGATTCGTCGATAGGCGTGCCGGTAAAACCACAGTATGTAGCGTTCGGAAAACTCCAACGCAAATACTGCGCAAAACCGTATGTATTTACAAGTCCGTTATCCGTCTTTTTCAGTTTACTGCCGAGACTTAACTGCGTTCTGTGTGCCTCGTCGGATATGCAGAAAATATTATCGCGTTCGGACAAAAGCCCCGTCGTTTCGCAGAACTTCTGAATGGTGGTGATATACACGCCGCCGCTTTCGTTTGCGAGCAAAGTGGTTTTCAAATCTTCTCGACTTTCCAAACTACGTACATTTTCATCGCAAAGAAATTGTTTCGCGGTTACAAACTTTTTGGATGTTTGGTCGTCCAAATCCTCGCGATCGACTAAAATAAGCATAGTGGGGTTATGGAATTCTTCACGGTGGTATTTTGCGAGCATACGGCACAGAAAAAGCATTGTATAAGTTTTACCGCAACCCGTCGCCCCGAAATATATGCCGCCTTTGCCGTCGCCCAAAGGTTTTTTGTGTTCTTTCAGGCTTGCGAGCATTTTATTTGCCGCAAAATATTGCGGATAGCGGCAAACGATAACTTCTTCTTTGTCGCTGTTATCCGAATAAAGCACAAAATCCCGCAAAATAGAAATAATACGGTCTTTGGCAAATACGCCCTTTATCATGGTAAATAGCGAACTTATGCCGTTTGAAACTTTGTCTTGTTCGTTCGCTTTGTTCCAAGCATAATAAAATTCGTATGGCGTAAATATACTTCCAAGTCGCGTATTCGCACCGTCAGAAATAACAGATAAAAAGCAATATTTGAGTGCGTTTGGAATATCCAAAGTATAATATTTTGTAATTTGCGTCCAAGCGTCGTGAATGGTGGTGTCTTCTTTTATAGCGGACTTAAATTCCCAGATTGCAACGGGTATACCGTTTATGTATACAAGTAAATCGGGAATGCGGGTATGCACGCCTTTAATGACCAACTGATTGACTACTTTAAATTTGTTCTGCGTATAATCGTCGTAGTTGATAAAATCAATATGTAACGCAAGTTTTTCCGCATCGTCGCGCACAAGGTCGAACCCGTTGTTGATTTCCCAAAAGGTTTCTTTGTTGCCCGAATAAAGCGGCATAGAGGAGATAAGCGCAATACGGTTGATTATCTTCTGTATTTCGCTTTCGGATAGCTTTTCTTTCTCATATCGCTCGACTAAATAGGCTCGCAAATCACATTCTAACAAAACGTCTTCGTACCGGCGTTCTATCTCGGCGCCGTGAACGTAAGTATAGCCTTGCTCTTTAAATAATTCGATGATTGCGCTTTCAAGTTCCGCTTCGTTAAATTGTCCTTTTGTAAAATGGTAGGTCATAGCTCCCCCCTTAAATCAATAGAAATGCTTGTCGCATTTCATCTAATGACTGAAATCTCTTTGTTTTATCAGGATTAGTTCCTTGTAATAAATATAATTTAAGTTTTTCTTCCTTCAAATTATCAAAATTTGTTTTTCCAGTCATAACAAAAATAATTACTTGCGTCAAAGCGTAAATCTCATGAAGAATATTATAGTTCTTAAAACCTGTTATCTTTAATGTAGGGTCGTTAAAATAACCCTTAATATCCGTACTATCGCTTGTAAGTTCGCTTTCTACTTCCTTTACAAGTCCGAAATCCGATATCTTAATTATCACCGAATCATCATATTGTTTTACAAGGATATTTTTGGGGCAAATGTCTCTATGTAAAAAACCTTGTGAATGAATATATTCATATGCATTAAATAATTGTAATGATATTTTTCTACGTTGTTTTTTTTCAATTGAAGCATTGGTTTTTTTAATATATTGTTCAAGAGTACAGTCCATAAGCTCCATAGTGTATTGGTTTTTTACTGTATCATAGTTATAAACATCCAAAATATATGGAGAATTTAACTTTTTCATATCTTCAAATTCGCGCTTAAAACGAATTAGTTCTTTCTCGTCTAAATCTTTTTTTGCTCTTTTCAAAGCATACCATTTATCATATCTGGCATCATAATATTTATAAACTTGTGCATAAGAGCCGCCGCCAATCAGTTTTAATTCAGCATAAACAGGTTCAGTAGCGGAATCTGTTTCAATATGATCAATTTCTCTAAAACTATAAATTGAGCGTCCTGATATGTGACTTTTTTCATATAATTCATATCCGTCACAATTTAATAATTCATTAAATTTTTTCAAATATACTCGCCACGGTTGCTTTTCATCTCTAACTGCTGGATGTAACATTTCACATAAAAAGTTAAGCAACGGTTCGTCATCATTGCCATTTGTCAAACAAAATCTTGAGTCAGAAAATACCCAGCAATATTCCCAATCATCATTGTTCAATGTATGTTGTACAATATCTCCATAAGCGTTAGAAAATCGCTGGTCATTTGATGGCATATTTTCTAATGGATATAATCTTTCCAAAAACTCTATTTCATTTAATCTTCCATAATATGACATTTTTACATCAACATTTGTTTCTTGAACTGATGCACCGTTTATACTCGATATACCAACGATATAACTTTGTTTAACTGTAAAGCCGTCTCTTATAATATCCAAGATGTCGCGTCTTGTGATTTCACTTATTTTTTTCAACTGATACTCCTTTATATTTTCTCCAATGAACTTTTGATTAAAATAGGGCAAAGGTCTTTGATTTGTGCTTTAAGTTTTTCGTTGATTTCTTTGCGGGCTCTGTATTGATTGTAAATATTCGCTATGGATTGTTGTGTAGTTATATCGGGGATAGGAATTTCAATTTCATAAAATCTATCCATATCAAGATTTGCGCGAATGCTTCCGTCGCTGACAAACCAACCATATCTATCGATTTCACTTCTAGAAAACCAAAGCATAAAATATTCGGGCAACACTTTATCAACATTTGCTTCCAAAACAGTATAAGCAGGAGAAATAATAGTAGGAGTATTGTCTTTATATAATGCAATACGAATGCATTTATCCCTGCCTGTTTGCATGCCGCTAAATGCAAATTGCCCTTTTTTTACAATTTTATAATTTCGTATGCTTTCATTTTGAACATCGGCATTTGAGGGCATGAAATCTTTTGTTATATTGATACCTTGTACTTGTGTAATTTTGCCTTCTTTATTACGATTATCAACTTCTTGTACTAATTGAGCAACATTGATATACGTTGCTTCATGCTTAACTTTGTCAATAAAGCCGTCGCAGACGAGTTTCAAATCATCGAGGCCTTTTTCGTAAGCCTTTTGATTTGCAACCATGGCATAATAAATATCCACATATTTTTGTTGCACTTTGATAGGGGGGAGTGATATGTCTATATCGCACATTTCTTCCCAAGCAAAAGTTTCCCGCGCCGAACCCCAAGAATTGAAACGTGAATACCTATCAAATTCTGGGCGGTTAAAATACATAAAGAGATAGTCAGCCAACAATATGTCATATCGCTTAACGGTAAAAACGATATAGGAAGACGATACTATATAAGTTTCCGCAGAGGTGTTGTGTGCGATGGTAATTTTCTCTCCATTGCGAGATGTGGTAGGCACATACGCAAAATAATCGGGTTTCACCAAAATATACGGACGTAACGACACTCCGTCCATATCGGCTTTGGTTTCTATGAAAGATTTTTGAATCGATATACCTTTAACGCTTTCTAATGAATAATTTTCATTTGTATTCCGTGCATCGCAAAGCTCTATCAAATCTCCCAATTTGTATTTACTCAATGTCATAGCCTATCCCCTTGAAAGCGGCGGAAAGCAGTTCTTGCGATTCGCGCTCTTGACGCAAAACTTCTTTCATTTCCTTTTGAATGCGTTGCATTTCGGCATTGTAATTTATATCCAAATCGTGGTCAATAAACTCTATGTATTTGCTCGGCATAAGGGCGTAATTCTGTTTTTCAATCGTAATTACGCCATTTGATTTTTCTTCTTCGGTTAAATCACTTTCGTTAATTTTAACAGATTTGCAAAATTCGGGTACGTCCTTATAAAGCGCTCTGTCCGGACTTTGCCAATTATTATACACCTCTTTGATTTTTGCAATTTGACTGTCGGTCAGCACCGTTTTCTTCTTTTTTTTGCCCTTGTCTATCGTGATTTCTTCGATATTGCTATCCCAAGTACGCAAATCCATGAACAATACTTTATGTTGCCTGTCGCGCACCTTCCTGTCGTTGACCGTTCCCGCGCACTTATTCATATTGATGATCCAAAGCGTAACGGAAATGTCGGTTGTGTAGAACATATCGCGCGGCAGAACGATAATTGCTTCGACTTTATCTTTGAGCAGAATATTCTTGCGGATTTCGTAGTCATCCATATCGCCCAACGCGCCGTTGGCGAGCAAAAAACCCGCAATTCCGTGGTTGACGTCGAGTTTGCTTATCATGTGCAATATCCAAGCATAGTTGGCATTGGATACGCGCGGTGCGTTTTGTTTGCCGCAATATCCGCTCCAACGATAATCGCCGACAAGTTCGTCTTCCTCACGCCACTTTTTAAGGTTAAACGGCGGATTCGCCATAATGTAATCGACTTTCGTGTCTTTATGTTGGTCATCCGTAAAAGTGGAAGCATTTGTTTTGCCGAGATTATGTGCAATGCCGCGAATGGCGAGGTTCATTTTGCACAGCCGCCACGTTTCCTGCACGCTCTCTTGCCCGATAATAGATACTTTATCGCGGTTGCCGTTGTGCTTGTCCACAAACTTCATAGACTGTACAAACATACCGCCGCTGCCGCAGCAGGGGTCGTATACAATGCCGTCAAACGGCTCTATCATTTCGGCAATAAGTTTGACGATACAAGCAGGCGTGTAGAACTCTCCGTCTTCCTTCGTGCCGGAAGCGGCATAAATTTGCAAAAAGTATTCGTATACTCTGCCTATTAAATCTTCCTCATGAAAACGCTTTTCATCGATACGGTTTACGCTGTCGATAAGGCTTTTGATTTTGTTTTTATCCGCACCGAGCGTGGAGAACAAATTTTTAGACAGCGCACCCGCAAGCGACGGATTGTCTGTTTCTATATCCGACATCGCTTTGTCTATGGTAACTGCAATATCGTTTTGGCTTGCGTTTTTAACGATATAATCCCAACGCGTCGTTTCCCGCAAATAAAACACATTTTCAGCATTATAGAAAGTGGGATTTTCCAAAAATGCAGGATTATCTCCGTATTGTTTTATAATTTGCTCGCGGCATTTTGTAAACTTTTCGCCTGCGAATTTCAAAAACACAAGGCTGATAACAGCATCGCGGTTTTTATCCAAACTTCCCACGCCGCGCAAAGACACCCTGCAATCCCACAACACATCTTCGAGCGACATTGTTTTTTCTTTATCTTTTGCCATAATGGTTTCCTCACTTTGCTGGATTTTGATAATACATTTTCCGCAAAACTCATAGTTTATGATTTATTAAGCGGAGGATAAAGTTTAATTTTCTGTTAATTACCTACATTCAAGCCTTTCGTAATCTCCGTAAAGAACTCCGAACTCCAAATATCCAACTTTGTCTTGTCTTTGATGAACGGAATTACGTCTTGCTTGGCTTGTTCGTAGTCGATTGCGGCGAAGCGTTCGTTCAGTATGGAAATCAGGGCTTCGTGGGTAAGATCGAAATCCTTGTCGATAAATCCGGAGTCCGCGAGACGGGCTTTTAGGTGCGGCATATTGACCGCGACGTTTCGCGAGAGATAGAAAATATAGTCGTACAAGTCCCTGCCCTTGACACGGGTTTTCCACGCGCGGCAGATGACTGCGTGAAGCTTGCCCGCGAACAGCGAAGGCATATCGTACAGTTTCACCTGATAGGGAGACGGCAGCAACCGATACTTGTTTTCAAACGTCGCAAAAGCCGGGGGATTGGTGTCGACCTCGAACTTGATTTTGATTACCTCGGACGGGTTGATTTTTGTCGCAGACAGCTCGTCCCTGTAAACGCTTAAAATGTGCTCCTTGGTGTTGCCTTTTAAGAAAGCCGATTTGATGTTGGAGTCCGCCGTCTTGACCTTTTCTTCCACTTTGAAATTCAGTCCGACGGCGTGCAGTTCGCTCTCTAAAACCGAAAAATATTTTTTCAGTTCGAAATCGGTATCGGGCGTCACCAGCGAAAAGTCCAAGTCCTCGGAAAATCGGTCAAGCCCGTAAAAGATACGAAGCGCCGTTCCGCCGTAAAATGCGGCGTCTTTGAAAAATCCCGCGCGGGACAGTCCGCAAAGCGCGACTTCCTGTATGACTTCGGTCAGTGCGTTTTTTTCGTCGCTCTGCGACTGCGTGGGATATAGCGAAAGCATCTGGCTTAAAATTGTCTGCATTTACTTTCCTCCGTCGATCAGCTTTGCAATATATTTATGGTTGGTTGATTTATAGAGCGGCGCAAGCTGTCTGATATCGTCCAGATTCAGCTGCCAGAAGTCGCTTTCATCGACGCGCAAATCGTCAAATAATAGTGCCCGCATCGCCTTGACCGAGCCGACGGGCGAAATGGTGTACAGCTTGTCGCACAGTGCTTTTTCGGGCGTGGCGATTTGGTAGGAATAGCCGTTTTCTTCCCGAATTTCCACGCCTAAATTGTAGACCGCGGCGGGGACATCGCGGTACGTGAATACGCCGAACGCGTTGTCGTACTGTTTTGCCTTGCCCTTGCGGAACGTTGCGGACGTGTACGTCCGAAAAATCGCTTCGGGAATCAGCGAACACATCGACAGCACATAATCGAACGAAAGATAGGACGGACCGTAGATTGCGCCCGCAAGATATTTGCCGTCCGCCCGCGCGTCGGTTTCATACAATCCGCGCGTGATTTGTGTCAAACGCCCCGATTGCACCTCGCGGCGGATCTTCCCTTTCACGTCGGTATAATCCTTAAATTGCAATGCCAAACTGTCAAATGTTAAAATCATTGTTTTCTCCTGCTAGTTTTATTATATCAAACTTTTTGGCGGAAATCAATACATTTTGGACGATTTGTTGTATTTATTTCGAGAAAAACATATATCGCAATTAAATAGGGCGTATGAAACAATGGATTTCACCAAAATCTGGCAATAAGTAACGCATTTTTCTTTGAATTTGCTCACCAAAATATGCCGCTATCAGGTCGATTGCGGACTATCAAAATTACCCCAAAACTGTCGACTACGCTCTGAAAAAATCAAAATGGTGGTAAATGGTAGTAAAAGCGTCAAAAAATCGTTACTACCATTTTTCTTTGCATAGTGGCCAAACAATAAGAATTTGGCTGCAAACCCACAAGATACTGTGGCTTTGCAGCCGATTTTATAAATATGGAGCACTTTCTCTTTTTTGGGGTAGAGCACGTCCTTGGTAAAGAGGTGGTTTCATTCATATTCATAATCAATTTTAAGAATTACTACATATTGACTTAGTATTTTAACAAAAAAAGTATACTGTTTAATATGCTAAATAATTACAGAGTATCAAAAATGAAGTTACACAAGCTCTTTCACTGCGGTTAGAGGAATTGCTTTTAGCCCATCATTATACCCAATATAGGCGGTCTATCTTAAGCGGAGTTTCTCAGTCTACCATCAGCGATATCAGACTGCAAAAAACAAAGTCGTGAATGTACGCATCATTCATAAGCCGTCGCAAGGATTCGGTATGGAGCTTGCAGTTTTTTTTGACAGCCATTATTTCGCAATGGTAACATAACAGAATGAATCTGTCGTTTTATGATGCATGTAAAAAGTAGGAAACCAGTAAATACAGCGGTGTTGCGTAGTATTATTTTTGAAAATTATTTTAAAATTTAGATATTAAGTCTGATGGGCGACATAAAATGCTTTCAGACTTTCATGTTGCACAAGATCGGATATCGAGAATGAGCGGAGCAGCGCAGTTTCAGCAATATCCGCCGCAAAAACGGAAAATGTCGAATATCCGTGTTCTCTATGAATTAACAGACAGTTTGTGCTTGCGTTTGGACGATTTTTTCTACAGCCCGCTGTTTCAGCGAGAAAACATAGAAGACTAAAAAAATTAACAGTCCCGCGCGGGACTGTTTCAATTGCGCTTTTATCCGACAAATCATTCGGTATCGATCGGGAAGGGAAAAACTCCGGTAAAATCTTTTCAACAGTAAAGAATAAATTACACGGGAAAAAAGGGTTGTTTTACCGGTTTGACTGGCATTGACTGCGCAGGCGATAAGGGAAAAAGAGCGCCTTTTTAAAATGGCCGGCGAACGGCAACAGTAAACGATGCAGCTGAAAACCGATCCGGTTATTTTGAAAAGATTTTTTTAAGGACAAAATTTCAAAATAATAAAGTAAGGCGCGGATTAAACCCAAAGTCCCGCTTCCAGGCGAAACGTACGGCTGCATTCGGCGGCAACCGCGTCGTCGTGCGTGACGACGATGATTGTCATTCCCTCTTCGTTTAAAGTGCGGAAAAGCGCCATCAGCTCCGCCGCGGTCTTTGCGTCCAGCGCGCCCGTGGGCTCGTCCGCCAACAGAAGGTTCGGCTCGGTGACCAGCGCGCGGGCGATTGCGGCGCGCTGCCGCTGTCCTCCCGAAATTTCATCCGCACGGCTCTTTGCGAGATCGGCGATCCCCACTTTTTCCAGCGCGGAGCGCGCGCGTTCTTTCTTTTCCCGCTCAGAAGAGCGCCTGCCGAAGCGCAAGGGTAACATGACGTTTTCCAACACGCTCTCGTCGTTGATCAAACCGTATTCCTGCAGGACGAAGCCGATTGCCCGATTGCGGAGCTTTGCTTTTTTGGATTCGCTCAGCGTTTTTATATTTTCTCCCAAAAAGGTGTATTCTCCTTCAAAATCCCCGTCCAGACAGCCGATGATGTGTAAAAGCGTGGACTTTCCCGCGCCCGAACGCCCGCACACGGCGATAAAATCTCCCTGGTTTACGGTAAGATCGACGCCTTTCAGCGCTTCGACGGTTTTTTCTTTTGAAAGATAAATTTTTCTTAAATTTCGGATTGTTATCATTGTTGTTTCCCTCCCGCGATTTTCCAGTATTGCAGAACGGAGAAGAGGATGTTCACCGCCGCGAGGGCGAGAAAGAAGCCCGCCGTCAGAAGAAGATTTTTCCAGTCGAATACGCAATCGTCGATCATCAGAATCCCGGCGCCCTGCGCGAGGAAAAACAGAAGGGCGGCTTCTGCCAGAACGATCAGAAAGAGCGCGAGCGCGAAAGAGAACGCGATCCCCGCGACGGCGGCGGTGCCCGCTCCTGTCCGGAAATAGACGGAGAGGAGTTCCTGATTCCGGATGATGTTGAGCGCAGACATTGCGACGGCGCTGAGAAAGGCGGCCGCCGTAAAGCAGACGGAGATCGGCATGATCAGTGCGTAGAGCGGGGAAAAGGTCTCTTCCGTCAGTCGGAAAATTTCCGCAAAAGAGTGCAGGCGTCCCTCCTCTTTTAATCGCTCCGAAACGGCGTCGATTTCCGCTTGTTCCGCCCCGTCGGGCGGAAAGACGACCGCATTTCTGCCTTCCGCGCCGGGCGCTTTGAGCCGCGTATCGCAGACGAGTATCCCCGCGCTTTTGCCGTCCGCCCGGACGGTCAGGGAAATATAATCGCTCGTCGGGTCGGTTGCGGAAACGGCTGCGTTCAGCAGGGTGAAGCGCTCGCCCGTCCGCCCGACGACGCGCAGGGTAAGCCGTTCTCCGTTCGGCGCCGAAACGGCAAAGGTATCGCCCAACCCGTATTTTTTGCCCGCAGTCACACAGGGGATCGCACTGTCGTTAAGCGCCGCTTCCGTGCACCAGACGCCCTCTTTCAACTGTCCGCGGAAGCGCTCCGCCGTCTCATTTCCGATGTAAAACAACGCGTCTCCCGCCTCTGTTTCCCAAGGAGAGCAGAGAAATTCCATGCGCCAGGAAGAGGGGAGTTTCCCCTCGATTTCCTGCGCCCGTTCGTCGCGGAACATGGACTGGTAATAATATGCGCCGTCCAAAAACGCGGAGAGCGGCCCGTTGACGGCGGCGACGCAGTTTTGGTATCCGATCGCCACATTGCAGAAAAAAAGGGAGAGCATCAGCTGAAAAGCCGTGATAAGACTGAGCAGCAGGTTGCGCGTCAGTAATTTCCACCCGAGCGTCAGCATTTCTTTTCCTCCGATAAAGGCGAACGGGAGAGCCCGGCCAGCGTTGCGGCGAGAAAGATCGCGCAGGTTAAGAGCAAATAGCCCGCCGCAACGATCGGATAGGCGGCGGACGGAACGGCGGGAACCGTCAGAAAACTTTTGAACAGCGCAAGAAGGGGTGCGACGGCAAAGCGATAGAAAAGAAGCGCCGCCGTCAGAGAAACGGCGCCGAGCAGGAAAACGGAGAAGAAGTAGGCGCATGCGACCGCCTGCCGCGTGCCGCCGCAAATCCGGCAGATCGCCGCTTCCCGCCGCGTTTCGTTCAGATAGTGCACGTATAAATAGGCGACATTGACGACGCCCATACAGCAGAGGACGGCGACGATAAAAAAGCCGACCGGTTCGTCTGCCAGGCGGACGTGGTGATCGGAGTCGGTGAAAGAGACCGTCTGCGCGCCGAAATACTCCTTCGCTTCGGCTGCGTAGCGCTCTTTTTCGGGGACGGTCAAAAAGGGCTCGGTTACAATCGTGACCTCCGTCCAGGCGCTTTCCGGTACGGCGGCGTAGGGAAGGACAAACTGCTCCTGATTGGAGTGCCCGACGGCTTTAAATTCACTGCCGCCGATCAGAATCGTCGTTCCGATCCGATCGAAATCACCTTCGGAAAAAGTGGGATTGGGCAGGAGAATTTTGTTTGCCCCGACGGCAAGATCTTCTTCCGTAAAGTCTTTTCCGTACAGTACGGCATACGGCTTTTCCCCGCAAAACGCAGCGGTAAAGCTCTTTTCTCCGTCCGAAAAAGAGCAGGAGACCGAGCGGATTTCAGCGGAGGAATGCAGTAAGAATCCGTTCAACCGCTCGGTAAACGATTCGGAAGAACACCCGCCGATCCGGTAGGTTCTCGAAATTTGAAAAGACTGATTGTAAAATGCCTCGATGTTTAAAAAAGCGTTGTAGACGACGAACAGCGTAACCAGGGAGAAAACGGTAAAGGTAAAAAAGACGGCGATGAAAAAACGATTGCGCAGCAGTTTTTTCCAAGCGAATAAGAACATACCGATTTCTCCGTTCAGGATTCCCAGTCTTCTCCCAGTATGATCCAGGTTTGTTTTCCTAAAGCGTCATAACTGGCATTTAATTCTGTATTCGTCCATTCGTTAGAGTACCATAATTTCCCGGTTACTTTCAAAGAAATATTGGTTTTACTGGCTGTTTTTTGCCCAGTGTGCTCCTGTCCGTCGACAAAAATAATAATTTCTACGGTATTTGTTTGCCCGCCGGTAATTCCTTGCGTTTTCATTATCACTTCAATATAGGATATTTGTAAAAAATAACCGCTATCATAGTGATAGGTAGCCGTAATCCAGTCGAGATCAGGGCAGCTTTCATTTGCTGTGAGTTCTTTGGGGGCATCTTTGCTATGTCGCGTTATTACTGTATTCGCTTCGTTTGTTTGATCCGCAAAAACGTGATATCCGAAGACGCTTAACGCGGTAAAAAGCGAAAATAAAAACAAAGCCAAAAAAATTTTTTTCAGTCGATATAAAAAATTTTTTTCCATCGTGTCTTCTCCCTTAAACATTCATTTATTAATCGGTATGGTTATCAGTCTTTTTACCTTTACCGACTTTATTATATAGTAAGAAAACTCTGTTGTCAATACTGTTTTGCAATTATTTTTCAGCCAAATTGATTTTTTGCAGGAAATCGCAGAAGACGCGGCTTATTTTAGACCTGAAGTGAAAATAACCGCAGCTTGAAGCGGCGGGCAGAAAGCTCTTTCGATAAAAATTTGCCGCCTGTGGGAAAAGGAGCGGGGTGCCAACCGCAACGGAATCAGATACAGGCGTTTTTTGATCGTCAATCGGTCAGATCGCAGAAGGCGGCGCCTGTCAGCTTTGCCAGCGCGAGAGGGGAAAGCTCGATCTGACAGCCGATTTTTCCCGCGGAGACGCAGATTGCGTCGAACAGGATTGCCGTCTCGTCGATCGCGGTGCGGAACTGCTTTTTCATGCCGAGGGGAGAGCACCCGCCGTGCACGTAGCCGGTCAGGGGGAAGAGATCCCGCTGCTTCAACATGGATACGGACTTGACCCCTATTGCCGCGGCCGCTTTTTTGAGATTCAGCGTATGTTCGACGGGGATCACGAATATATAATGAGAGAGGTCGCTGCCGGCGGTGACCAGCGTTTTAAAGACGGAAGCGGGGTCTTTTCCCACGGCGCGGGCGACGGATAAGCCGTCCGTCAGGCCGGCGTCGTAACGGTGGCTGAGGTAAGAAATATGGTTTTGGTCGAGAATGCGCATCGCATTGGTCTTTTCGGTTGCCATGACGATATTATGAAGGATTTTTCCGCATTTGTCAAGCGCGGCGGCGCGCCGGGCCGGCGCCGTGAAAAAAGTTGTTCTATTTTCTGAAAGCAGACGATAGAATATAGTAAACAAGCGCACGATGCCGCAAATTTTTTTAACGAGGTAAAATATGCAAGCCAAATACGATCAACTGACCATGAAAAACCGTTCGGAGCGGCTCGTTTCCCAGACGGAAGTCTCCGTCAAGACGAATCTCGCCGCCGGCGAGGTCGCAAAGGTGCTGGGCATTTCCGCCGCCGCAAACTGTTTGGGAACGGAAGTTTCCGAAAAACAAATCGCGGTGACGGGGAGAGTCACGTTTTCGGTCTGTTACGAGACGCCCGAAGGGGAGATCAGAAAGACCGAGTGCGGCACGGAACTCGCCGCAAAGATAGAGGACGAGCGGATTCCCGCCGCGGGCAAAGCGCAGGTTCAGCTTTTCGTGGATAAGGCGGATGCGGAGCTGAGCAGCGTGCTCGTGGTCAACGCCGCCGTCGGCATGGAGGGATACGTCGTCACCAACGTCACGGCGCAGTATCTTTCCGGCGGCGAAGATATCGTTTGCCGTACGGAGGAGATCTCTTTTGACCGCGCGGTGGGCGGCGCAAGGGGCACCTATACCATCGACGAGGAATTCGAGCTCAATTACGGCGTCAAAGAGGTGCTTTTACACGACGCAAAGGTCATTGTGACGGGTGCGCAGTGCGGCATCGGGGCAATCGTTGCGGACGGAATCTGTATTTTGACGATGAGTCTCTTGCAAAATATCGAAAATAGTGATATATTATTAGAGAGGAGAGTTTTTCCCTTCCGCCTGGAAGCGGAGTGCCCGGAGGCGATGCCCAACTTTGCGGCGTTCGCGCGGGGCGCGGGAAAGTCGGTCAAACTGGATATCACCGTAGACGAGCAGACGGGCAAGAGCACGGTGCTCGCTACGATGGGAATCGAGCTGGACTGCGAGGCGTACGAAAACGCGCTCGTCTCCGTCGCTTCGGACGCGTATCTTCCGGATAAGGAGAGCGCGCTCACGCGGGAAACCTATCAGTACGATCTCCCCGCGGGCGGCAGGCAGTTTACCGAGCGGATGACGCTGCGCGGCGCGCTGCGGTCGGAGCTGCCGCAGGGCGCGCGGCTCATGAGCTGCGGCCTGGTTCGGCTGAATCTCTTTACGGATACGCAGAGCGGTTTTGCGGTGGAGGGATCGGTCGAGGGGAAAGCCTTTGTCAAGGATCCCGAAAACAAGGTGACGGCGATCACCTTCGAGGCGCCCTTCCGCATCGAGCCCGATTACGCGCCGTGCGAGGGAGAAAAGGTCTCGGTGGACGGCGGCGTCGAGGAGATGACCGCGCGCATCGCATCTTCGGAAGAGATAGAGATCTCAATCACCGCGCGGATCGTCGTATCCGGAAGGAAGAAGGCGGAATTCGCCGCGATTACGGACGTCGCCGAAGGCGCGCCGCGCGAAGTGAACCATTCCGCGATCAGCGTGTATATCCCTGCGGAGGGAGAGGACCTCTGGACGGTTTCCAAAAAACTGAACGCCTGCCCGGAGGCGATCATGCAGTACAACCCCGATCTCACGTTCCCGCTGACGGGAGGGGAGAGAATCTTAATTTATCGGCAGATCATAAAGGATTACTGATGAGAAGAACGACACAGAAGATCTATGGAAAAATCAATCTTACGCTGGACGTCTCCCCGAAGACGGGGGACTTTCACGCGATAGACTCCTTGGTAGCGTCAATCGGGATGGTTGACGCTATTACCCTTATGCGGCGGGAGGACAAGGCGATTCAGATCGCGGAAGAGGGATTTTCCTCGGGCGTGCCCGCGGATAAGAACAACGCGGTGAAGGCCGCCCGGGCGTTTATGGAACGATACAACACGCCCGGCGTGGATATTTATCTGAAAAAGGAAATCCCGGTCGGCTGCGGGTTCGGCAGTTCTTCGGCGGATATCGCCGGCGTTCTTCTGGGAATGAAGCGGCTCTTTAAGATCAAAGACAACCTCTATCCGCTCGCCGCGGAGCTGGGGAGCGACGTCGTCTATCAGATGGTGGGCGGCTACAAGATCTTGTTCGGGCGGGGGGAGAAGATGGAAAATCTCAAGGTGCGCTTTCCGCTTCCCGTGCTCATCGTTTCCGGCAATCCCATCTATTCGGGGACGTGCTATGCGAAGTTCGACGAAATGGGGAAACAGTATGAGGACTGCACCTCCGTCGCCGCCTACTTTCTGCAGCGGAGGGAGCTGGACAGCTTCTATCTCGCGGCGAAAAACGATTTGCTGAAAGCGGCGCTGGAGCTTGCTCCGGATATCGGGCGGGTGATGACCGTGCTGAAAGATTACGGCGCGGCGCTCGTCGGCATGAGCGGTTCGGGGGGCGGCGTGTTCGGCGTGTTTACCAGTTTTCACGCGGCGAAGCGCGCGTACCGCCAGATGTATCCGCTGCTGAAAGGGAAACTTTTTCAGACGTATGCGTTTTGAGAAAGAGGGTGAAATCGCCCTCTTTTTTCATATCATTTCCCATTGACAGGCGGCGAGAGCGTGTTATAATGAAAATAACAGGACAGACCGGAAGCATTGACGGGCGAAGATTTGCGGCGTACGGCGTGTAATTCTGTTTATTGAGAAAGAGGACGGCGAAAAAAGGCGCATGTCCTCCAAAAGCATAGAAAGGGGGAAGACAGATGCAGTTTGATACGCTTTCAAAAGAAGCGCGCCCTGTGCGGCTTTCCGAACAGACCAGGGCGTTCGCATACGAATCGCTTTACGAATTTCGCTACGGGCTGGATACCGAGCGGTGCGCCGGCGTGGAGATGGACGAAACTAAGGGGTTCGGGGCAATGCCTCCGCTCGCGCGGTACGACGCCGCGGTCGCGAAGATCGCGGCGGAGGCGCCCGTGCGCATCTGCGCGGGCGAAAAAATCAGCGGCGCGGCCACGCTGGGCGGCGCGCTGAAGCACTGCGTGCCGGCATATTTTCGGGGCGAGCCGGTTTTCCCGGGCGTCAGCCACCTGACGGTGGATTATAAAACCGTTCTTTCCGTCGGCTACGAGGGGCTGCGGGCGCGTATCTGCGCGGCGGAAGCGGCGTGCGCTGACCGGCAAAAGCTGCCCTTTTACCGCAGCCTGAAAAACGCAGTCGACAGCTTTGAGGCGTGGCATGCCCGCTATCTCGCGGCGCTCGCCGGCCGGCGGGAATACGAAAACAATTACCGCATTCTCTCCCGCGTGCCGAAATACGGCGCGACCTGTTTTTACGAAGCCGTGCAGAGCATCTGGTTCACGTTCGCTTTCCTGCGCCTTTGCGGGAACTGGCCGGGGATCGGACGGCTGGACGCGCTTTTAGGCGGCTATTTGAAACGCGATCTCGCCGAAGGGCGGCTGACCCTCGCAGAGGCGCGCGAAATACTGGCGCACTTTTTTATCAAGGGATGCGAATGGATCACGGGCAAGAGCGACGGCTCGGGCGACGCGCAGCATTATCAGAATATCGTCCTCGCCGGAACCGACGGGCGGGGGAGGGACGTTACAAACGAGGTGACGTATCTCGTTCTGGATATCGTGGAAGAACTGGGAATCGGGGATTTCCCGATCGCCGTCTGCATCGGCAAAAACACGGAGGAAAAACTCCTCGTACGCATCGCGGAAGTGATCCGGCACGGAGGCGGAATCGTCGCTGTTTATAACGAAGATCTGATTTTAAAATCGCTTGCCGGGTACGGCTATCCGGCGGAAGAGGCCGCGGAATTTGCTAACGACGGCTGCTGGGAGGTGCAGATTCCGGGAAAGACGCAGTTCACCTACATCCCCGTGGACGCGCTCGCCCTCCTGCAAAAGAAGACGCTGAACGGCTACGAGGGCGTTTCTTTCGATTCGTTTGAGGCGCTCTATGCAAAATTTACCGCCGACCTGAACGAAAAAACGGAAGCGATTTTTTCCGATGTGGCGGGGGGATTCGGGCAGATCTCAGAAGATCCGAAACAATGGCGCTGGAAAGAAGTCTTCCCGTGCACCGTGATTTCCCTCTTCGAGGAAGACTGCATCGGCCGGGGGCTCTCCTATCTGGAAGGCGGGGCGGTATACAATGTTTTTTCTCCGCATATCGGCGGCGTTGCCGACGCCGCGAACAGCCTGCTCGCAATCCGAAAAATCGTATTTGAGGAAAAACGGGTCTCCTTCAACGCGTTTATGGAGATTCTCAGGAAAAACTGGGAGGGTGCCGAACCTCTGCGCCGGTATGCGCTGCACCGTATCGCCTATTACGGCAACGACAGCGACGAGGCGGACGGACTGGTGGCGCAAATCCTGGACGATTTTGCCGCCGCCTGCGGGAGAATGGACGGCCGCTGCCCGGTATCGTTTCCGCCGGGGGTAAGCACGTTCGGCAGGCAGATCGGCTGGGCGGCCGGACGGCTCGCTTCGCCGCACGGCCGCTTAAAGGGAGAGGTGCTGGCCGGGAACTGTTCCCCTACGCCCGGCACCGATTGCCGGGGCGCGACGGCCGTCATCGCCTCTTACTGCAAGGCGGATCTGGCAAAGCAGGTCACGGGGGCGGCGCTCGATCTTCCCCTCCTTCCCTCCGCGGTGAGCGGGGAAGAGGGAATCGCCGCGCTCGTCGCGCTGATGCGGGGATTCGTCGCGCTGGGGGGATATTTTCTGCAGGCGGACGTGGCGGATCCCGACGTTTTCAGACGCGCACAGGAACACCCGGAGGCGTTTCCCGCACTCTCCGTGCGCATTTCGGGCTGGAACGCCCGCTTCGTCACGCTCGACCGGGAGTGGCAGAATATGATCATCGAGAGGGACGCGGAGAAATGAAAGCGGCAGTCACGGAAATCCAGCGCTTCTGCACGCACGACGGGCCGGGCATCCGCACGACCGTATTTTTCGCGGGCTGTCCGCTTTCCTGCAAGTGGTGCCACAATCCGGAAGCCAAGACGGCAGTCCGGCAGATATTTTACACGCCGGCAAGCTGCATCGGCTGCGGCGCATGCCTGCATACGGGCTGCGGCGCGCATGCGTTCTCCGGGGAAGGGCACGTTTTTGACCGCGCGCGCTGCGTCGGCTGCGGCAGGTGCGCGATGCTTTGCCCGACGGGCGCCCTCGCGTGCACGGTAAGGCATTTGGAAACGAAGGAGATTCTCGCGGAGGTGCTCAGAGATCGCGCGTTTTACGGCAGTACGGGGGGACTGACTTTGTCCGGCGGCGAGCCGCTGTACCAGCCGGAAAGCGCGCTGGATCTGCTGGAGCGGGCGAAGACGGCCGGCCTGCACACTGCGGTGGAAACCTGCGGGTACTGCGAAGAGAAGGTGCTGGCGGCGCTTGCGGGGCGGGCGGATCTGCTGCTGTTCGATCTCAAGGACACGGACGGGCCGCGCCATCTGAACAATACGGGCGCTCCTCTCTTTGTTATTTTGGATCGCCTCAGATATGCGGATCGGGCGGGGCTCGCCATCCGATTGAGGTGCCTGATTCTGGAGGGGATCAACGCAGACGCGGCGCATATCAAAAGGGTGAAAGAGATTGCGGCAGGGCTGAAACATCTGGAGGGAATCGATCTGATTCCATACCATCCCATGGGGCGCTGCAAGTATGCGCGGCTGGGGATAGCCGACGCCTTTGACGACAAACGGTACGTCCCCTCGCCGGAGAGCCTGCGCAGGCTCAAGGACTATTTAAAAGCATAAAGGCGGAGATGTTCCGCCTTTTTTGAAAAAACGCAGCGCGATGAACGGGCAATTCCCATGGAGAGGAAAAGAGTGAAGAATGTCTTGGTTCTTCACTCTTTTAAATGCTTTATAAATTGTAATTTACTGATTCGTAACTTTGATTAAAAGTTTTTTATAATATATAATTATGATAAGTAATACAATAGAAAAAATCAATACCAAAAACCATAAAGAAATCAAAGATATTGATTGTATATTGCCTTTACTTAATTTGTAAATGCAAGCAATACCCATCATTAAAAAGAAAAACAATGCTGTAACTATTCCGTGAACAGACAAACATTTCCTGTATATCGAACTTTTTTTATTGATTACTATATATAAAATCGAATATGCCAATCTTACAAAGCCACATAAGCCATAAGCAATAAATAACCAATCCCACGGAAAATGCGGAATTAAGCCCGTAATTATTCTAAATATGAGCGTTATGGGTAAGCAAGAATACAGAATACACGAACCTATAAAAAGACATTTAACTATTTTTCGTTCATTATTCTGACTCATTTTATATTTCAACATTATTGATTTTACAATAGAAAAACCTATAAAAAATATCGTAGGTGCAAGAGTGAAAGACGTCGGTATTGTAAATATCATTATAAAATGGTATATACCGATAATTAAATTGCTGATAATACCCGCAATCGGAATAATATTAAAATTGATTATAAACTGATGCAATTTATTAAACAACTTTTTCAATCTCGCTAAATTACCGTTTATCTTTTAGATTATGAAACGACACGGCTTAAAAAGTAAAATATATCAGCACGCGCATCTTGCTTGCAGGCGGTTGTATGCCTACGCTGATATTCTGCCATACTGATATCCTGCGGTAAAAATCCCAATGGAAACAACGAGAAATCGCGCTTCCCTGTTTTTATTCAGGAAAACAGGGACGGGTGCTCGGCTTTGATCTTCGTAAAAGAATCCTTGAGGTAGCCGAACTCAGGGAGACGCGCGGTGAACGCATCGATTTCGTCCGGCTTGATGCGGTGCCACCATTTTTTGGTGAGGGGAATTTTTCCCTCCCTGAGATCGCACACGTGAAAGACGTAACAGGGGACGTTCTGAAAGCTGTTGTAGCGGGCGGGCAGGATCCTGCGCGCTTTCGTCGCCGTATTGAGCGCGCTCATATCGATGTAGCAGATATACTTTTTCGTCGTACACAGCCGGCAGGCGCGCTCTAAAAGCCCCGTTTCGCGGATCAGCTTCATATTCATCAGCATCACGCCGCTCTGAAAGTATCTGGTCAGGCGGTGTTTATCCTTCCGCCCCGCGATTTCCACTCCCTCCATATCGAGGTTATAAAAATCCGTCAGGTCGTCTTTTACGATGCAGTCCGTGTCGAGGTAGAGGACCTTGTCGGGAATTTCCCGAACGAGGTGCGCGACCAGCCGCACGGTGACGTAATACGAGTAATATTTGTTGTGCAGATTGGGGCCGAACAAAAGCTTTTCGCGGAACAGATCGGAGACGTCCACCGTCGTAAAGCGGCTTTCGGGATTTTTCTCTTTCAGAATCCTGTCTAAAAATGCGGTCTGTTCGGGGGTGGTCTTTTTCCCCTTCGGGTTGTATTCGGGGATTTCCACCGTCAGGTTGATCACGTTCAGGGGCGCGCCGTTCGTTTTCACCAGGGAAAGAACGGACAGCAGCAGCTGCGGAAACATGCGGTTATCCGCACAGTAGTAAATGTTGATCATAAAAACTCCCTTGTATCGTATAAAATCGGAATCCGGAAAAGCGCGTTTTCACCGGGATAAAATGATGTCCACGGCCTCCGCCAGATCGTTCGCTTTCCAGTCGGCGGGGGGATTGCCCGTCGCCGGCCGGTCGGAGGAAACGAGCACAGTCTTTAACCCTGCGTTGATCCCCGTCTGCACGTCCGAATCGGCGTCGCCGACGAAGTAAGAGCGGGCGCGGTCGATCGTGAACCGCTCGCATGCCGCGTCCACCATTCCCGTTTTGGGCTTGCGGCACCCGCAGTCGCATTTCAGCTCTTCCACTTCTCCCGGGAATCCCCTGTCCGGATGGTGCGGACAGAAATAAATCGCGTCCAGATACCCGCCCTCTCTGCCGAGTTCGGTTTCCAGCTTGTTGTGGATTGCTCCGAGCCCCTCGAACGTACAGTCGCCGCGGGCAATCACCGGCTGGTTGGTGGCGAGAATCGCGAGATACCCGGCGTCGTTGAGCCGCTTGACGGCCGCCCCCGCGCCGGGGAAAACTTCCAGTTCGTCCGGCGTGCGGATAAAGCCCCTGTAGCGGTTGAGCACGCCGTCGCGGTCCAAAAAGACGCACGGTTTCGGGGCGCCGCGCCTTTTTTGGGCGGGGATTCCCGCCTTTACTTCCCGCTCCACCGCCTGAAAGCGTTCCGGCGTGCCGACGTCCTTGATGTATTCTGCGGAAGAATAGGCGTATACGGGGCGCCCATTTTTGACCCGATCGTAGATAAAATCCCGCTCGAGGTTGCATTTTTTCGCTTCGGTGAAATAGTCGAACGCCGATTTTTCAAAGAGAAAAAACCCCGCGTTGACCTTGTTCGCGTACCAGCGGCACCGCTCGTTGCCCTTGAAATCTATTTCCGTCACGCGGTCGTTGCCGTCCGTGACGATAAGGTCGCTGTCGTACGGGTGGCTGTTTGGGTGTGCAAGAAGGGTGATCTCCGCCCGCTTTTCGCGGTGAAAGGCGAGCATTGAGGCAACGTCTATGTCGAACACCGTGTCGCCCGAGCAGACGAGCAGGGTATCCTCGAAAAAATCTTTGGCGTAAAAGAGCGCCCCGCCCGAACCCAGCGGCTCGGACTCGATCAGATAGAAGATTTTGACGCCGAAACGGCTGCCGTCTCCGAAATAATCGGTGATTTTTTCATGTAAATGCCCCACCGTAAAGAGAAAGTCGGTGACGCCGCATCGCTTCAAAGATTCCACCGCCCGGAGGAGAACGGGCTTGCCGTCCATCTCCGCCATGGGCTTCGGGACGGTTCCTCCCGTCAGAGAGGAGAGGCGGGTCCCCTTGCCGCCTGCCAGAATCAGCGCCTTCATGCCCGGTCCTCGACGATCCAGCTTTCCACGCCGTTTTTGCTGAATTTCACGGGGTACGTGGTGCCCGAAAGCTGTTTTAAAGCGTCGATCAGTTTCTGCCGGTCGATCGGCTCGCAGTAGATCATCACCATTCCGCCGCCGCCCGCGCCGGATACCTTGACCGCCTTCGCGCCGTTTGCGAGCGCGTAGTCGATGGTGCGTTCCAGTTCGCGGTTGGAGACGACGGAAGAGGTCTTTTTCTTCTCCTGCCAGGCGGCGGAAAGCATCTCCGCAAAGGAGGGGAACGAGCCGGTTAAGACGGCGTCCTTCATGCGGTAGGCGCTCTCCTTGATGCGGTGCATGGCTTCGATGGTCTTTTTATTTTTATTCTGGGTGTTTTTGATCTGTTCGTTGATGATCTTCGCGGAGCTGCGCGATCTCCCCCCGTAATAGAGGAGAAGGGAGCATTCCAGCTCGTTCACCAGCTGTTTTTCCAGGCGGAGCGTGTTGACGATCGTAGAGCCGTCCTGCTTGAATTCGATGAGATTAAATCCCCCGAAAATGGCTGCGTACTGATCCTGCTTCCCGCCCGAAAGGTTCAGGTCTTCCCGCTCGATCTCGTAGGCGAGCTGCGCCTTTTTGTATTCGGGAAGCCCGAGGTTCAGCCAGCGGTCAAAGGCTTCCAGAATCGCCACCACCATGGTGGAGGAAGTGCCCAGGCCGCTGCCGATGGGCGCGTCGTTGGAGGTGGACATGATGAAGGAAAGCGGCTTTCCGCCGTTGAATTCTTTCACGATGCGATTATACACGCCCTTATGTAAAATGAGAACGTCCCCGTCGATGTCGAGGTGCGGGGCGCTGTCGTATTCGGCGGCGTTGTCGTTGTCGTAGGCGACGAATCTGATCTTTCCGTTGTCCGTCGGGACGATGGTGCAATAGGCGTACATGCCGATGGTGGCGTTGAAAACCGCGCCGCCGTACTCGTTGCTGTAATCGGGCAGGTCGGTGCCCCCGCCCGCGAAGCCGATTCTAAGTGGCGCTCTTGATCTGATCTGCATTCCGTCTCTCCTCGATAATTCTTCTGTATTCGTTTTCCAAAAGCGCGGTTGCCTGCGCCCATGTCGTGTACAGGGTTCTGCTTGCCGTTTTGCCGATCGCTTTCAGCCTGCCGCGGTCGGCGACCGCTTCCAGGATCCGCCCGGCAAACGCTTCGGGCGTATTGTCCGCCAGAAATCCGTTTTCCCCGTCCGCGATGTCGTAAGCCGCATTGCTGTCCCGGATAAAGACGCCCGGGGTTTCATGCGCCGCCGCATCCACTTTCACCAGCCCGAAATTATCGTAAAGGGAGGGGAAGAGGAAGAGATCGGCGCGCGCGTAGAGGGAGGGCATCTGCACATCCGGCACGAAGCCGCAGAATTTGCAGATATCCGCCAGCCCCGCCTTTTTCGCGTATTCGGTGTGATAGGAGAAGTCCATGCCGTCCCCCGCGAGGAAAAAGCGGAATTTCAGCCCCCTTTCGCGGCAGATCTTCAGCGCGTCCAGAATAAAATCGATGCGCTTCAATTTCACGATCCGCCCGACGAACAGGAAGATCAGCTCGTCTTCCCCCACGTCGTATCTTTCTTCAAACTCCCGCTTTAACGGCCCCAGATCGGCGGGTCTCGCCATATTCGTCCCGAAGGGGAGATACGTGAATTTGCCGGTATAGCCGAACGAGCGAGCCTGTTCCGCCACCTTTTCGGAGCAGACGAACACCTCGTCGAAGCGGTTGTACATCTTTCCCATGTTTTGTACCACTTTTTCCGCCATCGCGTCGTTCTTAAAGATTTTCTGAAAGATCGGGCGCATGTTGGAGTGAAACGTCGCCACGGCGGGAATATTCTTTTCCTTTGCGTAAGAGAGGGCGAACTTCATCATGTTGAAGGGCGAATGCACGTGCACGATGTCGAAGTTCTGCCGGTAGATATCCCTCTTGAATTTCTTGTCCAGCTGGGGGATCCCGCTGTAAGAGCCGTAAAAGGGTATTTTGATGGAATTAAATCTACGGATGGGGTAGGGGAAATCCCCCGTTTCTTTTCCCGCCTTGGGGACGATGGCAAGCACGTCGTTTTTCCCGGTCAGATTGACGAGGTAATTGTGCATGCAGTTTACGACGCCGTCGACGTTGGGAAAATACGCGTCCATTCCCATCAGGATTTTCAGCCGATCCTGCATAGACTCTCCTTTTCAGTGATTCAATCGCGTTACTGCTATTTTAGCACCATTTGAGAAGAATGACAAGTGTTTTTGAGAAAACCGCGGCGCTTTCGCCGTATTTCGTCCGGTTTCGCCGCGATAAAGAGGGAACCGGCCGGCATTTTTTGGAAAAGACGGCGGGTGATTGCGCTTTTTTCCGGTGCGATTTGCCGCTTTTTTGCAAAAAATTATGAAAAGTATGTGAAAGTATTTGACTTTTTCGCGATTATGTTTTATTTTAAAGAAAATCCGCAGAGATAGTTAATAAATTATGCAATTTTATGCAACGACGGCGTTTATACGCCGATTTTTGCGTTTCGTTTTGTATGGAATCGGAATTTGCGCGCGGATATTGCGCAGACTGATGATATGCTGCGAGCTGGGGAAGAGAGAATCGGATTTTTGCGGATGGCCGGAGGAACGTTTATGAAAAAAACAGCGTTGCTTGTTTTGGCGTTTTTTGCGGCGGCGCTCTTCGGGTGTGCGGATTCCCCTGCCGGCGGCAAACTGAAATTCACCTTGTACGTGGACGGTGCGATTTGGCGGGAAATCCGTTTCGAAGCGGGGGACAGCGTGGCGCTTCCTTCCCCTTCGGGCGAAAACGCCGTGTTCTTAGGCTGGTTCTGCGACGAGGATTTAAAAGAGCCTTTCGCAGAAAGGCTCTTTTACGACCGCAGCTATACGCTCTATGCGAAGATGACGGAGCTTCCCGATTATCCCCGTCCGCCGTCGGGTGCGGCTGTATTTTTATAAGCCGAAACGAATTTTTATCCGATTTTTTGCCGGAGTTTGCGTGAAAAAAGGATGAAAAAGCCGTTTTGAGGCGCAAATTGACAAAAAACGCGTTTTTTTGTCGGAATAGTGCCGAGATGTACTTGACAAACCTACCTTATAATTTGTTATAATAAATAGAATGGACGGGTATTCCCGTCCTGCGCCCGTACGGGCGATGAAAGACAAAAAACCCGGCCGCTTATGCGGCGGAGACGAGAATCAAGGAGAATAAAAATTTTGGTTAGAAAAAGATGGAAACTGGCGCAGAGCGTTCTGACGCTGCTGCTCTGCGTGACGTTGGCTTTCGGCTCGTTCGGCGATGCGGGCGCGGCGGCACAGTCCGTCGGCGGCTCCTCCGCGGAAAAGAGCGGAAAGGGCGTGACCGTCGCTTCCGCCGACGGCGTGAATTCCGAGCTGGATCAGCTCGCTTTGTCCGATGAAAATGCCGAGGAGGGCTTTCTTTCGGACAACGACCTGGTCTGGGTCATCGCCGTTTTAAAGGGAGACAGCCTCCTGGATACCGCGAAGGCGGAAAACGTCGCGGTGGACGAATACGCGCGCTCGGAGGAGGGCGCCGCGCAGAATGCCGCGCTGATCAGTAAGCAGGATTCTTTCGTGCGTTCGCTGGGCGGGCTGGCGAAGGATTCTTCCTACCACTATACCTCCGTCTTTAACGGCGTTGCGCTGCAGATCCGCTACGGCGACCTCGAAAAGCTGGAGAACAACAGCAACCTCAAGGACGTGATCCTTTCGGATACGTACGCCGTGCCCGAAGCCGTGACGGAAAATCTCGTCAACGTCTGGGAAGATACGGGGATCTACAAATCCGAAAACGTCACCGATTATACCGGGCAGGGCACGGTCGTTGCGGTGCTCGACACCGGGCTGGATTACACGCACAGCGCGTTCCAGATGAAAAATTTCCCCGACCTCGACACGGACAATCTCGCCATCACGCGGGACGACGTGGCGGCGAATTTCGATTTTCTCGCGGCAAAAGCGCTGAGCGAGGCGAAGGCGGAAGCGGAGGACAAGGAGTCCACGTTGCAGGCGGACGACCTCTATATCAGCGAAAAAGTGCCGTTTGCATACGATTATGCGGACAGCGACGCTGACGTCTACCCCGTCAACGATCACGGCACGCACGTGGCCGGCATCATCGGCGGAAAGGACGACGTCATCACGGGCGTCGCCGTCAATACGCAGCTCGCGATCATGAAGGTCTTTGAGAACAAGGACGAAGGCGCTCCCACCACGGCGATTCTGGCGGGGCTTTCGGACGCCGTCGTCATGGGCGTGGACGCGATCAATATGTCCCTCGGCTCTTCCTGCGGCTTTACGCGCGAGGAGGACGACGATGCCGTCAACGAAATTTACGATTCCATCAAGGAAGCGGGCATCTGTCTGATCGTCGCCGCAAGCAACGACTACAGCTCCGCTTATAACACCAAGTGGGGGAACACCAACCTCGCCTCCAATCCGGATTCGGGCACCGTCGGATCCCCCGCGAGTTACGAGGCGTCCATGGCGGTCGCGAGCATCAGCGGCGTCAAGACGGCGTATCTCGTCGCGGACGGCGAAAAGGACATTTATTTCAAGGAGAGCGCCAAGTCGAACGGCGATAACAAAAACTTCGTCAGCGAAATGCTGGGAGACAAATCGGAGGGAACCTTCGATTACGTCGTCGTCCCCGGCACGGGCGAAACGGGCAACTACGCGGGGATCGACGTGACCGGCAAGATCGCCGTGATTAAGCGCGGTATCTCCACGTTTGAGAACAAGGTCGATCTCGCCCAGGAAATGGGTGCGATCGGCGTCGTCATTTACAATAACGTTTCCGGTACGATCAGCATGTCGATCGGAAAATCCACCATTCCCTCCTGCTCCGTCACGATGGACGTGGGCAAATATCTCGAAGAGAAGGGCTCCGGCACGTTCTATCTCAGCAAGAGCAATCTCGCAGGTCCCTTTATGTCCGAGTTCTCCTCCTGGGGCGTGCTCCCCGATCTCGAGCTGAAGCCGGATATCACCGCGCACGGCGGCGACATCTATTCGGCGGTCAGAGAGGGGTATGATCATTACAGCGGCACCTCCATGGCGTGCCCGAACATGGCGGGCGCGATCATTCTGATCCGCCAGTACGTCAAGGAAAAATTCCCCGAACTTTCCCCGTATGAAGTGACCGAGCTGACGTATCAGCTGGTCATGAGCACGGCTACGATCGCCTATAACGAGGTGGGCAATCCCTATTCGCCCCGCAAACAGGGCGCCGGGCTCGCGGATATCGGAAAAGCGGTGTCCACGGGCGCCTATCTCTACGTGGAAGGCGAAAACAAGACCAAGCTTTCCCTGGGGGACGACCCCGCGAAAGACGGCGTCTACACGCTGAAATTCAACCTGAAAAATCTCTCCGAAACCGCGCTCTCTTACCGGATCGATCCCATCGTCATGACCGAGTCCCTGTCTGCAGACGGATTTACGGTCGCCGAGATGGCGTATATGCTGGAGGACTGCACGTTCTCTTACAGCACTAAGACGATCGAAGGGCCGGGCGGCAGGGTGACCGGCGATACCGTCACCGTGCTCGGCTCCAGCGACATCGAGCTTACGGTTGAGATCCGCCTTTCGGACGCGGCGAAAAAATACCTCGACGATAACTTTATCAACGGCATGTACGTGGAGGGCTACGTCGAGCTGATTTCGCAGAACAAAGACGCGATCAACCTCAACATTCCCTACCTCGCGTTTTACGGCGACTGGACGCAGGCTCCCATGCTGGACGTCACGCAGTACGAAGAAGGCGAATCCGCCAACGATCCCTCCATTCTGGAGGAAGATAAGCTGACGGCGGACGTGATCGGCACCATTCCGGTCGGGGAATTCCGCATTTCCCAGGGCAACGGCGAGTACGACGAGGCGTACTGGGGGATGGGGCTGACCGGGTACAACCTCGCGGACGGCTACGAGACGCCCGTCGCGATCGAAGACAAAGCGTCCCTCTCTCAGAACCTGGACGGGGCGTTCAGCCTGCGCGGCATTTCGGCGGGTCTGCTGCGCGGCGCGAAACGCACCGAAATGAGCATCTACGACGCGTATACCGGCGAACAGGTCTTTACCCGCACGACGTATAATTCCCGCAAGGCCTACGGCATGAGCGGGTCGGGCGGGCTGATCGAGGTCGACTTCAACGTGAACGAGCTGGGGCTCGCAAACAACCGCAAATACACCTTTGAGATGGAGTGCTTCCTGGACGTGGACGGGGATCAGAATCCCTCGAGAAACACTTTCTCGTTCAGCTTCTATATCGACAACGAAGCGCCCGTGCTGGTCGAGGAAGAGACCGTGCTGAAATACGACTCAAACGCCACGACGGGCAAGATCACCCGCCGCTATCTCGACCTCGCGTTTTACGATAATCATTATATACAGGGATTCTATCTGGCGACCTACGACTCGGTGGACAGCGAGGGCAATCTGGTCAACAGCGAGTCTCTGTTGGACGGCATGATTCCCACGCCCGACTTTACGCGCGGGAACGTCAACAACTATAAGCTGGATATCACGGAATACTGGACGAAGATTCAGGCGAAGGGCGGAAAACTCTACGTCGAAGTCGTGGACTATGCGAAGAACAAACAGGGGTATTTCCTGACGCTCGACGACGTGATCTCTCCCATCGAGGGAATCTCCTTCAAAGAAACTTCAAAAGACCCCGTAACCGGGGAGGAAATATACCGCGGCTATACCGTCCGTCCGAACGGGCAGGTGGATCTCAACCGCTATATCATCGTGGAGCCCAGGGGCGTCGTCACCGACCCCGTCGTCTGGACGTCTTCGGATGAGAGCGTCGCCACGGTGGTGGACGGCATCGTCACGGGGATTGCCGGGGGCGATCCCGATCAGGAGAGAACGGCGACCATAACCGCCGCTTCTCCGGACGGAAAATATCAGGCATCGCTGAAGATCACCGTCAAGGGAACGCCGTTAGACGATATTTCGATCACGGGCATTACGCTCAGCGAGACCGTGCTCAACCTGCTGGTGGGCGAAACGAGGGAGATCACCGCTACGGTCACGCCTTACAATACCACCGTCAAGGATTACGAGCTGGTGTGGAGCTCCGGCGACGCCGCGAAACTCAAGATCGAGCAGACGGACGACCCGAATACGGTGAAACTCACCGCGCTCGAGAGCACTTATGACAGAAAGACGACGACGAACCGGCCCTTTACGCTGGTCGTCTCCATCAGGGGCACCTCGATTTCCAGTTCCTGTACGGTTTCCATCGAGGATGAATTCGAGGTGGAAGGGCGCTACCTCAAGTCCTACAACGGGCGGGGGGATGAAAACGGCGTCGTCACCGTGCCGGACGATCTCGGCATCGTCAATATCTACCGCTACGCGTTCATGAACAACCCCTATATCAAGGAAATTATCCTTCCCGAAGGGGTGGAGGAGATCGAAGAAGCCGCGATCTACGGCTGCGAAAATCTCGAAAAGGTCGTACTCCCGGAAAGCTGTACGAAACTCGATAAGTGGGCGGTCGCATGGAACCCGAAACTCAGCGACATCAACCTGGAGCACGTCGTATCCATCGGCGAGCTGGCGTTCTATAACAGCCAGTCGCTGGAGGCGGTGGATCTCTCGCACGTCGCGTTTATCGGGCCGTATGCGTTCGGCATGTGTCAGAAACTCAAGCGCGTCGATCTCTCCAACCTCAAGTATATGGGCAACCAGGCGTTCGTCCAGTGCACCGGACTGGAAGAGATCGTGACCGGACCCTATACGCCCATCGGGGATTACGCCTTTGCGCTCTGTTCCTCGCTCACGTCGGTGGAGCTGAACGGAACGGACGTCGGCACCTATGCGTTCGCGCAATGCACCGCCCTGACGAAGGTCACCGTGAACGGCGACATCGCCTCCATCGGCGCTTATGCCTTCTACGGCTGTACGGGGCTGGATACGCTGGATTTCCGCGGTACGGTCGGGGAGATCGGGGATTTCGCGTTTGCGAATTGCACCGCGCTGACCGAAGTAAAGCTGCCGAACGGCCTGAAGACGCTCGGGTTCGGCGCGTTTGCGGAGTGCTCGGCGCTCAGCAGTGTGACGGCGAATACGGAGACGCAGCTGACGGACGTCGGCATCGCGGCGTTTGCCTATACCTCGGTTGAAGCGTTTAAGGTGAGCCCCGGCAGCAAATATCTGGAAGCACAGGACGGCATTCTGTACGACAAGGGCCTGAAGACGCTGGTGCTCTTCCCCTTTGCGAGCACGATCGCGCGGACGACGTTCGTCGTCCCCGAATCCGTCGCCGTGATCGGCGCGGGCGCGTTCAGCTATGTGCAGAATCTCAATACCGTGAATTTCTCGAATGTGGAAAGGGTGGAATACGGCGCGTTTGCCTATTCGAACCTGACGGCGATGAGCGGGACGGGCAACATCCGCCATATCGGCGATTCCGCTTTCTATCAGACTGCGCTCAAAAAGGCGGAGGTTCCCGCCAACGCCGAATATATCGGCAATTCCGCGTTTGCCTATACGGACGCAAGTTCGTCCGCCTATCAGATCGTCATTCCCGAAAGCGTCACGTACATGGGCAACAATGCATTCGCCTACTGCACGGGCGTGAGCGGGTTTGAAAACCGCTCTTCGCTGGAAGAGATCCCCTACGGCGCGTTCGCCTACTGCACCGGGATCGTATCGATCACGGCGGATATGTTCGGTTCTGCCAAGCGCGTCGGCGATTTTGCCTTCGCCGGCTGCAGCAAACTGAAGAGCGTGAGCTTTGACGGCAGCGATATCGCTGCGATCGGCGAGGCGGCGTTCCAGGGCTGCACCGCGCTGACGTCCGTCACGCTCCCCGCCGGAATGACGGAGATCGCCCCCTATACGTTCGCGCAGACGGGGCTCACCGAAATCGTCGTACCCGAAACGGTTACCTCCGTCGGGGAATACGCCTTCTATGAGGCCGCGGAGCTCAAAAACCTCTATTATATGGCGGGCGGCAGGAAAGTCGCCGGCTTCAACAACATCGTATCCGTCGGCGAGAGCGCATTCTTCAACACGAACATCGAGTCGCTCGACGCGCCCAACCTCGAGATCATCGGCGCAAGCGCGTTCGCTTATACGGCGGAAAACGAAAAGAAACCCTTAAGCAGCGTAAATCTCCCGAAGGTGAAGGAAATCGGCGGCTATGCATTTGCCAACGCCGTAAACCTCACCTCCGCTCGGCTGAACATCGCTTCCGCCGAGACCATCGGGGAATTTGCGTTTTACAACAACGTCTCTCTCACGGCGGCGGAGATCCCCAACGCGAGATCGGTGGGCGCAAGCGCGTTCTACGGCTGCGTGAATCTCTCTTCCGTCCGGATGGACAGCGCGGAGACGATCGCGGCGGAGGCGTTCTCCGGCACGAAGATCTCCTCGCTCGAGCTGCCCGCTTCTTTAAGCGGCATCGCGGTCCGGGCGTTTGCCGGAATGGAGTCGCTCTCCGCGGTGACGGTTGCAGAGGAGAACGGGACTTACTTCGCAAAGGACAACGTCGTTTATCGCTACCTGCCCAAGGATCGCTACGAACTCACGTTCTATCCGCAGGCCAAGCAGAATAAGACCCTGACCATCCTCGAGAGCACCGTCAGGATCGAGGCGTATGCGTTTGCGGACAACAGGTATATCGAGACCGTCAACGCGCCGGATACGCTGAAAGCGATCGGCTCGGGCGCATTCTTCAACGCGAACGGGCTTAAGACGCTCAACTTGAACTGCGTGGTCGCGCCCGTCCTGGAGAGCGAATACGACGGCTCGCTGGGTATGACTTACAACAACTTTATCGTCGGCTACGGAGACGAAGCGTCGCTGACGGTCACCACGCCGAAAAACGCGCAGGGATACGATTCCATGCTGTGGTCCAAATATATCGGCGAGACCGAGACGCGTACGGACGTGCAGCGCCACGAGGATACCATTCAGATCGAAGACAATATCAAAGAATGGAACGTCGAAACGCTGACTGCGGACGACGTGACCGCGATCACCAATCTGAAGCGTCGCTACGATCTTCTGGACAGCGCGCAGAAAGCGTATATTTCGGCCGATCTCGTCGCGAAGCTGGACGAACTGGTCGCGCGGGCGGCGGAACTCGCCGAACAGCCGGAAGAAAAACCCGATCCCGACGAAGGAGATGAACCCGACGATCCCGAGGTGCAAGACGGCTGCGGCAGCGCCGTCGCGGCGGAGCTGTCGGCGGGCGTTCTCCTGATCGGAGCCGCGCTCTTCGTCTTCCGCAGAAAGAGAGCCTGATGCGTGACGGGAGGTTAGAGATGAAAAGAAAAATTTTACTTTTGATACTGGCTTTGCTTGCGGTCTCCTTTACCGTGGCGGCCTGTAAGGAAAAGACGCTTTACACCGTGACGTTCGAGACCAACGGCGGTTCGCCTGTCGCAAGCCAGACGCTTGAACCGGGCGCGGATATCGTCGTTCCCGGAGATCCGGTCAAGGAAAACTTCAAATTCGCCGGGTGGTACAGCGACGAGAAATTCTCGTCCGAATACCGGTTCGGCAAAATGCCGTCCTCCGATTTGACGCTCTATGCGCTGTGGACGGGGGAGAAGACCTCCACCATCCGCTTCGATTCGGACGGCGGAACGCCGGTCGCGCCCCTGATCGCGCTGGAGGGAACGAAAATTTCCGCTCCCGCCGAGCCGACCAAAACCGGCTATGTGTTCAACGGCTGGTGGGACGGCGACGTGCGTTACAGCTTTGACAGAATGCCGGCGGAGAGCATGACGCTCACCGCCCGCTGGAACAGGGCGGACGCCTACGCTTACGTCACGTTCGTCGTGGACGGAGAAGATTACGACGTGGTCCCGGTGGAGAAGAACCAGGCGGTCGGAGCGTATGCGCTCACGCTGCCCGAAGGCGTTTCTCATACCGCGTGGAGCACGGACGAATACAGCGGAACGCCCTATGACTTTTCGCAGAAAGTGACGGGGGATCTGAAGCTGTACGCCACGACGTACAGCGAAGGGCTCTCCGTGCGCGGCGGCTTGGTCGTCGGGTATCAGGGCGGCGGTACGGTGGTCATTCCCTCCGTCTACAACGGGGAAACCGTCACCGCGATCGGCGAAGACGCATTTTTAGGCAACAAGACCATCGAGAGCGTAAAACTTCCCGATACGGTCACGACCATCGGCAAAAATGCCTTTTACCGCTGCGAATATCTCGTTGAAATCAATCTGACGAAGGAAATCACCTCTGTCGGCGCATACGCTTTCTATGCCTGCGAGCGGCTGAAATACGTCGGCTCTCTGGAGGGGCTTCGGGAAATCCCGGAAGGGCTGTTCGACGGCTGCCTTTCCCTCAGGGAAGTAACGGTTTCGGAAGCGCTTGAATCGGTCGGCGCTTACGCGTTTGCGGACTGCGCGGCGCTCAGGAGCGTCGCCTTCGGCGATTCTTTAAGTAAAATCGGCGACTACGCGCTGAGCTGCTCGGGCATCGTCTCGTTCAACGTGCCGAAGGCGCTCGCAGATTTAGGCGAAAACGTATTCGACCGCTGCGAGTCGCTCGCGGAGATCACCGTTTCCGAGGGCAACGCCGCGTTCAGCGTGCGCGAGGGAAACCTCTATCGGGACGGCAATTCCACATTTGTGCGATACGCTTCCAAACAGGACGGAACGGATAAGAACGAGACCGAATTCAGCCTTCCCGGCGGCGTTGCGCAGGTTGCCGCAGGCGCTTTTTCGGGCAATACGACGCTGCAGTCCGTCTCGTTTGCGGACGCCGGCAATGGGCTGCGCTTCGAGCGGGGCGCGATGATGGGGATTCAGAATCTCCGGTCCGTCACGCTGAACGCCCTGCCCGAGAACGATGAAACTGGCATTTCCTACTTTTCCTATCTGTTCGGCGCCGAAACGCCGCTTGCGAACGGCACGGTCGGCGTTTACGTCCCCGCATCTCTGGAGACGGTCGTTTTGCTGGACGATATCGGAGCGCTGCCCGCGTACGCCTTCTACGGCTGCACGGGGCTGACGGAGATCAGGGGGCTGGAGACGTCGACCTATTTCGGCGCATACAGCCTCGCTTACACCGGCATCCGTCAGGTTTCAATCGGCGCAGACGTGACCGGTTTTGAGAACGACGATCCTGCGTCCGTGTTCATGGGCTGCATGAACCTGTCTGCGATCGAGATCGCAGACGGCGCGAAGATTTCCTTCCGCAGCTACGGCGGATGCGTTTATTCGGAAAATTTCACCGAACTGTATTTCGTCCCTGCGGCGAACAGCGATATCGAATACAGAGAAGAACTGAGAACCGTCCGCGCGAACGCGTTTTACGGGGCTAAATCCGTGGTGATTCCCGAAACGGTCACCGTCATCGAACAGGGCGCGATCGGGGGCGCCGGCGGCCTGCTCTCCCTCACCGTTCCCTTCATCGGCGGCGGCACGGAGGGCTCGGATTATCTGATGTATCTTTTCGGCACGACCAAGGAAGAAGCCGAGAACGCAGACGGCGTGACGGAGCCCAACTGGAAGAACGCCTCCAACGTTCCCGCCGCGCTCGCTTCCGTCACCGTTACGGGCGAGATCGACGAGATCGGAAATTTCGCGTTCGGGCTGATTACGTCTTTGAAAGAACTGAACTATCCCGCTTCTTCAACGATCACCCGCGTCGGCAAGTACGCGTTCAGCGGCACGCAGCTCTCGCAGCCCGTGTTCGGCACGGCGACGCAGCTGATCGATACGGGCGCGTTCAGCGAATGTCACCGGCTGACCGAGGTCGTGATTCCCGGAACCGTTCTGACGGTGGGGGACGAGGCGTTTTCCAACTGTGAAAATCTCTCCGCCGTGACGCTGGAAGAGGGCGTTGAGGAAGTCGGTGCAGAGGCGTTCGCTTCCTATTATACTGTCTATACGATCGTCGGCACGACGCAGACGCTGAACGGATATCATTCGGCGCTGGCGGAAATCAATCTGCCCGCCTCTCTGAAAACCATCGGCAGACTGGCGTTCATGTATGCCGGCGCGGATTTCCAGCTGACCGGCTCCTACGTCATCAGCGAAGTCAAATTCACCCTCGCGGAGGGAAGCCGGCTGGAAACCATCGGCCAGGCTGCGTTCGTGTGTTCGGGCATCTCATCCGAACTGACCCTCCCCGACACGCTGAAAGAGATCGCTCCCGAAGCGTTTTCCAGCTGCATTTATCTGGAAAAAGTGACGATCGGCAGCGAGGGGGGAAACAGCCTGCTGGAAACGCTGGGCGCGCTGTCCTTTTCCTCCTGTTCCAATCTGAAAGCGATCATACTCAACAAGAACGTCGCTTCGGCGGAGGACGTCCCTGCGGTCGTCGGAATCCGTGATTCTCAAAATAACGTATATTACAGCCTGATCACCGGCTCTTCCGCCTGCGTGATTTACGTTCCCGACGCTTCTCTCGGATATTATCAGAGCGCCGAAATCTGGAGCAATTACATGGCGGAGTCCGTCAAAGGGCTGAGCGCTTACGAGGAGGAAAAAGATGCGTAAGAAAGTTGCGCTGGCCGCGATGGCAATCCTGATGTTCGCGGCGTTTTCGCTCGCCGCCTGCGGCGGGAACAGCTTTCATCCGAACCAGATCATTCAGCAGGGTTGGGACAACATCGTAACGCTGGATTTTAACGGCGGTTCTGCGGTTTCCTCTTCCTATGCGAAACTGTATCTCAAGGACGGGGGAAAGATTCCCTATGACAAGCTGGTCGAAAAAGAGCTGATCCCCGTGCTTTCGGGGTATGTGATTGCCGGCTGGGCGCGCGGGGAAAAGGACGACGACGGCAACGTCACGTTTCAGACGAACGCCTCCGGAGAAGTCGATTACTGGGATTTTGACAACGACGTCGTACGGGACGAGAGCTTCACGCTCTACGCCGTATGGATCAGGCGGTACAGCGTCGTGATTTATTCTCCCGACGGAGAAGTCGCGGCGACCTATTATTTGCCGAATAACAACGATACGAGCGCGGAGATCACGGAAAACAATCTTACGAACGTGCTTCCCGAGCTCGACAAAGAGGCGAAACACACGTATCTGGACGAATTCTATTACAGCGAGGACATGACGGAGGACAGCCGCGTCACTTTCCCCTTTACATATGAAAAGGGAGAGGAGCGGGAGCTTTCCGTGTATGCGAGCTGGGTAGAAGGGAACTTCAAGATCGTCCGCACGGCGGACGACGTGAACACCGCGCTCCGGAACGGCAGGGGACTGTATCTCCTGAACGATGTCGACTGCGAGGGCAGAGAAATCAATATTTTGTCCGCTTACGGTTCGGAGATCGACGGAAACGGCTATGCGATCTATAACTTCAGGATCAGCCGCAGCCAGAGGGGCAGATTATCCGAGTATATCGGGCTCTTCGAGCGGATCACGGACAACGCATATATTCACGATATCACCTTCCGCGACTTTACCGTGACCGAAGTGAACGAGGGCGCTCCCACCGATATCTCTGTCGGGATCTTTGCCGGCTCGGTCTCTTCCGGAGCCCGCTTTGAAAACGTAACGGTGAACGGTACCGTTCAGTACACGATTCCGGACGGGTACGAAGTGGGAAGCAATCTCTTCATCGGAAGAATCTGCGGAAATGAAACCGGCTTGAGCGAAGAACAGCTGGCAGGCATTACACTCGATGGGACGCTGGAAACAATTCCCGTTCCGGAACAATAAAAGGAGGTCAAAATGACAGGCAAACATTCAATGAAGAAAATCGTTAGAAACGCTATCCTCTTCGTGATGGTGATGGCGTTTGCCGTTTCCGGAACGGCTTGCAGACAAAAGGTGACGGAAGATACGCCCGTCCGTATTTCCATCGACCCGGTGGACGGCGTTTTCAATCCCTTCTTCTCCACGTCCGGTCCGGACAGCACGGTGATCGGTCAGACGCAGCTCGGCATGATCACTACGGATAAAGACGGCAATCTCGCCTGGGGAGAAGACGAGGCGTGCGTCGTATACGATTATTCGTCTTTCACGACCGGCTCGAAAGAGACGCAGGCGAACCCGGACGACTATTCGGATTTCTACACCGACTACTACTTTGCGATCAAGGACGATATCGTGTTCAGCGACGGAACGCCGCTCACCATCCGCGACGTCCTGTTCAATCTCTATATGTACCTGGATCCCGTATTTTCCGGCTCCGCAACGCTGTATTCGGTGAATATCAAGGGACTGGAAGAGTACAGAACGCAGTCCGGCAACGCCGCGGATCAGGAGGGCCTGGAAGATACCATCCGCGTGAGAGCGGAGCAGGCGATCAGCGATATCATCGCGTGGTGCGACGATTCCGCCGCGCCCCTTTCTGCCCTCACGGAGACGCAGCAGGGCTATATCGACCGCGCCAAAGAGTATTTCCAGGAAGAAATGAATTCGGACTGGACGGCGGCGGAAACCTATGCGGGCGAGAAGAACAACGACTATAAAGACAGATACGGTCTGCACGAAGCGTGGGAGATTTTCCTCTACATGTATTCTCCGCTCGGCGGCATCACCGTCACGGCGAAACCCAATCCGGGCGGCAATACGACGTATGAAGTGCAGTACAACGGCTGGGATAAAAAGCCCGCGAGCGAAAAGACCAAGGATGCGATTTTAACCAGCCTGTTCGAGGGCTACCTCGGAGACTCCGTCCGCCTTCCGCTTTTAAAGAAAAACATCAAGGATATCTTTGCGGGCGCCTGGGTGACCACTTCCAACATCGAAGACTACATCCGTGCGGCCGAGCGCGGCAAGTATTTCGAGGAAATGGTGGAAGAAAAGGGCGAACTGCCGTTTAAAAACATCGAGGGAATCCGCGTGGAGCAGAGAACCGATCTCCCTACCAGCGCAAGCGGCAGCACGCGCAAGCTGGATAAGAGCAGAGACGTTCTCCACATCAGAATCGACGGGGTAGACCCGAAAGCGATCTACAACTTCTCCTTCAGCGTTTCCCCGATGCACTATTACTCGGACAGCGAGCTGATCGCGGCGGCGAAAGCGGATCAGGGGATTTACACCGAAGACGGCGGATCCAACTTCGGCGTGGAATACAGCTCTGTCGAATTTATGGACAGAGTGCGTGCGAAGCGCGTTCCCATGGGCGCCGGCCCCTACAAGGCGAGCTCGTCCAACTACAACGACTTCTATAACAACAACTTCGTCGGCTACGAGAGAAACGACCTGTTCCTCCTGGGCGCCCCCAAGATCAAGTACATTCAGTACAAGGTCGTATCGGCGCAGCAGAAGGTGGGCGTCGTCATCGGCAACACCAAGGAAGTGGAGTTTTCGGATACTTCGGCGACGGCGGACGTCAATAAGCAGATCACGGAAGCACAGGCGAGCGATAAATCCATCGGCGCGGACGACGCGTGGACGAACGGCTACGGTTATATCGGAATCAATGCCAAATACGTCAAGGATATCGACGTCCGCCGCGCGATCATGATCTCCTTCGATTCCTCGCAGATCCAGACATATTTCGGAGATATGTCTCTCGCGTCGCCTATCTACCGCCCGATGTCCAAGGAGAGCTGGGCGTATCCGGATGACGCAACGGACTATTTCTGGAACGACAACGTCGCGGACGAACTGGGCGGCGGCTCTTATCCGACATTCAATGAAGAACAGGCGATCGAGAGAATTACCAACCTGGTCGTTCAGGCGGGCTATACGAACGTCACTTCGGACGGAATCCGTTACAGAACGTCGGACGATATCCTGAAGTTTACGTTTACCATCGCCGGTTCGGAAGAACAGCACCCCGCGCGCGGGACGTTTGAACGGGCGGAAGAAATCCTCGAAGAGTGCGGTTTCGATATCACCATTCAGAACGACTCCAACGCCCTGAGAAAGCTGGCAAGCGGCTCCCTTGCGGTATGGGCGGCGGCATGGTCTTCCACGATCGACCCGGATATGTATCAGGTCTATCACATGGACAGCCAGGCGACCAGCGTGGACAACTGGGGATATGACGTGATCCTGGACGGCGGCGCCAGCGGAGACTATTACAGGGAATATGACCTTATCCTCGAGCTCTCCGACCTGATCGACGAAGCGAGAGAATATACAGAGCGGGAGGACCGTATTCCTCTCTATCATCAGGCGCTCGATCTCGTCATGGAACTGGCGGTGGAGTATCCGCTGTATCAGAGAAAAGACGTGTTCGTCTGGAACGGGAACGTAATCGACAGCGAGACGCTGTTTAAAGACGTGACATCCTACGCGAGCCCGCTTGCGTATATCTGGAACGTCAACCTGAATTACTGAGTTTCATCCGAAAAAACCTCACCCCGCCCCGATTCAGGGGCGGGGAAAAGGAGTTTAAATGTCTTATAAGTATATCATCAAGAGAATTCTGTATTCCATTCTCGTTCTGTTCCTGGTCTCTCTCTGCATTTATCTGCTGGTCCGCTGTCTGCCTTCCGACTACGTCGACAAGAAGTACGAAGCGCAGCTGAATCAGGGCGTCGTCACGCAGGAATTCATCGACGAGATGAAGGCCATTTACGGGCTGGACGACAATTCGTTTTTCGGTATCATCAAGGGGTACTTCAAGTGGCTGGGGAACGTCTTTCAGGGGAACCTCGGCATGTCCTTCAAGTATGAGGCGCCGGTCAACACCGTCATTGCGGAGTCGATGTGGATCTCCTTCGGGGTTTCCATTCTGGCGTTCATTCTGCAATATCTCATAGCGGTGCCGCTGGGCATCAAGGCCGCGACCAGCCAATACAGCGCGTTCGATTACGGCGTCACCGTCTTTACGGTCATCGGTATTTCGCTCCCGTCCTTCTTTTTGGGAACGCTGCTGATCAAATTCCTGGGGCAGGATCTGGGATGGTTCCCGATGCAGGGGATCTCGTCCTACCAGGAGATCGTGGGGATAGAGGGCGTGCTGGACGTCCTGTGGCATCTCGTACTGCCGATGGTGACGGTCGTTCTGGTATCGCTGGGCGGACTGATGCGCCATACCCGCACGAATACGCTGGAAGTGCTGAATTCGGATTACATACGCACGGCGCGCGCGAAGGGGCTCTCTGAAAAGAAAGTCATCTACAAGCACGTGTTCCGCAATACCATGATCCCCATGGTCACTATGATGGCGGGCGTCCTGCCCAGTCTGTTCGGCGGCATGATGATCCTCGAAGAGGTGTTCGCTTTGCCGGGAATCGGACAGAAAGCGTACGTCGCACTGGGAGACGGCGATATTCCCTTTATCATGGGATACTGCATGTTTTTGGCAATTCTGACGGTGATCGGGACGCTTCTCACCGACCTCGCGTACATGCTCGTGGATCCGCGGGTCAAGCTGGAAAAGTAAGGGGGAGTTATGGAAGAAACAAAAAATCTGACCTTAAACGAAACGCCCCGGGCAGAGGAGCCGGAAAAGGAGGAAGCGCTTTCCGACCGCGTCCGCGTCATATCGCCGGGCAGAATGGTGTTGAAGCGGTTTTTCCGCAGCAAGCTGTCCGTGATCGGGCTCTGCCTGATGCTGTTCCTGTTCCTGTTCAGCTTTATAGGCCCCCTGTTTACGGGATGGGAGCAAAACGAGATCGACCGCAGTATCCGGCAGGTCGTTTATTCTCCCAGTCAGCTGACGGACGACTGCTATTACGTCGGCGAGGTGGAAAATACCGTCGCGAAGCTCGCTCCTCCCATGTCCAGAAGCGAGGACGGACGCATTCATATTCTCGGTACGGACAAAGACGGGCGCGATAACTTCACGCGCCTGATGTACGGCGGCAGAATCTCGCTGACGCTGAGCTTGGCGGTCGTCATCATCAACACGATCATCGGCGTCATCATCGGCGGGCTCGCCGGCTATATCGGCAAGTGGCTGGATATGATCGTCATGCGAATTATAGACGTCATCAACTGTATTCCGACGCTGCCCATTCTGCTGATCGTCAGCGCGATACTGGACGCCTATAAAGACGTCATCGATCCACAGTATAACATCTACATCATGATGGGGATACTGACGCTGCTGAGCTGGACGGGGATCGCGCGGCTGGTCCGCGGGCAGATCCTGTTCCTCCGCGAACAGGAATACATGCTGGCGGCGGAGGCGGGCGGCTTTTCCACGGGGCGCAAGGTGTTCCGGCATCTGATCCCGAACATCATTCCGCAGCTGATCGTCAGTATGACGCTGAGCCTCGGGAGCATGATTCTCTACGAATCCACGCTCGCTTACCTCGGCCTGGGCGTTCCCGCGCCGAATGCTTCGTGGGGGCGCATGGTCAACCTCGCGAAAGACCCCGAGATTCTGGCGAATTACATCAACGTTTGGGCGCCGCCCGGCCTGTGCATCATTCTGGCGGTGCTCGGCTTCAACTTTGTCGGTGACGGGTTACGGGACGCGTTCGATCCCAAGATGAAGAGATAATTATGAGCGAAAAGAAAAAGACATTTGTTGTAAAAATTAAAGACTGGTACGCTCACGTCACGCATAAAGACGATCCGCATTATATTTCCGGGAAAGAGTCGCGTAAAATCACCAGGGAAAATTTCCGCATCACGCGCGCGTTCGAAAAGAAGAAAAAGAGAAAGAACGTGCCCGAATCCGAGTATACCGCCGCGATGAGAGATGAAAACAACATTCTCGAAATCGAGAACCTGCACACGTATTTTTATACGGATGCGGGCGTTTCCAAGGCGGTCAACGGCGTTTCGTTCGATATCCCGAAGGGCTCGGTCGTGGGCGTCGTCGGCGAATCCGGCTGCGGCAAGAGCGTAACCTCGCTCTCCGTCATGCAGCTGGTGCAGGCGCCGCAGGGGCAGATCGTCGAAGGGAGCATCCGTTTCCGCACGCGCGATTACGCGGTGGATGCGGACGGCAAATACATCCCGGTCTACGAGACCGTGACGGACGAAACGGGGCAGACCGCCGTCAAAACCGTTCAGAAACAGGATAAAAAGGGAAATCCGCTGACGGACAAAGAGGGCAACCCCGTCCTCGAGAAAGTCCAGGCGAAGGATAAAGAGGGCTTTCCCCTCTTTGAAATGGTGGATAAAGTTTACGATATCGCCAAGATGCCGATCAGCGCGATGAGAAAGATCCGCGGAAAGGAAATTTCCATGATCTTTCAGGAACCCATGACGAGCTTAAACCCCGTCTTTACCATCGGCAATCAGCTGGATGAAGTGGTCTTTCTGCATACGCCGGGCGCGGATGCCGCGTTCGCGAAAAAGCGCTCCATCGAAATGCTGCAGCTGGTCGGCATCGCGATGCCGGAGAGCGTTTACGAGCGCTATCCGCACGAGCTGTCCGGCGGGATGCGCCAGCGCGTCATGATCGCGATGGCGCTCGCCTGCAACCCCAAGCTCATCATAGCGGACGAACCCACCACTGCGCTGGACGTCACCATTCAGGCGCAGATCCTCGAACTGTTGAAGGAGATCAAGTCCAAAGTAGAGGGAAGCATCATGCTGATCACGCACGATCTCGGCGTCATCGCGTCCATGGCGGACTACGTCGTCGTCATGTACGCCGGGCGCGTGATCGAGAAAGGAACGGTCTGGGATATCTTCGATCATCCCCTCCATCCCTATACGGTGGGATTGCAGAAGTCGAAGCCCGTCGTCAACAAAGACGTGGAGTGGCTCTACAACATCCCGGGCAACGTTCCCAATCCCATCAATATGCCTACTTACTGTTATTTCAGAGATCGCTGTCAGCGCTGCACCGCGAAGTGCAAAGGGGACTATCCCCCTCTCGTTCAGGTATCCGAAACGCACAGCGTCGCCTGCCATCTTTACACCCAGGGTGAAAAGGAGGACGTATGACCGAAGAAAAAATCCATTCCGCCCCCGCGCATGCGGAGACGGAGCCCATTATCAAAGTATCCGAGCTCTGTAAATACTTCGTCCTGGATAAGGACCTGCTCGGCCGCCCCACGAAGGTTTTGAAAGCGGTGGACAACGTTTCCTTTACCATCGAGAAGGGAAAGACGCTGGGAATCGTCGGCGAGTCCGGCTGCGGCAAAACGACGCTCGGGCGCACGATTTTACAGCTGCACCGCCAGACTGCGGGGAATACGTTTTTCTACGGCAGGACGTTTTCCGGCCTTGCGCCCAAATACGTTTCCAAGACCGTGCGGCATGCCTCCGAGCTGATTCAGCGGCAGAAGGCCGCAGAACGCCGCGCCGACGCGCTGGCGCAGACCGCGAAGATGGAAGAGGAAACGGCGGCGCAGAAGGCTTCGGCGATGGAGGAGACGGAGCGTACGTCGGCCGAGCGCCTGGCTGCGCTGGGCTTTACGGCGGAATCGCCCGCCGCGTTTTCCAAAGAACTGAAAGCGTGGATCCGTACCAACAGGGAAGACGCCGAAAAAACGGCGCAGGCAAAGGAAATTTACCGCGGATACATGGCGGTGAAGAAGGAATATGACAGAGCCGCAAAATTGGCAGACCGCGCGGATAAAGCCGCGCTCTCCGCCAAGCAGCACGCGCGCACGCTCTATATGAATATCGCGAGCGTCATCGGCGGTTTTATGGCGGCAGACGACCTGAAATCCCATGCGGGAATTCTGATCGGCAAGCTCGTCGCCAATGAGAAGGCGGTAAAAGCGGATAAGCGGTACCGCGCCGCGGCGATCCGCTTAGAGCGCGCGGAGGGAGAAGCGGAACGCGCGCTCGAACGGGAAGCGGCAGCGCTGAAACGGAACGTCGAAGACGCCGAGGAAGCGCGCGACAGGAAGATCGAAGAGATCAGTAAGAAAGAACAGGGCGGGCAGACTGCGGACGCAAAAGAAGCGGAAGCCGCATGCGCCCGCAAAATAGAACTGCTCCGCGCGAAGAGCGAGGAGAGAACCGCAAAGGCGAAAAAAGCGGGAGAGAAGCGCGTGGGAGAGGCCGAAGCGGCCTTGAAACGGGCGGAAGCGGAACGCGATCGGGCATTTTCGGAGAGAGACGCCGCGGGGGAGGCGCTTGCAAAGGCAAAAGATCCCTACCGCGGTCAGGCTGAATTTGAAGCATGCGAGCAATATGCGGAAGAGGGCGTCGACCTGGCGCGGCTGACCAATAAGGAACTCAGAAAGCTGAGAAAAGACCTGCAGATCATTTTCCAGGATCCCTATTCTTCGCTGGATTCCAGAATGTCCGTCGGCGATATCATCGGCGAAGGCATGCTGGTCCATAAGCTGGCGGTCGATCCCAAAAAGCGCAAGAAAAAGGTTTTGGAAATCATGAAGCGCTGCGGCTTGCAGGACTTCCACTACGACCGCTATCCGCACGAATTTTCGGGCGGACAGCGCCAGCGCGTCTGTATCGCGCGCGCGCTCGCGTACAACCCCGAGTTTATCGTCTGCGACGAACCCGTTTCGGCGCTGGACGTCTCCATTCAGGCGCAGATCATCAACCTGCTGAAGACGCTTCAGCAGGAGCTGCAGCTCACGTATCTGTTCATTTCGCACGACCTGTCCGTGGTTCAGCATATTTCGGACAACGTCGGCGTCATGTACCTCGGCAATCTGGTCGAGATCGGCAAAAAAGAGGATATTTTCGGCTCGCCCATGCACCCGTATACGCAGGCGCTGCTGTCCGCGATTCCCGTTCCCGATCCGCATTCCAAGATGAACCGGATCATGCTGGCGGGAGACATTCCCAGCCCGGCGAACCCGCCGAAGGGCTGCAAGTTCCATACCCGCTGCACAAAGTGCATGGAGATCTGCAAGAGCGTCCCCCCGAAATTCAGAGATTACGGCGACGGGCACAAGGTGGCGTGCCACCTGTATCCGCAGGACTGAACCAATGGCGAAGAAAAAGAAGATCTATCCGGATGACGACGGGCATACCATCTGCAACATGAACGTGGAGGGCATGCCCTGGTACGAGTCCGAACAAGTGAAGAAAAACCGGCAGAGCCTGAAAGAGGACGCGCCTACCAAAAAGGAGGTGCGCGCCATGATCAAAGCGCGTTTTTTGGCGACGCTCCCTTATTTTCTGAGCTGTCTGATTGCGTTCGGAATCGTCGCCTGCCTGATGTATCTTTGGTTGCGCTGAAAAAAGAGTTCTTCGGAACTCTTTTCGTTTTTTTAGTTTATAATGACTAAAATAAAGCAATACAGGATTATTTTGTCATAAAAAAGTTGTAAAATTTTGTCACACATGCTATAATAAAAAGAGAGAAAAGGGGATCCCCTTTTCCGTTTGCCTTAGAGAAACTAAGGCAAACGGAAAGAGAATTGAAGGAAAGAGATGACAGCGGCAGTATTTATAATCATGGGAATCATAACGGCGCGCCTGCTGGAGAAAAGGCGGATGCGGATCGCAGCGGTCGCGCACGCCGTTTTCTTTATTCTCTTCGGATTTTTTATCCTGTTGATCCCCGAAAAAGGCGGGCTTGCCGTGCTGGCGGAGCGGCTGCTCGGCGAGAAGGCTTATGCCACTTTGCGGGCCGTTATGACCGAAAACTCGGGCGTAACGGTGAGTATCGCCGCGCTGATTGAGATTTTCGTCCTGGCGGGAAATATCGCGGTTCTGATCGGAGCCGCCGTAAGCATAGAGGAAAGGGCTTCAAAAGAGCCCCGCGGGGAACCGCTGACCGGAATGCCCGTGCGCCTGGTCGGTGCGGAGACGGATTCCGACAGGCGCCCGCGGTGGCTGGTGTTCTGCCGATTGATCAATTAGGTTTTCTTTTTTTCAAATTGACGCAAAATAAAAAGAAAAGGAGAAAAAAGATGAAACGGAACAAAAAAGGGTTTACGATCGTAGAGCTCGTCATCGTGATCGCAGTCATCGCCATTCTGGCAGCGGTGCTGATCCCCACGTTTTCGAGTCTGATCAATAAAGCGAAGGAGTCTTCGGATACGGCGCTGG
>ERZ1106952.105-NODE-105-length-57995-cov-119.436193_pt1 | contig 57995 bp, 56 predicted proteins | sample MGYA00403677_ERZ1106952 | MGnify/ENA primary metagenome ERZ1106952 (study PRJEB35170, sample SAMEA104062415) | human gut metagenome | biome: human gut; feature: human-associated habitat; material: faeces | place: Denmark | collected 2012-05-14 ... | reverse complement strand
TTTAATAATATTAGACATAAAGAAACCTCCAAATTATTTCTAGCACTCGTTATCTTCGATTGCTAATTATATAATAGCACCATTTTTAGCAATGTCAATAGGTGAGTGCTAAAAAATTGTAGTTTTTAAATAGAAATTATTCCACATATTTATTTAATTGTTTTTCAATATCTTGCCCTGCATACATAATTCTAAGGATTGTTACTATTTTTGTTTTGCGATTAGGAATATAAAATATTAAGAATTTATCTACAGGAAACATACGAAGATTACGACTAGTCCATTTCTCATTACCATATTTTTTGTATCGTTCTGGCATTAATCTCAAGCTTGAAATTTGTTCTTCCAATTTATAAATTTGTTTTTTAGCACTTTTAAATGATTGCAAATCATAAGCTATATACTCGAATATATCTCTTAAATCGTTATCAGCTTCTTCTGAAATTATAATTTCATAAATCATAATCCATAATCTTTACGAATATCAGAAAAAACATCTTTAGCATTTCTTGTGCGACCTTTTAACATATCTTCATATGCCTTTTCTAATTTTTCATTAAGTTCTTTTTCTGATAATTGACTTATATCAGTAATTTTTTCTGATGGAAGTTTTACTTCAAACGGAAGTCCTTGTTGCAAAATAATTTGTTTATAAAACATATTAATAGCACTAGATGCTGATATTCCAAGCTTTGATAAAATTTCTTCTGCTTTTTCTTTAATATCGGGCTCGATTCTTACATATAAATTTGTAGATTTAGTAGCCATAAATAATTTCTCCTTTACTATATTATATGTAAAAGTATATACATTAGCAATACATATGATTGTTAAAAATATACATAATTTTTTCACAAAATTAATTTTTTCTCATAATTTAAAGAGGAGGAATTATATGAATAATATGTTTTATTATCCACCTTATCCTTTTGAAGAAGAGGAAATAAGGGGAAACGAGGAGTTATTTACTCCTATGGAAACTTTAGAATATGGTAATTTATTTAAAAATGAATATTCTCAATATCAAAATTACAAACCATATAAAATTAATCAATCAAAATTAGTTAATTTAATAGCAATGGAAGATTATCTTCATGATATTAAATTATATTTAGATATTTATCCAAATGATAAAAATATGGAAAGATTATATCTAGATTCAAAAAATAAATATGAAGATTTAAAAAGAAATGTTGATCTAGATAATTTAAAATGTCCAATTTTAGAAAAAGAGGAAAACAAATTTAATCCTCTTAAATATTTGTTGTGAGGTTAAAAAATGTTTAAATATTGTAAATTAACACCATATCCAATCGAAATAAAAAGAAAAGATCCTAAGATGGCTAAATATATTTTAACTCAATATGGAGGACCATATGGAGAATTAGGGGCTGCTCTTAGATATTTAAATCAAAGGTTTACAATGCCTGATCAAAGAGGAAAATGTTTGCTTGCAGATATTGGATGTGAAGAATTAGGTCATGTAGAAATGATTTGTATGATGATATATCAACTATTAGATGGTTGTTCTATTAAAGAATTAGAAGAAGCAGGATTAGGTTGTAACTATGCACTTCATGGTAAAGAAATCTTTTTAAGTGATTGTAACGGACAAGATTTTTCTACTTCGGGAATTGGGGCAACTGGCGATTTTATCGCTGATTTAACTGAAGATATGGCTGCCGAAGAAAAAGCTAGAGCAACATATGAACATTTAATTGATTTAGCTACTGATGAAGATGTAAAAAATGTTTTATTATATTTAAGACAAAGAGAAATCGTTCATTATAATAGATTTAAAGATTTATTAGAAATTTACAAAAAAGAATATAATAAATAATAACTTTTCTTATGAACACACCAATTTTATGTCAAATTAGGCTTTATTTTGTCGAAAATTTACATTAAAATAATATTATAGAGGTGTGGAAATATGGCAAAAAAAGAAGTAGAAGTTGTTGAAAAAAAGACTGAAGAAAATAGTGAAAATAAAGTTGAAGAAGTTATTGAAAAGAAGTCTTTAGCAAAAAAGAATTATCACGTTTCAAAAAGAACAGAAGATAATAAGTGGCAAGTTAAATTTGCTAATGGTCAAAAAGCTATTAAATTATTTAATACTCAATTAGAAGCTATTGAATATGCAAAAGCACTTGCAGAATCTCAAGATGGATTAATTACTATTCATAAAGTGGATGGAAAAATCCGTAAACAAGATTATTCTAAAAAGTAATAGGAACATATAAATGTTCCTTTTTTTTCTTTTTTATGCGATAATATTTATGAAAAAAATATGGTTTTGGAGAATATATGCTAAACAAAGAAATGCTTAATAAAATTAAAGAATACGATAATATATGTATTTTTGGACATACTTTTCCTGATGGTGATTGCTATGGAGCACAATCAGGATTAAAACAATTTTTAATAGAAAATTTTACATGTAATGTATATATTTTAGGAAGTGGATTTTCTAAAGCAATTCCTTATTTTGGGAAAATGGATGAAGTTAGTGATGAAGTAGTTAAGTCTTCTTTAGCTATTTTAGTGGATTGTTCTGATTTAGAAAGAGTAGAAGATAAAAGAATTACTTTAGCTAAAGAAATTGTAAAATTTGATCATCATTTAGGTAGTGATTTATCAACTTTTGCTAGTATAAATATTTCTAATACACAAGCTAGTTCAGCTTCACAAATGATTGGTGAGTTTATTATTGATAATGGGTACATATTATCAAAAGAAGTAGCAGAACGTATTTTTTTAGGAATGGTAACTGATACAGGAAGATTTCAATATTTAACTTCTTCAAAAGGAACTTTTGCTTTACTTGAAAAAATAATGGAAGCAAAAATTGATTTTCAAAAAATATATGATTTTTTATATGAAAGTGATGAAAGATCTACTAGAGCGAAAGGATATATTTCTTATTCATTTAAAACTTATAAAAAAATTGCTTATATTGTGTTAGATAAAAAAACATTAAAAGAGTTAAATATGGATGCTAATTATGCTTCTACGATGGTTAATTGTTTATCTTTAATGAAAGAATATCCTATTTGGGTGATGTTTAGTGAAAATGAAGATGGTTTAGTGAGAGTCGAATTAAGAGCTAAAAAATATAATGTTCAACAAGTTGCTACACTTTTTGGCGGTGGAGGACATTTAAATGCTTCTGGATGTCGTTTAAAATCTATAAATGAATATCAAAATGTTTTAGATGAATTATTAAAAATAGTGGAGGAATAAATATGTGGGAAAAAGAATTAAATGCAATGATTGAAGCAGGAAGAAATTCTCGAGAAATAATTTTAAATATCTATCAAAAACCATTTGATATAGAAATAAAAAAAGATAATTCACCAGTTACTTTAGCTGATAAAGAAGCTGATAAATTTATCTCAAATTATTTAAAAGAAAGATTTCCTTCATATAGTTTTTTAACTGAAGAATCTATTGATGATTTGCATCGTTTAGATAATGATTATTGTTTTATTGTTGATCCTGTTGATGGAACTCAAGATTTCTGTGCAAGAAATGGTGAATTTGCAACAAATATTGCTTTAAGTTATAAGCATGAAATTGTAGTAGGAGTAGTTGTTATTCCATGTGAAAATAAAATTTATTATGCTATCAAAAATCAAGGAGCATTTTGTTTAGATGGAAATAATAATTTAAAAAAGATTCATGTTAATGATAAATTAGATCATTTAACTTTATTAACTTCAAGATTTCATTCATCTAGTTATGAAAAAAATTTGCCTCAAAAAGATCATAGAATCACTAAAGTTGAAGCATATGGATCATCAATTAAAGCATGTAGAATTGCTGAAGGTTTAGCGGAAATCCACTATAGATTGAATGAAGGAACTAAAGAATGGGATATTGCTCCAATTGATTTAATTGTTAAAGAAGCAGGTGGATATTTTATTAAACCAGATGGAACTAGTTATCAATATAATAAAAAAGATGTCTATAACCACGATGGTTATATCATTACTAATAAATTAGAAAATATTTATAAAGAATAAGTTTAAAAAATAAATCATATAATTGAGATGTGAAAATACACATCTCTTTTTTATGTAGAATTGTAACAACTTTATTGTTAGTTAGTATTTTAACAATTAATTTTTTTTCTTTTTTTGGTAATCGATTAAAAAGTCATTATTTGAGTGTGGCTTCTTTACAAGCGGATAAAGTTGCTTCTTTAATTAGTTTAAATTCAGTCTCTTCATTAATGAAAAATAATTATAATCAAGTTAGTTTTATTATTGATACAAATGATTTAGTTTTTGATACTAATAAATTAAATGATTTATTAAAAGATTCAGTTAATTTAGTTTATCAAGAAATAAAAAAAGTGGAAGAAGGAACTTCTTCTTATTTTGAAGGGAAATATGGAAAAGGAATTATTTATGAAATACCTTTTCATTTGTTTTCTGATAATGTTCTCTATAGTGGATTTGGTAGTAAAATACCTGTTAAGTTTTCTGTTATTGGTGATATAAAGGGAAAAATTTCTTCTGAAATTGAAGAATTTGGACTTAATAATGCTCTTATTAATTTAAATCTTGTTTTAGATATTTCAAGTCGAGTTAATGTACCTTTAAGTAGTGAAATTGTTTTAACAAAGGTAAGTATTCCTCTTTATTCAAAAATTTTTACAGGAGAAATTCCTAATATTCTTCCTTTACCAGTAAATGAATATTATTCTAGTGAGGTGAAACTATGAGAGCTTTTCTTTATGATAAATATGGGTATTATCCAGATGAAGAATATTCAACTTCTTTTACTTATCAAGGCTGGTTTTTTAAATTAGAAATTTCCGAAAAAAATGATTATGAATTAGCTTCTTTAAAAAAATTATTGAATGATATTAACAATTCGTTTCAAAATTTAGGTTCTGATATTGTTTTAACTAGAGATGGTCATTATGTTACAACTTCAGAATATGGACCAGTAGTATTAGTAGCTATTAAAGAAGGAAAAGTAACAATTGATACATTATTTAAAATGCATCAAATGTTTTATAATCAATTTCAAAATCAATTAACTGTTTCATATTTAAGGAATCTTTGGTTAAATAAAATAAATACTATTGAAGAAAGAATTATTCCTTCTTTACCAAATGATAATAAAGAGTTTTCATCACTATATATTTTATCAATGTATGCTTTAGGTAGTGCAGAAAATGCCATACAGTATTTATTAGATATTATTTATTATTATGGAAATGAAATTAAAAATACTTCTTTAGTGCACAAAAGAATTGATGAACTTAATTCTTTTTATTTATTTAACCCGTTTAATTTAATTATTGATTCGCCAATGCGAGATCTAGCGGAATTATATAAAAATGACTTACTTTCATTAGAACAATTATATGATTTATTAAAAAGGTATCCTCTTACTAGTCTTGATGCTTCTTTATTACTTGCAAGATGTTTGTATCCTAATCAAATATTTGATTTGTTAGAGGATTATTATGAATTAAAAAAAGATATTACTAATAGGGTAAACCAATTAATAATATCTATTAATAGTAAAGAATTTAAATTGAAGAAATTACATAAATTTTTAGTAAGTAATTATCAAATTAGACCAATTAGTTGGCTTGATAAATAAATTTATTTTTCATCGATAAATAAACTTTTAAGAGATTTTTTAACTTTTTTAATTTTTCTAGAAACAACAATTGTATCAATAAATTGATAGACACCTTCTAAGATAATTGTAATACCAAGAATAACCATTAAAATGCTTTCAGTAGCAGGATTTACAAGTAAAACAATACCCATAGCAAAAACTAAAAGTGCAAGTAAAGTATCTAACCACCAGTATCTTGCTCCTAAGCGACGGCAATCAAATGACCATTGAATAGAAAACAATCCTTTAACAACATAGATTACTCCAAAGACAAAAGCAAAAATATTTGCATCAGATAACATTTGACTATTAGCAAAAAAGACAATACCTAATGCCATGTTAACTACCCCTTTAATAAAGCCAAGAGGTTCAATTCCATATCCAAAATAATTAAAGATTTGACTTAATCCCATAACTATTAAAAGAATAGAAAAGAAATAAATGATAGTTTGTTTTGTAAAATCTGGACATGCAATAAATAAAACACCAAAGACTATTGCACATATTGCTTCAAGTAAAGAAGCAATTTTAATTTGTTTAAAATAATTCATAAATGATCTCCTTCAATTTTTATAATAGAATATTAATGATAAATGTAAATATGTTTTGTTACATAAAGTAACAAATTTAATAAAATTTGTATATTTATGAAATTTGTTTTATAGCTTTTTTCTCTAAGATTATTGTAATTGGAATATAGCATAAATCGATAAATATCCATGTTATTGGATAAGCTGCGAAAAGCCAGAATATAGTATGAAAATATGGAATAGGGAAAATTAATTGTAAGAAAAGGATTCTTAAACCAGTACAACCAATTAAAGTAATAATAGCAGGTGGAGTAGAAATTCTCATGCCTCTTAAATAATCTCCTAAAAGAACCATTAAAGCATTAAAGATAGTTGGTATTACCATTATATAAAGTCTTTGTTGGCCAGCGACAATTGCATTATCTTTAATTACTCCTTGTTTTTCAGTAATAAAGATAGATAATAGTTCTTTAGAAAATAAGATAAAAAGTAATGTAATTATTGAACAAATAATTATTTCCCAACTAATTCCAATCCAAAGAGATTTTTTGATATTTTCTTTCTTTTTAGCTCCATAATTTTGACCAATAAATGTACATAAAGAAACACCAATTGCATCTTCGAAAGCAAAAGCGAAGTTTTCAAGTTGATTTGCTGCACTACTTCCAGCGGTTATTTCGTCCATAGAAATAGGAACACCATTAACTACATAATCAGTAATAGAATATAAACTTGATTGAATCATTACATTTGGAATTGAAAAAGCTAAACCTTGTATACCAGCAGGAAAACCAATAATTAATACTTCTTTTAAAGATGCTATATCAATCTTCAAATCTTTAAATCTAAAACAAACAAATCCGTTTTTATTAAAATATAAACATAATAAAGTTAAAATAGCGGATACGGCTTCAGAAGCGACAGTTGCTAAACCAACACCTTTAACATCTAAAGAAATATATTTAACTAAAACAATATCAAAAGCAACATTAATAATTCCTGAAATCATTAAAATATATAAAGGTTTTTTACTATCACCAAGCGCTCTTAAAATTTGTGATCCATAATTATAAATCATTAAAAATGGTAAGCCAATAAAATATATTTTTAAATAATCAGAGGCTTTATCAATTAAAGTAATAGGTGTATTCATTAATTGAAGTAACCCATTAGAAGTAAAAAATCCAATTAATCCAACAATAACTCCAGTTATTAAAGAAAGCAATAAAGATGTATGTAATATTTTAGATGCTTTTTGTTTATTGTTAGCTCCTTTGGCTTGTGATATAGCCACATTAGCGCCCATCGACATATTAACAAAGACAGTAATAATAAGATTAATTAAAGCTGTATTTGAACCGACTGCACTCATCGAGACACTTCCACCTCCATAAGTTGTGACAGTCCATAAATCAATTGTAGTGTATAATAGTTGTAAGATGGTTGTTAACGCTAAAGGTAAAGAAAAAGGAGCAAATTTCCAAAACAAATTACCTTCGGTAAGATTCATTTCTCCATGTTTTTGAAATAATTTCATAATTTAAATCCTTAAATATTTACAAATAAAAATTAGATATTGCTATCTAATTATTTTTCTAAACGAAAATCATCAAGAGGTGGATTATTTTTTTCAGAAGCAAGGCGAACATCTATGACTCCGGGAACTTCTTCTTTTAAAAGAATTCCTACTCCTGCTTCAAGAGTATCATTTAACATCGAACATCCTTCACATGCACCAAGCATATTAATATAAACAATACCATTTTCGAATGAATCGAATGTTACATCTCCTCCATCTCTTTGGATGAAAGGCCTAATTTTTTCTATCGTATCTTTAATTTGATCTTCAATTGTATACATATTTTTTTACCACAAGTTATTTTATCTTCTTTTTTTTATTTTATCAATAAATTAGTCACATTTTTTCTTAATGACCCTTGGAGCATATAAACAAAAGGTAGTAAAAGTAATAATCCCAGCAGTAATATCCGCTATACCTTCTGATAAGAAGATTCCTTTAGCACCTATTATTGCAGAAAGAATAATGCATAAAGGAATTAATAATATTACTTTTCTTAAACAAGCAAGAAAAATTGATATTTTTGCTTGATTTAAAGCGACAAAAACATTTTGTAATGACATTTGAGCAAAAAACATAATAGTTCCCATCAAAAATATTCTTCCATATTGTTCTATTAAAGTTTGTACTTGCTCTGTACTAGAAAATATATATCCATATAATTTAGGGTAAATCATGGAAATAGAATAAAAAATGCTAGTATAGATAAAAGAAAAAATAGCAATATATTTTATAGCTATAGTTAATCTTTGTTTGTTCTTAGCTCCATAATTAAAACTAATTAATGGTTGCGCTCCGTTAGAAAAACCATTTAAAGGATAAGAAATAAATTGTAAAGCACTAAGTAAAATAGTCATACAGGCTGTATAATCACTATTTCCATTTGTGGTTTTATTTAAACAAATACTAAAAACAATTTGAATTGCACTTTCAGTTATTTGCATAATAAAAGGTGATAAGCCTAAAAATAAAATGGATAATAAAGTTTTATCTAAAAGAAAATATTTTTTTTGATATTTAAATAATGATTTCTTTTTAAAAAAGAAAGTAACTACATATATACAAGAAACTATTTGGGAAATGATCGTTGCTAAAGCTGCACCATTAATTCCTAGATTTAAATTATAAATAAAGATTGGATCAAGAATAATATTTAAACTAGCACCAATCAAAGTTGTAAACATAGAAGTTAAAGCATATCCTTGTGCATTAATAAAAGGATTTAATCCTAATGTTAATAAAGTAAAGATGGTTCCAATGCAATAAATTTTTAAATAAGAAGTTCCATAATCTAAACTATCACTAGGGCAACCAAATAAAGATAAAATATCTTTAGCAAAAATAAAGGTTATTATTGTTAATAAAAAACCTATAATAATCAAAAAAATAAATGATTGATTAAAAATTTTGTTAGCTTCATCTTTTTTGTTCTCACCTAATTTTATTGAACTTAATGGAGTCCCACCTAAGCCTACTAAACTAGCAAACGAAGATAAAATTAAAGTAATTGGAAAGCAAACACCTAATCCAGCTAAGGCTTGTGTTCCATTTTGAATATTACCAACATATATTCTATCTATTAAATTATAAAGCATGTTTACAATTTGCCCAATCATACTTGGAAGAGCTAATTTTAATAAAGTTGGTAGAATTTTGTCTTTTCCTAAATCAATTTTACTCATAATGAATAATGTAACATTTTAATATTTATAAATAAAGAAAAAAGACTGTTAAAATTATTTAACAGTCTCTTACTTAATTCTTTAAAAAAGAATTATTCTACTTCAATTGCTTGAGCAGGGCATGATGCTGCAGCTTCGTCAACTGCACCTTCTAATTCTTCTGGGATAGCTCCTAAAACGTTTTCAGCTTTACCATCGCCATTGAAATCAAAAACGCCTTCTGCTAAAGAAATACACATACCACATCCAATGCATGCGTCTTGATTTACTTTACAAGATTTTGCCATAAGTAAAAGACCTCCTTATTTACAATAAGCATTATATACTATTTGTCTAGTGATTTAAAGTATTTTAAAAAATTAAAATTTCCTAAGTGATAAAAATAACTATGATTAAATAATTTAATATTATAAAATATTAACTGAAGAAAGCTGGTGATTTATGATGGAAACTAGAGAAGAAAAATTCAAAAAATATCGTGAAGAAATCTTGAAAGAAAAAAATAAACCACAAGAAATCAAAGAAGAAAAAGTTGAAGAAATAAAAATCGAAGAAGAACCACCTGTTAAGAAAAACACCTTAACAATGTCAATTGATGAAATTATAGAAGCACATGATGAATACACCATGATTATTCAACAAAAAGAATTAAAAGATAAAATTAAATTAGAAAAAAAAGCAAAAAGAAAATTTAAAATGCAAAAAGTTATTAAATACATTTTAATTTGCTTAATTCTTGTTGCTTTTGTTGCTATAATTGCATTGTTTTTAATTAAAATTTTATGAGGTGTATTAATATGAAAAAAATAACTATTGCAATTGATGGTCCAGCCGCAGCAGGAAAATCTACTATTGCACAAGAAGTTGCTAAAAGATTAAATTTTACTTATATTGATACAGGAGCAATGTATAGAGCGGTTACTTTATATTGCTTAAATCATCAAATTAATTGTCAAAATGAAAGTGAAGTAGAAAAAGTATTAAATAACATTAATATTGAATTAAAACCTCAACACATTGTTTTATTAAATAATCAAGATGTTAGTTTTGATATAAGAAGTAGAGAAGTAAACGCTAATGTTTCATATATTGCTTCTTATAAAAATGTTAGATTGTTTTTAGTTGAACAACAAAGAAAAATGGCTTTACATGATTCTATTGTTATGGATGGAAGAGATATTGGTTCTTATGTTTTACCAAATGCTGATGTTAAAATTTTTCAAGTTGCTAGTGTAGAAACTAGAGCTCAAAGAAGATTTTTAGAAAATAAGCAAAAAGGAATTGAATGTACTTTGACTTCTATTTTAGAAGAAGTAAAAAAACGTGATTATATTGATTCTCATCGTGATTTTGCTCCTTTAGTAAAAGCAAATGATGCTATTGAAATAGATACATCTAATTTAACAATTGATGAAGTAGTAGATTTAGTGTTGAAAATAATTAATGAAAAGGTAGGTAATATAAATGAATAGAGGAATAGTCGCTATTGTTGGATCACCTAATGTTGGTAAATCTACTGTTTTTAATCGTATTGTAGGAGCAAGAAAAGCAATTGTAAATGATGAAGCTGGAGTTACTAGAGATCGTTTATATGGAAAAGCAGAATGGCTTTTACAAGATTTTACAGTTATTGATACGGGTGGTATTGAAATAAAAAATGCTCCATTTCAAACTCAAATTAGAGCACAAGTTGAAATTGCTATTGAAGAAGCTGATGTTATTTTATATGTTACAGATGGTTTACTTGGTGTTACTAATGATGATTTATTTATTACTAAAATGCTTAGAAAAGTTCAAAAGAAAGTCGTTCTAGCGGTTAATAAGATTGATGATGTTTCTAAAGTCGATTTAATTCATGATTTTTATACATTAGGTTTAGGTGAGCCGATTGCTATATCTTCTACACATGGTATTGGAATTGGTGATATATTAGATAAAATTGTTAGTTTATTACCATCTAAAGAAGAAAAAGAATACGATAATTCTATTTGCTTTTCTATTATTGGACGTCCTAATGTTGGTAAATCATCTTTAACAAATGCTTTATTAAATCAAGAAAGAGTTATTGTTTCTAATATTGAAGGTACTACTAGAGATGCTATCGATACTCCTTTTACTAAAGATGAACAAAACTATGTTGTCATTGATACAGCTGGTTTAAAAAAACGTGGTAAAATATTTGAAGCGGTTGATAAATATGCAGCATTAAGAGCAATGTCTGCTATTGAAAGAAGTGATGTGGTAGTTTCCGTTATTGATGCTAGTGAAGGCATTCAACAACAAGATAAACATGTAGTTGGCTATGCTTATGAAGCTAATAAAGCCATTGTTATTGTTGTTAATAAATGGGATTTAGTTAACAAAACAGAAACTGCTATGAATGAATTTAGTAAAAAAATTAGAGAAGAATTCAAATTCTTAGATTTTGCACCAATTGTTTTCTTATCAGCAAAGAATAAATCAAGAATTAATACTTTACTTCCTGAAATTTTAAAAGCATATGATTCTTATAATCGTCGAGTTAGCACATCTATTTTAAATGATATTATCGAAGATGCTCAAATAATTAATCCTACACCTTCATTTAATGGTGGTAGATTAAAAATATATTTTGCTAATCAAGTAGCAATTAAACCACCAACCTTTGTTTTATTTACTAATAATCCTAATTATATGCATTTTTCTTATGAAAGATATTTAGAAAATAGATTAAGAAGTTCTTTTGATTTTGAAGGAACACCAATAAAAATAATTTGTCGGGAGAGAAAATAAATGAAATGTACAATTCTTGGCTCTGGAACATGGGGAACAGCTTTAGGACAAGTTTTATTAGATAATGGAAATGATGTAATAATCTATGGTATTGATGAAAATGAAATTAATGATATAAATATTAATCATCAAAATAGTAAGTTTTTTCCTCAAGATGTTGTTTTACCTGAAAATGTTAAAGCTACTACATCACTTGAAAAAGCTTTAAAAGATGTTGAATTATTAGTTGTTGCAGTTCCAACATTTGCCTATCGTGATGTTTTAAGTAAAGTAAAACCTTTATTAAATAAGAAGATTCATATTATTTCCGCAGCTAAAGGTTTTGATCCTTCAACTTTAAAAAGAATGAGTGAAGTAATTAGAGAAATTATTCCTTTAAATAATCGATATGAAGTAGTTTCTTTAATTGGACCTGGGCATGCTGAAGAAGTAATTTTAAGAATGCTTACTTGTATTACCTCAACTTGTATAGATGAAAAAGAAGCAGAATTTATTCAAAAAATATTTGCTAATAGATATTTCAGAGTCTATGTTCAAACTGATGAAATAGGAGCTGAATATGGCGTGGCTATGAAAAATGCTATTGCAATTGCCTCTGGTATTTTATGTGGACTTGGTATGGGAGATAATGCTAAAGCGGCTTTAGTTACTAGAGGTCTAGTAGAAATGATTCGTTTTGGTGTGCTTGCAGGAGGCAAAGCTAATACTTTTATTGGATTAACTGGAATTGGTGATTTAATGGTAACATGCAATTCATATCATTCAAGAAACTTTCAAGCGGGACTAGAAATTGGAAAAGCTGATTCTAGTGAAGAATTTTTAAGAAACAATAAAAAGACTGTTGAAGGAATTAAAACCGCTAAAATTGTTTATGAAATGGCTAAAGAAAAAAATGTAGAAGTACCAATCATAGAAGCAGTTTATCAAGTTTTATATGAAAATCATAAACCAAGTGAATTAATGTATAAATTGATGACAAGAGAGTTAAAAAAAGAATAACGATTTTTATCTAGGCGCATATACTATCGTGGTGATAGATATATGGATGAAAAAATTTTTGATAAAGTTGAAGAAAAAACCAATGTTAAAAGAGAGGATATTATTTCTTTAGCTAAATCTATTCAAGGTAAAGATATGAATAATGAACGAAACTTACGTAAACTTATTCAAGATGTTGCTAAATTAGCTGGGAAAAAAGTCTCTAAAGAAAAAGAAGAAAAAATCATTAAAGCAGTAAAAAAAGATCAAGTTAAAGATAATCTAAATAAGATGTTATAAGACCACTTCATGTGGTTTTTTTCAATTTGATTTACAAAAAGTTGACATTTAGTTAAACAATTTTTTATAATATCTTGCACATGGAGAGTGATATTATGAAGAAGTATATTAAACCAAACATTATTGTAAATTCAAATTCTATAGATGATTTAATATTAACTAGCGGATTAAACACCCAAGATAAATTAGATTGGGATAATTCAAAGTACGATGGAGAAATTTGGGGGTAATTAACATGAAAAATAAATTATTATTACTTTCAAGTTTTGTTTTATTTGCAGCATCTTTACCAATAAATCAAAGCCAACCATATTTTGTTGATTCATTAGACGATGCTTCTTTAAAAGAAAGAATTAAAATTAATAAAGCCAACAATCAAAATGAAGATATTGTAATTTCTGATAGTATTAAAGTTCAATATTCTGATGAAAAAATAAAAGCTGACGGAACTAAAACTCGTTCATTAAGATTTGTAGCAGGTGTTTCTTCTAGTAATATTCAAGCAACCTTTACTAGAAAAGCCATTGTTGATGAAAAAAATAATGAAATTATTAAAGAAAAAACAATTAAAGTTAACTATGTTTATAAAAGCCTCCTTTCAGGTGATAGTTATGTTACAGCAAATGAAGTGTTTAATAATGCAAATTTAAAATATTTTGTTGCTTATACATTAGAGGATATTCCTGAAAATCATTTCTTTGATAAAATTGATTTAACTTTAAATGTAAATGAATCTTTAGCTGTTTCTGATGTAGCAAATGTAGAAGGTGTATTAAAATCTTATTATCATGAAGATTTAAATTTCATGCTTGAAGAAATAGATGGATATAGTGCTCTTTATAAGGGAAATGATAAAGAAACTGTTACAGAAATTGATATTCCTTCTTTATATTGTACTTATGAAAATCATGTAGCTAAAAAAGTAGGTAATGTAACTCATGTTGGTAGTTCAAAACTTCAAAATAATGGTTTTGCTAGTGCAATTCATTTAAGAAAAGTTGTTGTATCAGAAGGTATAAAAACTTTAGGTAATTTTTCTTTTTATTCGTGTGGAGCATTAGAAGAAGTTATTTTACCTAGTACTTTAGAAAAAATAGATAGTTATGTTTTTAATGGTACATCTTCATTAAAAAAATTAATAATTCCAAAGAATGTTACTTCAATTGGTGAAGGAGCTTTTAGTAATTCAAATATCAATTTAAAAGTCTATTTTGAAACTGATAAAGTATTATCTTCATGGACTGCAAATTGGGATTTTAATGGTGGAGATACAAAATTTACTAATTATTATCTTTATTCTGAAAATCAACCAACAAGTACAGGTAATTATTGGCATTATGTAAATAATGTGGTTACTGAATGGTAATTATATGAGTTAGGATTTATTCTTAACTCTTTTTTTTACAAAAAATGCCTCAGGAATCAAACCTAAGGCATGTATGATTTAATAATGATTTTATTTTATTTCTTCTTCAATATAGTAAATAGGTCTATTTTGATCTTCTAAAAGAGATCTTCCAACATATTCACCTACTATACCAATAGCTAGAAGAAGAATGCTTCCCCATAAAGAAATAAATGAGATAACAAACCATATAGAAGATAATCTAGATGTGTAATGTAAAATTACAAAGATTAAGCATAAAATAAATGAGATAAATCCACCGACACATCCAAAAATTAATGACCATCTTAATGGAGTAATTGAACTAGAAGTAATTGAATCACCTGCAAGTTTAATCATGGCTCCATAATTATAATGAGTGGTGCCTTTTGCTCTAGATGGTCTAACAAATTCTATATCAGTTGTTTTAAAACCTACATAAGGAACTTGAATTCGGAAAACACGATTTTTTTCAGTTAATTCATTAACTAAATCTACTACTTTTCTAGACATTAAACGATAATTACCAACATTATTTGGTACTTTGATTTTACCAGTTAATTTACCTATTGCAAAATAAAATAATTCCGCGGTTATCCTTTTTAAAAATGGATCTTTTTTGCGATTAATTCTTTTCGCGTTAACTACTTCATATCCTTCTTCATATTTTTTAATCATTTCTAAAATTAATTCAGGTGGATCTTGTAAATCCGCATCCATTACCACAACAATGTCACCATCAGATTGTTTTAGTCCAGCTGCGACAGCACTTTCATGTCCAAAGTTCCTTGAAAAGGATACTATATGAATATTTTTTTGTTTTTCTTTTTGCTTTTTTAAAAGGGTTAATGTTTGATCTTTTGAGCCATCATTAACACATAAAATTGTTGTATTATAATCAGTTATTTTTCTTGTGATTTTATTGATTGTTTCAAAAAATAAAGGAATCATTTCTTCTTCGTTATACATTGGAACAACGATTGTTAATTTTTTCATAAAAATTACCTCCTTTTATCAAATTATAGCATAAGTAATTGCTTATAGAAAAAATTTTATCTTAATTATTTATAATTAACAATAGGATTATGTAATAGAAAATCATTAATGTATATGCTATACTTTAAACAAGGAAATTTTATTCATGGAAAATCAAATTAAGGTTAATTTATGGACAGAACAATTATTAAATGAAGTTAATAGTAGTTCACTTACTAATTTTGCTTCAAATGATAAAAATATATTAAGGATGGTAAATCATCAATATGATGAAATTTTTTCTTTGTTAAGTAAAGGTAAAACCATTAAAGTTGCTAATTTAGATTTATCTTCTAGAACTCTTATGCAAGCTTTAAATGAAATAGAAAAAGAGGATGTAAATAATAAAAAAGTATCTATTTATACTTCGAGTGATTTCCATAAACAAAATGAAATACTTTCTAAGTTCGTTTCTAGAAAAGATGTTTTTTTAACATTTGGTTTACTTGATTATTTTGAAGATAATAAAATGATAATTAAGTCCGCGCCACTTGTTTTAATGCCAATTAGAATTGAATATATTGCTAATCAATCTTTTTATCAAATTAGTTGTATTAATCATGAAGTTTTATTAAATGAAGCTTTAATTTTAAAATTAAATGAAACTAGAAGAATTGATTTATCTTATCCTTTAGAAAATGATTTTTCTTTAATTGAATTTTTAACTTATGTTTCTACTAAAGTAAGAAATAATCATTTTTCTGTTAATAATGGTTGTTTTATTACTAGTTTTAATTATCGTTGTGTTTATGATTATCAAGAATTTATTTCTAGAAAAAATGAAATAAGTTCATTAAATCTTGTTAAATCAATTTCTTATTTAAATGCAGAATTTTTTAATTTAAATAAAAACACCTCCTCAAGATTAGATAATCATTATATTTCATTACTTGATTTAGATAATGAAGAATATAAAATTATTAAAAGATTAAATGTTAGAGATAATATCTTTTTGAAGACTAATTCTGAAGAAAATAAAGAGCATCTTTTAATTAATATTATTTATAATTATCTTCTAAATAATAAAAAAATAGTAATAACTTATGATGATAATAAATCATATCAAAGTATTTTAAAAATTATTAAAGAAAGTAAATTACAAGAATTTTCTTTAATTTTATCAACAAATAAAACATCTAAAGAAGGCTTAATAGAAAAATTATTAAAACAAGATAAATTAGATTTTGATATAAAATTGTTAGATGAAGATAAAATTAATGAAACAGTTGATACTTATTATTTATTAAAGAATAATTTTAAAAAATTTATTAATTCTTTAAGAAAAAATAATGAGCCAATGAATTTATCAATCAATAGAGCAATTATAGAATATTATTCTTTAGATGATATCCCTTTTTTAGATATTGAAATTCCTAATGTTAATTTAATTGATGAAAAGAAATTAAAAGAATATGTTGATGATATTAATTCTTTAATGAATTCATTAACTAATTTAAGATGTAATTATGTTGATCATCCTTTTTATGGCTTTAATAATTTAAATTGTAATCAACAACAATATCTTGAATTAAAAGAAAAACTAGTTTTATTAAGTTCTGAATTCGTTCCTAGTAACAATGCATTTAATTTACTAGAGGAAAAATATCATTTACCAAAACCTAATAATTTACAAGAAATGAAATGTATTTTAAATCTTGTGTCATTAATTCCAGATTGCATTAATATTGATATAAAATATTTTGAAATTGAAGATTATGATTTTGTGTATAGTTCATTAGCTAAATATAATAATTTATCTAATGAATTAAACAAAATTAGAAATGAAATTATTTTTTTATATGAAGATAAAGTATTTTTAATTGATAATATTATTTTAACTGCACAATTAAAACAAAGTTCTTTAAAAAGAAAAATCATTAAATCATACAAAGAATATTTTTCAAATAGTGTAAAAATTGATGAAGAAATATTAATACAAGTTAATAATATTTTAAGTGAATATTATTCTTTAAAAGCACAGATAAATGATATTTTTAAAGAAAATGAAAAATATAAAGATCTTTATAAAGAAGGTAGTTTTGATTTAAATTTATTTAAACAAAGAGTTAATCTTATTAAAGATTTTAATAATAATTGTGAATTTTTAAATAAAAGGTCTATTCCTTATTCATATAAAAAGCTAACTAATTTTGATGAAACAAAAGTTAAAGAATTACTTTTAGATAAAAAGAAATGTCAAATTGCTTTTAATCATTTATTAAATCTAACTAATTATATAGAAAAATATTTTGATAAAAATCTAGTTAATTTTCAAACAATGTCTTTTGCTAACTTAGAAAAAAAGGTTAATTTAGCTAGTAAAAATTTTTCTTCTATTAATGAATATTTGAGTTTTTATTTAACATATCGAAAAGTTAATAAACTTATTCCATCTCTTGCTGATGAATTATTAAAATCATCTTCTGTTCAAGATTATATTTTAATATTTTTAAAAAGTTTTTATTATCAGTATGCAAAAATGATAATGAAAAATGACACAAACTTTAAAGATTATTTAGATGAAAATTTCTTAAAAAGCTTAAATAATTATCAAGGATATAATGATGAAAGATTAGAAATTGTTAATGCTTTAATAAAAAATAATTTAAAAATTAACTTACAAAAAAATGCTTTAACTTTAAGATCATTAGAGATTCCTTATTTAAAAAATTTACAAGAACAAGAAATTAAAACATTACCTTTTAATTATTTTATTAGTCAATGTAAGAATTTACTTCAGACAATGTTTCCTTTAATAATTGTTAATAGTAAAGAAGCAAATTATTTATTTTATAATCAAGATATTAGTTTTGATTTGATAGTTATGATGTTAAATGAAGAAACAAGAACCAGAGATTTACTTCCTTTAATTTCTAGATCATCACAACAAATAGTAATTGATAATAAAATTATTAATCATGAAGAGGAAAATACTATTAACCAAAACGATGAAAATCTTATTTGTTCATGCTCACATTCTTTGAATGTTATTAACTATATTTCAAGTTCATATAAAATGGATAATTTAAAAGCTAATATTGTTGATTATAGTTTAAAAAAACATTTAGTAAAAAAATTAATGAATAAAAATTTATTAGTTTCGACTGATGTTCAAACTCCTGTTGGAACAATTGATATTTTAGTTAAAGTACCATCCACCACTAGACCAACAGCAATTATTCTAGATCGTATGAATTATTATTCTTTAGAAGCAGCTTTAAATACTTTTGATTATTGTCAAAATAAAATAAATGAATTAGGTTTTGCTTGCTATAGAATAATCGTGGCTAATTATTTTCAAAATGAAGAAATAGAATTTAAAAATTTAATTAATTTTATTGTTGAAAATACTGTACAAGAAAAGAATATTCAAATGGTTAATAAAGTTAAACCTCTTGTTGATGTTTTGTTTGAAGAATATCAAAAACCAGAAGATGTATATTATAAATTGCAAGATAAAGAAAATAAATCTAATAGTGAAGTAATGTTAGAACTTTTAAAAATATGCGCTCCTATTACTCGAGAACAATTATTATCTATTTTTAATGAGGATGGAGTTATTACTTTAACAAATTTACAAATGGATAAAATTGTTAATATTTCTAATGGATTTGTTTTTGTAAATAATCAAAGAATTAATTTTAAACGAGTTGATCGTAATAGTGAATATTCTCGCTTATTAAATACTGTTTCTAATGAAGAAATTCAAGATGGAATTTTAAAAATTGCTTCTCATAAAGAAATGAATATTGATGAAATGATTAAATTAATTTTAAGAACATTAGGAATGAAAAAGATGAATCATAATCAATATTTTAGGATTGAAAATATTATTAATGATTTAATTGAAGATAAAAAATTGATTGTTGAAAATGATTTATTAAAAAAAGAAGGAATATAAAAAAGGGCTTATGCCCTTTTCTTATGCATTATGTTCAATTAAAACTCTTTGAGGTTTTATTCTATTTAAAATGTAATTAGTAAAATAAGAAATACCATAAGGAATAAATAAATATACGGAAATTGCTAGAAATGGATATAACCAAGGAACTAGATTAAAAATATTATTAATAAATTTAAATGGCATATTAAATGGTTCACGAATAAGCATCATATTACAATTAAAGAAAATATTTAAAATAATTGATGGCACTAAAAAGATTCCAAAACAAATAGAATAATATTTGAAAATACCTTTTTCAAAAAAACCTTTATAAATATACATAAAACCTAAATAAACCATTAATGTGTGGAATAACATACTATGGATTGATAGAAAATGCCAAATTGGAACCATTTGTAAAGATGTAGTTGGGAAAATTAAAAAGGCAAGTCCACCAGTAATACAACCACAGCAAATAAAACTAATACCTAATCTTCTAATAAATTCACTTTTAGCAAGTGACATCCAAGTTGCAAAAATAAAAATTGAACAGAAATATAAAGGCACCCATCTATCAAAATCTAAAAATGCATAATGACATACAATAAATTTATAAGCAATTTTAATTATTTCACAAACTGTTGTAAAAATTGAAATATAAAAAGTGATTTTTCTAAGAGTATTATAAGAAATATTTTTGCTAAAATGCACTGCTAAAACAATAATCACTAAACATATAAATAAAGAAATTAAGTGTTGGGGAGTAAACATTCCAGCAGGTGGATACATTCCTTCAGGTGCAAATATTTTCATGATAAATACCTCATCTAATATTTATTTTATAATAAATTAAATTTATAAACTATATTTTAATTTTATTTTTTTAATAAATTATTTATTTTATTCATAAAATTTATTATGAATAAAAAGGATAGAGATTTTATAAGAAATTATGCTGATTTTTTATATGGATTATCAGGTAATGAATTAGCTATCCTTTCAGCGATAATTGGATATGCTCTTTCACAAAATATTAATGCTGAACAAATGAATAGCTTAGGTAATTTTTTTGAAGCAATTGGTCAAATTATGCTTTGTAATGGTGCTCAAGAACAATTAAAAGAAAATAGAAGAAAATAATTATTTTCTTAAAACTTCGTGGATAACAAGTGGAAAACAAGCTAATAAACTAGCCCAAAGCCATTCTTGTAAAGATAATGGTATAGTTTTAAAAAAGTCAACAAATAATGGGATTTCTGTAACTATAATTTGTAAAAGAAAACCTAATATAATGACCACAAAAAGAAAAATATTTTTCTTTTTAATGATTGCAATAATTGATGAATTTAAATCGGACATTCCAATCATATGAAATAATTCACTGATTCCTAAAACAGTAAACGCTAGAGTACGTGATTTCGCTAAAATAAATTCATTATCATATATTAATAAAATATCTTGATATATTGTAGAAAAATTTAATGAATTATTTTTACTTAATTCACATAGAGGAATAATAATAAATGCGACAAAAGAAATAAAGGCAATAACAAATCCATAGATTAAGGTTGTTTTTAAACCTCCATTATTAAAAATTGAACTTTCTTTTTTACGAGGCTTTTCTAACATTACATTGTTTTTTGGTTTATCGCTACCTAAGGCTAAAGCAGGTAAAGAATCAGAAATTAAATTAACCCATAAAATATGTATAGCAATAAGTGGTAAAGGTAAATTTAATAATAAACAAAAAAACATCACTAATACTTCCGCTAGATTGCTACTTAATAAAAAGATAATGGCTTTTTTGATGTTATCATAAATTACTCTTCCTGTTTCAATAGCTTTTTCAATGGTAGAAAAATTATCGTCAATTAAAATGATGTCTGAAACTTCTTTAGCAACTTCAGTCCCATTTTTCCCCATGGCAATACCGACATCAGCTTCTTTTAAAGAAGGAGCATCATTTACTCCATCTCCAGTCATAGCGACTACTTCATTTAATTTTTTATATCGAGAAATAATTTTCATTTTAGTAATAGGGGTAGCTCTAGCAAATACTGTGACTTTTTTAAAATCTTCATCATCTAATGCATCAATATGATCACCTAAACAAATATTTTGATTGTTATGAACAATTTTTAATTCTTCGCCAATTGCTTTTGCTGTTTTTAAATGATCACCAGTAATCATAATAGTTTTAATTCCGGCATTAGATAATTTATCAATTGATTCAATAACTCCTTTTCTTAATGGATCTTTTTCACCTACTAAACCAATAAAGATTTCTTGATTATTAATATTAATACTAAAGGCTAATACTCTTAAAGAATTTTCATAATAAGAATCAAGTTCTTTGTTAATTATTTTTTTATATTCTTGATTCATTTTAATAATTTTATTATCTACAAGAAGATACTTGCATTCATTAATAATTACTTCAAAGGCTCCTTTTGAAAAAGTAAATTCTTCTTTTTTTGATTTACAAATTACTTTCATCATTTTTCTTTCTGAAGAAAAAGGGATTTCTTTTATTCTTTTAATTAAAGAAACATCCACTTTATTTTTAGCGTATTTTAATAAAGCAATTTCGGTAGGATCGCCACTTTCTAAACTAGCGTTATTACATAAAAGCATACCTTGATAAAGATAATTATCACTATTAAAAGTAAATGTTTTTTGTACAATCATTTTATTTTCAGTAATTGTACCAGTTTTATCTGAACAAACAAGTGAAACTGAACCTAATGTTTCTACAGATGGTAAATGTTTAACAATAGTATTTACATTAACTAATTTTTGTACTCCAATAGATAAAGTGATAGTAACAACCGCCATTAAGCCTTCAGGAATAACCGCAACAGCTAAAGAAATTGAAGTTATTAACATTTCAAATAAATTACCATTGCGAAATAAAGAAATAACAAACATGATTAAACAAATTACAATTGTAGATAAACCAAGTATTTTACTTAAATCGTTTAATTTATTTTGTAAAGGAGTGATTTCTTTTTTATTTTCAATAAAAGAAGATAATTTTCCAAATTCAGTATTTTTACCAACTTCAGTAACTAATACTTCACCTCTTCCAGAAACCACAATAGTGGATTGAAGAACTTTTTGATTTTTTTCTTTTTCTACTCTTAATGATTCACCTGTAATTGAAGATTCATCAATTTGTAACATATTTGAAGAAATAATAATTCCATCAGCCGCTACAATATTACCTTCTTCTAAAACTAAAATATCATTTACTTTAATTTCTGAAGATAATATTTTTTTTATGACTCCATTTTCTTTAATATAACAATGTGGTGAAGAAAGTTTTTTTAAGGCTTCTAATGCTTCATCAGCTTTTACTTCTTGAATAAAACTAACAATTCCATTAATAACAATAACCACTAAAATAATTGCTCCATCAATCATTTCTTTTAAATAAAAAGAAATAAATGAAGCAACAAATAAAATATATATTAATGGAGAGTTAAACTGCTTAAAAAATATTTTTAATTTATTAATTCTTTTCATAAAGTTCCACCTATAAAACTTTATTAAAAATAATTAATAATTATGTATGAAAAAAAGAGCTTTTGCTCTTTAATTTTCTTTTTTAAACCATTCAATTTTTTTAGTTTCAATAAAAATTAACGATTTATCAATTAAATTTTCTTCAATATTTACTCTCGAAGCATAATATTTATTTTTATCTTTATCAATTTGTAAGGTTAAATATTCATATAAATCATAGCTAGAATCAATAATTGAAGCAATTAACAAAGCGGTTTTTAAGGATTCAAAATTATGAGGATTAATAATTTGCTTACGTAAACTTCTATCTAATTTATAGAATTCATCACCAACTTTTTCTTCTTCATTTCTTAATAAAGCAAAATAGAATTTAATATTATATAATTTAGCTTTTTCACTTTCAGTTAGATATAATCCTTTTTCTAATCCTTCAATAGCTATTTTTTCGGCTTGAACAAAATCATTATTATCTAAATAATAATAGCAATTATAAATATAAGCGCTATTTAATAAAGGATTTTGAAGATCAAAGTGTTCTATTAAAGTAATTTTACCAGTGTTAGAAATGATTCTTTCTTGTTGAATTAATAATTGATGATATTGTTTAATGAAATCTTTTTTAGAAAAATAAATTCTTAAAACAAAACCATCATACATTTCATCATTTAAAACAGGAGCTAAATTAAATATTAATATTAATAAAGCAATAGTGCTAAAAATATATTGACTATATAATAAATAATCATATTTTGTATTATTTGTAAAAATGGTTAATAAAACTAAGCAAATAACATTAATTAAAATAACAAAAATAGATCCACCTAAACTTAATAAAATTAAAGATGCTTTATCTTTTTTTGGGGACATTAAAGTTTCTCCACCATAACGGGTAAATCTAGTAAATGAAAATTTTGTTTTATTATTTTGCTTAGTCCAAGTAAATCCTAAAATATTAGTTTTTATTAATTTATAGCCTGCTATTTTACCAAAAATAATTTTTCCTACTTCATATAAAATAGTAGAAAAAATAAATCCTAATAATAAAACTAGAACTGAAATTAATAAACTATTTCCTTTATAACTTGAACTTGCTAAAGGGAAGATACTTCTTCCTAAAATATATGCTAGAAACAAAACTACAACCCAAACAAAAATAGATTGGTTGCGATATATAGGTTTTTCTTTTTTTTCCATACTTTCTCCATAAGAGTCAAAGTAGTGCAGAAGTACTATTTGTGACCCAAGCATCAAATCAACTTCTACTATTAATTAATAATACACTAAATAATTATTATTTTAAATAGTTTGTATATGCTTTTGCAATTTCACTACCTAAATGGGCATTATTAATAATTAAATCAATGTTAGCTTTTAAAGAATCACCATTAGTTAATTCAACCACTTTTTTTAATAAAAATGGGGTAACTTCTTTACCATGAATATTATTTTGTTTAGCTTCAATTAATGCTTTATTAATAATTTCATCCATTTTCTTTTTATCTAAAGATTTTTCTTTTGGAATTGGATTAGAAATTAATAAACCACCTTTTAAATTATATTCTTCTTTTACTTTCATACATTCAGCGATTTCTTCTGGAGTGTTCATTTGATAGTCAATCTTTAAACCAGAATCGTTACTATAAAAATCTGCTAAAGTGGAGGATTTATAGCCTAAAACAGTTACACCTAAAGTCTCTAAATATTCAAGAGTCTTTTCTAAGTCTAAAATAGCTTTAATTCCTGCACAAACAACAATAACTGGAGTAGAAGCTAATTCTTGTAAATCACTAGAAATATCCATTGTGATTTCTGCTTCACGATGCACTCCACCTATTCCACCTGTAACAAAAACTTTTATTCCAGCTAGATGAGCAAAAATCATTGTCGTAGCAACCGTTGTTGCACCCCATTTTTTCTTGCTAATAATAAAAGGTAAATCTCTTCTAGAAACTTTTTCAACATCATTTCTTTTACCAAATTCTTCAATTTCTTCTTTTGACATACCAACAGTAGGAATTCCATTTATAATACCAATAGTGGCAGGAATAACTCCGTGCTTTCTAATAGTGTCTTCTACCATTAAAGCTGTTTTAACATTATCTGGATAAGGCATACCATGAGAAATAATTGTTGATTCTAAAGCAACAACCGGTTGATTGTTTTTTAAAGCATTAATAACTTCTTGAGAAATATTTATTTTCATTCTTGCTCCTTGATTAATTTAAAATTGATTAAGCACAAAATAATTATACCAATAAATTGTAAAAATGCGAGAAGAAAATAAAAACCATTTATGCTAATTTGAGAATAAATACTTGACCCACTGATGGTTATTATTCCATTAACTAGTGATAAAAAGATTGTTAATATTGATACAGCTTTAGTAATTAATTTATTAGAAACAATTTTTCTTAAAATAAGAATGTGAACAGATAAAAAACCTCCCCATCCGATTCCTCTAAGAGGAGCAAAGAAGAATAAAACATTTAATGGTAAATTAAAGCCAAATAGGAAAGACCGCAAAAATATTACTATATATGAAATTTTTAAAACTAAAAAATAATGTTTTTCTTTGACAAATTTTGAACTTAAAAAAATTGTTATAATTTCAAATAAAACTTCTAAAGCAAAAAATAAAGAATATTGATAGCTAGTAATATTAACAAGTGACATTCTAGTAAATAAATATGAATCTGCTACATTATTAGTGCCAATAACTAATAAATAAGCAATAAAATAAAAGATAAAATATTTATTTTTTAAAACTTCAGAATATTTAATTTTAGTGATTTCTTCTTCATTAACATTTTCAAATGGCTTAATAAAAAACCAAAGAATTAAGCAAATGATATTTAAAGAAAAAGAAATAATAAAAATATAATTATAATTATTATTAAATAATTTAATTAATTTTGCTCCAATAAATAAAGCACATAAATAACCAAATGAGCCAATATATCTTATGTTTGGATAAGAAGTATTTTCTTTTTTTGAATAATTAGAGGCTAGTCCATCTTGAAGAGTAAAACAAGGTGAATTGAATAAACCAAATAATATTGTTAAAATTAATAAAGCATAAAATGATTTACTAGTTATAGTAAATAAAATCATGGTAATTGTTTCTAAACATAAAACAATTTTTACTAATAATAAGTTTCTTTTTACATTTTTTGATAAACTACCCCATAAGAAATTTCCAATTAACGCACAAAATGGAATTATTCCAAGTAATAAGGCATATTCAAAAGAATATGTATCAAAAAAGGTGGCAAAATACATCGAAAGGTAGCCAGCAAAAAGAGCATCAGAAAAAAATTTTAAAAAATAAATTATTTTAATGAGATTAATCTTTTTCATATTTATTTTCTATTTTTTTATTAATCAAACTAATTAAGATATATAAAAGTATTGAAATAATAACCACCACTAATAATGTTAACCAATTTTTTAATGTTAATCCAGGAATGTTTAATTCGGATATTGATGTAGCAAAGAAAATTGAATAGATTATAGATATTAAAATCATTGATACATATAAAACAACTCGATATTTATTAAAAGGAAGACATTTAAATAATAAAACAATTAAGCCAACAATTGATAAAGCTAATGAAGATAAAGTAATCATGGCTCCATCTTCAATAAAAGACATTCTATTTAAAATAATAATACAAATAACGGAAAACCATAATGATATTCCACCTGGGATTGATTTTAATAAAACATTTTTAATAAAACTGCCTTTTACTAAATTAGTATTTGGTTGTAAGGCTAAAAAGAATGATGGAAAACCAATAACCGCAAATTCGAGAAGATAAAAATGACATGGCTTGAAAGGATCTTCAGTCCAAGTGACCAAACAGAATAATGCAATTAAAATAGCATAGATTGTTTTCATCAAAAATAAAGTTGCAGACATTTGAATATTATTGATAACTTTTCTTCCTTCTTGAACAACCTCAGGCATTGAAGCAAAATTTGAATCCATTAACACTAAGTGAGAGGCATTTCTAGCCGCTTCTGATCCAGAAGCAATGGCAATCGAACAATTTGCTTGTTTCATGGCTAATATATCATTTACTCCATCACCAGTCATTGCTACAGTGTTACCATCTAATTTTAAAGATCTGATTAAGATAGCTTTTTGTTCAGGTGATACTCTTCCAAAAATTGTATATTTAGATGCAATTTGATATACTTCATCATTTGATAGACCTTCTAACGAAATATATTTATCGTAATTTTTAACTCCAACTTTTTTAGCAATTTGGGAAACAGTAAGAGGATTATCGCCAGAAATAATTTTGATTTCTACATCATTATTATTAAACCAATTAATTGTATCAAAAGCTTCTTCACGAATATGGTCGGCTAAAACAAATAAACATACTTCTTCAATATCATTAAAATTATTTTCGTCTTGAATAGATTCATTACTATGAGCAAAAAGTAATACTCGATAACCAGATTTCGTATATTCTTCAGCAGTAGATAATATTTTATTATTTTTACTAATAAATTCTGGCGCTCCTAAAATATAAGTACCGATTTTATTAAACTCAACAGCCGACATTTTCTTTTTGCTTGAAAAAGGTAATGTTTTAATTACTTGATATTTATTAACTGGTTTATAATAATTCTCTAACGCTAAAGAAGTAACATTTTTATCATCAAAAGCTAATAAAAAATCACCAATAATTTCATCAATATTATCATTAGATAAATTAATTACTTTTTCTAAAGTCATTTTTCCATCAGTAATTGTACCTGTTTTATCTAAACATAAAATATTTGTTCTTGCTAAAGTTTCAATTGAATAAGAATCTTGAACCATTGTTTTCTTTTTGGCTAAAGCTAAAACAGAAACTGTTAAAGTTGTTGAAATGAGTAAAAATAATCCTGAAGGAATCATGGCAATTAATGTTCCACAGGTTTTTTCTAATGCTTCAATATAATTATTATTAACTGCTAGATTTTTAATAAATGAAGCAATACCAATTGGCAAAATAATTGCAGAAATCCATTTAATAATTCTATTTAAGGAAACTAATAAAATTGATTTAGCTTTTTTAACTTTTCTTGCCTTATTTTGTAATTGAGCAACATAATTATGTTCACCAATACGATCGACTCTTGCTTTACAAGAACCAGAAATAATATATGATCCTGCTAATAAATAACCATCTTTATTTTTTTTGATTGGTAAAGATTCACCAGTTAAAAGAGATTCATTAACTTCAACTTCTCCAGCAATTATTTGACTATCAGTAGGGACTTCTTGACCTGCTTTTAAGATATAAATATCATCTAAAACTAATTTATCATTTGGAATTGAATAATGCTTATTATCTCTAATTACTATTACTTCTTCAATTTTAATTAAAGAGAGTTTATCAACTGCTTTTTTTGCTTTAATTTCTTGAACAATACCAATAATTAAATTTAAAGTTACAATACCTAAGAAAAAACAATTATTATATGAACCAATTGATAAAAGTACAATTCCGATAGTAAAAAGCAATATATTGAAGAAAGTAAAAATGTTTCCAACAAAAATTTCTACATAAGATTTGGATAAAGTTTTAGTATGCTTATTATATAAGTTATGAATTTGTCTTTCATCGACTTGTAATGAATTTAAGCCTTCTTCAGAAGGGTTATATCTAATTGCTTGCGAAAATAAATCTTTTTTTCTAGATTTTTTCTTTTTTTCTAAAAACAGCTTAGGAATTTCTAAGGTTTTTGAAAAAATAGATTTTTCTTCAATTTCATCTTCTTCATCATTTAAATTAATTTTTGAATACTTTTCTTTGTCGTTGTTTTCCATTTTTACTAACCAAATATATTATATATATAATATCATATATTATGAATAAATATATTTCAAAAAAAAGCCAATAATAAATTAATTTTGTTAGTAAAAATCCTATCTAAAATTTATAGATAGGATTAATTATCACATGATTGATAATTTATTATTTATATCAAATAAATGCATTTTATTTAAATCAAAGACAAATATGAATTTTTCTTGATCGTTAAGATGTCTAGTAACTTTACATTTAGCAATTAAATCAATATTTAAAAAGTTCATATGAATATGATATTCACTTCCTAATAATTCTAAAACTGAAATGTTAGAAGTAACTTGTTCTGATTTTAAAACAGTAGAAGCAATTTCGTTAACATCATAAATATCTTCTGGACGAATACCAAAGATAATGTCATGTTCATATGTTAAACAATTTTTATAATAATCAATCTGCTTTTTCAAAACATTTAATTTTTCTTCTGGAGTTAAGAATTTTTTAGTTTCTGTTTTCTTTTTAAAAAGATTTTTTAAACTAAATTTTTCTTCTTGATAAGTTAAAATTAAATTAAAATCAAATTTTTCATATTCTTTATTATCAATTTGCTTTTGCAATAATTCGATTTGTTTTTGATAAAAATCATCATGCTTTTTGATTTGTTCATCAGTTAATTTGATTTTTAAAATGTTATTGAAATTAATAACGCCTTTTTGATATTTAACATTAATTAAATTCATCATTGGTGCACCAATAAAAGTCGCTACAAATGTGTTATTTGGATGATCATATATTTCTTCTGGCGTACCTATTTGTTGAATGTAACCATCTTTCATTACTACGATTCGACTAGCCATAGTCATTGCTTCAGTTTGGTCATGAGTAACATAAATGGTTGTTGCATTAATGGCTTTATGTAATTTAATAATTTCACTACGCATCGATACTCTTAATTTAGCATCTAAATTAGATAAAGGTTCGTCCATTAAAAAGACTTTAGCTTCTCTAACTATAGCTCTTCCAAGGGCTACTCTTTGTCTTTGACCACCTGATAATTCTTTTGGCCTACGATTTAAATATTTAGAAATTTGTAATATTTCTGCTGCTTTTTTAACTCGTTCATCGATTTCTTCTTTTTTATATTTTCTAATTTCTAAACCAAAAGCCATATTTTCATAAACAGTCATGTGTGGATATAAAGCATAATTTTGGAAAACCATGGCGATATCTCTTTCTTTAGAGGTTTTATCGTTACAATATACTCCATCAATGAATAAGTCACCAGTAGTAATTTCTTCTAGTCCTGCAATCATTCTTAAGGTAGTAGATTTACCACATCCAGAAGGACCAACAAAAACTATTAATTCATGTTGCTGAATATCTAAATTGAAGTCAAAAACCGCTTGTACATTATTTTCATAAACTTTATTAATATTTCTTAAAGAGATATAAGCGTTTTCAGGAGCAAGTTTTTTTTCTTCACGATGCTTTTCCTCCTCAATTAAAAATTGCTTATGTAATTTCTTTAATTCTTCTTGTACTTCATCTTTCATGTATTGACCTCATCTAAACATATATTGAGTGGTATTATAAATATTTATATTACCAATGCCTAATTTTCCATTAAATGATAATTGAATAACATCACTATTTTTTTCAAATACATAAGGAATTTCTAAATATGTTTTTCCACTTGTTGAATTTATACTGCTATTAGAGACTATTGCTCCACCAAAGCGTTCATTATTTCTATTTATATCTACAAATAAAGTAGAGCTTGTATAATTTCTTACTTCTAAAGATAAAATTACTTCTTGACCGATTTTAATATTTTCTGGTTTAGAAATTGTTTTTAAATATTTAGAAGAAAATAATTTAATATCTTGTGTTTGGATAGAAGAAATTTCTTCACGATTAATTTCTTCTAAAAGATAATCATCAAATATAACATAACTATCTTTTGCTTGATTTTCTTCGAATTTAAAACCAATATCCATTGTTTTAGAAGTAGCTTTAAAAATTAATTCTTGGTTAATAATAGAATTAACGTTACTAAATGTAATGTAATCTTCGCTAGTATTACTTCTTGCAAACATTTTAACTTGAGTGTTAGTGCTTGTTTTAACATAACTTGTAAAACGATAATATCTTCCTTCAATTAAATTATCAAATTTATGATATACTTCACCATTTTTTAAATTATTAAATTGAAAGTAAGCATAACCAGAGTGAGAATTAACATTTTCGGTTTCTAAGATATTTTGTAACGTGCCATTTTTACTTTCATAATTTGAAGTATCACGATTTTCTGCATCATAATTTTCAAATAAATAAGAATGATCTTTATAAACATTAGTGGTTGGAATAAGATAAGAATCTTTTAAAATTTCACCACCGTTTTCAAGTAAAATTTTTTCAAAATTTGTTTGATAGAGTTTAACTATATCATCAATTTTTTGTCTAGTAGGATAATCACCTTTTATATGTGGAGGATATCCAGTATTTTTATCATTATAATAAATTCCTTTCCCATTATAATAAATTTTTTCATTAATTTGAGAATATTCTTCGTTTGATTCTTTAAAACCTTTTAAAATTCCCATAACGCCTTGAGTTATGGCGGCTGTACAATCACCATCATATCCTATCATAGAAGCATATTTACAAGTTTCTAGATAACTATTTTTTCCATATAACCAACTTAAAATAGCAAAACCACCATTAACATTTGGATCAGTTTGAATATTATCAATGCGATATAACATTCTTCTTTTTTCAGTTAATTCAATAGCGGCTTTTTGATAATCGTTAGGGTATTTATTATATGCTTCAAAAGCATAATCATACATTTTCTTTGGATATGATAAATTTGGTAAAACTTCTTTAGCTTTTTCCATTAATTCAACTACATCAGTTTCAAAATACGCTAAAGAATACATCGCTCCATAAAATTTAGCCCAAACAATGGAATCAAAATAGCCGACATTAGAAGCAAATTTATCGATTAAACTAGTTGCTACATTAACCATTCCTGGAGCGTTCATTCCTAATGTTTCATTTTCAATGTAGGCTTCTGTACACCAACCATAGCGATTGCCTGCTTCAATTGTGCCAGTAAATGGAGATAATAACTCATTTTTATTAATAAGATTCATCGCATCTCCACCACCACCCCAATCACTAACAACATATTTTTTCCAAGCCTCTTTAATAGCATAAGAATTTGTTCCGAATTCATCAATAATTAGTTGATTAAAAATATCAATATGAAAATCATCATCAGACCAGACTTCATACATATTTGTTTCATTATTATAAACTAAACGATTATAACAATCATTAAATCCACTAGGAGTATAATGAGTAAAATTACCTGCATATGGTCCATTTATAAAACTAAACCATTCTAAAGGCATCCCAACATATGGTTCTGCTCCACGAAAAACAAATTCATAACCACTTAAAAAACCGACAAATTGGCCAAGTAAGCCACCTAAAGTTTTATTTAAATATTCATCTTTAGATATTTCTTTTTTAGTAATTTCAACATCATAAAATTTATTTTTATTATCAACTATCTCACTTGTTGAGTTTCCACATCCAATCATTAGAAAAGTTAATAAAAATAGTATTTTTTTCTTCATTATAATAATCCTGCCATACCATCTTTCATTGTTTTATCCATGAAATCAACAAATTCATCACTTGTCATATCTCCATTAATCCAAGTGGCCATTTTTTGGTTTATTCTTTGATCAACAATATTGTAATATGTTGAATATGGAACATTAACACTATGATTAACTCCTTCTTTAATTACATTTACATAATCTTTTAATTTAGAATTATTTAAAGAATTAAAGTAATTATCAATAGCATCATTTCTAATAGGCAAACCACCGACTTGTTTTTCGCTAACTGCTAATAATGCTTCAATAGATAATAAAGCTTTTAAGGCAATTTTATCTTCGTTTGGAGTAGTAGAATTTCTAGCAGCCCAAAAGCGATCAGCAAAAGTAGTTGTATAAGAAGAATATTGTTTGTCTTTAACTGGAATGGCTGCCACACCAACTTCAAAATCGGTATATTCAATAATATCGTGTAATTGCCAAACTCCATCTACCATCATTGCAATATTGCCAGTTAAAAATCTATCAAAAGCACTTGAAGAAGCAGTATCAGCCGTTGTTGGCATGGATTTATCGACTTTTAACATATTATCAAACCATTTATAAACATCATAATAAGGTTTAGTTTTAATAATACATTCACCATTACTATTGAAAATATTATCACCTCCACTATTTTGAGCATACATTCCTGCATATGCTAAATATGGAGCAATTGAAACACCAAATCTTCTTGTAGCGCCTTCTCCACTTGATAATTTTTTTGCAATATCTTGAATTTCTTCAAAAGTAGAAGCATTATTCCAATCACCACTTGGGTAAGCAATTTGATCATTAGGATTATTTTTATTATAACTATCAATTAATGTTTTATTGTAGTATAAAAGCATATGTTGAGTTCCAGAAGGTAAACCATAATATTTATTATCAACTTTAGCTACTCCTTCAAAACTAGAAGCATTATATATAGGTTTATTATTTTCATCTTTTAAAGAAATTAAATCATTACAAATGTCTGTTAAATCTTGCAATTGATTTTTTTCAATCATCATTGGAACATGAGATTCTGCAATTCGACCAATAGTACCTCCAATATGTCCAATCATATTAGTAGCAACTTTAGTATAATATTGATCCCAACTATCAGTTTTAATAATATCTGGTTCAATACGAACTTTTTCATTATTTGTTTTTAATACTTCATTAGCAGCATCAATCATTGCTAACCAACCAGGATTTTCGTTAGTACTATTCATAATTGACATTTTGATGATAGTATTTCCTTCTTCATCAACGCTATTAGTTTTATTTCCACATGAAACAAGTAATGTACTTGTTAATAATAAACTTGTTAATAAAATTTTTTTCATTTTCTCCTCCTACTTAATGCCTGTGGTGGCAATTCCTTGTACAAAATATTTTTGACATTTTAAATATACAATAGCAATTGGTACTACACTTAATGTAGTGGCTGCCATGATTCTTCCCCATTCAACTCCTGTCATATGTGTTTCTTTTAAACCTGCAATTAATAAAGGGATAGTGGTATATTTTTCACTAGTTAAATAAATTAATTGACCGAAATAATTGTTCCAACTACCAATAAAAGTAAATAAACCTAAAGTTACTAACGATGGTTTCAAAAGAGGTAAAATAATACGTACATATTTTTTAAACCAACTACAACCATCAACTTCTGCGGCTTCAAGCAATTCGTTTGGAATTGAAACAATAAATTGTCTAAGCATAAAAACTCCATAAGTATTAATCATTACTCCAGGAAGAATTAAAGGAACTAGAGAATCTACTAATCCTACTTGTGAAAAGATAACAAATAAAGGTAAAGTAGTTACTTGTCCAGGTACCATTAATGTAGCAATAAATAAAGCATAAAAGGCTTTACTACCTTTAAATTTCATTTTAGCAAAACTAAATGCGGCTAAAGATGAAGTAAATAAAGTGCCTATAGTGGAAAGACTAGCGATAAGTAAAGAGTTTAAATAAGCTCTCCAAATCAAACCATTACCATAATTAAAGACTTCTTTATAACTATCTAAAGTTAAATTAAAAGTAAAAATATCAACAGGAACTTTAAAAATTTCCATTGGTTGCTTAAATGAATTCAAAATCATCCAATAAAATGGAAAAATACAAAATAGAGCCATAAACATTAAAATAACTGTAATAAGAATAGTTTGAAATTTTCTTGATTTTTTCATTAATCAATCACCAACCTTTTCTTAATTTGGAATTGAATAATTGTTACAATACTAACAAGTAAGAATAATATCCAACTACCAACAGCCGCTCTACCCATATCAAATTGGTTGAAAGCATAGAAATAAATATACATTGATAAAGTATAAGTAGAATAATCTGGTCCACCAGCAGTCATAATATATACTTCATTAAACATATTAAAGATATCGATAAATAGCATAACTGTTACAAAAAACATGACAGAAGATAACATAGGGATAGTAATTCTTTTAATTTTTGTCCAAGTGGATGCTCCATCAATTGAAGCAGCTTCATATAATTCAGTTGGTATATTTTTTAATCCTGCATCGAAAATAATATAATAATAACCAACTTTAAGCCAAATAGTAACTAAAGAAACTGCAAAACGAGCAAGAGAACTATCTTGTAACCATTTAGGGGGATTTTGCACTCCAAAAAATTCTAATATAGTATTTAAAATTCCTCCATAAGGTTGATAAATAAATAACCAAACCATAGCAATAGCAACTGTTGAAGTAACCATTGGTAAAAAGAAAGCGGCTCGATAAAACTTCATAAATGGCAGTTTTCGATTAGTTAAAAGTGCTAATGTTAAGGAAGTAATTAATGTTAAAGGAACCGTAATTATAATATAAATAAAAGTATTACCAATTGATTTAAAAAAGATTTGATCACGAAAAATGGCTTTAAAATTATCTAATCCAACAAATGTTGGCATATCAATAAAATTCCATTGAGCAAAACATAAATAAATAGAAAATAATAATGGAAAAGCTACAAATAATAGAAAACCAAGTAGTTGAGGGCCTACAAATATGTAAGCCCAAAGATTTTCTTTTTTTTGCTTTTTACTCATTTTCATAAAAGATACCTCTTATAATATTCATTTGCTTGCTCTAAAATAGGTTTAACTTTATCAAAATGATTATTAATAGTATCTTCAACAAGAGCAAGAGTTGGAATAATTCCTTTTCTTAAAGGAGTAGAAGTTTCTATATTTGTTCCTTGTTCGTGAACTCCAGTTGAACCTCTTCCTGGATCACCTAAACTTAAATGAGCAAATTCTCTAGCAAATTGAGTAAAGATTTTTTCTGAAAGACGATCATGATAATGCATTTTACCATCAGTATGACCGGATTGAAATAAAGGCATAGCTTTTGCTAATCCATCATAAAATGCTTCTCCACTTACTAAGAAATCATTCTTAATGGTTCTTAAACGATCACATAAATTAACTACTCCATCATACAAATAAGCATTTTTATCATTTGTATAACAAGCAGCAATATCTAAAAATGCCCCATCAAAGTTATATTTTAAAGTGACATCTTTAATTTGATTAAATAAATAATCTTGCCATTTTTTATGTCCAACATTTAATTGAGTTAAATCATTGAAATCATAATGATGAGCTCCTTCCCAATCGACTGATCCACAATGATATTTACCTCCACTAATAGTTTCAAATTCACTTTCTTGATAAATTTTATTTATTTCAGGAATAGTTTTATTAGCGATATTCATTCCATACATAGCCATAACTTTGCATCCTAATTGATGTAAAGAAGAAACTAATTGCTTTAATTTTTCTTCTCCACCTAATCTTTCATCAGGAGTGTAATTACCATATTTATAATAATATCTTCCTTCCCAACCTGCTAAATAAACTAATATTTGTTCACCTTTAATATGTTGAGTAATTTTTTTTATATCTTCAAAAGCTTGTTCATAGGTGTGAAAAATATGACCTGTGAAAGCTTCCATATGCATAATAACCACTAGACTAATTTTTTTTAACCAACTAGGAACAATTTTGCTGTTTTCAAAATTTTCTAATTTAAATGTATTTTTCATGTAGTTGCTTTGCTCAGTGTAGATTTCATCTAAAGAAGAAATAATTCCATAATCAATACTTGGTACAGAAAATTTATTACATATTAATGTACCATCTTGATCTAAACAAATATCAACTCTCATTGAATTATTTTCTTTTTTGATAAAGAATCTTTTTTCTCTAATGATATTATCAAAACAACGAATATAAAGATATTTATTATTTTCAAGTCTAAAGATTAATAAAGGGTTTGCTAAAAATCTCCAACCTTCAGGATATTTATAAAGTGAACCATATTCAGTAATTTTTTTGTCTTCAGAAGTTAAAGAAATTAATTCACCTAAGGGAAGATTTTCAAGTTTTAATTTAACGCCTCTAATTTTTTTATCTAAAGATGTATTTATTTGAAAAGATAATCCATTTTTTGTTTCATTTAAAGTTAATTTTACTTCTCCATCAACAAGTTCACTATCTCCCCAGAGAATTTGATTTGAATAGTATGTGTTAGAAAGATGTTTATAAGTGTTTTCTTTTACTGTATAAACATTTTCTAAACTAAATACTTCAATAGAAGCTTTAAAAGATAAATTATTTTTATTATCTTTTAGAGTTAGTATTTCATTATTTAATTTGTAGCTTAAATCCTGCATTTGCATATTAATAATCCTATTCTATTTCACTTAAAAATTTCATATCTACATAGTCAATTTGAAAAAATCCACTATTGACATTATTTAAATCTTCTAATAATAAGCAATTAATAAAATTTTTACCTTGTTCTAATGTTATTTCTACGCTTTCTTCACTAACTTGAACATTATTCCAACCTGTATAAGGAAGTTCGTTCATTGTGACACAATCATATTTTTTAAAATCAGCATTTTTTGCTAATTGTACTTCTTCTTGAGTAACAATAAAACTTGGTTTTGCTTTTTTTGAACCATTAAATTCACCAGATGCATAAGCAATTTTAACACTATATTTTGCTTTAACAGGTGAATTAAAGTGCCATGAAACACCATCATATTGTAGTTCAACTCCGCCCATTAAAAATCCATTAGAGTATTTATTATTTTCATTTTGAACAATACATGGATTTTTGCAAGAAGTAATTAAACTATTTGGATCTTTTTTTCTTGGTGAACCCATTTCTGCTTCAAGACGATAATAAGAAGGTTTTTCACCAAATGTAAGTAAATCATCAATATTGTAAGTAGCACCATTTCCTTTTAAAACAAAATAATCTAATTCAGCAAAACTACCATAATTATCATTATTATCACCATTTTTAAAAATAGAAATTGTATTCCAACCTTTTATTAAGCTAATACTTACTTCAGCTTTAGCAGGAGTAAATTTATCTCCACCATAACCAGTATTTTCAATAAAATCATATCTAGCTTGATAAACTCCATTAACCCATACATCATTATGAGCGGGGACAGCTTCGGCTAAATAATAAGCTTCTAGAGTAAATGTTCCTTCACTTGGACAAAGATAATTGATATAAACTCCTTGACCAGCATCATCAATTCCACCTACATAAGCTCCTTTAGAAGCAGAAGGATTATTTCTAAAATTAGATTGTTCTTTACCAGTACCAAAATTATATAAGTTATCTTCGGCTTCAAAAATTACATCTTCAAATTTTGATAAAACTGTAAAATTATAGTTTGTTACTTCGCTTGTAGTATCTTGATAATAAGCAGATATTTCTAAATTAATATTGCCTTCTAAACCTAAACTTTCTACATCAATAGCAGTATCTTTAATTTTATCTTCATAAACTACTTCATTTAAATGTGAAAATTTTACATTATATCCTTCTGCTTTTTCGACTGCATCGAAACTTAATAAACCATCACTATAAGTAATATTATTTACTTTTGAAAGAGTAATAGTTTCATTACAACCTAAAAGACTAATAGTGGATAAACAAATTAATAAATATTTAATTTTTTTCATTTTTAACTCCTATTTTACATAAGTTAAGATAATATAATCAAAACAGAACCAACTTTCTTCAATTGCAACTTTAATTGAATTTATTTCATTAGATAAAGTTAATCTTGTTTTATGTGTGTTTAAATTAAAATGATCCCATGCTTCATTTTCATAATTATCAAAATTAATTAATTCGACTAGTTCATCATTTAATAAAATATTAGCAGTTGCCTTATTATTAGATTTTGCATAACCGATTTGTAAATCATATTCACCTGCTAAAGGCGCTTTAAATTTAAATTCAACATATTTTCCTTTAGCATCAAAATTTCCAACAAAATAGCCTCCACTTGCATTATTGTTTGATTGAGGTAAGTTTCCTCCTATTTCAAAATGACCTTGTTCTGCTTCGACTCTATATGATAAATCTGTTTCATCAAATAAAATTGGATCATAATAATGATTTTCTTGTGCTTTAACTTTTAAATAATCTAGCATAACGTATCCACCATATGCAGGAGAATCTATGCTAGTACCATCTTTAAACATAGAAATACTATTCCATCCTTTTTTAAAGCTAAGAGAAACAGTTATTGTTGCAGGTTTAACTCCTTCTGGAGCCCAACCATTATTTTCAGTATATAATACAGTCGCTTGTTTTTGATTATTAACAAATATTGATTGTTTTGAATTAGCTTCACCTGTCCAATAATTAATTTCTACTTCATAAGTTCCTTCAAAATAAGAATAATGTAATAAAGTGATACCTTGTCCACAGTTATTCATGTCACATGCACCAAGTCCACCACTTGCTAAAGCATTTTGGAAGGTCTTAGTGGAAGTTTGATCATATACACCATCTTCAGCTTCTAAAATCACATCTTCTTCTTTAGCTAAAACTTTAAAATTGTCATTTTGATAAGTGATATAATATTGACCATCTTTAATAGAAGTGTAATTATTAACTTCTTCATCAAGATTATTAACTAAAGAAATTGTTTGATTCTTAACTAAAGATAAATTTAATTTATATTCATCATTTTCTTTTTCCATACTAATAAGACTATTATTAGATTTAATATAATATCCTGTATCTAGATTTTTTACATTATTTGTTGTCGTGTAACGATAATTTTTAGAAGTTAAGATTTCTCCATTTTCAAGTTTTAAATATGGTTGAACGGAAATTACTTTATCTAAATCACTAGAAGTAATATTATCAAGTTTTAAAGCAATGAATAAATTATAATCACCTGAAGCAAAATCTTGGATGGTTTTTCTTCCTTCAGTGTTGATTTTATTAGAATAAGAATTTGTATAATAAACTAGTTTATCTTCGATTGTTTCACTAATAGAATGATAAACATATTCTACATCATACATGTTATCTACAATTACTTGTTTATCATCTACTGTTTTTGTATACAAGATATGGAATCCATATTGTCCAGGTAAACTAACACTTGAATAAGAAGAAATTGTTCCTTTAATAGCTGAAACAAATCGTAATGAAGAAGTATTTTCATTAGTTCCTTTTCCATATTGAATTTTAACATTTGATAAATATTCTTCACCTGTACCATGATTAAAATCAATAACAGAAGCTTCTTTATTAAATTTGTTTACTTTAATTTTTTCACTTTCAATATTTTTAATAATAAGATTATCATTATCTACATTTTTATTTGTAGTTAAACAAATACTAGAAAAAGTTGTAATTGCAGTTAATATTAATAAATTAATTTTGTTTTTCATTTTTTTCTCCTTTACCAAGTTATAACGTCTTTAACATCATCTTCATAATCAATAACTTTTGAAGTTAAAATAACTTCGACTAAATTTATTTCTTCAATAGAAAGTATTGGATTTTCATAATTTTTTTTAAGCATTGTTAGTCTCCTTAAATTAATTTTCCATAATTTTCATCATCTTCTTTTGTATTATCTTTAGTTGATGATTCTTCTAAACTTGTTTCTTGTGAAGTAGTTTCTTCTTTTGAAGTGTTTTGATAAGTTGATGATTCACTTGAATAAGAAGATTCACTTGTTTGTTGACTGTTACAACTTATAAATACTCCAGTTAATAACAATAAACATATAAATAAGACTTTTTTCATTTTACCTCCCTATGTATTTCCTAAATATAAGTTTGTAGAAAAGATTTTCATGATTTTTTCTCGATTAGTAGGATTTTCAATTTGATTTAATAAAACTTCAATTGCACTTTTAGCCATTAAAGAATAATTGGCTTCAATTGATGTAATATTATAAGCGTATTGATAAAATTTAGAGGTTCCATTAAAACCAATAATATTGATATTATCATTTTTTTGAAATTGAATAATTAAACTAGCTAATGGATCATCAAAACAAAAAAAGCCATCATATCCATCATTAATTAATTCTTTGATTTCATCTATTGACATATATTCTAAACAAGTTACCTCTACATTGAATTTATGTGCTTGCGAAGTAAAACCATTTTTTCTTCTTGTATTGCATTCAATACTTTGTGAACCAATATAACATAACTTTTTTCGCTTTTTTTGTTTTACTAGATAATCACAAGCAATTTCGCCACCCTGATAATCATCCATATAAATGCAATTCATTTTATCTAATTCATAATATCTTCCAAATAAAAGAATAGGGATTTTATTTAAAGTAGCTATATCATAAGCATCTTTATTCGGAATTAAAAAAGATAAAATACCATCCACTCTAATATCTAAAGCTTCTTTAATATTATCTTTACAGGCATAGATAGAGTTAGTGGGAATAATAATTGCGCGATATCCTTTCAATTTTAATTCTTCGATTAATAATTCGTTAATCATACCAAAATAAGGTGATTTTAAAGAGTCTACTAAAATAGCGATGGTTTTAGTAGAACCTTTTTTTAGATTATTAATCATTGATAAAGGGGTATAATTTAATTCAATTGCTTTTTCTCTAACTTTTTCTTTGATAGATTCAGAAATGTCATCACAATCTCTTAAAGCTCGTGAAACCGCTGTCACAGATAAGTTTAATTCATAAGCAATGTTTTTAAGCCCGACATCATTTTTCATCTTGATTCCTCTTTGACATAATTTTTTCATAAAAAAATATAATTTAAAAGATACTAGATTTTTTTAAGTAATGTATAAAAAGAAAAAACAAGCGAATTTTAGCCTTTTTTTAATTAATTTAAATTATTAATAAAATTTTTAAAGTAAGAATTAAAGCGTAGTTTTAGCACTTTTTTTAATGTTTGTCTTTTTTTATGCAATTATTAAAGCACAAAAAAAGAAGCCTTTTTATTGGCTTCTTAATGAATGATTATAAACCAGAAACTGCAAGTTTTTTAATATAGACTGAGCATGAAGAAGAATCATCAACTCTAGTTACATTAGATGCAACTTCTTTGATATCTTTAAATATTTCAAATAAGTTTCCCGCTACAGTAATTAAGCAAACTGGAGCGCCTCTTTTACCATCTTGGATTAAATAACCTTTGGCTTGTAAAGAGAAGTTTCCTGATTGAGCATTCATTCCTGCATGTAAACCTTCTACATCAGTAATATAGATTCCTTCATTTACTAATTTAAATAATTCTTCTTCGGATTTTTTACCTGGTTTTAAAACAATATTTGTGGTTGCAGTTCCAACTTTACCAGTTCCACGATAACCATTTCCAGTTGAACTTACACCATCTTTTTTTGCGGTAGCTAAATTATATAAGTAAGTTTCTAGTTTTCCATGGTTAATAATTTTTTTATTGTAAGTAGCAACCCCTTCATCATCAAAATATCTAAAGAATGGATTTTTATCAAGAGGTCTTTCTTCGATAGTTACTTTTTTAGAAGCTACTAATTGATTTAATTTACCTTTAAATAAAGAAGTATTTTTTTGAACTTCATCAGCAATGGCATTAGAAATAAAAAATGATATTAAAGAAGCTGTAACATTTGGATTTAAAATAGCTTTATATTTTTTAGATGCACATGGAGAACCATTTAATTGTGAAATTGTTTCATCGACAACTTTATCAACAAATTCTTTCATTTTGAATTTATCTAAATCATTATCAATGAATACTTTGAAACCAGTTTTTGTTTGATTATCACTACCTAAAGCAACAACTTGAGCATAGATAGAAAAACTATTTGATTTGCTCTTTAAATTTAATCCATATGAATTCATTAAAGTATATTCATCGCTTGATTCACTATAACCTAATTCAACATCACTAATTCTTGAATCACTAGATTTAATTTCTTTTTCTAATTCTTTAATTAAAGCCATTTTTTCCTCAACACTAATTTTTTCAAGGTTAGGATTATAAACATTCTTTTTATGATATTTTTCGCTTCCTTTAAAGATAATTACTTCATCACTAGAATGATTTACTTCCGCATTTTCTTTAATTTTTTCTATTACATAATTAACAGTATCTTTATCAATTTTTTCACTATTAACATAACCTGCTCTTCCTAGATATGTTCCTCTAGCAGAAAGAGAAGAAACATTACTTGTTGTATAGGATTCTAATTCACCTCTAAACCATGAAAAGGAAAGAGAGTAAGATTTTGAAATTGATAATTCTAATTCATCAATATTATTTTCTTTTGCTTTTTGAAAGTATAAATCGTATTTCATTAGTTTAATTTCTCCCCTCTACCACCTACAGTCATTTCTGATACTCTTATAGTTGGTTGACCAACATCAGTTGGTATAGATCCAGATGCGGCTCCACACATTCCTTGTGCTCTTTGTAAGTCGTTTCCAATCATGTCGATTTTCTTTAAAACTTCTGCTCCTGAGCCAATTAAGGTAGCACCTTTAACTGGATAAGCAATTTTACCATCTTTAATAATATAAGCTTCATTAGCGGCAAAGTTAAATTCACCTGTAGCAGGGTTAACAGATCCTCCCCCTAAAGATTTTGCATATAAACCAAATTTGGTATTTTTAATGATTTCTTCTGGTGTTGATTTTCCACCTAAAATAAATGTATTAGACATTCTTGAAGTTGGTTCGTATTTATAAGATTGTCTTCTAGAAGCTCCATTTTCTTGAGCGTTCATTCTTCTACCATTGAATCCATCAATTAAATAAGATGTTAAAATACCATTTTTAATTAAAACATTACGATGGGTTGGATTACCTTCATCATCAACATTTTCACTTCCCCATGCTCCATCGATAGTTCCATCATCAACAGCAGAAACAATATTAGAAGCAATTTTTTCACCTAATTTATTGGAGAATACTGATAAATTTTTACTGACTGAAGAAGCTTCAAGAGAGTGTCCACATGCTTCATGGAAAATAACTCCACCAAAACCATTACCAATAATAACGGGCATTTTTCCTGATGGACATTCTTTAGCTTCAAGCATAGTTAAAGCTGACTGAGCAGTTTGTTTTCCAAGTTCAACAATATCAATTTCTTTATCAAAGAATTCAAATCCTTTAGAGGCTCCTGGACCAGAGAAAGCTGATTCGATGGCTTCTCCATTAGAAGCTATTGCAGAAATAAAGGCTCTACCTCTAACACGTCGATCTTCAACATATCTTCCATTAGAATTAAAAATATAAACTTTTTGATCTTTAATAATAAATCCAGACATTACACGAACAATTCTTTCATCAAAATTTTTACATGCATCGCTGCCTTTTAAAAGATATTTAATTTTATCTTCTTTAGAAATAGTTGAATAATCTATTTGAGGTTGATGTTTATTTTTTGTTCTTACTTTAGTGATTTTATTAACTGTAACTTTTCTTTCTTCAGAAAAAGAAGAAGCTAAAGAAGAAGCAAGAGCTAATAACCCTTTTCTAGATAAATCATTTGTATAGCCATAGACACTTTGTAAATTATTAAGAAGACGAATTCCTGCCCCATAGATAATTGAGTTTGTAGCGGTTTCACAATTTCCATTATCTAAAGAAATATTTTCAACTTCTGTATTCTCAATGAAAATTTCGGCAAAATCTGCACCTGTTGATAAGGCTTTATTTAAGACAATTTGTGCTAATTGTTTTGAAATCATATTTTAGTCCTTTCCTAGTAGTATTATTTACATTACTAAATTTATTAAACATTTTAATAAAGTTTTTAAGTTTTGACAATGAGATTAGTCTAATTACTATTTTTTTTGAATATATTTTAACAAATCAGGTGAAAAAAATGGCAAAAACTTATGTAGTTAATTCAAATAGAAGTTTAAATGGAGAAGTAGTGATTTCTGGATCAAAAAATTGTGCATTATGCTTAATAGCAGCTTCTTTACTTATTAAAGATAAAACAATATTAAAAGATATTCCACATATTAAAGATATAGAAGTTTTTTGTGAAATTTTAAATTATTTAAATGTGAAAACTGAATTTATTAATAATGATTTAATAATTGATAGTACTTCGTTAAAATATAAAAATCTAAAAATACCACAAATTAAATCTTTTAGGGCTTCTTATTATTTAATTGGTGCTTTAATTAATAGATATAAGAAATTGGAAATTGAACATTTTGGAGGATGTAATTTTGTTAATCGTCCGATTAATTTCCATTTAAACTTTTTTTCTTTTTTTGGTATTAAATATTTAGAAGATGAAAGTGGGTATACTTTTATTAATGAGGCGAATGATGAAGATGAATATACTTTACCTTATCCATCTTTTGGAACTACAATTAATGCCATTTTATTTGCTATTTCTAGTCATAAATCTATTATAATAAAAAATATTTGTACAGAAATTGAAGTTTTACATTTTATTGATTTTATTAAACAAATGGGTGGAAATATTATTTATCAAAATAGTAATGTTTATATTGAGCCAAGTGTTTTACATGGCATTAGTTTTAAAAATATTCCTGATCGAATTGAAAGTGGTTCTTTTTTACTAATGGGAGCGACTATTTGTGATAATTTATTAATTAAAAATATATGCCCATTACATAATAAAGAACTTTTAGATTTATTTTCTTTATTAGATATTAATTATGATTTAGGTGATGATTTTGTCAAAATTAAAAAAACAAAAATTGATAAATCCTGTTTTATTGAAACAGGAATAGGTAATCATATTTCTAGTGATTTACAACCTTTATTAACGGTGTTTTGTTTGACTATTCCAAAAATTTCTGTTATTAAAGAAAAAGTTTATTCTGCACGTTTTACTCATATTGAACCGTTAAGAAAAATGGGAGCGTGTATTTTTGAATCAAATCAAAATATTTTAATTAATGGAATAATGTCTTTAACTGGTCAAGAAATTGTTGCAACTGATTTAAGAATGGCTGCTAGTATGGTATATGCTGGTTTACTAGCTGAAGGAAAAACAACAATTTATCAAGCGGACTATTTAGAAAGAGGATATGAAAATTTTGCTAAAAAATTAATTTCTCTTGGAGCGGATATTATTATTTATGAAAACTAAATTATTATTAATCTTATCTTTAATAATGCTAGTTTCTTGTTATAAAGAAGAATATATCTTATTTTTAGGTGAAAATATTTATGTTCAAGATACAATTTTTAGTAAAGAATTTGAAAAAGAATATCAAAAAAAGATTAATGATGAATTTATTGTTAATCAATTTTATATTAAAGATTTCTATTTAAAACTTGATGAAAATGCTTTAAATATTAATACTGAAAATCATCTTCTAGATTTAATTAAAGATAGTTATCAAATTATTTTGAATTTAGGTAATAATGATCTTAATTATTTTATAAAAAATAATAAATCTATTTTGTCTAAAGATAGAGAATTATACGATTATTATCTTCATCATTGTTTAGAAATTCTTACTTCATATACAAATAATATTCAAGTAATTCCTTTTTATAATTCATTAATGATAAAAGATGAACAATATCAAAAAGAAATTTCTTTATATAATGAAATAATTTATCAAAATTGTTTAGAGTTTAAAGTAAATTATATTAATATTGAAAAAATGTCTTATTTTGTTTATAAAGAAAACTATATTTCTTTTTCAGGATTGAAATATTTATTTAAACAATTAAATTATGGTAGATAAATGTGTTAATCATATTGTTTGGATTTTAAATGCAATACAAGAACATAATAAAATTTTATTTTTAGAATTAAAAAGTAAGATGAATAATAATTTTTTTATTTCTAATAAAAATTTTCAACAATATTTTTATACTTTTACTTTATATTTAAAATTAGAAAAAAGTTTTTCAAAAGGCTATCATCTTTTGTTAGCAAATAAATTAACAAAAAAAACTTTAAATACGCTTTGTCAAACTTATTTAATTAGGATGGCTATGCATTTTAAAACATCTGGTACATATTTAAAAATAGCTCGTAAAGAAGTTAATGCTCATTTTGAAGAGTTTTCTTTTATTTATTCAGAAATGAAAAATATCGCTTCCCTTTTAAATACATTAGAAAGCGATATTAATTATTTAATTAAAAATTTGTATTAGGTTATCTTAATTTTGCAAGTCTATATTCAATGATACAAGCTAAGCAAGATAAAGAAGAAATTATTCCACTGGCCCAAGGACCAACACCTAAATGCGCTCTATTCATTGCAAGAGAACTTGTACTAACATGGATGGTTGGTCTAATAACAATGCTCTTCATATAGAAAATGAAAATTGCTAAACCAAGAAAGACAATACTAGAGAAAATATAATATCCTTTAGCTTTAGGTCCAATTAAGAAAGTTGTTACACCAATTAATAAGAAGATAATAGAAATAACTAAAGGTCTCCAGTTAAAATCATAAGTTATTGTAATTGATGAAACTTGATCTGGTGAACCACCAAAGATTGCTTTAAATCCCCAAATTGTTGCAGTTCCATCAGAAAGAAAATTGATAAAGAACATTGGAGTTAAATATATGCATAATACTGCAATAATACTTCCTAATAAGATAAGTTTTGCTATTAAAGAAGTTTTTTGTTTTTTTTGTACCATAAAAGAGTAAACCTCCTAAAAAAAATATTTGCTTGTTTATTATAGCACATTTTTATAAAATAAAAGCAAGATAAAAGTAATTTTTAAAAACTTTATTTATTTTTTTACTAAAATTAGAGAAAGGATTAAAAAAATGGAATTAAATTCTTTACCAATTTATGAATATACTAAACTCTTAGAAGAAAAAAAATCTGTACCAGGAGGGGGATCTTGTTTAGGACTTGTTCTTGAACTTGCTTGTTCTCTTGGCATGATGGTTTTGAATTTTACTATTGATAAAAAAGGCTATGAAAATGTTTATGAAGAAGCAGAAATCTTATTAAATGATTTAAATAAAATTAAGAAAAAAGCTCATTTAATTATTAATGAAGATGGTGAAGCTTATCAAAAAGTTATGGAAGCATATCGCTTAAAAGATGAAAAACGTATTTCTGAAGCTTCAATTGTTGGATGTGAAGTACCTTATCAACTTTATTTATTAACTAAAGAATGTGAAAATATTTTATTAAGAGTAAATTTAATAGGTAATAAAAATTTGCTATCAGATGCTGAGATTGGAATAGATTTATGTAGAAGTATTTATCATGGTGCTAAATTGAATATTAAATGCAATGTTAATGGTATAACTAATTTAGCAATAAAAGAAAAATATTTACAAATATTAAAATAAAACTTTTCTATATTTTTCTATTAAAGTGTTTATTACTCCATTTTTATAAGAAGGTTTTTTAGTTTTATTACCTTCTAATGAACTATTATTTATAAAATAAGAATTTTCAAATGATGAATAAATTTCTTGATCAGACTGATCAAAATTAAAAGTTATAACATTATTAGCTTTTATTTTAAATTTATTTTTAATATAAACTAAAGAATTATATTTACTAGCTTTTTTACTCGTTATTAAATAAGTAATGGTATCTTGATTTTTTTCAAGAACAAAATAATTTAAAAACTTAGCTTTTTTGAGATCTTTTTTAATAGTTATTTTTAAGCCAATACAATTTTTTATTAAAATATTCGAGGATTTTTCTAAACTATAAAAAGTTAGTGATAAATAATTATCTATTGATTTTATATAATTATTTAAATCTTTATCATCAATATAATTTGCAATATTTTTAGTGATTATTTTTTTTCTATTAATATAATAAATCGCTCCTCCATTTAAACAAATAAAAGGGTAATTGTATAATTTTAATTTTTTGATATAAGGAAAGATAGTTTGATAATCTTCTTTACTTGTTAAAATTAAATAATGACCTCTTTGTAATATTTCTTTTAAAACTAAATTACTCAAAAAAGAAATTTTTTTCTTTTTGTTTAGTAATGTATCATCAAGATTTAAACAAATTAAATATTTTTCCATATGTCTATTTTAACTCATTTATTGAAAAAATGTATGTTTTCTATTATATTTTTAAATAAAGGAAAAAGATTATGGAAAAGTATTTAGAATTTCAAAATTTAAAATTAATTGAAGATAAAAAGAATTCTTTTTGTCGTTTATATGAATATGAAGATGGAAGTAGATTTTATATTGAACCAATATTTTATGCTTTATTAGAAAATTTTAAAGTTCAATATCATCAAGAATTTGATATTGTTTTAAAAAAGATGGAAGAATTAGTTAGAAAAAATAAAAAAGTAATCTTCACAGGAATGGATGAAGAAACTGAAGATGATCCAGTCACTCAAACAGATGAAGATTACATTATTTTAACTTTTTATGATATTACTGATATGTTAAATATTTATATTAATAATAAATCAAGAGGATCTGATTATGGAGATTAAAATCCATAATGAAGAATTAAGCAAGTAATTATTCCAATTATTCCAAGAGCAAAACAATAATAGGCAAAATAATGAAGTTTGCCATTTTTTATGATTTTAAAAAGATATTTGACTGATAAAAAGGTGACAATACCTGCGATAATAATAGTTGTTAAATCAATTAATAAATTTGAAATATTAGAATATTCTTGAATGATTTCCTGCCTATTTTTAATAATTTCTACTAAAAAAGAACCAGCAGTGACAGGTAAAAACATTAAAAATGAAAAATGAGCAGCTTCTTCGTTTGATAATTTATTAACTCTTCCTCCAAAAATAGTGGATCCACTTCTAGAAATACCAGGTAAAACACCTACTCCTTGGAAACAACCAATAAAAAAAGCCTCATGGAATTTTAATTCTTTTAATGTTTTTTCTCCATTTAATTTTTTATTAATTAATAAAATGCAACCTGTAACAATTAAGAAAGAAAATACAAAATATAAATTACTTAAATATTGATCAATTATATCTCCAAAAATTAAACCAATAATGGCCGCGGGAATAGAAGCGATGACTATTTTTAAAAATAATGAACAATAATATAAAGTTTTTTCTTCTCGATTGTGCTTAAATAAAAATATCCATAAACTAACAAGTATATCTTTAATATCTTTCCAATAATAAATTATCATAGCAATTAATGAACCTAAGTGTAAAAAGATTAAAAATTGCAATCCATTTGTATTTACTTTTAATAATTCACTAGCAATTAACAAATGACCTGATGAAGAAATAGGAAGAATTTCTGCGATTCCTTGAACAATTGCTAACACTAATTTTTTTAAAAAATCAATCATAAATATTTCTCCATTAGTTTAATTATATGATTATATTATTCAATTTTTAATCATTAAAAGAAAAAAATGTAAGAATTATTTAGTATTATTTCAAAATAAAAGCAAATAATAAAAATAATGATAAAAAATAAACCGCTTACATATTTAAAAAACTAATATTTATATATTAAAAAATATTATGAAATTGCAAAAAAAAAGATAAAATGTCATAATAAAATAGATTATATGTGTATTCGGAGGTTAATATGAAAGTTACTGTAATTGGAATTGGATTTGTAGGATTAATTAATGCTATTGGCTTTGCTGCTAAAGGGCATGAAGTTTTTGCTTTAGATCCAGATAAAAAGAAAATTGCAGCATTAAGAAGAAATGAAACAAGCATCAAAGAATATATGCTTGAAGAAGAACTTGTTAAAAATAGTGAAAGAATTCGTTTTACTTCAGAATTTAGAGATGCTGTATATAAAGCAAATGTTCTTATTATTTGTAATGAAGTTTTAGAAAGTGAACCAGGTAAAGTTGATACTGTTGGATTTTTTGCTACTTTAAAAGAATGCTGCCGACAAATTCAAAATGATGTTATTGTAGTTATTAGATCAACTGTTCCAGTTGGAACAAATAGAGAAGTTAAAGATTTCATGACTAATTTAACAAATGGAAAATATAAAATTGATGTTGTATCAAATCCTGAATTTTTATCTCAAGGAACTGCAATTAAAGATATGCTTCAACCAAGTAGAATTGTTGTTGGTTTAACTTCAAGAAAAGCACAATTAGTAATGAAAGAATTATATGCGGGATTTGATTGTCCACTTTTAGTGGTTTCTCCTGAGTCTGCTGAATTAATTAAATATGCATCTAATGCTTATCTTGCTGTAAAAGTATCTTATATCAATGAAATTGCTGATTTATGTGAAAGTGTTAAAGCTGATATTCAAGAAGTTAGTGTAGGTATTGGTTTAGATCCTCGTATTGGACAAAAATATTTATCATCTGGTATTGGATTTGGAGGACCTTGGTTAACTCAAGATACACGTGTTTTAATGCAAACAGCTAAAGATAATAGTGTTAGATTAAGAGTTCTTGAAGCGGCAATGAATGCAAATGAAAGAAGACCTTCAAGATTAATTAAAAAACTTAAACAAGTTTATGGTGATGATTTATCAACAAAACGTTTTGCAGTCTTAGGTCTTTCATATAAAGGAAATACTGATGATATTAGACAATCACCTGCTAATAAAGTTGTTGAAGAATTATTAAAAGAGGATTGCCGTATTATTGCTTATGATTCTACTGCTACTAGTGCATTTAGAAAAAAGATGAAATCAGATCAAAGACTTGCTTATGCTAATACTTTAGATGAAGCATTAAAAACTTGTGACGCTGCTATTTTCTTAAATGAATCAAAAGAATTTAAAGCATTGACTAATGAACAAATTATTGAATATATGAAACAACCTGTAGTATTCGATTTTAAAGGTGTTTTAACTCCTCAATTATTAAAAGATGTCGAATATTATGCGATTGGTAAGAAAAACAAAAAAAATAATTAACAATGTTTAAATATAGTTAATAATAAATTGGTAATATCTTTATAAGAATTTAATATTCTTAAATATGAAAGGAGTTTGTTATGAATTCAACATATTATGAAGGAAGTCAATCAAACAGTTATTCTTTAACAAAAGTATTTGGATGGTTATTCTATGCAATTTTATTAACCGCTGTAACAGCATTTGGTATACCTTATTTATTAGTAGCTATTAATGCCGTTGATGCATATTATCCAATTCTTATTACTGGATTAGTTGCAATATTTATTTTATCTTTTATTGGTCAATTTATTATTGCTCGAACTAAATCTAAGCCTTTAGCGATAACTATTTATTCTTTATATGCAATTGCTATGGGAACTTGGATATCACCTTTAGTTATTATTTATGATTTAGGTACTCTTATTTATTCATTATTTATTACCGCGGGTATATTTGGAATAATGGCTATCTATGGAGCGGTTACAAAAAGAGATTTATCAGGATTTGGAACTTTCTTAATTATGCTTTTACTTGGATGTTTAGTAGTTTCAATCTTCAATATTTTCTTTGCTAATACAACGGTTGATTGGATTATTAGTTATGCCTTATTAGCTGTTTATATTGGATTTATTGCTGTTGATATTCAAAGAGTAAAAAGACTTGCTGATTCTAATCAATTAAATTTAAATTCTTCATTATTGTTAGCGTTAAATCTTTATATTGACTTTGTATATGTCTTTATTAGAGTAGTTGCTTTAGTTGGAAATAGTAGAAGAAATTAAAAAGGAGCGAAAGCTTCTTTTTTTTAATCTTTCTTTTCTCCAAAATACGCTATCGAGCGATCTTCTTTTCTATATTGACTTGGAGTCATATCGATTGTTTTTTTAAATAATCTTATTAAAGTTTGAGAATCTTCAAGACCAATTTCTTGAGCAATTTCAGTAAGATTTTTTTTGCTATTTTTTAATAGATTAACTGCTTTTCTAAATCTTAAATCAGAAATATATTTACCAAGAGAAGAACCAGTATATTTTTTAAAAGCAAAATCTAAATAATTAGGAGTAATATTTACAAGATTTGCATATTCTTTTAAATTCATTTTCTTTTGATAATTATTAGAAATATATTTAATTAAATAATTTATATATTCAGGTATTGATGATAAATTAATAAATTCTTTATCAATTTTATCTTTTATTATTGTAAGTATTTCATAGATAATTCTAGAAACTTCTTTTTCATTATAAGAACCTTGTTTAACTAAATCATGAATTTTTAAGATATTATTATATGTTGATAATTCATCTTTATTTAATGGAATAAGAGGACCGACTGTAGAATAAATATATTTAAAAAAGCTATTTAAATGAGTGTTATTAAAATGAATGAAGAATAATTCACATCCTTCATTTCCTGTCCATACTTCATGCTCAGGAAGGCAATCTAAAAAAATTAAGCATTCTTTGTCATGATGATAGAATTTATCTTTATAAATTAGATTAATTGTACCATTTCTAATATAAGTTAACATAAAGTTATCCATATTAACTCTATTTAAATGATATTGTGAGCCAACTTTTTCGTATCCAACAAAATCTAAATTGTATAATAAACCACTTGTATCTATTGGTGCAAATACTTCAATAACATAACTTTCTTTGCTTGCATCTCTAGTTAATTCTGCTTTCATAAAACTCTCCAATCGTAATATTTGATAGTTTTAGAGTAATTTATACTATTGTTATTACCTATTTTTAAGTATAAAATTATAACTGAAAGGAAGCAATACTTATCAAAAGTATTTTTTAATAAGTATTAATGTAAGCGATTACAAAAAGGATATAAAATGAAAAAAAGAAAATTATGTTTATTAGCGTTATCACTTTTTATGATTGGATGTGATCAAGTTTCATCATCAAGTCAAACTATTACTACATCTCAAGATGATACTAATAAATTAGAATGTGAAAAAGGGCAATTTATTTTTGATGAAGAAGAAAAATATGTTGCATCAAGTTTTAATTCACTTTATCTTTTAAAAGATGAATTTACAAAAGGACAATTTAAAACATCAATCGATATTAATGATAAGTTTTCTGAAAATGGATTAGTCTTGAACTATTCAGAAAATTCTTATTATTTTGTTGGATTTGATTTAAGTGGAAATATTTTAGTTTATCGTAAAAATAATAATGATTTGAAAATTTTATTTAATAAAACTTTAGATTTTGATGTTTTTGATAATACTGTAGATGTTTCAATTTTAAAAAATGAAGATAATTATGAAGTTTATATTAATGATAAAAATGTTTTTAATTTTAAAAATGAATTAGATGTTTCTAATAAATTAGGTTTATATGCTGGTGGAAAAGGTACAACTTACAGTAATTTAGCGTTCAATCAAGATTATAGCTATGATTATGATAGTGAAGTGTATGATTTTCCAAAAGGAACATTTGAGTTTGAAGAAAATAAAATTGTTTCTTCTAGTACAAATGCTATTGTGGTAAGTAATGCTAAAACTTTTTCTGAAGGTTCTTTAGAAGTTACAATGGCTTTAAAACAATCAAAAACTGATAATGGTATTGTTTTTGCTTTATCAGATAATGGTAAAATTGAATATTGGGAAGAAGGAGTTAGTTATTATTTCTTCTTTGTTAATAAAGATGGAACAGCTTTGTTAGGAAAAGTTGATAATGGCAAATGGTCAGCTTTAGCTTATAAATCAATTAAGAATTATAATAATTCAGGTACATATAAATTAAAAGTAACAAAACATAATAGTGATATTTATTGTTTTATTAATGATTCATTATATTTTTCCTATAAAGATAGTAATCCATTAACTGGTAATAAATATGGTTTAAGAGCTGGTGGAAATAATGTTACTTATACATCTATTAATTTAGTTAGTGCAAATAATCAAGAACAAGAAGATAATTTAAATGTTGGAAATGGCTCTTTTGAACAATTTGATAATATCATTACTTCTACATCTAAATATTCTTTAGCTGTATTAAAAGATAAAAAAGTTAAAGATGGTACTATTACCGCTTCATTGATTCCAGGTACAAGTAATGATAATGGAATTATTTTTAGAGTTACTAGACCAACTAATTCCTCATTTTATGAAAAAGAAGAAGGCTTATCTTATTATTGGTTCTATTATACAACTACTGGATGTGTTTCATTTTCTAAATTTGAAAATGGAGTTGAAACTAAACTTCAAAATAAATTCTTACCATGGGGAAGTTTACAAAATGTTTGCTATGATGTAAAAATTGTTTTAGATGGTAGTGATATTTATTGTTATTTTGGTGGAAGATTATCTTTCTATTATCATGATGATAATCCTTTACAAGGTGAAGAATTTGGTGTTAAAGCGATTGGAAAGAATTGTAATATTTTAAACTTTAATGTTGATAGTAACCATCAAAAAGAGACAAATGAATATTTAATATTTGGTCATTCTTATACTGAATATTGGTATACATATAAAGAAGATTTTCCTAATTATAAAGATATTAATGATATTGGTATTGGCGCATCTAATACAGGTCATTGGGCAAATCAATATTCTAAAGAAGTAATTGCTTATGAACCTCATTATGGAATTTATTGGAATGGTATTAATGATGTTACTGGTGGAGTTGATGTTAATACGACCGCTGGTAATGTAAGAAAATTATTATTAGAAATTAAACAAAGTCTTCCTGAATTTGAAGTGGCTTTAGTGGGAGTTAATAGATGTCCAGTAGCTTCTAATAAGCGTGATACTATTGCTCAATTAAATAATTTATATAAGCAAATTGCTAATGAAAACGATTTTGTTCATTATGTAGAAACTGAATATATGTATTGTGATAGTAATGGTAATGAATTAAGTAAATATTTTACTGATGGATTACATCCAAACCATGATGGATATAAATTAGCATCACAAGCAATTATAACTGCTTTAGGAGATTAATATGAAAAGAAAACAATTATTACTTTTATCAAGTTTATTAATATTTACTGGATGTGATAGTGTACCTTCTTCAACATCAAGTAATAATCCTACTTCTGTTGTTGATGAAACTATTCAACTTAAAAATGAAATTACTACTTATTTAAATTCTATTAATGTAGAAAATTATAAAGATGATGAGAAGTTAACTTTACAATCAATGATTGCTTCTTTACAAGAGTTAGTTTCTTCTAGCAATGATAAAGCACAATTAGAAGCAGCTTTTTCCGCTTTTAAAACTAAATATTTAAGTTTAAAAACTAAAGCCGAATATGATCAAGAAGAAAAAGAAAATATCCAAGTTCAATTTGAAAATAGAAAAAAAGAGTTATTAGATGAATTAACTATTGATAGTGAAACTCAATTTAGAACAGAAGAATTATTAAAAATTAAAGAAAGTCAAAGTGCATTGCTTCAAAAAGTTAATGAAGCTACTACTATTGAACAATTAAATGAAATTAATTTAACTTCTTTTAAAGAACTTTTATCTTCGAGTAAAACTAATGCTCAATATACAATGGAAGAAATTTTACCATATGGTCTTGATAGTGACTGGGGACTTGTTAATGCACACCGCGATCAAATGACTCTTGAAAGTGATGGAACTATTAAAACAAAAGATGATGGTTATGCTTTAGATAGAACTTTGTATAAAGGAAAAATGGAAATTGTATTTTCTGTTAATACAAATAATTATTGTAATTTAGGTGGAATTTTACTTACTACAAAATCTTCTTTAGGTGATGGTTTAGATGGATATGTTATTAATATTGCTAGACAATCAACTTTTGAATATTATCAAGTTTATTATTTAAGAAATTTCTACGCTTCAAAAGGAACACAATTCTATCAATATATTGGTGGATGGGTTTATAATAATGATTATCCAAATGAAACAGTTTCCAATAATAAAATGAGAGTTATTGTTGAAAGAGATTCTTTAAGATTATATAAAGAAGAAGATTATCAAAAATATGGTGAAAGTGCAAAAGTTTGTCCAGTTGATTTAACTAATGGTGGTCAATTTGATGTATATGATTCTTATCATTTTGGTATTGTAACTTGGGGAAATGGTGGAGTTCCATTTAACTTAGAACTTGATATGTTAGCAGGAAGTACTTCTATAAATGGAGTAGAAAAAGCAAAAACTTTTGCAGAAAAAGAAATTGCTAAAGTGGATTTAGATAATTATGCTTTGTCTGATGCAAACGTAATCGAAACAAAAATTACTGAATTAAGAGATAGCAAAACATACATTGATATTTTAAATAAAATTAAAGAATTACAAAATTTAGTAGCTTCTACTCCTTCAAAATATGTTAGACCAGCAATTGATTTAATGGATCATATTTTTAGTGATGATCATTCTATTAAGTCTAGTTGGGATGCAGTACAAAATAATATGAATCAATGGACTCACGAGCAAGGAACTAATAGTGTTGTTAATCCAGGTAATGCTGGATGGCAACTGGCTGATGATAATTTTACTAATTTTAGATTAAAAGTGAATATGGCTGGGGCAACACCTATTAATCCATTCCAATTTAATGGATACCTTACAAGATCATTCTTAATTGGTGCTGAATCAGCTGGCAATAAAGTTAAAGGCTATGCAATAACTGTACAAAAATCATCAACAGAATGTTGGATTCAATTACATTATCTTGATGGAAATAGTGATTGTGCTGGAACTGCAATTGATGCATGGTCAGGTGATTATGATGGTAAGGATTTTACAATCGAAGTTATTAATGGTGTTTTAAAACTTTATAATGAAGATGGAACACAATTTGGAATTTCTTTCTTCCAAAAAAGTGAAATAGCATTAACTAACTATACTGGTGGTCATATTGGTGTCTTTTCCTGGACTTATGATACTAATATTGCACCTGTAGTACAAACTACAATGACATTTAAAGAGTTAAGAACTATTGATTAATTAATAAAAATAGGGTGATTTCATAAAAGCCCTATTTTTTATTAAGAATTTAAAATTGAATAATTTTATGAATATATTTGTTTTTGTATATTAAAAGTAATATCCTTTTATTGAGACTAACTATTAAAAAACAATAGTAAATTTAAAAAAAGTTGGAATCACGTTAA